>Ga0082335_1009799_pt1 | contig 10145 bp, 7 predicted proteins | sample Subgrocontami58m_FD_72375 | JGI IMG/M metagenome (GOLD analysis project Ga0082335, IMG submission 72375) | Subsurface groundwater microbial communities from S. Glens Falls, New York, USA - GMW37 contaminated, 5.8 m (SPADES assembly) (version 2) ... | reverse complement strand
TTGGATTATCCCTTCCCGATGCAATCTCAAAAGAACTACACGGCAACTCGCATCTTTCAGTCTCCCATTCGGACCCCGCCACTCCAGGGTTTCGCATATCTGCCGGGATAATTGTGTCCTGGATTTTTGCCAGTTTTCTGCTACTATATCTCGTATCTTACTTATACTTTCACCCAATATCTCTTTCCCGCATATCTTCATGCGGAGATGGTACCTGATTAGACCCATCGTGTTCCGTTAAAAATGTGGGACATGATAAGTCTTTCTAGAGGGGAAACGGTGATTGAAATTCCTGTACCTTAAATAAACGCTCAGATTCAGCGTAACGCCATTCGTTACTTCTTCGCCTCGGGCACAACGGTCAGGGTGTGACGGTTGCCATCCCTCAGCACCACGACCTCGACCGGTTTGCCGACTTTCACGGCGTCCAGCGCATATTTATAATCGTAAATGTTGGTAATCTTCAGACCGGCAAATTCGACAATGATGTCGCCCTCTTTGAATCCGGCCTTGTCCGCTGGTCCTTCCGCCTTCACGCCGCCTATCTTTATCCCCGAAATGCCTTCGCTGGAAAAATCCGGAACGGTGCCCAGATACGCCCGCTGCGAGCCGTGCTGTTCGCTGGGGACGGCCTTTCTCTCTACCTTCGCGTAAACGGGGCGTTCCTGATTTTTGGCTATGTCAACGATCAGGGATTGCGCAAATTTGGCGATTCTCACCATGCCGTCATAGTTAAGCGTCCCGGCGTCATCGGTAGGGCGGTTATAATCCTCGTGACTGCCGGTGAAGAAATTCAGCACGGGAACGCCTTCCGGGTACAACGCGGTAACGTCGGTTGGCAGGTACGGGTCGTGCTGAAGCGCCAGATTGAATCCGGCCGCCACGTTCCGTTTTTCAACCAACTTCGGCCAATAGCCGGACGAGTCAATTCCCTGAACCATGAGGCGGTTATCCTTCAACCGGCCAACCATATCAAAATTGATATATGCAGCGATATTTTTCAGGGGGACAAGTGGATGTTTTGCAAAATACGACGATCCGATGATGCCCATCTCTTCTCCCGACCAAAGGGCAAAAATAATCCCGCGCTTAAAATTTTGGGGATTTTCCTTTTGCGCCTTTGCCAGGGAGGCCGCCAGTTCCATGACCGTTGATACGCCGGACGCGTTGTCATCCGCGCCGTTGTGTACCTGACCTTCCTCGCCCTTGTGGGCAAGGGAGTCAATCTCCCCATGACCAATATGGTCGTAGTGTGCGCCCACCATGATATATTCCAGATTTTCTGCGCCTTCCGGCGGCGGCAAAAGGCCAACCACATTGCGGTCTGTTTTTTTCTGCCGCTCAACCGCGGTAGAAATCTTCACGTGAACACCCGGCAAATCAAAGCCTCCCGCGGCGTCGCGGTCTTCCTTGTCCAGTTTCGATTGAATGGCCGCGAGGTCTTTGCCGGAACCGGCAAAGAAGGCCTCTGCGGCCTTCATGCTGATGGACACGGCGGGAATGCCAGAGTCCGCCGATGCCTTGTCAAACGAAAGGGGTATCAGCTCGCCTGCGTTTGATGATTTCGGGCCGTTGACGATCAATATGGCCTTTGCCCCGCGTTCACGGGCAAGCAGCGCCTTATAGCGCAATCCGGCATAGAGGTTGAGTTCCTGCCGCCTCTTCATGTCCACCTCTTCAGGGAGATAATTGAGCACAAGCGCGATTTTATCCTTAACATCCAGGCCCGTGTACGAATCATAGCCGACGCCATTATTGCCGGGGACTATAAGGCCATATCCGGCAAACACCACCGGCCCTTCCACCTCGCCGTTTGCGGTAAATGAGAGGGGCGCAAAATCCTTGCTTACCTCGTATGCGGCTGTTTCCTTTTCGTTGCCTGTTTTCCTGACTTGAAGGAGATTCTGACCGGAAGCTATTTTTACGCCGGAAGTAAAAGGAAACTCCTGGAAGTAACCATTGCCGTCACCCATAGCTTTTAAGCCGATTTCCTTAAAATAATCGGCGATATAATCAGACGCCAGTTGTGTGCCCTTCGAACCGGTCATTCGGCCTTCCAGTTCGTCTGAGGCAATATAACTTACTTCGGCGCGGAGATCGTCTGCGGTAATCTCCGGAGAAAACCGGTTTCCCGCGCTTCCTGCTACAGGTTTGGAAGAGGCGTGCTCACGGGAAATATCTTGTCCGGCGGCATTCGGTATGTCAATAATTTTGGCGGCCTGTGAAGGCTGACGTGCGGGCGACGCCTTGAGCGCCGTCAAAGCGGCGGCGTGGTCCCATTCGGCCAGGAATATCTGGGAAACCCCGTTTGGCGTCCGGTTGGAAGTCCAGGAAAGCAGTTTCCCATCGGGCGAGAAAACCGGCAGGCCGTCAAATTTGTCGGTAGCGGTTATCCGGACGGGCTCCTTTTCGCCAAGGGGATCAACGAGAAACAATTCACAATTTGCGAACCCGAATTTGTTTGAGTGAAAGATGACATACTCCCCGGAAGGGTGGAAATAGGGGGCCCAGGACATTGACCCGAAATCGGTCAGCCTGCGCGTATCAGAGCCGTCCAGCCGCATGGTATAGACGTCGGCCAGCATGCCGTTTTCGTTGAAATGCCGCCAGATGACCCTTTCGCCGTCATGGCTGAAGAAAGGCCCGCCGTCGTAACCCGGCCAGTTGGTGAGCCTCTTTTGGTCTGTGCCATCGGCATTCATGATATAAATTTCGCCAAAATACGCCGGGTCTTTATCAAATTGTTTGCGTTCTTCCGGCGAAAGCTTTTCGAGCGGATAGGCGTCCCTCAGGGAGCAGAAGACAATTTTCGAGCCGTCCGGAGAATAAGCGCCCTCGGCATCGTAGCCTGGGGTGGTCGTTAGCTGCCGTAATTTACTGCCGTCTCGCTGCGCGGAAAAGATGTCGTAGTATTCATCGTAGTCCCAGGTAAAGCGGCGTTCTTTTCCCGTGGCGCGGAACTCAAATTCCGCCTGTTGTTTTGCCTTTGCCTGAGGGTCAAGGTGTGTGGAGGCAAAGAGCGCCTCGGTAGCGCCTGGTCTGCAGAACGAGCAGGTGGTCTTGCCCGTTCCGGGTGAAACGCGGTTGGTATCGCCTGATTCTAAATCCAGGAGATAAATCTGGAAAAAGGGATTTTCAGGCTCCCGTTCACTCTGGAAGATCATGGCCTTTCCGTCTGCCGAAAAATACCCCTCGCCTGCGCGTTTGCCCTCATAAGTCAGTTGCCGCACGTTTTTGAGAAACACGGATTCCCCTGTCTCTGTTCCATACGATTCGGGGAGATTGCTGTGTAAGAATATTACGGCAAATAGCGCGATAAAAATGGCGGCGAGTTTCTTTGGTAACATGGGATAATCTCCTTCATTATTGTGTAGGGGCAGGTTTGAAATCTGTCCTTACGATAAATATATGGTGAACGCGTGAGTGTTATTTTACCCACTGCCTCAATAAAAAGCAAATGACGATGTACGGGAATAACCCAGCGCTACAAACAGACCGCCCCTAACGGGGCTACCGTGTTTTTTCTGTTCCTCCTGGATTTTCGAAAAACCAAAAATCAAACTAATACGTTCGGAATTTATTCCGGAGTTGACGCTTGAAATGCGCTGTTAGATACTGTAAAGTACAGCCACTGGCGTAATATTTGAAACGGTTCGGATATTTTAGGGGAAATCATGTCTTGGGTATATCTCATAATTGCCGGCATTTTTGAGTTTGGGTGGGCGGTTGGATTAAAGTATACAAATGGCTTCACCCGGTTATGGCCAAGCATTGCCACGGTTGCGTTTATGATATCCAGTTTCTTCCTGTTATCATTGGCGCTAAAGACGATTCCCGTCGGAACCGGATATCCAATCTGGACGGGTATTGGCGCCGTCGCTACGGTAATCTTTGGCATAGTGTTTTTTGGAGAATCTCGTGAAATAGGCAGGATAGTCTGTATCCTCCTGATAATTTCCGGAATTATTGGTCTCAAGGTGTTTACAAAAGACCTGTGAGATAGATGGACGGCAGTGCATTATCAGGATAATAACCTGCGCTATTGATGAGCAATATGGAAGAACATCTGGCAGGAAAATTCATTGAGAAAATAACGCATGGTAAAAGCGCGCGTACCGAGAGGTTTTACGAAATCTTCTCTGCGCGGGGGTTTTTGCTGGATTTCGACCGGAGTTCAGGGAACGTGCGGTTAAGCGGCGAATCACATCCTGACGACGGCAAATTCCTCGAGACATTACAGGATATTCATTATAAAAAGCTTTGCAACAGTCCGCACCAGGACGCCATCACCGGCGACAGCGGCAGTAACACCGATAGCACACAATATCGCCATCCCTATTTTACCGCTATTAACGCCTCCCAATTTGATATTGATAACACGCAGTATTTGACAGAGATATTTACCCAGAAAATCCCGGTAGACCTTTTTCGTCTGAACTGGGAACGGGACTGGTACGGCAAATATGACCAATTCCGGAAATGCGCCCCTATTCCCGAAATACGGGTATACGACCTGGAACCTTTCATAGCGCGTCTGGTGAAGGCCGTTTCTTCTGTCGGAATATCAACGTGGTCGTCATGCGAAGGACACCTGGAGGAGTCCGCGTACATAAAGTTTGACGGGAAGTATCACCGCCTCTGGTTTCAGACGATATTTGATAAGTTCATAAGAAAGAAGTTACGTCTGGCGTGTAACTGGGATTGGCTGGGGTGGGACGAGCGCTGTTTTATCAGCAGCCCAAACGGGGGCAAGCTTGAGTTGTATCTGGAAATCCAGGAGGTAGCCCGTTTCATTTACGACAACAGGGTTTTTTTAAGAGACAGCAAAAAGCAGATATGCGCACTTCTTACCGATACCTATAAAAAGATGAGCAAAAAAGAACTGTTGAATGTCTTCGAGGGCTATTGGGAAGAATCGGTGACCAAAGCCACAACGTAGGGGCACGGTGCTCCGTGCCCCTACAGGGCGTTCTCGCAGGGCAAGAAGGATTCAACCTGCCCTAGCTGATTTTTACAAACATGGACTTTGATGCGCCGCAGATAGGGCACTTGTCCGGCGCGGCATTCTCAACCGTATTTCCACAGACCTGGCAGACGTAGTAGTCAACGCTCTCGTTCTTGCCCAGATTATTCAATGCCTTTTGGTAAAGGTCTGCGTGTATCTTCTCCACCTTGTTGGCAAATTCGAAACTCTGCTGCGCCTGCTTGTTGCCTTCCTTCTTGGCTTCTTCAATCATCTGCGGGTACATCTTGGTGAATTCAAATGTTTCCCCGCCAATTGCCTCCTGGATGTTTTCCTTTGTGCCCTTTACGCCGCCCATCACCCGCAAATGGGCGTGTGCATGCACCGTTTCCGCCTCTGCCGCAGCACGAAAGAGCCTTGCTACCTGCTTGTGACCCTCCTCGTCGGCCTTTTTTGCAAAGGCGAGATATTTTCTATTGGCCTGCGATTCACCCGCAAAGGCGTTTTTCAGATTGTCCATTGACGACATAACATTTCTCCTTTCATTTTGTTTGCATGGAGGGGCGATTCATGAATTGCCCCTGCTACCTAACGGTGAAACTTCAGATTCACAGATAATGCCTTCATTTTGTAATAATTGCCTGCACCTCCTTATCGTTTCTTTTCCATTTCCAGAGATATAAAAACGTACGTTTGCCTTCAAAGGGATTTCCGGCCTTTTCCCGAGTGTACTATTGAGAAGCCGTTCATTTTTAAGCACCGTCCTCACCTGTCTGGCCGTCCCGGAATTTCCGTCAATTACAACGATGCCCTTTCCCACCGCTTTCCGGATTTCTTCTTTTATTAAGACATAATGAGTGCATCCAAGGACGATCGCAGAGACGCCCTCTGTGTCCACGGTTGAAAATATCCGGGAGAGATAGTCTTCGATCTCCTGCCCGTGGATATGTCCTTTTTCTATAATCTCCACCAATCCGGGACAGGGGAGCGGGACGATTTCTGTGCGATGTTTGTAGTGATGGATCAGGTCATTAAATTTTTTACTTTTCAACGTAAGCGGGGTTGCCATGACGAGAATCTTGCCATGGGGACACAGCTCTGCCGCTGGTTTTACGGCGGGCTCCATTCCAATCACGGGGAAGGGATATGTCCTGCGAATCTCCCTGATTGCAGCGCCGGTGGCGGTATTACAGGCAACAACCAGACACTTAACGCCCACCGATGACAAAAATCCGGCGGCCTTGAGGGAAAGAGACAGCACTTCACTTTCCGATTTCATGCCGTAAGGGGCGTGGAGCGTGTCGGCAAAATAAATGAATTCCTCGTCCGGCAATTCTTTGATTGCCTCGGCGAGGACGGATATGCCGCCTATGCCGGAATCAAAGATACCGATAGGAAGTTTAGCGTCTGGATTACTCATAAAAAAGTTGAGAACATTCACTCACACATAAAATTATGGGCGATGGGCATCCGCCTGCCTGAGCCAAACGCCTTGGAGGTCACCTTGATGCCGGGCGCGGCCTGCTGCCGTTTGTATTCATTTCTGTTTACCTTCCTGATAATCTCACGCACGACCTTTTCTTCGTAACCCATGTGAATAATTTCGTCAATCCCCTTTGCGTCTTCCACGTAAGCCTTCAGTATGCCATCCAGGATATCGTAGGGAGGCAAGGTGTCCTGGTCGAATTGGTCGGGCTTTAATTCCGCAGAAGGGGGCTTGTCAATGGAACTCTGCGGAATAATCTCCCTTTCCCGGTTTATGTATCTGGCCAGCTCGTAGACCATGGTTTTTGGAACGTCTGATATCAAGGCCAGTCCGCCGCTCATATCTCCATACAGGGTGCAATAGCCCACGGACAGTTCGGATTTGTTTCCGGTTGTCAGGACGAGGTATCCGTATTTGTTGGACAATGCCATGAGGATATTACCCCTGATACGCGCCTGCAGGTTTTCTTCGGTGATATCGAAGGGGCGTCCGTTAAATTCGAATTTCAACGTGCGCTGGTACGCGTCAAAGACCTCCTTAATCGGTATGACCTTATGGGCAATTTCAAGATTTTTGGCGAGTTTTACCGCGTCATCAATACTGCCCTGTGAAGAAAATTGCGACGGCATGAGCACGCCTACGACGTTGTTATTGCCCAGCGACTGAACGGCCAGCGCGGCGGTAACGGCGGAGTCAATGCCCCCGCTGAGACCGATGACCACTTTTCTAAAGCCGCACTTTCTCACGTAATCCCGCAACCCCACGAGCAACGCCCTGTGAATGGCTTCAACGGGAGAATGGAACCTGGGGTGTATCTGAACGGGCTGGTTTTCCAGATCAACGAACACCAGGTCTTCCTCAAATGCGGCCGCCTGCGCAACAAGTCTTCCCTCAGCGTTTATTACCATGCTGTTTCCATCAAAGACGAGGTCGTCATTTCCGCCCACCTGATTCACGTAGATAAAGGGAACCTTGTATTTTACGGCGTCGTGGATGAGCATGCGGAGCCGTATTTTTTCATGTTTCCCAACGGCGAAGGGTGACGAAGAAATGTTGATCATGACGTTGGCCCCGTGAGAAATCAGATGCTCTATAGGGTCAACTTCATACAGGGGGCGCGCCCAGAATTCCTCGTCGTTCCATATATCCTCGCAGATTGATATCCCCAGCGCTGAGTCCATGAATTTCACGGGAGAAATGGCATGCGCAGGCTCGAAGTAACGGCATTCGTCGAACACGTCATACGTCGGCAGGAGCGATTTGTGATGGACGGACACAACCTTCTGGTTCTGGATAAAAGCGGCGGCATTGTGGACAAGCTTGCCCTGCGGACGCTTGTTCCTGTCAATAAAACCAACGATGGCTGAAATACCGGATACGCACCGGGTTATTTTTTCCAGATGCCGGAGATTCTCGTCAATAAACGCGGGGATATCAAGGAAATCCTTTGGTGGATAGCCCGTAACGGCCAATTCCGGAAAGACGACGAGGTCGGCGTCCTGGTTTTTGGCGCGGTCAATAAACGCGCAGATTTTTTCGGTATTTCTCTGGAAGTCGCCAACGGTCGGATTAATCTGTGCCAGTGCAATTTTCATGATTTTAATGTAATACCTGACTCTGTATTTGGCAAATGAAATTTATGGCGCGTTAAAAATCCCGCATCCTGCGTCTTGTATCGTGTGTCTTGCATCACGTACCCGGTCTTCTCGTCTTCTCTCTTCTCGTCTTCTCGTTCCCACGCTCTTGCGTGGGAACGTACCACCAGACGCTCTGCGTCAGGTGGCGCAGCTCGATGGCCTTTATAATGTGACGCAGAGCGTCACCTCCGCATTCCCACGCAGAGCGTGGGAACGAGTATGTGTAAAAATCACGTATCCTGCACTACGTGCCCGGTATTACTTCAGCGCTTTTTCTCAGCAGCTTTTCCACTTCCTGCCTCTTTGCCTCCAGCCCAGGGCTTTTCATCACGGGATAAACTTCCGCGTCTTTCAGTCGTTTGAAATGCTCCGCAAGGCGCGCGAGGTTGTCTGCCGCATTACGCTGGATTTCCTGTATGCCGGGCAAATCGTAACATATCCTGCCCTCTTTTATAACTGGCGTTAAAAGCGGCGTCCCTTCTCTTGTTTCGCCTTCAAGACCGATTACATCGCTCACAAAATTGCCGTTCTTATTGAAGGTGCGATACACCTGTTTCTTGCATGGATAGGTAATCTTGTCTTCGCTGAATTTCATCACCGGGATTAATTTCCCGTCACGTTCCAGCTCGACCAGTTTATATACGCCGCCCAGGGCGGGGGCGTCCCTGGACGTGACCATCTCAGTGCCAACGCCGAAGGAATCAATAGGCGCGCCGCTTCTTAACAAATCATCAATACGGTCTTCATTCAGGTCACCGCTGGCAACGATACTGACGTGTTGCAATCCATCGGCGTCAAGAATCCTCCGCACTTCACTGCTCAGCCTCAACAGGTTGCCGCTGTCAATGCGGACACTTTGCAGCTTCTTGCCAATCTGCGCCGCATGCCGTGCGCCAGCCGGGGTGTTGTATGTATCAATAAGCAGGACGGTGTTATCCGGAAAAATTTCGTGAAACCTGCGGAAGGAATCCAGTTCATTTTCAAAGGCCATTACCCATGAGTGGGCGACGGTTCCGACCGGCGGAATGCCCAGTTTATACGCTGCGAATACGTTCGAGGTGCCTTTACACCCGCCAATAAAACTCGCCCTTGCCGCCAGGACTCCGGCCTGCGGGCCGTGTGCGCGGCGCGAGCCAAAATCAATTACCTCGCGTCCCCTGGCTGCATGTACGACCCTTGACGCCTTGGTTGCGATTGACGTCTGGAAGTTAATGGTGGAAAGCAGGAACGTTTCTACTATCTGTGTTTCTATCATGGGCGCGGTGACCCGGAGTATGGGTTCTTCTGCAAACACAATCGTTCCTTCAGGCGCGGCGTGAACGTCGCCGCTGAAGCGAAAGGCCTTCAGGTATTCGAAGAACTGCGCGCTCACGTGACGGAAGACAGGCAACTGTCTTACATAGTGAATCGTCTCTTCTGAAAACTGAATATGGGTAAGATAGTGCAACGCCTGCTCCAGCCCGGTGGCGACGAGGTAAGAACGGTTTGCAGGCAGGTGACGTACCGACAATTCGAAGGTTGCGATATCATGCTTATGTTGGTCAAAATATCCCGCCGACATGGTAAGCTGGTACAGGTCGGTGACAATGCCCAGCGCATTTTCAGTCAAAAATAGTGATTGTGGTTCTTTCATTTCAGGGCGAATACATTGGCAGGTCAACCGTCCCGGTTGACCAAATTAAAAACAACGTAACAGCTTACCCACCCCACAATCCCCTCCCAAGAGGGGGCTTTTATATTCCCCTCCTGGGAGGGGCAAGGGGTGGGTTCTCTTGGGCGTAAAATCCCAGTAAATATTTTACGAATTTACGATCCGGCTACCCCCATCCCGCCAGGGGGCAAAATAGCCGCAAATATGACCAGATAATCACGAACCCGCACAGATCGAAGACAAAACCCGTGCGGATCATTTTTGGCAGAGGAACCAGTCCGGTTCCATATACAATCGCATTGGGTGGCGTGGAGACCGGCAGCATAAACCCGTAACTGGCGCCAAGACACGCCCCCAGCGCGGGTGGAACAGGATTTATACCCATTGCCCCGGCAAGCGCAATAACAA
>Ga0082335_1009798_pt1 | contig 10145 bp, 7 predicted proteins | sample Subgrocontami58m_FD_72375 | JGI IMG/M metagenome (GOLD analysis project Ga0082335, IMG submission 72375) | Subsurface groundwater microbial communities from S. Glens Falls, New York, USA - GMW37 contaminated, 5.8 m (SPADES assembly) (version 2) ... | reverse complement strand
CGCCCGCTCCGCGGGCTAGGGGCCAGCCCGCGAAGCGGGCGGCAGCGACTAGCCGCGGGCGCAAGCCCGCGGAAATTCGATGCACGACCTGGGAGGGAGCCCGCGAAGCGGGCGGCAGAGCGCACGGGGCGCGCCATCGTGAATGGTCATTCGCCCGCGGGCGTTCGCTCATTTGACCCGCGCGCCCGCCGCCGCTACGATGCGCGCCCGTTCGGAGCGCCGCCATGTTCCCTCATTCCGACGAGTTCGTCCGCGAGGTCCCCAAGACCGACCTCCACGTCCACCTCGACGGGTCCCTCCGCCTCGGCACCCTGATCGATCTGGCCCGGGAGCGCCACGTCGAGATGCCCTCCACGACCGAGGCAGGCCTCCGCGAGACCGTCTTCAAGCCGCAGTACGCCAACCTCCTCGAATACCTCCACGGCTTCAAGTACACCTGCGCCGTCCTCCAGGACGCCGAGTCGCTCGAGCGCGTCTCGTACGAGCTCGCCCTCGACTGCTTCGCCGAGGGGGTCCGGTACGTCGAGGTCCGCTTCGCGCCGCAGCTCCACGTGAACGAGGGGTTCGACCTGCGCTCCGTCTGCCGCAGCGTCGCCAAGGGCCTCGCGCGCGCGAAGGCGGAGATCAACCGCGCGCCGGCGATCGCCGAGGGGCGCGAGCCCCGCTTCGAGTGCGGCATCATCGCCTGCGCGATGAGGATGTTCACGGCGGGGGTCTCCTCCTACTACCGCGATTTCATGCACGTCCATGCGTTCAGCGAGCCCGACGACGCCTACCGCCTCGCGTCGCTCGAGCTCGCCCGCGCCGTCGTCGCGATCCGCAGGGACGAGGGGCTCCCCATCGTCGGGTTCGACCTCGCCGGCCCCGAGGCGGGCTACCCCGCAGGGGACCACGTCGCCGCCTACCAGTACGTGCACGAGCACTTCATCAACAAGACCGTCCACGCGGGGGAGGCGTACGGCCCCGAGAGCATCTTCCAGGCGATCACGAACCTCCACGCGGACCGCATCGGGCACGGCTATCACTTGTTCAGCGCGGACCGGATCACGGACCCCGCCATCAAGGACCGCGAGGGGTACGTCAGCCGCCTCGCGCAGTATATCGCCGAACATCGGATCACGATCGAGGTCTGCCTGACTTCGAATCTCCAGACGATGCCCGACCTCCGCTCCGTCGGGCAGCACAACTTCCGGCGGATGCTCGACGGGCGCCTCTCGGTGACGCTCTGCACCGACAACCGCCTCGTGTCGAATACCACGGTCAGCCAGGAGGTCTCGCTGGCGCTCCGCCACTTCGAGGTCTCCCCGCGCCAGCTCCGCGACATCCTCGTGTACGGATTCAAGCGCAGCTTCTTCCCGGGCACCTACCAGGAGAAGCGGATCTACGTGCGGCAGGTCATCGATTTCTACGAGGCCGTCGCGAAGAAGCACGGGGTGTCCGCGGCGCCGTAGACGCGCGGCATACGAATGCGCCCAGAGGCGCGTTCTTCTCCATGCGGGTCGGGGGGCGGCCTCCACACAGGACGAGACGAGTGCGCGTGGGACTTCTCGACAGGATCGCCCGCTGGACACGCTACGGACGCGCAGGCGAGCGCGTCCTCGCCCTCGCATGGGAGCTTCACGCCGCCGGTCGCTACGAGGAGGCCCTCTCGGCGTTCCTCCGCGCGGTCGAGGATGCGCCGTCCTCCGCGGCCGCGCACGAGGGGCTCGGCTGGTGCCGCCTGGCCCGTGCCGAGCATCCCGAGGCGGAGGCCGCGTTCTCGCGCGCGGCGGAGCTCGACCCGGACGCGCCGGGGCCGCCCAAGGGGATCGCCGCCGTCGGTCGCTGGCGCTACGAGCGTTTTCACGAGGCCTGGGGCCTCTTCTACCAGGGTCGCCACGCGGAGGCCCTCGCCGCGTTCGAGGCGATCGTCGCCGACCCCACGCTCCGCCTCCCCGCGCACGAGGCATGGAAGGTCCTGAGCGGCCTGGGCTGGTGCCACTACTACCTGAAAGACTACCGTCGGGCCGCCGGACGATTCGCGATGATCCTCGATTTCCAGAAGGAGAACGCGTACGCGCTGAAGGGACTCGGCCTCTGCCGTTACTTCCTCGGCGAGCACCGCGTCGCGATCCCCCTCCTCGAACGGGCCGCCGAGGGGAGCGACTCCGCCTGGGAGTGCCTTGCCTTCGTCGGGTGGAGCCGCTACGCGCTGCATGAGTGGGACGCCGCGCTCACGGCGTTCCGCCGCGCGCACGACGCGAATCCCTGGGTCGCCGAGCCGCTCTACGGGATCGGGTGGACGCTCCACGGCAAGGGCGACGACGCCGGCGCGCTCGACCCGCTGGGCCGCGCGGTCGCCCTGCTTCCGTCGCACCCCTCCGTCCCCAACCTCCTCGCCGAGCTGCCCCGGCGCGCCGGGTGGCAGGGGCTCTACCTCTCGCTCGGCCGCGCCCTCCACCGCTCGCGCGACTACGCCGCCGCAAGGAGCGTCTTCCAGGCGGCGCTCGACGCCCGCCCCGACGCGCCCGAGCTGCTCCTCGGCCTGGGCCTCGCCCTCTTCCGCCTCGGCGAGCACCGCGAGGCCCTCGACGCGCTCGATCGCGCCATCGCCCGCGGCGCGGCCGACCTCGTCGTCGAGGAGACCCTCCCCGTTCCGGGGACGTTCACCGAGTTCACGATGTCCACCGATGCGACGACCACCTCGGCGTGGTGCCTCTTCCACCTCGGCCACCACGAGCGCGCCGCGGAGCGTTTCCGCGAGGTCCTCGCGAGGCGTCCCGACTGGGTCTACCTCCACACCGGCCTCGGCTGGGCGCTCCTGTCGCTCGGGCAGAGGGAGGAGGCGGAGCGCGAGTTTCAGCAGACGCTCGCCGGGAACCCGCACTACGCCGAGGCGCAGCGCGGGATGTCGGAGATCCGTCGCTGGAGGTATGCGATCTACGACAGGGCGTGGGACGCCTTCTACCGCGGCGAGCTCGAGCAGGCGCGCGGGCTGTTCGAGCGGATCCTTGTCGAGGAGCCGCCCCGCGTGCCCGCGCCCGACCTGTGCCGCGTGCGGGTCGGCCTCGCGGAGGTCGCCCTCGCCGCCGGGCGGAAGGAGGACGCGGTGCGGCGGCTCGAAGAGGCGCTCGCGGCGGAGCCCGGCAACGCGCTGGTCCAGACGCGTCTCGAGGAGATCTCCAACGGGGGGAAGAGATGAAGAAGTCGCGGATCCAGGACGAAGTCGTTCGCCGATTTCGATGCGCCGTAACTCCCTTGCGGGAGTTACTCCACGGCGCCCTTGCGGGCGCTACTCCAAGAGGCCCCCGGAGTAGCGCCCGCAAGGGCGCTGTGGACTGACACCCGCGAGGGTGTCAGTTGGCCGGAACTGTCGCAGGATCTCTCCAACAAGGCACCAGCAGACGATGGGCACGGCTTCGTTGCAACAGCGGCGACAAGCGTCATGGAAGGAAGCCATGAAACGATCTCGAATTCAGGACGGAGTGACGGTCGAGTGGGGCAAAGGCGACCGCGCGTTCGTGCTCCTCGATCGCACGGGCGAGGCCTTCCTCTCCAACGCGACGGCGGGGTTCATCCTCGCGCGGCTCCGCGAGGGGCTCTCCGACGCGCAGGTGGAGGCGCGCCTCGCCGCGGCGTTCGATGTTGCGCGCGCGCGCGCCAAGATCGACGTGGCTGCATTCCTGGGCGTCTTGCGCGAGAGGGGAGTGCTCGATGGCGCGTAGGAGCCAGTGGAAGCGGACCACCGTGGCGGTCACCGGCCTCGATGCGTGCGACAACCCGCACCCCGGGATCGCCGTCGCGAAGTGTCTCCGCGAGGGGGGCTTCGACGGGACCCTCGTGGGGTTCACGTATTCGCCCCTCTGCACGGGGGCGTACCGCCGCGACCTCTTCGACGATGTCCGCCTCGGCCCGCTCCCGACCGAGGGATCCGCTCCCCTCTATGAGCGCCTCCTGCAGCTCCGCGAGGAGGCGAGCGTCGACCTCGTGATCCCGACGCTCGACTCGGAGATCGCGACGTACGCGCGGATCGCGCCGCGGCTCGCCAAGGCAGGCATCCGCACGTTCCTCCCCTCGGAGACGGCCGTGAAGCGCCGCGGAAAGGTCTGCCTCCCCGACCTGTGCCGCGAGAGCGGGATCGACCATCCTCGCACCGAGACGCTCTCCGGCGTCGAGCAGATCGATCGCTGCCTCGAGCGGCACCGCTGCCCCGTGGTCATGAAGGGGAGCATCGCCGACGCGCGGATCGCGAAGACCGCCGACGAGGCGAGGCAGCACTACCACGACCTCCTCGACCAGTGGGGCTACCCCGTGCTCTTGCAAGCGCATCTGCAGGGGGAGGAGTACAACGTCTGCGTCCTCTGCGACCGCCCCGGCCGCGTGTGGGCCTCGGTCGGGTCGCGGAAGTTCGGCGTGACGGCGAAGGGCAAGGGGTTCGCTGGGATCACGGTCGACGACCCGGACCTGCTCGCGATCGCCGCGCGCGTCGCCGCGGCGCTGGGGTGGGTCGGCGGGATGGAGGTGGAGTGCCTCAAGGACGCCTCCACGGGCCGATTCCACATCCTCGAGATCAACGCCCGCTTCCCCGCGTGGGTCTACCTGACGGCCTCCGTGGGGTGCAACCTGCCGATGGCGCTCGTGAGGCTCGCCTTCGGCGAGGAGGTCCCTCCGCCCCCCGCGCCGCGCGCGGGGCACATGTTCTTCCGTAACACGCGGACGACCGTCTGCGCGGCCTCGCAGCTCGCGTCGCTCGTCGTCCGCGGACGCACGCTGGAGGCCCGACGATGATCCCTCGACGCCGTTCGACTCGGCCCTTGGCCTCGCTCACGGCATGCTGGCTGCTTACCCTCGCGGCCCTCGCCGCGGCCGAGGACAAGACCTGCTGGGACCTCCTCAAGGAGAAGAGCTACGACAAGGCGCTCGTCGAGTTCCGCAAGGAGCTGAAGAAGTACCCGAAGTCGTGCGAGCTGATCGACGGCATCGGCTGGTGCTTCTACTATGAGGGGAAGTACGAGGAGGCGGAAGCGCAGTTCAAGCAGGCCCTCGAGGTCAACCCCGACTACGGGTTCTCGAAGCAGGGCCTCGAGGCCATCGCGGCATGGAGGTGGGAGACCTACGTGCTCGCCGCCAGGTACTACCAGGCGGCGTCGTACGAGGCGGCGGAGGCGACCTTCCTCCTGGTCGAGAAGGACAAGAGCGATCGATTCCCGAAGGAGGAGCGCTGGCGGCTCGATCAGATGATCGGGTGGTGCGAGTTCCTCCTCGGTCGCGGGAAAGAGGCGGAGAGGAGGTTCCAGGCGGCGCTCAGGGCCCACCAGGAGGCGGACCTCGTGCGCGGACTCGCCTGCGCGCAGCTCGCGCAGGGGAAGGCCGACGAGTCGCTCGCCTCCTACGCGAAGCTCGCGAAGATGGAGTCGCCGACGGCGTACGATCGCACGCAGATCGGCTGGGCGAAGCTCGCGAAGGGGGACGCAGAGGGCGCGGTGGAGGCGTTCCGAGCCGCCGTCGCCCCCGACGCGGCGACCGCCGAGGCGCACCTCGGGCTCGGGCTCGCGCTCGCGCGGACCGGAAAGGCCGCCGAGGCGAAGAAGGAGCTGGGAACGGCTGTCGACCTGTCCCCCTCGATGGCGCAGAACGCGGAGCTGCAGACGCTGCTCGCCGCGCACGCCGACTGGATCGACCTCTGCTGCCGGATCGGCTGGTCGTGGTATCGGCAGGGGAAGGGCGAGTACGCCTACGAGGTCTTCGCGGCGGCGGTGGCGAATTCGCCGGCCGACGTGGAGGCCCGCACGGGGCTCGGGTTCGCGCTGTACGCCGAAGGGAGCTACGACGCGGCGATCGCGGAGTTCGACCGCGCGCTCTCGCTCGGAGGGCGGCCATGCGTGTTCGAGATGCAGGTCCAGGGGAAGCAGCCCTACACGCTCCGCGCCGACGCGAGGACGATGCGGGCGTGGTGCCGGGTGAAGAAGGGGGAGTGGTGGAAGGCGCTGCCCGAGTTCGAGGAGGCGGCGAAGAAGAATCCCGACTGGGTCGACGCGCTGTGCGGCCTCGGCTGGGCGCGATACGGCGCGGGGAAGCTGGACGACGCGGAGGAGGCCTTCAAGAAGGCGCAGAAGCTCGCGCCGGGGCACGCGGACGCCGCCTCGGGGATCAAGGCGCTCGAGGCGACCCGCACGGCGCCGTACGACCGAGGCCTTGCCAGCTACCAGGCAGGGGACTACGCGGGCGCGAAGATGACGCTCGAGGCGGAGCTCGCGCGCGAGGGGCACAAGGACGAGTGGAAGCTGGAGGGGCTCCTGGGGTGGTGCCTCGTGAAGCTCGGGAAGCCCGACGAGGGGCTGGCGCACTTCAAGCACGCGTTCCGGGACACGCCCAAGGAGCAGAAGGGGTCGACGCTGCTCGGGATGGCGTCGGCGATGTACGACCTCAGGAAGTACGCCGATGCGATCGAGGCGCTCGGTCAGGTGGATGCGAAGGACTCGATCGCGACGGAGTCGTACCTGCTCCACGCCTGGTGCCTCTATGCGGGAGGCGAGCCGCAGAAGGCCATGATGACGTTCGCGGTGGTGCTCAAGACGCAGGCGTCGTCCGCCTCGGCGCTCCTGGGCCTCGGACTGTGCAAGGAGAAGGCGGGGAAGGAGGACGAGGCCGTCGCTCTCGTCCAGCGCGCGCTCGTGATCGCGCCGACCCTGCTCGAGGGGGAGTGGATGCGCGAGGACGCGCTGCGGAAGAAACGCGGGGGGGAGCTGTCGGATGCCGCGGGCTGGGGCTGGTACTACGCGGGGGACTCGTCGAAGGCGCTTGCATGCTTCGAGGCGGCGCTCGCGGACAGGGAGATGCCGTCCGACACGCGCAGCGAGGCGCAGGTCGGGCAGGGTCTGGCGCTGTACGGGACGGGCGAGTACGCGAAGGCGGCGCAGGCGCTCTCGAGGGAGGCGGGGCGGCTCCCCTCGAAGGCGACCGCATGGGACCTCCGTTGCGACGCCTCGACCACGCTCGCACGCGCACTCTACGCGACGAAGTCGTACGAGGCGGCCGCGGGGACGTACGAGAAGGTCCTCTCCGCGGTGAAGGAGATCGGCTCCTACCCCGCGCTCCACGCGGAGCTGGGTTGGTGCCGCCTGGAGCTGAAGGCGTACGGAGAGGCCGAGAGGGAGTTCCTCGCGGCGCTGCGCCTCTCGTCGGACAATGAGACCGCGATCGCGGGACTGAAGAAGCTCGCATCGCTCTCGAAGTGAGAGTTGGAGTAGCGCCCGCAAGGGCGCCGTGGACTGACGCCCGCAAGGGCGTCATGGTTGCAGGACATTCGATGAAGCCGATCGTCGTCGGTGTGTACGGAGTGAACTGCGGCGACGCCCCCTCCGCGGGCGTGGCCGCGCTGGAGGCGCTCGGCGGCGTGAAGGGGATCCGCCGCGTCGCGCTCTCGTCGTCCGCGACGGCGACGGGGAATTGGCTCCCCGACGCCTACGATGCATCCTTCCTCGTCCCCGATCCGCGCGAAGGCCGCGGGAAGCCGTTCCTCGAGGCGCTCCAGCGCCTTCGCCGTCGGGAGGGGCTCTCCGTACTCCTGCCGGGAGAGTCGGGCGCCGTCGGGCCGCTTGCGGACCTCGCGACGAAGCTCGAGAAGGAGGGGATCCGCGTCGCCGCTGCGGACCCGCTCCTCCTGCCGCGCGTCGCGCGTGGGGCGCTCGAGGCGACCTGCGACTCCGCCGGCGTCCGCTGGTGCGGGGAGGCGATCGTGGATGCGCACGACCACACCGCGCTGCGCGAATGCGCCTTCCCCTGCCTCGCGGGTCCCGCAGAGGAAGGGAAGGAGCTGCACATCCGGAGCGAGGCGGAGCTGGAGGCCGCCCTGCGTCAGGCCGAGCGCGAGGGGACGCTCCCCTGGGGCGTCCGCGTGGACGGCGACCGCGACGAGTGGTCCGTCGCGCTCGTTGCGGACGGCGAGACCGTCGTGGCGGGCGCGGTCCGCGTCCTGGTCCGCGGCGACGACCGCTCGGCCTGGGCGGCGATGAGCGTCGAGGCGCCCGAGGCGGTCGAGGCGGCCACGGAGCTGACCCTCTCGCTCCGCTGGAGGGGCCCGCTCGAGGTGGAGTTGGCCTCGAGGAACGGCGAGCCCCCGAGCGTCACGCGCTGCATCCCAAGGCTTCCGACCTGGTCGGTCCTCGCCGCGAAGGCGGGGCGGAACCTGCCCCTCGCGGCGGTCCGGGTGGCGATCGGCGAGGCCCTCGCGCGCGGGACCTGGACGGCGGGCCTGCTCGGCGTCCACACCACGGAGGACTTCGCGGTGACGCGCGAGGAGTTCGCGGCCTTCGCCGCGGAGGGACATCGTCGCACGGACAAGCACTGAGGCAATCGCGGCCGATCGAAGCGACCTGGTTCCGTAGAATGAGCCCCCGATACGACAAGTCTCGTGTGAGCCGACCCTGGTCCGGAGGATTTGCCCCCGGAGGAGTAGGAGCTGGAGTGTACGACCCCAGAGGGGGCAGGAGCCGGAGGGTCCGCCCCCGAAGGGGGCAGAAGAATGTAGCCAGGGCCGAAGGCCCTGGAACTGCGCCCAGCCAGGGAACGGAGCCCCGAAGGGGCGACAGAAAGCGCGTTCTGTCGCCCCTTCGGGGCTCCGCCCAAGGCCCGTCCCGGTGGTTCCAGGGCCTTCGGCCCTGGCTACATTCTCATCGCCCCGTTGGGGCTTGTCTTGGCTGGAGTGCCGCCGAGGGATCACGGAGGAGTAGATGAACTCGAAACGGAAGACCCTTCCCTACCAGACGCCCACGCTCGATCCGTGCGCGGTGCGTCCCGTGATGAAGCAGGTCTCGAGGCGTCACGCCTCTGCGACCTTCGACCGCGTCGAGGGGGTCTCGCTCCACGACGTCGCCCGCGACTACGGGACGCCCGTCTATGTCGTCTCCGAGAAGTCGCTCCGCGATTCCTGCCGCGAGTTCCGGAAGACCTTCGAGGGGCGCTACCCCGACGTCGTTCACGCCTGGTCGTACAAGACGCACTACCTCTCGGCGATCTGCCAGGTCTTCCACGACGAGGGGTCGTGGGCGGAGGTGGTCTCGGGGTTCGAATACGGAATCGCGGAGTCGCTCGAGGTCCCCGGCGAGAAGACGATCTTCAACGGGCCACACAAGACCGACGCGGAGCTGGCGAAGGCGTTCTCGCGCGGGTCGATGGTGAACCTCGACTCGTTCGCCGAGCTCGACCGCGTCATCGCGCTCGCGAAGAGGATGGGCCGGCGCCTGGACGTCGGGATCCGCCTCAACGTGAACCTGAACTACCCCCCGTGGGACAAGTTCGGCTTCAGCGTGGAGAGCGGCCACGCGGCGGAGGCGGCGAGGCGGGCTCACGCGTCGGGCCGCCTGCGCGTGACCGGCCTCCACATGCACCTGGGGACCTACATCACCGACCCGGGGATCTACGCGCGCGGCATGGAGAAGATGGGGGAGCTCGCGCAGGAGCTGGAGGGGCGCCACGGCACGCCGATGGAGTACTTCGACGTCGGCGGCGGGTTCGCCTCGACGAACACGCTCCACTCGCAGTTCCTGAAGGGGGAGGCGGCCAACCCGACGTTCGAGCAGTACGCGGAGGCGATCTGCACGCCGCTCGCGAGGCGCCTGCCGTTCCTCAAGGCGAGGCCGCGTCTCTTCGTGGAGGCGGGGCGGTGCCTCGTCGACGAGTCGGCCTGCCTGCTCACGCGGGTCCTCTCGCTCAAGCTCCTCTCGAACGGGATCAAGGCGGCGATCGTCGACGGCGGAGTGAACCTGCTCCCGACGTCGTACTGGTACAAGCACGACATCCAGGCGCTGAAGGACTCCTCGTTCGGACTGGAGGAGTACCACGTCCTCGGCTGCCTCTGCATGCAGATCGACGTGATCCGCAGCGCCGTGCCGTTGCCGCCGCTCTCGGCGGGGGACCTGCTCGTGGTGAGGAACGTGGGGGCGTACAACTACTCGCAGTCGATGACGTTCATCCAGCCGCGGCCGGCGTGGCTGCTGGTCTCGGGCGGGCGTGTCGACGTGATCCGCGAGGGGGAGACGTCGGAGTACATCCGCGCGCTGGACCGGATTCCGGATCGGCTCCCCCCGGAGGGCGGCCCGGCCGGGGAGGCGCGCCGGCGGTGAGAGGCGGGGGGGGGGGCGAGGGCCCTCTCCGCCCGGCCCGTG
>Ga0082335_1009792_pt1 | contig 10151 bp, 9 predicted proteins | sample Subgrocontami58m_FD_72375 | JGI IMG/M metagenome (GOLD analysis project Ga0082335, IMG submission 72375) | Subsurface groundwater microbial communities from S. Glens Falls, New York, USA - GMW37 contaminated, 5.8 m (SPADES assembly) (version 2) ... | reverse complement strand
GACGTCGCCCTGGGTTCCTTTGATGGGTTCTTGCTTGTGAGACATAATAAGTGGGTCCTCCTCCTTTCCAAGGGGGAGTTAGAGGGGGTTGCCGGCAACCTCCCCTAACCCCCCGCCCGACCGAGGAACGGTCGTTCGGGCGGGCCTCCTTGGAAAGGAGGGGGACCGAAATTACGCAAAATATTTTTCATCCACGCGCACGGGACTGATGGAACGCAACTTCTCGACAAGCGGAGGGAGAATGTGGATTACGTAGTCGATGTCTTCTTGGGTGGTCGATCGCCCGAGGGTGAGGCGCAGTGATCCGTGCGCGACTTCGTAAGGGAGCCCGAGAGCCAAAATCACGTGGCTCGGATCAAGCGACGCGCTCGTGCAGGCAGAGCCTGTCGAGGCATACACCCCATGGGCATCCAGATACAGGATAAGCGCTTCGCCCTCGATGTCCATGATGGAGATGTTCGCGTTGTTTGGCAGTCGGATCGTTGGGTGACCGTTAAGGCGCGTTTTTGGAATCGACGAGCGGATGCCTTCGATAAGTCGATCGCGTAGCGGAGTGAGTCGTTGCGATTCGCTCTCTCGGTCAGCCTGCGCAAGCTCGAGCGCTGTTGCCATGCCCATGATCCCCGCGACGTTCTCGGTTCCAGGACGCAATGCTCGCTCCTGTGAGCCACCAAACTGGAGCGGTTCGAGCTTGATCCCTCGCTTCACATAGAGGAGTCCAATCCCTTTTGGGCCGTACATCTTGGAACCGTTGAGCGTCAGCATGTCGACATGGAGTTTCTCGACGTCGAGATCCAAGTGTCCCGTTGCCTGGCAGGCATCCGTGTGAAACTTGAGCGCGGGACGTTTGTGGCTCTCACGCCACTTTTGAATCATGTTCCCAATCTGGGCGATGGGCTCAATCGTGCCGATCTCGTTGTTGGCGTACATGACCGAGACGAGAATGGTGTCTTCCCGCAGCGCCTCCTCGACGGCCTCGACCGTAACCAATCCGTCGCGATCGGACTCGAGATACGTCACCTCGAATCCTTCCTTTTTCTCGAGATGCATCATGGTCTCAAGGACCGCATGGTGTTCGATCGATGAAGTGATGAGGTGACGTCCCTGTAACTGGTTCATGCGTGCGTATCCGAGGATCGCAAGATTGTCCGACTCGGTTCCGCCGGACGTAAAAAGAATTTCATCGGCTCGCACATTCAAAACTCGAGCGATGCGCTCACGTGCCTCGTCGACATCGTCCTTCACCGTTTTCCCGACTCCATGGAAGCTCGATGGGTTCCCAAATTTCTCGCCCAGGTACGGCAACATCGCCTCGCGCACGGCTGGATGAATGGGAGTCGTGGCAGCATGATCCAGGTACACTTCACGCTTCATAAGGTCCTGCGAGGATAACAAAAAATGAGGGGTTATTCAAGCCCCTCATCTCCCTCGAACTCCGCGTAGAGCGCTGGGTCTTCGAGATACCGTTTGAAACATTTCTCCGAGCAAAAGGTCAGAACCTTTCCGCCGTACTCGGTCGTGAAGGCTTTACTCAAGTCTTTGATGGGAGCCAAACACACATCGCACTCATCGTAATGCTCCCCAAGATGTAGCTGTTTAACCCCGTCCATATATTTCACTATACCTCCACACCGAAGGAAGACGCAACCAAACGGCCGATCGCATAGCCCACTCCGGCTGCCGCCAACGAAACAATCGTCATCTCCATGCCGCTCTTCACTTTCGATGTCTTTGTGAAGGAGGCTGCCCATGCCCCAACGAGAAACAGGGTGATGGCCGTGATGAGGATCGCGGGAACCACGGCTTGATCAACGTCTAAAAGAAAGTATGGCACGAGAGGAACCACGCCACCCGCAAGATAAAAAACGCCCATCACAAGAGCCGCACGAATAGGGTGGGAGGCCTCCTCGTGAACCTTGAACCCTTTGTGCTCATGAAACAAGACCTCCGCCTCGCGGGCATGCTTGGTTGAAAGATAACTCCCGGCCGCCATCGACGTTGCCTCCGCGGCGATCAGAACCAGGCCAGACAGGATCACGATATACTGGCTCCCGGTTCCCACGGCGATGCCCGTAATCGCTCCCATGGTTGAAACAAGCGAGTCCTCGAGCCCGAAGACGATCTCCCTCATGGAGTCGACAATCTCGTGGTGAAGTGTTTTCCCATCCATACGACCTTATTATATACTGTGGCTACCCATAATCGAACTTCCCTATGCACATCCCTGAACCGCTCCGCGCCTACGAGAAGCCCACGCTGCTTGCGCTGTGTGATAACGAACATGCCCGATTCTTCCTCCTGCAGGATCGAGAATCAACCGAAGTGGGAGAAATCCACGTCGATCATGCCTCGAAAGATGGGAACGACCGGACATCTGGTGTCACCTCAGGCGGCGGCCATTTTGCGGAAATGAGCGAGAAGCTCGAGGACCAATCTGAACGTCGCTTTGCCAAACTCTTAGCCGAGGAACTCCATCGTCGTCTCCAAGCAAAAGAATACGAGGAACTCATCATGACGATCCCCGAACCTCGCATCCATGAGTTCGTCGACGGCCTGCACAACGACGTCCGCGCTCGTCTGGTGGCAAGCGTTGGAAAGAACCTTGCGAAGGAACCTCTCGTCGAAATCCTTGAGCGCATTCAAAAAACGGCCTAGACATAGAGTAACGTGAGTGCTATTCTCTAAGTTAGAAGTCCTCAAAATAACCAAAATAAGGAAAACTCAATATGGGAGAACCAAATGAAGCCGCCCAGGCTGCGGCACAAGAAGCTCAAGACAAGGTCAGAAAGCAAGAACTCGCATCATTGATTGAAAAATTTCCTGATGCATTAACCGGTTACCCGGAAGTAGAACTGACAGGGAATAAACTGCACGTCAACAAACAAGGTGCCACTGATGGGGGTATGGAAGAAGGGGGAGAATGGCTTAGCTTCCGCTATTACGAAACAAAATCAGAAGGAGGACCCGAAGAGCCCTGGTACGGTGCAATCAATCCGAAAACAGGCGATGTGACTTCAATGGGATCAGAGCTTCAACATTGGTTTGACTAACCCTGTTCCATCCACACCAAGTAGCTCCAAACAAACCCACCAGATCAAGCTGGTGGGTTTGTTATAACCTCATCGACCCAGGATTTGAGCAGATCCTCGAGTTTCAATCCTGCGGCTGCTATCGCCTTGTGAGTGAGCGAAACGCTGGTAAGTCCAGGGATGGTGTTGATCTCGAGGAACCAAATGGTTCCCTCTTTGTCGACGATCATATCCGTGCGCGAGAGGTGCCGCGCGCCGATCATATGGTGCACGACGAGCGCCACGTCTTTGAGGCGCTTCGTGAGTCCATCGTCGATGGGCGCGGGGCAGAGCTCATCGCAGAGGCTCGGATCGTACTTGCTCTCATAGTCGAAGAACTCGTTCTTGGAAAGGATCTCGATGACTGGCAGCGCCACGGTTCCCCCCTCATGGTCGACGACCGCTACGGTAAACTCCTTCCCTTCGATGAGATCTTCGACAAGGAGCTTGCGAGTCGCGGGCAACACCTCCGCGAGTGACACGGCCTCTCGAATGAGCCGCACGCCCACCGAGCTCCCCTCGTCGACAGGTTTCACAGCGACTGGATGAGTCCACTCCATTGAATCGCCGGGCTCGAGCACGTTCCAGTCGGCTGTCTTGACCCCTCTCGCGCGCGCGAGCTGTTTACACATCACCTTGTCCATCCCCACAGCATGAGCCTCGACGTCTGAAAAAATATACGACAAGCCAAGTGTCTCGAGAAACCCTTGCATGACCCCATCCTCGCCCCCTCGACCATGAAAGACTGGCACGGCTACATCGAACCTCGATCGACTCGCGAGGAACCGGTCGAGGTCTAACGGCATGTCAAACACCTCAACAGTAAAGTTCTCCTCGAGAGCCTTGCGCACATTCTCGGCGGACTTCAAAGCCACCTCCCGTTCAGATGTTGTTCCGCCTGTCAGTAGCGCTACTTTTTGCATATGTATGTAAATCGTCACCACAGACACAATCGTTGCACGTGGCAATAAATTCTGATACGCTCGTGGCCGTGGTTGGCCACGTGGCGAAGTGGGAACGCAGGGGTCTGCAAAACCTCGATGAGCCGGTTCAATCCCGGCCGTGGCCTCCATACAAAAGACTCGGGTGTGCCCGAATCTTTTGTTTTACGTTAGAACACCTCGATGGTGACATACTGCACCCCGAACGTCTTGGCGTCCTGGAGGTCCTTCATCCAGATGTCCATTTTATAGTTGTATCGTTGATTCATGCGATCCTCAACGTAGAAGACGCGGTCTCCATAGAGCTCCGGAATCTTCACACGGGTTCCCAGCGGGAGGAAGTTTGCGGCCACGACGTTTTCCATATCGCGTTCACACACGTCCAGTCCCGAGGCGGTAATACACGGACTCTCATCTGTTTGCCCCACCTCGGAGGTATAAGCCGTCATAGGAATCGTATAGTGGCGACGAGCAAGAGCCTCCTGCGACACCGGAAGTCGGCCATAATCTTCCGTGACATTCTGCATGGAAGCAATAATCATGGAAACGGTTTCAGAACTCAACCCGATGTACTCAAATTCCATGTCAGCGTTAGCGAGCTTTGGGAACAGGACATACGTGGCCACGACCAGAACAAAGGCCACCAAGGAGAGGCTCGACGCCTGACGACGTACAGGGGCAAGTACCCCCTCAACACGAACCCACGCCTGATACAGGGCGGTCGTGATGGTGCGGGTATACGCCACATCCTCTTCCCAAAGATTCTTCAGTTGTTGGATAGTCTTATTCTTCATACCCGGCGCCTTCCTCCTATAGATGGCACTGGGCATGAAATAAGCCAAAAAGGCCTGAAAACAAAAGCGCTCCCTTGCTAGGAAGCGCCCTCATGCTATCACAAAAATGCCATTTCGTCAACCGGGTTATCCTCACCCAAACACTTACTCAACCGTCACGCTCTTCGCCAAATTTCGAGGCTTGTCCGGGTCCAATTCTCGCGCCACGGCGGTCTCGTAGGCAAGAAGCTGTAACGGGATCGTCGAGAGGATGGGCTGGAGAACCTTGTGAGTCTGAGGAAGGACTATTTGCGATTCGATGGACGGAATAGACTCGCCACTCGTGATCGCAATGACATGTCCACCACGTGCTTTGAGCTCCTGGATATTGCTCCAGTTCTTTTCAAACATCTCATCTTGCGGACACAGAACCACGCATGGGAACCCCTCATGGATGAGCGCGATCGGACCATGCTTCATCTCCCCGCTGGTGTACCCCTCGGCGTGGATGTAGCTCACCTCCTTGAGCTTGAGCGCTCCCTCGTAGGCAATGGGCGCATAGAAGGTGCGTCCCAGGAATAAACAGTGCTCTGCCACCTTGAGCGTCGAGGCAATCGACGCGATCTGGTCTCGACAGCCAAGGATCTCACGGACCTGATTTGGAAGCTCGGTAAGCCCAGCGAGGATCTCACTCCCCTGCGCGAGCGTCCCCCGCAGTTGTCCGAGGTACACTGCCATGAGTGTAAGCACCGTGAGCTGGCTCACAAAGGCCTTCGTCGAGGCCACGCCCACTTCGGGTCCCGCGTGGTTGTAGACGCCCGCGTCCGTTTCTCGCGCAATCGATGAACCAACGACATTTACGAGTCCCAGCGCCAACACATTCTTCCTCTTCGCTTCTCGCACGGCCTCGAGCGTATCGGCTGTCTCGCCAGATTGCGAAATCGCGAGCACAGCCGTGCGAGTCGTCAACAATGGTTTGCGATAGCGAAACTCACTCGCGAGCTCAACCTCCACGGGGATACCCGCCAGCTCTTCGAGGATGTACTCGCCCACGAGCCCCGCGTAGTACGCACTCCCGCACCCAACAATCACGATGCGGTCGATCTCTGCGAGACGATCTCTCACGCCTGCAAGCCCGCCCAGCACGCAGCGTCCATTCAAAACGTCGATACGGCCACGAATGGAATTCTCAATAACTTCCGGCTGTTCGAGGATCTCTTTGAGCATGAAGTGTGGATGCCCAGCCTTTGTCGTCTTCTCGACATCCCAAGTGATCCTCGAAACCCGATCCTTCACTGTTGCCTGCGCCACCCCATCCAAGCTGATCCCCTCGCTCGTCACGGAGGCAATCTCGCCGTCGTCGAGATACAGGACGTCTTTTGTGTGCGCGATGAGAGCCGACGGATCCGAGGCGATAAAGTGTTCCCCCTCGCCAATCCCGATCACCAGAGGGCTGCCCATACGCGCGGCGATGAGTGTTTGTGGGGTATCACGTGTGAGCACGACCAGGCCATAGGTCCCTCGCACTCGAGCGAGTACCTTCTTTACCGCAGCAAACAACGGCTCTCCTCCTGAGAGCTCTCCCTCAATCATGTGCGCCAAGACTTCCGAGTCCGTGTCTGACGCAAACAAGTGCCCCTCCTCAAGAAGCTCTCTTTTTAGCTCCTGATAATTCTCGATGATCCCATTGTGCACGATCGCGACTCGCCCAGTGCAGTCGCGGTGCGGATGCGCATTGCGCTCTTGTGGGCACCCATGCGTGGCCCAGCGAGTATGCGCGATCCCGCAGGTTCCGTGCGTTTCAAACTTCGCCACCTTCTCTTCCAGCCGGGCAATCTTGCCTTCAGAGCGCACCGTGGTGAGCTTTCCGTTTTGCACGCACAACCCCGCGGAGTCATAGCCGCGGTATTCTAATTGTTTGAGCCCCTCCATCAGAATGGGCGTGGCAGGCTTGGCTCCGACATATCCGACGATTCCACACATACTTCTCCCATTCTCTACTTCTCTCCCCCTCTACACCTAACACACCACCCTCAAAATGTGCACAACTCAAAAACATCCCAAAAACATACCTCAACTCAACCACCCATTCTGTCAAAATCTGTTCGACGATTCTGTTTTGCGGTACTCTTGAAGACAGATTTATGTCTGTTCATCAATACAACCACCAAGGCTGGAGTCGATCTGGGCGACCGCGCCGACGCTCAATCCGGAGCCGCGTGGGCCTGGGCGGCCTCACGAAAAAGAACCTCGTCCTGCTCGCTATCGCGGTTCTCTTTGCCGGGTCGCTTTTCGTTCTTGGGTTCATTGCCTTCATTGCCCGCGATCTCCCTAACCCCAATTCGCTCACCCAACGCAGCATCTCGCAGACGACCAAAATCTACGACCGCACCGGGGAGCACGTCCTCTACGAAATCTTTGGTGACGAGAACCGCACACTCAAGCGCCTCCAGGAGGGTTTTTGTGGCAACGGTAACGAGCTCGACTTGGACGAGAGCGGCATCCCATTGTTTGCCGCGCAGGCGACCATCGCCGCGGAGGATCACTCTTTCTGCGAGCACTCCGGGTTTGACGTCAAAGGATTCGCGCGCGCGATCCTGCAAAACCTCATGGGCAAGCGTGTGGGAGGATCAACCCTCACCCAACAGCTCGTCAAAAACGCCATTCTCTCCAGCGAGAAGACCCTGACGCGTAAGGCCAAGGAACTCATTCTTTCCCTTGAGCTTGAGCGGCGCTACACCAAGGACGAACTACTCCAGATCTACCTCAACGAAATCCCCTACGGCTCCACTTACTATGGCATCGAGGCCGCCGCGCAAAACTATTTCAACCTCTCCGCCAACGAGATCACGCTCGCCCAGGCGGCAACCCTCGCCTCCCTCCCCAAGGCCACGACCTTCTACCTCAACAACCCCGACCGTCTCCAAGCCCGTCGCGACTACGTCTTGGGCGAAATGCTTGATCAGGAATTCATTACTCAAGAAGAACACGACGCCGCCATCCTCGAGCAGACACCCGTTGAGGTCTCTCTCACAAATATCGACGCGCCACACTTTGTCCTCTACGTCAAAGAGCTTTTGGAAGAAACCTATGGCCGCAGCGCGGTCGAGCAGGGTGGACTCAAGGTCGTGACCACGCTTGATTTCGACATGCAGATGATCGCGGAGGAAGAAGTGCGCAAAGGCGTGGACGACAACCGCGAACGGTACGGCCTCACCAACAGCGCGCTGGTGGCCATCGATCCCAAGACCGGGCAGATCCTCTCGATGGTCGGCTCGAAAGATTATTTCGACGACGAGATCGACGGCCAAGTGAACGTCGCCACACGCCTGCGCCAACCTGGATCCAGTTTCAAACCCATCGTCTACACAAAATCATTTGAGATGGGCTACACACCCAACACGGTTTTGTGGGACGTGGAGACGACATTCCCCACCGTGACCGGCAACTACACGCCGCATAACTACGACGGCGGAGAGCGCGGCCCCGTGCGCGTGCGCGATGCCCTGCAACTCTCGCTCAACATTCCAGCGGTCAAGATGGTCTACTTAGTGGGCGTGGAAAACGCGCTTGATTTTGCCACGAGCCTTGGATACTCCTCCTTTGGCGACCACTCGGCGTTCGGGTTGTCGCTCGTGCTTGGCGGGGGCGAAGTGAAGCTCCTTGAACACACCAACGCCTATGCCACGCTTGCCAACGAAGGCGTTCACTATGACACGGCGGCGATTCTGCGTGTCGAGGATAACGACGGCACCGTCCTAGAAGAATGGCGGGCGCGCGAAGGCAAAAAAGTCGTGGACGCAAACGTGGCCAGAACCACCTCATACGTACTTTCCGACAACGCCGCGCGCACGCCGGTATTTGGTGCGACGAGCTACCTGCAGCTTGGCGAACGACCAGTCGCGGCCAAGACGGGAACGACAAACGACTACCGCGACGGCTGGCTCATGGGCTACACACCTTCGCTTGCAGTGGGCGTCTGGGTGGGCAACAACGACAACACCCCCATGAATAAAGCAGGCGGGTCGATCGGGGCGGGCCCGATCTGGAACGGATTCATGTCTCGAGTGCTTCAGGGCAAGCCCATCGTGCCCTTCACGCCCCCCGTGATCGAGGCGACTGGCAAGGCGATCCTCGACGGCAGTGTGGGCTCGACAACCGTCGTCATCGACCGCGCCTCTGGCAAACTCGCTACGGAATATACCCCCGACTCTTATCGCGAAGAGCGCACATACGCGCAGTACCACTCGATCCTCCATTACGTTGACCGCACTGATCCTCGAGGCCCCACGCCAGAGAACCCAGAAGAGGACGAGATGTACGCGCCATGGGAGGCGGCCATCGCCACGTGGCTCCAAAAGAAACAGACCGAGACGGGCACACCGATCCTCAACGAGGAGCCTCCAACGCAGGAAGACGATCTCCACGTGCCTAAAAATTTCCCGAGCGTACGAATCACCAACCCCGACAACGACGACGAACTCGACTCCCGCAGTTTCACAGTCTCGGTTTCGGCCGATGCCCCTCGTGGCATGATGAGCCGAGCGGAGTTCTACATCGACGGCCAGTACCTGGGTTCCGATGCGAACTCCCCGTTCTCGCTCTCGACCACCATCCCAAGTTCGATCTCGCGGGGAGTGCACACACTCAAAGTCATCGCCTACGACGACATCGACAACAGCGGATCCGACACGGTCACCATTCAACTCAACGCCGATGCGGGGAGCGAGAGCCTGGAGCTCATCGATCCTAAAAACGGCCAGACGATCGAGCGCAAGAGTGAGACCTACACCGTCGTTGTCTCACTCAAAGACCCCGAGGCGTACCGCTCCGCGAGCCTCTATGCCGAGGATCTCTCAACGGGCTCCTTATCGCTCGTTGGCCAGACCCTGAACCCTTCCTCCCCGTTCCTGACATTCGACTGGACGCTCCCCCAATCGGGCACGTGGGCGCTCTCTGCGCGCGCCATCTCCAATGATGGATCAGCAGAATTGTCGACCGCCGGCGTCCTGGTTGAGGTCGTGCCAGCAAGCGAGTCGACTCCGACTGAATCAACAGAGCCGGCACAGGACGGACAGACGCAAGGCGACATCTTCGTCCCAGAGACGGACTTGAACCTCTTTTGACTCGTGTCATTGCGAGGCCTGAAAGGCCGAAGCAATCCTCCGGTTCATCGAAGGATTGCTTCGTCGGTCGACGATCAACTCCCTCCTCGCAATGACACACGATGGGATCGAAAACCCACCTCTTAACCAAAAACCGCCCTGAGAGACCGTTGAAATACTCCCTTTTGTCATTGCGAGCGACCGCAAGGGAGCGAAGCAATCCTTCGATTGCTAAGGAATCAGTGGATTGCTTCGTCCCGCCAC
>Ga0082335_1009788_pt1 | contig 10153 bp, 10 predicted proteins | sample Subgrocontami58m_FD_72375 | JGI IMG/M metagenome (GOLD analysis project Ga0082335, IMG submission 72375) | Subsurface groundwater microbial communities from S. Glens Falls, New York, USA - GMW37 contaminated, 5.8 m (SPADES assembly) (version 2) ... | reverse complement strand
ACAGCTTGCCCGTGGCGAAATCGGCCTTGTGGCGCCTGAGCGCAATGCCCGCGTCGATTTTGCCGGCGACGCCGCTGACGATTTCGTCGAGGTAGCGGCTCGCCTGGCGCGCGTTGCGCGCAACTTCGGACAAGCCCTTCTTGTGCCCGTCGAGTTCCTCCAGCGTCATGATCGGCAGGAACACGTCGTGTTCCTCGAAGCGGAACAGGCTGGTGGGATCGTGCATCAGCACGTTCGTGTCGAGCACGAAGAGTTTGGTCAGTGACTTGCCCGCTTCGGAACGGTTCCTGCGCTTGGTCATGGGCGGGTCGTCGGCATTTTCATCGAATGCCGCGCTGTTATCAGAGGGTTTTAACAAAATCGAGTACCTCCTGTACGTGACCGGGAACCTTGACGCCGCGCCACTCGCGCCGGATGACACGCTCGCGGTCGAGAACGAAGGTGCTGCGCTCGATGCCGCGCACCTGCTTGCCATACAGATTCTTCATCTTGATCACTTTGAATTGGCCGCACGCCTTTTCTTCGGTGTCGGCGAGCAGATCAAAAGGAAAGCCGAGTTTCGCCTTGAAGCCTTCATGCGATTTCAAGCTGTCGCGCGAGATGCCGTAGATGCCGCAGCCGAGTTTCCGGAATTCCGGGTACCGGTCGCGAAACTGGGCGCCCTCGGTGGTGCAACCCGGCGTGTTGTCCTTGGGATAGAAATACAGCACCACGAACTTGTCTTTGGCCATGGACAACTGGAACGTCTTGCTGCCCGTGCAAGGCAGGGAAAAATCGCCCACTTTCTCTCTTTTTTCCATGAATCGTGCAGACCCGCCGGTGACCGTCCTGCGATATTGTTGATGAATCGGGGTGGGAACGCAACCGAGATCGTAAGTGCTTCAGGCGAGAAAGCTTTCCAGTTGCCGCGCGGCTTCCTCGGGCGGCTGGATCTGCGTGCGCTCGTAGCCCGGAAAAAACGAATTCATGCGAGAAATTCCTTTCCTTGCAGTGCGAGCGTGCCCGAGCGGCCGGGGATTTCGTCCATCACCAGTTCATGTCGCGGCAGCGCCGGCAGCGTGAGCGCATCGAACAGTCCGCGCATGGGGACCAGATCAAAGCCCATCGACTTCCAGCCGGCCAGCAGGGCTTCGAACACCGGTAGGAGTTTCATGCCCTCCAGCTCGGCATGCAGGGTGTAGACGTGGCTGGTGGCCGGCGCGTTTGCGGACAGCCGGAGCAAGTGCGCGGCGACATTGTCGGCGCTCAATCCGTCCAGGCCGATCAACTCGTCCAGGGTGGGGAGGGTGGTGGGCAATTGCGGGCAGGCGACGATCTCGCCGCGGTAGACGGGAATGTAGGGGCAGCGCCCGCGCGTGTCTGAACAGTAGTCGAAGCCAAGGCGCTGGGTCAGGCGCAGCGCGTGCACGTTCACCTGCCAGCCGGCGGCGCCATGGGTGCGCGCGCGTTCGCCGAAAATCTCTGAGAAGCGCAGGTAAGCGGCACCCATTTCCTCGCCGGTCCAGCGCTCGCCGCGGCGTGCCACATGGTCCTGCCATTTGACATGGTCCCAGGTATGGATGCCGACTTCGAACCCCGCGTCGCGCGTGCTGCGCATGATGTCGGCGCAGCGTTTGCCGATGTCGGGGCCGGGGAGCAGCGTGCCGTAGAGCAGGGTCTTGATGCCGTAATGCTCCAGCACCGAGGTGCGGGCCACTTTTTTCATGAAGCCGGGACGGAACGCGCGCGTGATCGCGCGGCCGGTGTGGTCCGGCCCGAGGCTGAACAGAAAGGTCGCCCCGGCCTCGTGCCGTTTCAGCGCCTCGATCAGCCGCGGCACGCCTACACGCGTGCCGCGATAGGTGTCGACGTCGATTTTGAGAGCGAGTTTCATTGGGAATTTGCGTTTACGCGTGGCGATTAAAATCGCGCCCCGCGTCAACTGCGGGATTGCGCTTGTTGGATAAAATCAACCCGAAGCCGCGATGGCCTTTATCCCTAACCGTGTTTTTGGTGCGGATGCGCTTTTCATCCGTACCAAAAACACGGTTGGCGCGCGGAGCGCGCAATGGCCGCTTCCCGATATCGGCAGACATCGGACGATACTTCGAACTTTGGCGCCTGAGCTTGGATAAAACCCACTCAATCCGCCCTTGGAATATTTTTCCAATTCAATCCACCAGATGGCGCGCTTCGGCGACGTGGCCGCGATAGAAATCGAAAATGTGCTTCAACGCCTGCTGCATGCCGACCTTGGGCCGCCAGGCGAGGTCCTTGCAGGTGTTGGTGATTTTCGGCACGCGGTTCTGCACGTCCTGGTAGCCCTTGCCGTAATACTGCGCCGAAGTGGTCTTGATCAGTTTCACCTCCTTCGCATGGCTGCGGTATTCCGGGTATTCGAGCGCCAGCGCCAGCATCATTTCGGCGAGCTCCCTGACTGAGTAATTGTTTTTCGGATTTCCGATGTTGTAAATCTGGCCGCTCGCGACCCCGGCAGGGTTGTCGATGATTTTCAGCAGCGCGTCGATGCCGTCATCGATATAGGTGAAGGCGCGTTTCTGGTTGCCGCCGTCCACCAGCTTGATGTTTTCGCCGCGCACGATATGGCCGAGGAACTGGGTGATTACGCGCGAACTGCCTTCCTTGGGGGTGTTGATCGAGTCCAGCCCCGCCCCGATCCAGTTGAACGGCCGGAACAGGGTGTAGTCCAGTCCTTGCTCCATGCCGTAGGCGTGGATTACCCGGTCCATCAATTGCTTGGCGCAGGCATAGATCCAGCGCGGCTTGTTGATCGGGCCCAGCACCAGCTCGGAGGACTCCGGGTCGAATTCGCCGTCGCGGCACATGCCGTAGACTTCGGAGGTCGAAGGAAAAACGACGCGCTTCTTGAACTTGACCGCGGAGCGGATGATGGGCAGGTTGGCTTCGAAGTCGAGCTCGAACACCCGCAACGGCTCCTTCACGTAAGTCGCCGGCGTGGCGATCGCCACCAGCGGCAGCAGCGTGTCGCACTTGCGCACGTGGTATTCGATCCATTCCTTGTTGATGGTGATGTCGCCCTCGAAGAAATGGAAGCGCTTCTCCTCGATCAAGTCGGAGATGCGTTCGGTCTGCATGTCCATGCCGTAGATTTCCCAGTCGGTCTTGGCGATGATGCGCTTGGACAAGTGGTGGCCGATGAAGCCGTTGACGCCGAGTATGAGGATTTTTTTCACTTGATCACGCGAAGTTGATTTTTTCCTTAGCGAACGCGCCGGGATCGAGAGTGCCGCCCGGCGCGTCGAGTTCCAATATGCGCAGCACCGCGCCGTCGCCGCAATCGGCGAAGAACGAGCCAGCTTCGAAATATAACCCAGGCGCGCCGCTTCTAGGGCGCCTATTTGGCTCGAGGCGGGTGCGCAGTATGCGCAGGGTCATGGCGCCGACCCGGGTAAATGCCCCGGGATAGGGCGGAGCAACGCCGCGCACCAGGTTGTGCACCTCGCGCGCGCTTTTCGCCCAGTCGATGCGTCCGTCTTCAGGCTTGCGTCCGCCATGATAGCTGCCCAGGCTCAGGTCCTGCTGCGTGATGCGCGCAGTACCGGCGATCAGCCCCGGCAGCGCGCGCGCGAGCGCCCGCCCCGCCGCATCGGTGACCTTGCCGAATACCTCCGCGGCGGTGTCCTCCGGTCCTATGGGCACGGCTTCCTGATCGACGATGCCGCCGGCATCGGGCTTGGCCACCATCTGGTGCAGCGTGGCGCCGGTTTCGCGCTCGCCCATGATCACGGCCCAATTCACCGGCACACGCCCGCGGTACTTCGGCAGGAGCGAGCCGTGCATGTTGTAGGCGCCGCGCCGGGGCAGGGCGAGCAGTTCCGGCCCGAGCATGTTGCGGTAGTAGAACGAGAACAGGAAATCGGGCGCGAGCGCCCTGATTTGCGCAACCAGCGCCGGGTCGTTTGCGTCCGCCGGCATGATCACCGGCAGCGCGCGCGAGCGAGCGAGCTGTTCCACGCTGTCGAACCAGATGGTCTCGTTCGGATTGTCCTGGTGGGTCACGACCAGCGCGACCTGCACGCCCTGCTCGAGCAGCACCGACAGGCAGCGCACGCCGACGTTATGGTAGGCGAAGACGACGGCGGTGGTCATGGCAGGCTAAGCCGGACGACGTCTCAGTTCACGCCTTGCTGCTTCCGCGTTCGCCCGCAGCCGGCACGGGGCGCAGCAGCGCCGGGCCGGCATCGTGCTGTTCCAGCACCGCCTGCACGAGATAGCGCGGCCGCTGGCGCACCTGCTGCGCGATGCGGCCCACGTATTCGCCGAGCAGGCCAATACCGAACAAGGCGATGCCGAGCAGGAAAAAGACGATGCCGAACAGCGTGAACACGCCTTCGGCCTCGGGCCCGATCAACAGCCGGCGCACCGCCAGGTAGCCCACGAACAGGATGGAAAGCAGGGAAATCAGCATGCCGGCAAGCGAGAACAATTGCAGCGGCACCAGCGAAAAGGCGGTCATCAGGTCGAAGTTGAGCCGTATCAGCTGATACAGCGAATACTTGGATTCGCCCGAGGCGCGATCCTCGTGCGCGACCTCGATTTCCGCCGGGCGCTGGGCGAAGGTGTAGGCGAGCGCCGGAATATAGGTGCTGATTTCGCGGCAGCTGTTGATCGCGTCGACGATTTCCCGGCTGTAGGCGCGCAGCATGCAGCCCTGGTCGGTCATGCGGATGCGGGTGATGCGCTCGCGCACCAGGTTCATCGCCTTGCCGGCGATGCGGCGGAAGGCGCTGTCGTGGCGCATGCGGCGGATGCTGCCGACATAGTCGTAGCCTTCGTTCATTTTCGCGATCAGACGGCCGATTTCCTCCGGCGGGTTCTGCAGGTCGGCGTCCAGGGTGACGATGCAGCGGCCGCGCACCTTCTCGAAGCCGGCCATGATGGCCATGTGCTGGCCGAAGTTGCCGTTGAACAGGATGACCCGGGTGACATCCGGGCGTCGCTGGAATTGTTCGCGCAAGAGCGCGGCGGAGCCGTCGCGGCTGCCGTCGTTGACGAACATGATCTCGTAGGGCACGCGCAGCGCGTCCAGCGCCGGGTACAGGCGCGCGAACAGGGCGGCGAGGCCTTGTTCCTCGTTGTACACCGGTATCACGACCGAGATCTCGATGTTCATTTCCCGACGTCTACCTTACATTGCCCTGGATGATTTCTGCGACCGTCGCACAGACGCGGTCGACGTCTGCGTCGGCCATATCCGGGAACAGGGGCAGGGTCAGGGTGGCGCCGCCGATGCGTTCCGCTTGCGGAAAGTCCCCGGGATTGTAGCCGAGTTTGCGGTAGAGCCCGAACAGGTGCATGCTCGGGTAATGTACGCCCGTGCCGATACCGCGCTGGTGCATTGCCTCGATGAACGCGCCGCGGTCGAGGCGCAAGCCCTCAAGCGGCAGCAATACCTGGAACATGTGCCAGTTGCAGTTGGCGTAATCCTCGAGCGGAAGCACGCAGCCCGAGTTCCTGTCGAAGCGCTCGAAGTAGCGCCGCGCGAGCAAACGGCGCCTGGCGGTAAACGCCTCCAGGTGTTTCATCTGGCCCAGGCCGATGCGCGCCGCAATATCGGTCAGATTGTGCTTGCCGCCAGCGACCTCCACTTCCTGATTGCCGTCGGGGAGACGCACCACGCCCTGCAGGCGCAGGCGCGTGCACAGGTCGGTTTCGGCGGGATCGGCGAGCACCAGGCAGCCGCCTTCGCCGGTGGTGATGTTCTTGTTGGCGTGAAAGCTGACGGCCACCAGGTCGCCGAAGCTGCCGATGCGGCGTCCGCGCCACGAGGCGCCCATGCTCTGCGCCGCGTCCTCGATCACGCGCAGGCCGCGGCGCCGGGCGATTTCGTACAGCCGGTCGCGGTCCACCGGCAGGCCCGCCATGTCCACCGGCAGGAGCGCGCGGGTCCTGGGCGTAATTGCGGCTTCGATGCGCTCGAGGTCGATATTGCGCGTGCCGGGATCGACGTCGACGAACACCGGCTTCGCGCCGGCGCGCAGGATCACGTTGGCCGTGGCCACCCAGGAAAGCGGCGTGGTGATGACCTCGTCGCCTGGCTGCACGCCGGCGACGCTGAGTGCGATCTCCAGCGCGCCGGTGGCCGAACTCATGGCGCGCACCGGCCTGCCGCCGAAATAGCGCGACAGTTCCTGTTCCAGCTCTTTGACGCGGGGGCCGCTGGTGATCCAGCCCGAGCGCAGCACGTCGGACACGCCGGCGATCGTTTCCTCGTCTATCGATGGGCGGGTGAAGGGCAGGTAGTCCATCAGGAGCGCGCCACGATATAGACGCCGACGATGATGACGCCGATGCCCGCGAGGCGGGTCATGCTGACCGCCTCGCCGAACAGGTACCAGGCCGCCACGGCATTGAGCGCATAGCCGATGGAGAGCATGGGATAGGCGATCGAGACTTCGACGCGCGACAGGCCCAGGATCCACACCACCAGGCTGACCACGTAACAGGCCGTGCCGCCCAGGATGTGCGGCTCGAGCGCGAGCTTCATGCCTACCGGAACGATGTTGTCGGCGTCGAACGCGAAATGCCCGACGGCGTTGGTCCCCGCTTTGAGCAGCAACTGGGCCACCGCATTGAGAAACACGCCCAGCATCAGGAGCGAGAAACTGACGAGGTTCATGGATTTGCCGCCAAGTGTCGGGCGACGATGATGCGCCGCGTGTCGCGGGCGACGAGCCGCATCGGCAGGCCTTTGGCGCCGAACATCTCGTAGGCGTCGGGCGACATCAGCGCCAGTGCTTCGCGCTCCGCATTCCAGGTTTTCTCGAACAGGGCAAAATCGGCGATGAATTTCTGCGGTTCCTGCTCGATGCCAAAGCCGAGTTCGTCCTTGTACACGACCATGGTGGTGCTGCGCCGCAGGTAGAACTGCAGCGACTGGTCGTAGGTATTGACGCTGTAAAAGGGCATGGCCGGCTTCAATTCGTGTTTTATTTTCTGCGCCACATAATACGCGGAATTGGCTGTGGACAGGCTTTCGTGGCCGCTCAGTACCAACTGCGCAAACGCGAGGCCGGAGAAGGCCAATAGGGCAAGCGCGGCAGCGCGATTGCCGCGCCACGCAAGCCAGGCGCCGGCGGCCGCGCCGGCGATCTGCAGCACGGCCGCAGCGGTCAGCCACAGGGCGTAGTTCTGGAACAGTTCTGCCGGTACTTCGCGGCTGGCGTAGCGCCCTATGCCCGGCATGAGGGCGAGCATGGCGATGCCCGCCAGCGCCGCCGGCAGTACCTGCCAGGCAAGCGAGCGCGGGCTGATCCCGGCCAGCCGCGCGCCGATGAGCAGGGCCAGCGCCGGAAACATGGGCAGGATGTAGGACACCAGCTTCGAACTGGAGATGGAGAAGAATACGAACACGACCGCCGACCAGAACAGCAGGAAGCGTTGCACCTGAAAGTTCTTCTGCGGTTCGCGTTTCCACGCGCGCGCCAGTGCGTCGATGAGGGTGACGGTCCATGGCAGCATGCCGGCGGCGAGCACCGGGATGAAGTAATACATGGGCTGGTAGCGCCCGTGCGCCTTGGTCAAGAAGCGCTCGAAATGCTCGTGGATGAAGAAGAAGCGCGCGAATTCCGGATTGGCCAGCGACACGGCGACGAACCAGGGCACGGTGATGAGGAAGAACAGCAGGAGCCCTGGCGCAAGGTGCAAGCGGCCGGGCAGACGCCAGTCGCGCTCAATCAGCATATAGAGCACGAGCGCTGCGCCTGGCAAAACGAGGCCGATCAGTCCCTTGGACAGCACGGCAAGGGCGAGGGCGGCCCACGCGGCGAGCATCCAGCGGCGGCGTTTGCGCGTATCGGTCGCCTCGGACTGGGCGAGGCAGAAGGCGCATACCGCCGCAGACAGCAGGAAACTGACCCCCATGTCGAGGGTGTTGATGTGGCCGATCAGGACGTACAACAGGCTGGAAGCCAAAACCAGAGCGGCGTTCCAGCCGGTTTCCCCCCCGAACAGCCGCCGCCCGGTGAAAAACACCATGAGTACGCCGAAAAAGCCGGTGAGGGCGCTCCACAGCCGGGCGGTCCAGTGGTGCTCGCCGAATACGGCGTAGGCCGCCGCCGTCGCCCAGTACTGCAGGGCGGGTTTTTCGAAATACTTGATGTCGTTCAGCCGCGGCGTGGTCCAGTCGCCGCTGGCCACCATTTCGCGCGGAATCTCGGCATAGCGCCCTTCGTCCGGATTGACCAGCTTGCGGTATTCGAGATTGGAGAACCAGATGATGCCGAAAACGACCAGCAAAACGATCTGCAGTCGCCGGGTCATACCGTGGGCTTGGCCGGATTCAAGTGAACAGCAGCGCCGCGGCGACCTTGCGCTCCTCGGCTGCGAGGAAATTGTAGGTGCGGCAGGCGGCCTGGAAGTCCATCACCTCCAGCCCTATGCGTGCCTCGACCAGGGCGCGGGTGAACTCCGGGCGCGGAAAGCGCAGGCGATTGCCGGTGCCGAGCAGCACGATTTCCGGTTCGAGTTCGGCAATCAGGGCGAAATGCTCCGCGGTCAGTTCATCGAAACCGGCCGGTGGCCAGCTGGTCAATAGCCGGTCGCGCAGCACCACCAGACTTTGCTGGTGGCGCTGTTTGTTGACCATGACGTAGCCCTCGCCGTAGCCGGTGAACAGGTTGACGCCGGAAATGTTGTCGAGATGGAGCTTCAAGGGAGTGCTCAAATAGGCTAAAATTATAAACTTTTTCAGCACTTACCGCGACTTTGCGCTGTACCACATGAGAGAATTCGCACGCATCAACCGCCTGCCGCCGTATGTCTTCAACATTACCAATGAGTTGAAGATGGCAGCCCGCCACGCGGGCGAGGACATCATCGACATGAGCATGGGCAACCCGGACGGGCCCACGCCCAAGCACATCGTCGACAAGCTGGTAGAGGCGGCGCAGCGCACCGATACGCACGGCTATTCCGTGTCCAAGGGCATTCCGCGCCTGCGCCGCGCCATCACCGGCTGGTACCAGCGGCGCTACGGCGTGGAGTTCGATCCGGACACCGAAGCCATTGTCACCATCGGTTCGAAGGAGGGCTTGGCGCACCTGATGCTCGCCACGCTGGATCGCGGCGATACCGTGCTGGTGCCCAATCCGAGCTATCCGATCCATATCTACGGCGCCATTATCGCTGGCGCGGATATCCGTTCGGTGCGCATGACTCCGGGCGTCGATTTCTTCGCCGAGACGGAGCGCGCGATCCGCGAACTGATCCCGAAGCCGAAAATGCTGGTGATCGGTTTTCCTTCGAATCCGACAGCGATGTGCGTCGAACTGGAGTTCTTCGAACGCGTGATCGCGCTCGCGAAAGCGCACGATATCCTGGTGGTGCATGACCTGGCTTACGCCGACATCACTTTCGACGGCTGGAAGGCGCCTTCCATCATGCAGGTGCCGGGCGCGCGCGACGTGGCGGTGGAGTTCTTCACCATGTCGAAAAGCTACAACATGGCCGGTTGGCGCATCGGCTTCATGGTGGGGAACAAGGATCTGGTGCACGCGCTGGCGCGCATCAAGAGCTATCACGATTACGGCACGTTCGCCCCGATCCAGGTGGCTTCGATCGTCGCGATCGAGGGACCGCAGGACTGCGTCGAGGAAATCCGCCTCAAATACCAGAAGCGGCGCGATGTCATGGTTAAAGGGCTGCACGAACTGGGCTGGATGGTCGATAACCCCAAGGCCTCGATGTACATCTGGGCCAAGATTCCGCAACACTACAGCGGCATGGGTTCGCTCGAATTTGCGAAGAAAATTCTCACCGAGGCCAAGGTGGCGGTGTCGCCGGGCATCGGCTTCGGCGATTACGGCGACGACCACGTGCGCATCGCGCTGATCGAGAACGAGGCGCGCTCGCGACAGGCGCTGCGGGGCATCAAAGACATGTTCAGGAAGGACGGCGTGCTGTGATACGGAATCTCGGGAAACTAGGAGCCTATTACAAAATGAAGGGATATCCCCCGAGGGGACTTCTTTCAGGGCGCATCCCCTCATGCTCCCCTAAGTCAGAGGCCATTTCGGTAATCCCGAAATGGCGTGTAACATGAATCCGATCTGCGTGGGGCTGCTCGGCATAGGCACGGTCGGCGGCGGCACCTGGAACGTGCTCGCGCGCAACCAGGAAGAAATCACCCGCC
>Ga0082335_1009785_pt1 | contig 10160 bp, 10 predicted proteins | sample Subgrocontami58m_FD_72375 | JGI IMG/M metagenome (GOLD analysis project Ga0082335, IMG submission 72375) | Subsurface groundwater microbial communities from S. Glens Falls, New York, USA - GMW37 contaminated, 5.8 m (SPADES assembly) (version 2) ... | reverse complement strand
CTGCCATTTGGTTATATTTTTCTGATTAAAAATCCTGCCGGAGCCACTCAGGTTTTTCAAACAATTGCACCACAAATTAAGTCACAGGACAGACTTTTACTTATCTTAAATGATAATCTGGCAGATGGAACAGATGTTTCCTGGATTTGGGATGCCGAATTTGAAAATCTCAAATCTCAAATCTCAAATCTCAAATGTTTTGTGTCAGGGACAAGAGCACATGACTTAGCACTGAGATTAAAATATGCGGGGTTTAATCCTAAACAAATCTATATTGATACAGAGTTGACAAATGCCCTCAAACAAGCCAGAGAGGGTCTTAAAGGCCGCCTTTTCATCCTTCCCACATATACAGCCATGCTTGAGCTGCAGGGAATCCTAACAAAGCAGGGAATTAAGAAGAATTACTGGGAGGAAGCATGAAATTAATAATCGGTTATTTATATGGAGATTTGATGAATATCTACGGAGATACAGGCAATATTATTGCCTTAAAAAAGCGTTGTGAATGGAGAGGAATTGATGTTGTGGTCAAAAATATTGCGATCGGAACAAAATTGTCCAAAGGTGATATTGATTTATTTTTCTTTGGCGGAGGACAGGACCAACAACAGGAATTAGTAGCAAAGGATTTAGAGGAAAGCGCAAAGGGTAAAGTAATAAAATCAGAAGTAGAAAGGGGGATTCCACTTCTGTCTGTCTGTGGGGGATACCAGCTTTTAGGAGAGTATTATCAGCCTCATAAAGGCCCTAGATTGCCAGGAATAGGCTTATTTGATACATACACATTAGCTGGTGATAAAAGAATGATTGGGAATATTGTCATAGAATCCATGTTTGGTAAGCTGGTTGGATTTGAAACCCGCTCTGGTAAAACTTACCTTAAAAAAGAAGCTTTCCCTTTAGGGCTAGTAAAAAAAGGATTTGGTAATAATGGAAAAGACCGCACAGAAGGCTGTTTATATAAAAATGCCATAGGTTGTTATATGCATGGCTCACTTCTTCCGAAAAATCCCAAACTGGCAGATTGGCTTCTCAAAAAAGCTTTGGAGGTAAAATACAGTGAGGATATTAAACTTGAGCCAATTGATGACATCTTAGAAAACCAAGCTCACAAAAGTGCCCAGGAGAGGAGTTGAACCTCCACGCCCTTACGGGCAATAGGTCCTAAACCTATCGTGTATACCGTTTCACCACCTGGGCATATTTGAGATTATACCAGTAAAGTAGTAAAATATAGAAATTATGAATCCGTTTTTGTCCGCAAAATCTAATGACGAAAAAATTAAACTCTCACAAGTTTTTGGGAGATTTGATGAAATTGGATTTGAGATGGAAGCCCCCTCAGTTTCTTCTGTAGCTAAAGGAGTTAGCAGTGTATTTGAGGATATTTTCAGCTTAGTAAGTGAAGACATAGCAGGAGGGAAAACTGAAGTACCCGAACAGGATCCTGCTAAGTTTCCCTCCACTGGAACAATTGAATTTACCAAAAAAATACAGACAGATCAAAAACAAAAAGAAACAGCTGCCGCACAAAGAATCTTCTTTCAGGCTTTAAAAGAAGATACTCAAAGAGCAAACGAGGCAAAAAACAGATTATTATTTGAAGAAGAATTAAATGATATAGCTACAAATTTACCAACCGAGGAAAAAAACAGACTTTTGCACTATCAGGCAAGCTATAAAGACAGGAGTATTTATCAAAGAGCAGAATTAAGAAAGAAAATAATAGAAGAGCAAAAAAGGAGTGAGAAAAAGGAAAAAGAAGTAAGCATTGCCCAAACTCAGACCAAGGCTACAGCCATGCAGACGGCTTTTGAAGGCGGTTCAGGAACCCAGGGCTCAGGACAAAGTAATCTCTCATTCCAGGCAACAGGGTAATTTTCTTACGGGCAGTTAGCTCAGCTGGTAGAGCGTCCGATTGACGTTCGGAAGGTTCATAGGTTCGATCCCTATACTGCCCACCATACCAGAAGAAAGATTTGCTATACTGAATTCGTAGGATTACAATGAGTAAAATGATTGGAAAATCTTTTTTAATAACGTTATTTGTAATTGGAGTGATGTATGCTCTGCGACAGGTTGTTGGCACAGATATATTTTTTACTAAAACAGGTTTTGTATTCGGATCTTTAATGACAGGAATAGGCGCCCTCTATGGCATGATGTCTGCTTTTATCGTCTTTCAGGTTTGGAACAAATATAACAAGACTTCAGAACTTATAGATCAAGAGGCTTTAGGGTTGGAACAACTATCTAATCTAACTCTCCATTTCCGGGACCATAAATTGAGCTTGAAAATGAATGAGGCAATAAAAAATTACGCTAATTTAATAGTTGAATCACAACTTAAAACATTTATAGGTGGAGAGCGGCAAACAAAGATTGAATCAGCTTTTCATAAAATTGGTGAGATAATAAAAGATATTAAATTTGATGATGATCATGATGCTATTATTTTTGGTAATGTAATTTCTCAATACCAGAAGTTGTCAGAGTTAAGAAGTCAACGACTTAATCAAAATACTACACATTTGCCTCCTCTTCTGAAAGTCTTTTTGTACATTGGTTCAATTATATTAATTAGTTTATTTATTAGTGTTCCTTTTAGCAATATCATTCATAATGCTCTTGCAATAGGTGGTTTGACTTTTATTGTTTCAATAATCATTCAATTGGTAGAAGATTTAGATGATCCGATTGGCGGACATTGGAGTCTTTCTCCTGCACCATTTGAAAGAATGATAAAACAAATCAGGACTGATTAAATTGCTTTAATTCCTCAAAGATGCTGTGTTAACATTAAATTAAATGGATAAACAACTAAAAGATCACAGACAAATTGGTCAGGAACTGGAACTTTTCTTTACTTCGGAGTTAGCCCCCGGTGCTCCATTTTGGCTTCCAAAAGGGATGGTTATTTTTAAGGAACTGGAAAAATATATCAGAGAATTAACAGAAAAAGCAGGATATCTGGAAACCTCCACCCCTATCATGGTTAAAAACGAGCTTTTTAAACAATCAGGTCATTGGGAAAAGTTTGGTGAGCATAATATGTATAACTTGCAGCTATCAGATGAGGTAGATGAAAGTAAACGTGTTCCATATACTTTAAAACCAATGAACTGTCCGGAATCTACCATACTGTACAGATTTAGACCAAGATCTTATAGAGAACTACCTTTAAGACTTTCTGAAATTGGTAGATTGCATAGAAGAGAAAAGTCCGGAGAAGTAAATGGGTTGCTTAGGGTTAGGCAGTTAACTATGGATGATGCCCATATTTATGCCACAGAGGATCAGATTTTTGATGAAGTATCCTCTATTTTGGATATGATGACTGAGTTTTATAAAATGTTTGGATTTGAATATGAATTTAGACTTGCAACCAGACCGGAAATAAGGGCCGGATCAGATGAAAACTGGGAAAAAGCAGAGAAAGCATTAGCAGAAGCAATTAAAAAGAAAGGCATTAAAGCAGGGGATAAAATGGGAGATGGAGCTTTTTATGGCCCGAAAATTGATGTCCATATTAAGGATTCTCAATTAAGGGATTGGCAGTTAGCCACAGTCCAGCTTGACTTTCACCAACCTGAAGCATTTAGTTTAGAGTATATTGATAGCGATGGAACAAAGAAAAGACCGGTTATGATTCACAGAGCAATCTTTGGCTCTTTTGAAAGGTTTATAGCAATACTAACAGAGCAATATCAGGGAGCTTTTCCAACCTGGCTTTCCCCAACTCAGGTACAAATTATACCCATTGCCGATCGGCATTTAAAATATGCACAAAATGTACTCGAACAATTAAAGAGTGCAAATATTCGGGTTGAGATTGATGCAAGAGCTGAAAAAATGCAATCCAAAATCCGCGATGCCCAACTTCAAAAAATTCCATATATGCTAATTATCGGAGACAGAGAAGAACAGAATAATCAAGTTGCTGTTCGAACTAGAGAAGAAAAAGATTTGGGAGCAATTACTATAGATGAATTATTAAACAAAATAACACTGGAGATAAAAACAAGAAAGTGATAATATAACTTTACCCATCTGATGGCAAAATTCTACCGGACAAACTGGAATATCCAATCACCCAAGCTTCGTGTCATAGATCAGAATGGCACCCAGTTGGGGATACTGGAAAAACAGGATGCTTTAAATAAGGCAAAAGAGCAAGGACTGGATCTGGTTGAGATAGCCTCCAAGGCGGATCCGCCTGTTGCCAGAATTGTTAATTTTCAAAAATTCAGGTATGAGGAAAATAAAAAAGAAAGGGGTTCAAAAAAAGAATCCGGCGGAGGGTTAAAAGAGCTCTGGCTTTCCCCCAGAATTGACGACCATGATTTGGAAGTCAGGGTTAAAAGAACCGAAGAATTTTTAAAAGATGGCTTTAAGGTGAAGCTGACTGTCAAATTTAAAGGCAGGGAGATGGCACATCCGGAACTGGGTCATAAGATTATAAAACAAACCCTGGCTTTGCTTGGTAAAGGAGTAGGGGTAGAAAGAGAATCAAGATTTGAGGGCAGAAATTTATCGGTTATTGTCACCAAAGTGAGGGGTGGAAATCAGAAGCTGGAAAAAGTATAATAGTGACCGTGCATTTATGGGAAAGTTAAAGATAAGAAAATCAATATTAAAAAGGCTTAAAGTTTCCTCAACAGGGAAACTTTTGAGAAGGCATCAATTGGGTACAGGACACTTAAAGAGGAAAAAAAGTAAAGGGGCTTTAAATAGACAAAAGAAAACAAGCGAATATTCCAAAGGTGAAGCTAGAAGACTTAGAAAGGTTATAGGGCTTTAAAGTTATGGGCAGGGAAACAAGAAATTTCAGACAAACAGGCAGGGCAAGGACAGGCAACTTCCAGACAAGAAATAATTCAGGGATTAACAGATCCGGATACTGGGGAAAAATATTTGGAGCTTTTAAGCTTAAAAAAGGAGAGATTAAATAATGGCTCGTGTTAAAAGGGGTGTAACGTCTCACAGAAGACATAAAAAAGTATTAAAACTTACCAAAGGCCACAGAGGGGGAAGAAGTAAGAATATAAGAGAAGCAAAATCATCCTTGCTTCATGCCGGCCAGTATGCTTTTGCGGGACGGAAACTGCGAAAAAGAGATATGAGAAGGCTTTGGATAACACAACTGGGGATTGCTGTCAGAAATGAAGGCCTAAGTTATTCTAAGTTTATAGCCTCTCTTAAGGCCAAAAATATCCTTCTGGATCGCAAAATCCTGGCAGAGCTGGCAGTTAATCATCCTGAGGATTTTAAAAAGATTGTAGCTGAAGTTTCTCCTTAATTTGTGCTAGAATCAGATTTGTGGAAGAGAAACTTAAGAAAATCCAAAAAGATTATCAAAATAAGATTTCTTCATCTAAATCATTAAAAGATTTGGATGAGATTTTTATTGCCCTTTTTGGAAAAAATGGGCAAGTTGACCTACTTTCTCATCAATTTAAAAGTTTACCTAAAGATGAGTTAAAAACAATAGGACTTTTGTTTAATCAAATTAAACAGGAACTGGAAAAAGAGATTAACTATAATCGATTAAGGATTAAAGAATTAATTTATAAATCCCTGGAAAAAGAAAACTTTACGATGACACCTTCGAGGTGGGAAGCTAAAAAAAGAAAAGGGCATTTGCATCTAGCTACTCAATTTAAAAAAGAAATTATAGATCTTTTTGAAAAGCTAGGCTTTCAGCAATTTGACGCTCCCCACATTGAGTTTGATAAGTACAATTTTGAAGACTTAAATATTCCTAAAGATCACCCTTCCCGTGATATGCAGGATACGTTGTATATTGATGTTGGAAATTTGAAGCTGGAACCTGGATTAATGTTACTCCGGACTCATACCTCTAACTTTTGGCCCAGACTGATGGAAAAAGGTAAAACTCCTATCAAAGCCATGAGTTTTGACAGATGTTTCAGATATGAAGCAGTTGATGCCAGACATTCTCACACTTTTAATCAATTTGAAATAGCGGTTGTTGGAGAAAATATTACCATGGCTAATTTAAAATATTTATCTGATTATCTTTTGAAAGCAATATTGGGTAAGGAAGCTAAATCAAGATTTAGGCCTAAATATTATCCTTTTGTTGAACCGGGTGTGGGAATTGATTCCCTTTGTGTATTTTGTCATGGAAAAGGCTGCAAAATCTGTTCCGGAACCGGCTGGTTTGAAATAGCCGGAGCAGGCATGATTCATCCTAATGTATATACAGCCACTGGTTTAGATCCCAAAAAATATACCGGTTTAGCCTGGGGCTTTGGACCGGACAGAATTTTAATGTTAAAACATGGCATAGAGGATATCAGATATTTTTTAGAAGGGGATTTAAAGTTTTTGGAACAATACTAATATGAAAGTTTCCCTTTCCTGGTTAAAAGAATTGGTTAATTACAAATTAACTCCATCTCAGTTGGCTGATAAATTATCTTTGGCTTCAATTGGAGTAAAAGAGTTCACAGATGATTATCTGGAACTTGATTTAACATACAATAGAGGGGATCTATTATCGCTTCGGGGAGTAGCCAGGGAAGTTGCTGCTATAACAGGCTCCAGCTTAGCATTTTCGTCTTCCAACTCATATGACTATCCAAGCTTGCCAAAGACACCTGTTGAGATTGAAAATTCAGAACTTTCAGCTGTTCAATGTGTTGCCAAAATAGAAGGACTAAAAGTCGGGGCTTCACCTAAAGACTGGATAAAAAAACTAGCTGATTGCGGCATGAGGTCTGTAAATAATATTGCAGATGTTACGAATTTGATAATGCTGGAATACGGCCAACCTTTGCACTCTTTTGATGCTTTAACTGTTAAAGATGAAACTATCAAGGTAAGACTTGCCAAGCCAAGAGAGGAGATTACTACGTTAGATGGAAAGTTAAGAAAGCTCACCTCAGACGATATTGTTTTAGCTGACAGAGAAAAACCTCTGGATGTTGCGGGAGTGATGGGTGGAAAAGACACTGAGGTAAAGCAGTCAACCTCCACGATTTTACTCAGCGCTTCTATGTTCAACCCGGTGATGGTGCGTAAAACCTCGAACAGATTAGGTCTTTCTTCTGAAGCTTCCAGGAGATTCCAGCATGGTTTGACTAAAACTAATTTACTTCAGGCTTTAACAGCTGCTATAAAAATGTATGAAGATTTAGGCGGAAAATTAACTGCTATAAATTTAGCAGGTGATCTGGAAAATAATCCTAAGAAAATAATTCTTACCCAAAAGAAAATCAATTCTTTACTGGGAATTAATATAGATCCTGAACTGGTTGAAAGCTATCTTAAGAAACTGGGATTTACTTTAGCCTCGCAAGGCCTGGCCTTGCGTGCGTGGGAAGTAACTGTTCCTTATTGGAGACTGGATGTAACAATTGAAGAGGATTTAATTGAGGAGATTGCCAGGATGTATGGGTATGACAAAATTGAGGGAGAATCTTTAAAAGATGTTCAAGTGGAAAAACTTGATCAAACTTTTTATAACTTTATTTATGATTTAAAAGTAAGCCTGAAAGATGTTGGTTTAACAGAAGTTCAGACATATTCTTTTTATTCTACTGATGTGTTGAGTCTGCTCGATTCGGACAAGCAAAAACTGGTCAAAGTAGCTAATCCAATCTCATCTGAAACAGAATATTTAAGACAAAGTATTTGGCCGAATTTATTGGAAGTTGTGGGAAAGAATCTGAGAAGGGGATACAGTGATATAGGGATATTTGAGATAGGGAAGGCATTTAATAATATTAATGGCGAGCCGAAGGAGGAATATAGATTGGCAGTAGCTCTCTGTAACGGCTCTGCTAACCCTCTGCAAGAACTTAATCAAATTGCACTTGATTTGAGCTTACACCTCGAAGGTGCAAAGTTAAACAAAGGTGCAAAGTTAAACAAGGCATTATTTCATCCTAAAAGACAAATGGAAAATTTGGCTGAAGTTCATTTAAGGGTATTAAATAAATTAGGGATTGAAAAACGAGTGGCTGTTTTGGAGATAAACTTATGATTGAAGGGTTAAACTATGGAGAAGATGGCCCTTTCTATCATGCACATGCACAGAGTCCTGAATCGTTACCGCAAACTAAATTAATTATAGATGTTTTGGCAGCTACCCCAATTGGCAAAAGAAAGGCGATAGTTAAGCTTGGCAGTTTAACATTCAGGGCAGGTTCACTTAAGGTAGTACGAGACTATGATGAAGAAAGTAAAACAGCCTGGGATATTCGTCTAAGGGCTGTTAGAGAGCAACAGTAACCCCAATTGAGGTAGAAAATGTCCCGCCAGAGTTATCTTCTAAAGTAATAGTTATGGTATGTGAACCTTTATCTCCCTGCGGAAATTCTACATGCAAAGCATACGGTTCTGAAGTTTGGCTAGATTTTTGAGCCCCATCTATTGACCAAACCACTTTTTTAACACCTGAAGGAGAATTGGCTCTGGCCAAAACATCAAAAACTCTGGGCACATTGGCCCCATTAGAAACATTAACAATTTCTATAACTCCACCAGTCCCTGCGCTAAACCCGGGAACTCCGGAACAGCCTCTGGTTGCGCCCACTAATCTGGCATCCGGTGCATTTATAACCCATTCATCAATCCCTTTTTGCCACTTATCAGCCCCTGTTGGATCAGCCTCCTGTAGCACTATTACATCTTTTTCATCAGACGGTTCTCCATCGTTGGCCAATCTGTGAGGATTGCTCTGGCAAACTTTTTGCCTTTGATAGCTAGATGACTCAGCCTGTGGGCCTGTATTATTTAAAAAATATTCCTTTCTTGTTGGAGAACCTGCGTGAGGCTTACCGCTCATCAGAGCATCTACTTCCATCTGATAAACATTACCCGGCTTTTCAAATGGTTCATTTTGTTTGCCCTTTAAGAAAGCTGTCATAATTTTATTCCAAATAGGGGATGCACCTGTTACTCCTGAGGACACCGACGGGCTCATCACGGTATTATCATTATTGCCCACCCAAACTCCTACTACGTAAGATGGGGTGAAACCCACAGTCCAATTATCTCTTTTTTCATCAGTGGTTCCGGTTTTAGAAGCCACAGTTTTCCCGGGAATATTTAAAACAGAATTTGAACCAAAAGCAGCAGTCCTGGCCCCATTATCAGATAAAATATCCGAAATAATAAAGGCAATACCCTCATCTAAAACTTTTTTTCCCTCACTTTCCCGATATTCAAATAGAGTTTTACCTTTGGTATCAGTGACTTTTAAAATCGATACAGGATCGTTTTGACGGCCCTTATTTGCCAGCACTGCGAAAGCAGAGGTTAAATCCAAAAGTCTTACTTCTCTACCACCTAAGGTTAAACTTAACCCGACAGAGTTAACATTTTCCTCTGAAGGTTCCCAGGTAGTCACTCCCATCCTGTATCCAAGTTCCAAAACATCCTTAACCCCAACCATTGCTAAATTCTTGACAGCCGGGATATTATAAGAGTTACCCAAGCCGTAACGCATTTGAACAACTCCGTGATATTGACCATCATAATTGACCGGGATGTAAGTAGGTCTGTCTCCACCGGGAAATTCAGTCCGGACATCCAGATAAACTTGATTGGCAGTATATCCTTTTTCCAGGGCTTTGGCATAATTAATGGGCTTGGTGGCAGAACCGGGCTGGCGTGGACGAATTACCACATTAACATTTGGTTCAAAAAAACAGCCTACCCCTTCTTTGCACCCCTCAGGTTCAGATTTAGCAAAATAATCCTTACTTCCAACCATGGCCAAAATTTGGCCCCCTTTAACATCCAACACCACAGCCGCCCCATTTCCTACTTTAGCTGATGATAAGTTTTCTATCTCCTTTTTAACTATTTCTTCAGTCTGCTTTTGCAGCTTATAATCCAAAGAGGTGGTAACTCGCAGTCCCCCTTGTTCCACCATTCTGTCGCCAAATTGCTCAATTAATTTTTCCTTAACATATAAAACAAAATGTGGGGCTTTAAAACCAACTTCATTTTGAGCAGTTCTATATCTTAGCTCCTGATCAGAAGCTACATTAACCTGATCCTGGGTAATATAGCCATCCTCAACCATTCTTCTTAAAACCTCTTTTTGTCTGTTTCTGGCAAGCTCTGGTCTTGTACCATATGGTGAGTAGACAGAAGGTCTTTGAGGCAAACCTGCAAGCAGA
>Ga0082335_1009782_pt1 | contig 10161 bp, 9 predicted proteins | sample Subgrocontami58m_FD_72375 | JGI IMG/M metagenome (GOLD analysis project Ga0082335, IMG submission 72375) | Subsurface groundwater microbial communities from S. Glens Falls, New York, USA - GMW37 contaminated, 5.8 m (SPADES assembly) (version 2) ... | reverse complement strand
GACCCAAAAGCCGAACGCCTTGTAGCGCGGACTGCAAACGCTATTGCTCCCTGCCACCGAATCAATGTTTTCGACGCTGATGTCGGAGGAAGGAAATGACCAGGACGAGTTCACTGCCCACATCCACGGAAACTCGCGTAGAAGTCGTTGCAGCTGAGCTTGGCGACGTTCGACACGCTCGGTTTCGACCTCGCCTGGGTCCTTGCGAAAGAGCAACATGACGTGTTCCTTTCTGGAGCATCCGCTCCTTTGAGTTCATCCGAACTCTGAAAAGGGCTACACCGTTATGATGAAGCCAAAACCACTATACAACAAAGTTAGTTTGTGCGCAAGCCCGCGCACAAAAAATTAGTAATCGAATTTTATGTCTAGTATGCCTAAAAATTTTCTTTTCCCGAATACAGAACCGTCGTGTTGAATTCAATCCGGAAATCCAATGGCGAATGGCCGCCGAGCGAAGCGAGGCGGTTGCCTCCGGCTTGTCTTTTTCTCTAGTGTGGGCACGGGGAGAGTCGAACTCCCATGTCTTTCGACACACGGTTCTGAGCCGTGCGCGGCTACCAGTTACGCCACGTGCCCGTGGGCTCCAATATAGCAAACTTAGACCTCTCGGTCAGGGTTATATTCCTAATATTAGTAAGCGAGTGAGAGAGCTTGAAATATGCCTATACCGTTCTGCGTGCGCGCGCTAGGGGTCGAACCTAGGACCTTTCGAGTATCAGTCGAATGCTCTACCAGCTGAGCTACGCGCGCACGCAAGACACTATAGCGGACTTATCTCTTAGCGAAGCGAGAGAAATGAAAACACATTTTCATTTCCGAGCGAGCGACAGAAATATTCCGAATATTTCAAGATTCCGAATATTTCAAGATTCCGAGCGAGCAAAACTGATATTCATAATATCAGTCGAAGCTCTTCCACCTAGCGCCTGCTTCGCTAGGGCGAAGCATCGGCGCTTGCCTTTGGCACCGGATGAAAAGCAAAGCAGTTTGCTTTTCATCCAGCTGACCCCGCGCGCCCTGTCTCTCGCTCGGCCATACTAGCAAAATTAGGCCTCCGGCTCAACGCGTCTCGACCTGTGATAGTTGTCCCCACCTACCCCCCTAGACCCTTGCGCTCTGGAGCACGGAGGTTATATTAAACAAGTTAACAGGGGCGTCAGAACCAATTGAGACTGGTTCTAACCTCGAATTGTCAGTAACCCAACTATGCTCACGAGAAATGGAAAAACCGCTTGGGACGTTGTCGACTCTTGAGGAGCCCCTCCGTACCGACAACACTCTGGACAGTCAGGCCCTGCGCAAATCGGTTGCGCGCAAGCCGCGTCAAGCCTCCGGACTTGATAGGATTTCGCGTTTTATCGCCAAACGCCGGCTGCAGACCCCCTTCCTGGTCGTTGACCTGGAGGTGGTAGCCGACAATTATCGAACACTCCTCCGCGCGCTGCCCATGGCGCAGGTCTACTACGCTGTGAAAGCAAACCCGTCGCCCGACATCATCCGGCGTCTTGTCGGACTTGGTTCTTCCTTCGACGTTGCGAGTCCCTCTGAAATAGAGTTAGTGCTCAATGCTGGCGCAGAACCGGAACGCATCTCATTCGGCAATACCATAAAAAAAGAAGCAGACATCGCCCGGGCATTCGAACAGGGCGTGCGGCTGTTCGCCTTCGATTCCGAAGCCGAACTGCTTAAGTTGGCGCGGTCCGCTCCCGGAGCACAGGTCTTCTGCCGATTGCTCACTAGCTGCGAAGGCGCCGATTGGCCGCTCTCGCGCAAATTCGGCTGCAACGCGGACATGGCTCACAACCTTTTGCTTCTGGCGCGCGAATTGGGGCTGCAACCTTACGGTATCTCGTTCCATGTCGGTTCTCAGCAGACCATGCTCGACCAGTGGGAGGTGACTCTGGAGAAGACGGCGAAATTGTTCAAAGCGCTCAAAAAGGCCGGAGTCACGCTCGAGATGGTCAACATCGGCGGCGGTCTCCCCGCCCACTACCGGGACGCCGTCGCACCCGTTGAGTCGTACGCATCGGCCATAACCGGAGCGGTAACGAAACATTTCGGAAAGAATGTTCCCCATATGATCGTTGAGCCCGGACGCTCGCTGGTCGGCGACGCAGGAGTCATAGAAGCGGAAGTTGTGCTGATCTCAAAAAAATCCTATGAGGAGGACGTGCGGTGGGTGTATCTCGATATCGGGAAATTCAGCGGCCTGGCGGAAACCCATGACGAAGCCATAAAATACCGCATCGAGACGCGAGGAAGAAAAGGTCCGACGGGCAACGTCATCCTCGCCGGCCCTTCTTGCGATTCGGTTGATATCCTCTACGAGAAATTTCAATATCAACTGCCCCTGTCGCTGAAAATCGGCGACCGCCTGCGGATACACGCCGCCGGCGCGTACACCGCAAGCTACTCATCGGTAGGATTCAACGGATTCGCTCCGCTTCCCACGTACTGCATCTGAACGCGAGACCAAAGAAAAAGACTTCGCATCAGGCGGAGTCTTTTGTATTCGGCATATGCCAAAATGGAAAATATGAGAACGGATTACATAGCTCCATCATCCTTTCACGAGTGAAATCCCTCATAACTGCTACAGCCTTCTCGGCCACCGCTTCGGGAGTACGCTCCTTGTTCCCGAACGGTTCATTCTCGATGGCTTCAGCCATGACCTGCTCCCGGCTAGAGGGCGCTTCCATCTTTAGAATACACCTATAAAAAACCCAGACGCTCGCGCAGCGAGGTCGGGGTCCCGACCGAAGCGTCGGGAGAAAAACCCCGGCCGCAAGTGGTCGGGGTTATGTCTTGAGAAACGCGAGCGAATCGTGCGGATTGAATTCGGTATGGTCGCAGACCCAGTCCGCATAGAGCAGGTCATGGCCGAACGCCCGCACCAACTCGAAGACGAACGGATTGCCGAGGAAGTTCGGCATGGGTTCCATGGCGACCGTGATGCGGTTGCTGAGGTTTTCTTTGCCCTGCTGGCCGCACAGACGAAGGCGCAGGCACGGACCGACAATGCCGGGGCAAAGCAGGAGCCCCCTTCCTAACGCGCGAGTACCTATCGGCAGATACGCGGTACGCCGTTCGAATCCGAGTTCAGAAACAGTCAGAATAGCGACGCGGAAAGTTCTACCGTTTGCCGGGGCTTGGGCAACAGCCCGCAACAACATATCTTCGGCGCGGTCATGTATGTAGCAACGCTTTTCCTTGAACGTCTCGCGGAGCGCCCGGAGGGTCTTGCAACGTGCGGTTGTTACGGTTACCTCGTACACGGCTCACCTCTCTTCAACATCCTTCCGCACAGTATAAAAGAAAAACCCCGGCCGCAAGGACCGAGTGTTTAAGAGAACCAATTTTTATGGCCGCCTGAAGTAATCCTGATTGTTCCGAGAATAACCATCGCGGTACTGAACCCGATCATGCCAAGGATAGCTGCCTGGGCGTATGGGACCATGGCCGAGTAACTTTCCGGATATTTCCACAGTGTCCCGATGGGAAGACCTATGCCGATTGCGCCGGAGAGAACGGCCAGCAGAGCGGTAGCTCTGATCCATAGTGCCGGTATGTTCATGATGCTACCCCGAAGGCCACATAAAGAGGGCGATGTGAAAGATTATTCAAGTCTGAACTCCCTCTTCCTCACCCAACAGGAGAACATGAGAAAAAAGATGAGAGCAAAGGCGACAGTGTCCGCCAACGCGATCACAATCCTCGTCTGCAATCGCAGGGGTGTTGAAGTTTTATTCACTGCACATCTCCCCTAGATAACTTCCACAATCACTCTACCACAACAACGCAAAAACCGCCCAATGGGGGCGCTGATAGGTATATAGAACTAAAAATCACACTGCAAGGAGAGAAACTACCTTTCTCTTGTTCCGTTCGTCCCGTTAGAAGTAAGAAACTGCTGAAAGCAATTTCTGCCGAAACGTATGTTTCGGACTTCTAACGGGATTTTCGTCCGCGTTCCTACTCCGTACTCCGGAGCGTACTTGCGGGCGCTAAGTGCTCTATCGGTTCACGCGCCTTACGGCGCGAGAGCGTACCGGATGCAATATAGGATTAGCATCATCATCCCTCTCGTCCCGCTCTTTCCAAAGAAAGAAAGGGCGGGACAAGAAATCGCCGGTTCATCCCGCTCTTTCCGAAGAAAGGGCGGGAGCATTTCATTTGAATTGTTCCACGAGCAGCTTCCGCTACCCGTGCCTTGTTCATGTGTTTCCATGTGTTTCCACACGGCATGGACTATACCTTCATCCCGCTCTTTCCGAAGAAAGGGCGGGAGCCAACGTCTTATGGCGACATCACTGTCATCGCCATCCCTCCGGTGAGCGGAGAAGTCTCTACGGGGCTAGAAGAATCGCCTATTGAACTGATTTTATATTTTAGTGATGGAAGTATATATTCCTGAATGAGGTGAGAGAATTTCTTGCGAGAAGGCTCTTGCCAAATAGCAAGACGGTAGTAACCATGATTTTTTTCGACTGTACAAGAAATCTCGTATAGAGCCAAAAATACTTCCGCGAGTAACTCATTTTCTCCCCTAGTGAACGACTGTGTGTTGAGGTGATACCCACACAGTTTTCCTTTTCGCATAACAGCATTTCCATCGTCCATAAACCATACGGCAACCGTAATTGGATTGGATAAAAATGCTACTATGACATCCTCTGGAATTATTTTCTTTCCGTCTCGATAGAATATTTCGTGTAATTTCGTAAGGTCCGGATGACTTATGGTCCGAAACCAGACTGAATTAGTCCGGCCATAGTGTTGTGGTCCGGTGAGCACTAACGATTTCAGTGCTTCGTATTTCCACATCACGTATTCCTTTTGGGCGAGCGAGTGCCGTATCTGCAAACGAGAATTGGTTTTTGACCAATTGTCGTGCAGGCAGGCGTCACCCAAAAGTGACCCTACGATAATTGCTTTTTGATATTCATCGAGTTGTATCCGTTTTCTATTTCGGATATCAGTTGAATAGGTGATTCTTCTAGCTTCCCTCGGTATTGCCATCGTTCCTTCAATGGTAACATTGAAGAGGAAGGTTTCACCGATTTTAGTTGGATTTTTCTGTCAAATTACTTTGACAGGTCGCTTTATTTGTGTCTTAATAGAACGACTTACTCCCTGTCACCGAGCTTGCCGTGGTCCACGCAAGCGTAGACTTCGGGCACTCCCGGCTCCCTTGAGTTGACGGGCGGATTGCGATTTCTGAAACGTTTCGCATCCCCACGTAGCGAGCGGATTTCCCGCACTACGCGAGCCCGACAATCGGCAGGGTAACCAATTATCGGTTTTGTCCTTCATCCCGACTTTCTGTCGGGACTACTACGACGCAGCTGACTTCTCACGGAATAATAGTTTCAGTGATTCCGTGAGATCTCCTTGGGTCACGCACAGTTCCTTTCCGAACATTCCGACACGCTTTTCTTAATACTTCCCCATGACTCACCACATGGGTCGTATGGCGTTTGTATTGTCGGACTGCTTTTTGCTACTAGGATCCTTCGGTCCATGCCTCGCGGCTGTGGACCTACCCGTTCGCTACGCTCGCGCGACGTGCGCGAGGAATTGATTTTAACAATTTGGAATTGTGCGCTGCCAAGCGCCTTTAATTTTGAGTACAAGACTTGAGAACGTATTCACCGCGGTATAGCTGACCCGCGATTACTAGCGATTCCGGCTTCATGAGGTCGAGTTGCAGACCTCAATCCGAACTGGGCACTCGTTTATAAGGATTGGCTCAGGATTACTCCGTCGCGACCCGTTGTCGAGTGCATTGTATCATGCGTGCAGCCCAGGATATCAGAGGGACATGCTGATCTGGCGTCATCCCCACCTTCCTCTCCCGTGAGGGAGCAGTCTCGCCTGACATATAAAACAGGCAACGGGGGTTGCGTTCGTTACCCCACTGAAGGGAACAGTTCAAACCACGAACTGACGACGACCATGCATCACCTGTCCAGCCGCCTTGCGGGGTCCAAAGTTTCCTAAGGATTTCGTCTGGATTTCTAACCCTGGTGAGGTTCTTCGTTTGTCATCGAATTAAGCCGCATGATCCACCGCTTGTGCAAGTCCCCGTCTATTCCTTTGAGTTTTAGCCTTGCGGCCGTACTACCCAGGCGCACAACTTAACGCGTTAGCTTCGCCACACAGAGGGTCGATACTCCGTATAGCCAGTTGTGATCGTTTAGGGCGTGGACTACCGGGGTATCTAATCCCGTTCGATTCCCACGCTTTCGTGTTTCAGCGTCAAGAGCGCGCCAGTATATTGCCTTCGCATTTGGTGTTCCCCATGATATCAACGGATTTCACCCCTACACCATGAGTTCCATATACCTCTCGCGTCTTCGTAGCGGTACCGTTTCGTTTGCGCTTCCCGGGTTAGGCCCGAGACCTTTCACAAACGACTAATACCACCGCCTACACACCCTTTACGCCCAGTGATTCCGGGTAATGCTTGGGGCCTCTGTCTTACCGCTCCTGCTGGCACAGAGTTAGGAGCCCCTTATTCATGCGCTAACGTCATCCCGCCCTTTCAAGATTCTATCGATCGCTTGATGCGCCGCTTGAGGTGGCCGTATGCAGATCCGAACTGCTTTAGTGCCAACTCTCGCTCGCGCGCATCGTCGCGATTGCCATAGGCCTCGTAATATACAAGCTTCCATTCCGAATGTTTGCTCGTATACGGAGACTCCTTGCGCGCGTGCTCACCGAGCCGCTTACGCAGGTTACTTGTTATGCCGATATACAGCTGATGCTGCATATGGCCCTTTAGGATATAGACATAGTACATACGTACTATGATACAACCCTGAAAGGGCGGGATTCCTCACGCATAAAAGATCTTTACGTCCCGAAGGACTTCATCAATCACGCGGCGTCGCTCCGTCAGGCTTTCGCCCATTGCGGAAGATTCTCGACTGCAGCCACCCGTAGGTGTATAGCCCGTGTCTCAGTGCTATCGGTGGGGGTCACCCTCTCAGGTCCCCTAGGTGTCGTAGCCTTGGTGAGCCGTTACCTCGCCAACTAGCTGATACCTCGCAGGCCGCTCAAAAAGCGGATTACTCCTTTAACGTCGCCGTACCATCGGGAATTACCTACCCTTTCGGATAGCTATGCCCGACTTTTCGGTGCGTACCTGCGTATTACTACCTCGTCTGCCGCTCACCAACGCTTCGCTTTGGTCGCAGAACTATGCAGAACTGACGCGGAACTTCGCAGAAATAAATTCCGCATTAGTCCGCGTATGTTCCGCGACGTTCCGCGATCAGTGCGAAGCACTGATGCGCTCGACTTGCATGCCTTATCCACGCCGCCAGCATTCACCCTGAGCTAGGATCAAACTCTATGAAGAATCGCCGCACGATTGCTCGCGCTGCGATTTTAAACTCAGATTGAACGGAACAAGAGAAAAGTCACTTCTCTTCTCTCTTGTGTGCCTTCCAGTGGATACTGGGAAGGACTTCTTTTGCTTGCTTTGCCCTTCCTCCGTGCGTGTGTACTGCACAGCGGAAGAGCGGTGTGATCTGCTCTTACAGGAAACTCCTTTTCCCGAGAGCTTTTATTGCTTTTTTCAAATAACAAGCCCGCCGACGGCGGGTCCTCCAAAGCACCGGAAGATATCACCATCAAGCAGTCATGGGGACAGTATATACACCCCTCCCTACATGTCAAATGGCGATTTTAGAGCGTGTTTAGGAAAAGAAAAGCCCGGCCACGCGTACGCGGCCGGGCGATAGAGATGCCTGTTATATCCAGTGAACGTGGGTATCAACTATGCCCGGGAATCTTTTTTTCGGGACAACATGGAACGGCTCACCGAGGAGCTGACCGAGAGCTTCGGCATATAGAATCGCAAATTCGTAGTCCGATGACGCATTCGGGGCACATACCGAAGTGCCGTATACCCTTTCCGTAGCCTCCAAAATCTGCGAAACCCAAAACGAAAGGGTACTTTCTGCACAATGCTTGGCATAACGTCTTCGTGATTCCCTTGCCGCCTCAAATGCCGGCAGAGAAAATTCGTTCTCGTGGCGCCTTAGGTGTGCTTCTACCATTTTGTGCAACTCTTCGATGGTAGTTGTTTTACTCACGGCTTCCTCCTGTGTTTCGTTTGAGTTCCGCCCGCCGCGGAAACGCGGCGGGGTAGTTTTTATTTTTTTGCTCGTTCAGGAAGTTCCCCAAGCTCCTCCCGTTTCGGGAAATAGCTCGGTTTACAGATGTGACCCTTCTTGTCGTAGTGCGTAGGGATCATATACGAGTCGCTCCCCACGCATTCAACCGGGTCGTGGCAGAGCGGGCATTCTGCGGAAAACGTTTTACGCGTCTTCCCATCAGCTTTATATGCCCAATCACCCTGGAACGCAGCGATTTTTCCGCTCCCTTCACACAACTGACCCTGAGGGTTGTTGTGGTCGAGCATGACAGCCATGTCACTTTCGTGTTGGTTACCCCAAACAGCGGTAACCGTGCTTTCGCATGGGCCATGTTGCCGACAGAAACGGCATTGAGTGGTTGAGCGAACCTTATCTCCTACTTTCATTTTGTCCTCCCGAATGTCAAAGAGCCGGTCTTGCGACGCGGCTCGGTGGATAGAGAAAAGGGTCGAGGCTACTCTACAAAACCCCACTTCCTACACCGACTTGCGTCGCTATAGGGAGGTTTTTTAGAGAGGCCTCGACCCACAATCCTCTATTATTACCATTATATACCTAATGCTAATTTTTGTCAAGGTCTACACACTCAAGCCGCAAAAATCCCTGTAGTTGTTGGGTTTTCCAGCATATTGACTTTTAGATACTATATATGGTATAATTGTAACTGCCGAGTCGATGACCGGCGGCCGCCACCGAGGGTGGATGGGCCAACTGCTGGCGATGCCAGAGGAGGTTCTTATGCGAATCAAAGTTAAAGACGGGCTGGCCGAAATCCGCATGGACATGCCTGTTTTTTTCGGAACTACCGGGAAAAACATTGGCGGATTTCCGCAACGTTTCCACCCCGTCGGAACTTCCCTCAATGGCTTCAAATTCAGGCCGGAAGAGGGCGACTGGGGAACGCTGGTGTTTGACCGAGCGGACAAAATGCAGAGGACCCCCCTCTCTCCCATTTTCTTTCAGTACTGGTGGGAGAAGAACAAGTTGGTGGTCCGCGAAGGGTTAGACGCCAAACGTCTTCAGCTCAGTTACGAGTGTTCTGAGACTGAAGGATTTCGTCACATGTTTTCCACTCAGAGCATGTGCTTTACCGGCGATGGGTCCACCTATCTCGCCGGCATAAGTAAAGTGGCTATTTTGGACTTCGTTCGTTTGCTCGAAGGAAAGATTGACCGAGACGAACTCGAAAAGAGGGCCCTAAAAAAATAACATCCGCTCAACCTCGGCCCGCCGGCAATTCCGGCGGGCTATTTGCATCTACTTTTCCTTCAGGAGCGCGTGCACTTCCCCTTCCGCGATTTCAAATCGTTTTAATATTTCTTCGCAGTACGGATTGAACTGATACACATCTTTAAAGAGCGCCGTGTCGTGCTTCACACTCTCCACCGCATTCATAAGATAGCCGAACGAGACGGTGTCTATCTGCGTGCGGTCGAAGCCCGCGCGATGGATAGTCTGCCCCACGAAATGCGTAAGAAAAAGTGTCTCGGCCAAATGCTTATCGTGCTGCTCGGCGGACATCTCCACCACATCAAAGCCGTAGTTTTTCAGAAATAAAACGGCGTGTTCTTTTTCTTCCTGCGCCAGCGTACTCTCGGTGATGATAATGCGGAAGCCCGTAATATCGCCACCCGTTTTCTTATAGCTCTCGGGGCCCCACATGGGGTGCGTCGCCAGCCAGCGTCTCTGCGGCATGAGTTTCTGGAGAATACCGACCGTATGCATTTTTACCGTAGCCACATCCACGAGCATGGCGTCCTCGCGCATGAGGGGCACCAGCTTCCCTACCCACTCCTCGAACGCGTGTATAGGCACGCACGGAATGACGATGTCTGATGCCGCCGCGTCCTCAAGCGAAAAGAAAGTTTCGCCGCCTGCCTGCACAGGCAGGTCCGGCGTTTGGCGCGAGGAATATACTTTTACTTTCGCCTGCGGGGCGAAGCGTCCGGCAAGTTCATGCAGGAGCTTCCCGAAATGGCCGTAGCCGATAATA
>Ga0082335_1009781_pt1 | contig 10162 bp, 8 predicted proteins | sample Subgrocontami58m_FD_72375 | JGI IMG/M metagenome (GOLD analysis project Ga0082335, IMG submission 72375) | Subsurface groundwater microbial communities from S. Glens Falls, New York, USA - GMW37 contaminated, 5.8 m (SPADES assembly) (version 2) ... | reverse complement strand
TTATCCTCAGCGAATGAGTTGCCCGGCAATGTGATTTCCCGCCCTTGTTTTTGGCAAGGATTCCGCTGTACGAATAATTCTTACGGCAAAATCTACTAAGCGTTCTTCAAGATCAAATATTCTCTTATCCTTCGACATTCATTATTCCTTGTTCGATATTCGATATTGGACTCCATGTAAAAATATCAAAAACAACTTAGCGCTTATGGGGTGAAGCCCCTGGTTAAAGAAATAAAAGGATAACCAGCCCCGAAGGGGCGAAAGAAAAGGATGCTTATCATGGCCGGGACATTTACCTTTCCAGGAATTAATTTTGTATTGAGCACGAAAAACAGCATACCCTTTCGCCCCTTTGGGGCTTATGTTTTTTGTTATTCAATTTCAGGGGGCTTCACCCCCTGCTATATTCTGACGGCCTTTCAGGCCTGAAAATTGAAAAATTTATATCATGCCCGGAGGGCAGAAAGGTTATAGCCAGAGGCGGTAGCCCCCCATATGCATTAAATGAGGCACGGACAAACAATCCCTGCTCAAAACATACAGGGACAGGATTTGTCCATGCCACCCTAAAACCCGCTTAAACAAAATGAAAATTCCTATACAATTAAAGGGGCATTAAAACCAAAACCGCCTGGGCGTTGTTCTCTGTAAACCTCTTGGCGTTATATCGAATCTATATGAATTATCGTTTCTTACCGGATCCAGCTCGAGCGTAAGACTGCCCACCCAGTCATGAAAATACCGGGATAATACAAAATTTGTTTTAAGATTTTTGGGTTTGGTTTCTATATTCCCATCTTCATCCTCAACTTTCGCCAGAGATTTGAAGTCATACTTTTCCCCTGCCGTCACACTCCATTTTTCACTGATCTTGTAATCCGCCGCCAAGATAATGGTTGAACTAATCTCTCTGATAAATCTATGGCCGATGAAATATTGCCAATCTGGAGAATTATAAATCTCAAAGCCTGAGGTGAGAACATCGAATTCGAGTTCTTCCGTATTGAACTCATTCCGTTCAGAAACAAATGCAACGATATCTGTAAGCTGTGATCGGAAATCTATATTCACAAAGTTATCTTCTCTAATAATAAACCCATTTATACCGTCATTATAAATACCGGCATTTGTGGGGAACATATAATAATCCAAATTAAATGTGACAAAATCTACTGTCTTTTCAAAACCAGGTTCTCCTCGTTTTGTCTGCAACGTATTTTTTATACCTATCACTGCAACCTGGGATGAATCCAGCGCATCGATTGCGTCGTATTGGTACAACTCATTCGGGTCTTCCGTAACAACCGGACTATACGTATAACGGAACTCGGGAACAAAGACATGCCGGAGACGATTTATCTTGAACAAATCATTGTAAACACTATAAGTCTTCCAATGTGTCGAACTCCAATCAAATCCCATAGAACCAATGAAGCGGCCTGTGGCTGGGCCATTTGCCTCATCCATGGTGCCAGAGGTATCGATACTTTCCGTATATCCGGTCACCCTGCCTTCTACAAATGGATTTATATTAAAAGCCCACGGCTTAAACGGCATACTCACACGATTCACCGTATCAATCCTTGTAACCGGCTGAGGTTCAACCGATTGGTCTGTCGAAGCAAAGGCAGCAAAAGAATCATTGGAATTATCAAGTCGGCTCATGTCTGATTGGTCGAAAGTCCCGTTAAAATAAGTCGCTGACGATTCTGAAGTGAATATAAGCCGGTTGTCCCAGATGGGTTCTCCAATGATTCGATACGTGGCTTCAGGCAGACGTTCGGAGTATCTTTTCTCTCTCAAGGAATCTACCATTGTATCAAACCCATTCAACTGTTCGTTAACCAAAAACGTTTCTGCTGTAGTGTCATGAGTTCGGTGTAAATACAATACCGTCTCACGGTCTTTTTCTTCCTTAAATTGGTGTTCGAAATATTCCCTCAGGAATCTGGGGTCGCTCAAATAAGAATATTCCATGTCCAAACGCCAATCGTAAGGCAACTCCTGCCGGTGTCTCCAGAGAATGGTACCCCGATCCCTATCTTCAATGGGAATATGATTAATATCAAAATCGCCCTGATCGTTTATATAGTACGTATTAAGAGAACCAAACACATCTTCCCCTTTATACTCGAAATCTAAGCCTGTACCCAATCCCCTCTCTTGTAAATAATCGAGATCCAGCGTAAGGTCACTCCAATCTTTTTGTTTGCCGCCTGTGAGGGCGTATAAATCCCAATCAGTCCTGAGAAACGAACCAAAACGCGAAGAGTTTCCAAATTCCCAGTCCTTCAAGAGCTTTTCCTTCTTTCGCACATCAAGGGATAAATAGGGTAAGTAAGCCACAGGATATTTATCCACATAAAATGTATTATGCGTAGAAGATACAATATTATGCTCGCCCCTCTGAACCAGCCTGATCTTTTTTCCTTTAAAATGGTAGTGAGGATGCCCATAACCGCACGTGGTGATTACACCATTCTTAATTTCGTATTGCCCTTTGCTCACATGCTTTATTTCTTCTCCACTAACATAGGCAGGCATCCCTTCCAAAGGGGAGGCCTTGCTTTTTTGTGTACGCCTTTTAGTTTCCGATGCATCAGTTATTTTATCTTTTTTCTGTCCCTGAATTTTTGTTTTTATCTGGCTGTTAATAAGAATGCCTTTACCTTCCTTTGCATTCTCAAATATCTTATCGGCAATCTGCACATCGTCTTTGCGACGCATCGTCACATTCCCTTCCGCATACATCTCACTAAAGGACTGCCCCAATGGAGTCGAACCCTTCCCATCTTTTTTATCAAACCACAAAATTACACTATCTGCATCTATAGTCGCATCCACTTTTTTGATTTTCACATTTCCAATGGCTACAACCACCCGTTTATCACCTTCTTCCCATGAATCAATATTATCCGCAACAATATCCACGATCTCCTCTTGGGGAGGATCTCCGGCAGTTGGAACTTTTGAAGGTATTTCAGTAGCTAGATACTCTTCTTTTTTCAGCGAACGGATTCCTTCGCCCCGCAGAACAACATCTGTCTTTTGTGGCTCTTCAAAAGTTGCTATCGGCTGTATCTCAGGATTAACCATGATACCGGTCATCGTCTCAAATCTCAGATACACCTGTTCAAATTTTTCGTAGTTTTCATCTTGCAGGATGGTAACATTGCCTTCACAATACACCTCCACCGTAGCCTCTGGATATTGTGCAGCCTCTTCCTCATGAAACCAACAAACGGCAGAATCTGCGGTAATCTGAAACGGGCCTTGTAATATCCTCGCATCCTTACTGGCAACAAATACACGCATTCCATCTTTTTTCCACGTGCTGATGCGTTCGGCTGATAGGGAAAAGGGACGCTGTACAATATTCTTTACAGACAACAAACCCTCTGCGTAACTGGATATGTTTATGATGAACAAAAAGACAGGAACAAACAGGAATCGTATTGTTTGTAAGAGAAAAGAATTCAAAATTACCGTCCCGTAAAGAAATTTTTTATGTGACCGATTACGTAATCCTGTTCTTTTTGGGTTATCTCAGGAAAAATGGGCAGGGCTAATGTCTCGCGTGAAGCCTTTTCGGACTCTGGTAAATCACCTTCTTTATATTCCAAATACTCAAAACACTTTTGTAGGTGAAGGGGAACAGGATAATAAATAGCAGTTTCGATTCCTTGTTGCTTGAGGTATTGTATCAATTCATCCCTCTGTGACGTTGCAATCACGTATTGATGAAATATATGAGTGTTATGGGATTCAATCTTCGGCAGTCGAATGGGCAACTCCTTAAGACGTTCACTATAATACGAAGCAACCCATCTGCGGCTCTCCGACCAGTCATTTAGATATTCCAGCTTCACCGACAGGACGGCAGCCTGGATGGCATCCAGCCTTCCATTAATACCGATGTACGAATGATAATACTTCGGTTCAGACCCATGTACCCTTAGGATTTTAATAAGCTTTCCCAGTTCATCATCGTTGGTTGTTACAAGGCCCCCGTCACCATAACCGCCGAGATTTTTTGTGGGATAAAACGAAAAACAACCCACATTCCCTATAGTGCCGGCATTTCGCCCTTTATAAACCGCCCCGATTGCCTGCGCAGCGTCTTCAATAACCATTAATCCATTGGCGCGCGCAACCTCAAGGATGGCATCCATGTCGGCACACTGGCCATACAAATGAACGGGTAAAATCGCCTTTGTTTTTTTGTTTACCGCTGATGCAATCTTACTTACATCGATATTGTAGGTAGAAGGGTCTATATCCACAAATACAGGCACCGCACCCAAACGTGCAATCGAACCTGCCGTTGCAAAGAAAGTAAAGGGTGTTGTAATTACCTCGTCACCGTTTTTAATACCGCATGCCATTAAGGCTAACAAAATTGCATCTGTACCAGAAGATACCCCGATGGCGTGCTTTGCATAACAAAATTCTGCTATGCTGTGCTCAAATGATTCAACAAATGGACCCAGGACAAATGACTGGCTGGCAATTACCTCCAAAACGGCCTTATTTATTTCATCCCGAATACTTTCATACTGCCGCCCCAAATCCAAGGAAGTTATTTTCATTTAAATGTTATAGTAAGGAAACTAGGCTTTGTCAATGAAAAAAGAGGTCAAAGCATCATAACCCACGTTAAACATTAACCTTGATTTCGATTCAGGCTTTTATGTAGAATTTGAACCAACAACAAACTCGCCCCTATAGCTCAACTGAATAGAGCGTTGGCCTCCGAAGCCAAAGGTTGCAGGTTTGAATCCTGCTGGGGGCGCTTATATTATATTATACTACCTTACAAGGAGGTCGTGACTGATTTACGACCAACGCCAAAAAAGCTCATCGATAAACATGCTATGAACGACTCAACACAACTTGTTACCTTTACCCTTGACAACTGCAAATTTGCACTACCACTTCCCCAAGTCGAGAGGATTGTCCATGTGGTTGAAATTACACCTTTACCTAAAGCGCCTGATGTCGTTATCGGCGTTGTAAATGTACAAGGGCGGATTATCCCCGTTGTTGATATTCGCAAACGGTTTCGCCTGCCGAAGAGAGAAACGAACCTGAACGACAAGATTATTCTATCGCAGACATCAAAAAGGTCTGTTGGAATTATGGTTGACTCGGTCGTCGGTGTTATTGAATACCCCAAACAGGAAGTAATCATTCCGGAAAAGATATTACCAGGCATCGAGTATATTGAAGGTGTGGCAAAACTTGAAGGTGGGTTAACCCTTATTCACAACATCGACAGCTTTTTATCCCTTGAAGAAGAAAAAACGCTGGATGGTGCAATGAAGAAAATATAAAATAAATGGTATCAATTTAGTGTTTTGAAAAATTAAGCCCTGTTAAGCGTACTGTTTGTAGCAATTAATCGTTAAGATACGATTAGCTCCGTAGGAGCGACCTGTATATGATTGATATGCAAACAGGTCGCTCCTACGGAGCTAATATCTGTTATGGCATCCTATCTTGCTACAAACAGGTTGCTCCTGACGGAGCGCATGCTTGTCCTCGTGAAAACGGGGAATTGATACATTTTTCAAAAGACTAAATTGATACAATAAATGCATGATCAAAACTATTTCAAAACAACTTCTTTCCCACCTCAGCGAATTGGTTACTACTTTAATGGGTTTGTATTTTCCAGAAGCCCGCTGGGGTGACCTTGAACGTGGAATTGTCTCATCTGCCCGTGAACTTGGCTTTGCTGACATAGAAGCATTCATCAAATGGCTCAGATCGACTCCGTTAACAAAGAACCATGTGGAAATTCTGGCAAACCATCTCACGGTTGGAGAAACCTATTTCTTCAGGGAGAAAGAAAGTTTTCAGGTGCTCGAAGAACATGTCTTCTCAGAACTAATCCGTACCAGACATGAAAACGAAAAACGGCTGAGGATATGGAGCGCAGGCTGCAGCACCGGCGAGGAACCTTATTCAATTGCCATCTTACTGAGCAGACTGATCCCGGATTTGAAGGATTGGAATATTACCATTACGGCCACGGACATCAATCTCCGTTCTCTGAAGAAGGCGTCAGAGGGGCTGTATTCCGAATGGTCTTTCCGTAGCGCCCCGTCCTGGATTAAAGAAAGCTATTTTAAAAGGATAGAGAACGGGCATTATGAGATTATCCCCCCTATCAAGAAAATGGTAACATTTGAATATCTCAATCTGGCCGAAGACGTTTATCCATCGCTTTTGAACAATACCAACGCTATGGATTTAATATTTTGCCGTAATGTCCTTATGTACTTTTCTGCTGAGCGGGCAAGGAAGGTCGTTCAGGGGCTTTACAACTCTTTGTTGAATGACGGATGGCTTTTAGTCAGCCCAACAGAAGCCTTCAAGTGCCTCTCCTCCCAGTTTGTCACAGTCAATTTCTCTGGCACGACACTTTACAGAAAGGACAGCAAAAAACCTCAGACCACAGAAGATATTCGTCGTGCAGAAATTCCATTGTATACACCACATATCGAATCGAAGGCTGAATTTTCCAGGTTCTTTGGATACATCCCTGAACCGCAAGTGGTCTCTGCCAGCCCTGAGTCCATACCAGCCAGGGAAATTGAAAAACCGGAGGCAGAGGAAACACCGCCAGATCCGTATATGGAAGCCGTGATGATGTTCGAGCAAGGCCGTTACGCGGAAGCAACAGAAAAACTTACGGGGTCATCCCTGAAGGGTAAAGGCAATCCGAAAGCCCTTGCCCTTTTGGCGCGTGCATGTGCCAATCAGGGCAGGCTTGCCGACGCATTGAAGTGGTGCAAAAAGGCAATTGCCGCTGATACTCTCAATCCGGGCTATCATTATTTGCTGGCAACCATACTCCTGGAACACGGACTGCTTGAAGAAACCATTCAGTCGCTGAAGAAGGCGCTCTATCTCGATCCACATTTTGTGCTTGCTTATTTTGTCCTGGGGAACATTATGCAAAAACAGGGAGAACCGGAAACATCACGGAAGTATTTTAAAAACGCCTTTGAACTCGCATCTGCGCACAAGCCCGAAGAAGCGCTCCCTGAATCGGAAGGCATGACGGCTGGAAGGCTCTCTGAAATTATAGAAGCAATGATTCATTAGAGCGGTATTTATAAAATTCGTATAATTGTAACAATTTAGTTTTTTGAAAAATTAAGCCCTGTTAAGGGCGTACTGTTTGTAGCAATTAATCGTTAAGATACGATTAGCTCCGTAGGAGCGACCTGTATATGATTGATATGCAAACAGGTTGCTCCTGACGGAGCTCATGAATTGATAAATTTTTCAAAAGACTAAATTGTTACAAATATTTTTTGTTTTAGCTTGTCCAGATCAGGAGAAAGCTGCATGAATGACAAAAAAAAGGGCCTCCAAAAGCAGGATGCAAAAGTAATCGACTGGGATGAAATCCATCGGCGGCTGGAAACCTCACAAGATGCACTTGACCGTGGATTGCAGCTAACACACGAGGAAAAGAACAAAATCCTCAAGGCACGGGCAAAGACACTTGCCATAGAACCTGAAAAGAAGGCAAAGGAGGAAGAATTTATTCAGGTTGTGGAGTTCCTCCTGGCTTATGAGAAGTATGCCGTTGCATCGGAATATGTGCGTGAAATCTATCCTCTGAGGGAATTAACGCCGATTCCCTGCACACCGCCGTTTGTCCTCGGTATAATAAACGTGCGCGGGCAGATTCTCTCTGTTATCGATATCAAGAAATTCTTTGACCTCCCTGAAAAAGGGCTTACCGATCTCAATACGGTTATTATCCTCCACTCCGAAAGCATGGAATTTGGCATCCTGGCGGATGCTATTATAGGTGTCCGTAATATCGTGGTGAGCGAACTGCAAACATCACTTCCCACGTTGACCGGCATTCGGGAAGAGTATCTCAAGGGTGTCACAAAGGAACGAACGGTAATCCTGGATGCGGAGAAACTATTATCAGATAAATCAATTGTCGTTCACGAATTGGTGGAAATGTGATAAATTAGGCCTTCGGCAACTATTTCTATTTGTATGTAGTGGCAATTCATGAATTGCCACTACAAGATTGAAATTCCTACACGTTGAATTAGGCTGCCAAAGGCAGCGACTTTTAAGCTCCCCTCTAGAAAGAGGGGCTGGGGGTGTGTTGCGGCAAACTTACACACCCCTTTATCCCCTCTTTTTAGAGGGGAATTACAAAAGATTGAAATTCCTGAACATTGAATTAATCCCCCTGGTTAGAAAAGGGGGGGATGAGGGGGTTGTCTGCACTACCTTCATGATATAGTAAATGACAAAATTAAGTATACATCCCCCTCACCCTGACCCTCTCCCGCCAGGGGAGAGGGACCTTCTGCGTCTCTCATTTAGAGAGGAATCTTTTGTCTCCCCTCTCTTGATGGGAGGGGTAGGGGAGGGTGTATGCTGAATACTTATTTAATTCGTTCACTATAGTATTACTCATTAAGCGCTTAATAAAAATATTTTTACATTTTCGGCAAAAACAATTTATCAACGACCCTTGTGTAGCGCGAACTTCAGTTCGCAGGACAGCGACATAAATGTCGCGCTACATGTTCCGGCTCGTTCGGGTTAAGGAGAAGAATATGGCAAATTTTATTACCAAAAGCTTAAAGAGTAAGTTGATTCTGTTGTTATTAGCGGTTTCACTCATACCCATTGCAATCGTAGGATACATGAGTTATCTCTCCGGTAAAACAACGATACAGAAGCAATTCCTGAATAGTCTTACAACGATTGTGGAATCAAGAGAAACCTCAATTATCCTCTACTTAAAGACAAAAGCAGGAAAAGTCCAGGATTTCAGCTCGGATGGTTTAATACGTGACAGCCTTGAAAAGATAAATCAAAAATGCCCTGACACAAAGAAATTATCCGATGATCTGAGCAGGCATCTCATAGAGAATAAGAAGCCCCTTGATCCGGATTGCGTTGACATATCTGTTCTTAATCTCGAAGGCAAGGTGATAGCTTCAACTGATAAGGATAAGATTGGAAGTGATAAATCAAGCGATGATTACTTTGTTGAAGGGAAGAAAGGTATTCATATCAAATCCGTCTATCACTCTGAAATCGCTGGCAAGGATCTTATTGCGGCATCGTCACCGCTTTCGTCGATGACTACAAAAGAACTGATAGGCGTTATTGTCAATAGATACGAATTAAAAGCGCTCAATGAAATTACCACGAATAGAAAAGGAATGGGGCAGACGGGAGAGGTCTATATCGTTGATAAAGACGGGTATATGATTACAGAATCGAGATTTATCGGTGACGCAATCTTAAAACAGAAAGTAGATACAGAACCAATAAGACTATTTCAAAACCAGAAAAAGGCCATGACCGGCATTTATCCGGATTACAGAGGCATACCCGTGGTTGGCGCTTCTGCGGGTAATGAACTCGATAAGGCATTTGGACTGGACTGGAATGTTCTGGCAGAGATTGATGACGACGAAGCGTTTACACTTGTAAAAACGGTAGGACTGAGGATTATATGGACTGGTTTACTCATCGGTCTTTTTGTGGCAATTATTGCATATTTTGCAGCAAGGCAGATTGCCGGCCCTGTCAGGAGGATATCTGAACAGCTTGTCAAGGTCAGCAATGGAGACCTATCCATTAATGTGCCTATTCATAACAGACAGGACGAAGTAGGTATTCTGGCACGAACAGTCCGCACCATGCTGGAAAAACTTAAGGCCCAGACACGGGATATTATGGAGGCGATAAACGTCCTCGCTTCATCCTCAAACCAAATTGCCACCACAACAGCTCAGCTTGCTTCCGGCTCAGAAGAAACAGCCATTGCGGTAACAGAAACGACCACTACTGTTGAAGAGGTAAAACAAACGGCGAATGTCTCTTCGCAAAAGGCAAAGCACGTTGCTACCCTCGCCCAGAATGCGGTGCAGGTATCACAGACCGGCGCAAAGTCAGTAAACGAAACGATAGAGGGCATCAATAAACTCAAAGAACAAATGGAATATATTGCCGAAACCATCGTTAAGCTAAGTGAACATAAGGAGCCGTTAATATATTAAGGTAGCAAGTCGGCTCTGCGATTTGGTCGGATGGTATAGTTCCAATCACCAAGGAACGGGTTGCGCTCCAAATGAACATCACGCATCTCCTCGTCCGT
>Ga0082335_1009780_pt1 | contig 10163 bp, 9 predicted proteins | sample Subgrocontami58m_FD_72375 | JGI IMG/M metagenome (GOLD analysis project Ga0082335, IMG submission 72375) | Subsurface groundwater microbial communities from S. Glens Falls, New York, USA - GMW37 contaminated, 5.8 m (SPADES assembly) (version 2) ... | reverse complement strand
GCTGCACTCCGTGGAGCTAGGGCCAGTATCTCAGTGCCCTTCTCGGGGCTACCTCTCTCAAGGCCCCTACGGATCTTCGGCTTGGTGAGCCATTACCTCGCCAACAACCTAATCCGCCGCCGACTCATCCTTAGGCATTGCTTTTAAGGAAATCCACCTTCCAGTTGGGTTTCCCTATCCGGTCTTATCCTCAGTTTCCCAAGGTTATCCCGGACCTAAGGGCAGATTATCGACGTGTTACTGAGCAGTCTGCCTTGCTTGCGCAATGACTTGCATGGCTTAGTCGAACCCTAATAGCAGCAACCTCCTGCAGGATCAACAGGAATTAGACATCAGATTTTATTCTGATTAGCCGTCTTTGAATTTACGATCCCTCTTTATTTTGGTCGCTGTCACACTATATTGAGCTGAAACTTAATCAAATTCCTACAGGTACTTGATACACACGTCAAGCACAAATATGCATACGCCTTCAATATTTGTAACGTAGAATTTGGATATCTAACCAATATTGATTGGAGGCGATGAACTTATCAGAGAAGTGTAAGTTATATTTAAAGGTTTTTGTTGGGGGTTTATAAACTGATTTAGACTAAGGGTAAATTTCTTTGCACATTTCTTCTATGGTATTTACCGCCATGCTAAAAAGATTTTCAGCCTCTTTAGAAGTGAATATCTTATCTGGATGGGACACGGGATTCCTTAAATTTAATCTCAGATAATTCAAGTGGTCTAATAACCCTTTATTTGGTTTTTGAAGACTATTTAATTCTTTTAAAAAATCATTCCAATCGGTAAAACTATCTATTACTTTTCCACTTTTATTTTTATAATACTCTCTTAAAATACCTTCTACAGTTCTGAGTATGAGCATTGCAGCCGCAGTTGGTGCAGATAAAAGAATGCATTTACCTGCCTCTTCCAAATCATGTTTAGTTATTTCATTAAATTTATTCCAATATTTTTCTTCAAAGAACTGATTGACTCCTTTTTGAAGTAATTCTATAATTCCTGTCTTGCTAATGTTATAATCTTATAGGTAATTCCCAGTAGTATCCAATTTTAATAAACAAGGCTTAAATAATAGTTATGCCTACAATCAATAAAATGGGGCAGCAGGAAGTTTATACTTTTCTAAAAAGGAATAAAAACAAATGGTTTACCTCAAAAGACATAGCAAACAGGCTAAGCTCGTCGCTTGGCTCTGTAACAACATGCCTGAAAAAACTAAGGGACAGCTCTTCTGTAAGCTTCAAGTACCCAAACAAGCAGGGGCAGGGAAAGAATTTCTATATTTATAAATTTAGGGAATAGGTTTAGAAATATTAGTAATTTGATGATTTTTTTAAATAAAATTAATGGCAAAAATTTATTGTTGTGCCCTATTGTCATAGGCGAGAAGCACAAAAACATTAACTGGTTTCTGCATTAAAAATAAATCCAATAATAACCAAATCGATTAAAAAAATAATTTCAATAATCTCCAATAAAAATATGTCAAAAATTATTCAAAGACACCTAATTATTAATTCAGAATTTTATTTATCCTGCTTTTTTCTTACAAAAGGCGTTCCGTCCTCATAAACATACTCGTCTATCTTGCCCCTGCATTTGCTGGACTTGCACTTGCATTCAAAATTCCATTCGTCGTTCCATTCAACGGGATTTTCGCCTTCATCTGTAACAACATAATCAAAGCAAAGCTCTTCGCCTTCCTTGACGGGCTTTAATGTAACAATCTCAAGTTTTTCGTTTACTTCGCAGTTGGGTTCACAGCTGTGGTTTACATACATACAGTCATTTTCCGGCACAAGCCACCTACTATCGTCAATAAGTAGTGCATACAGCTTCAGCGGCTTTGGAACTTCATCATAAGAATCGACAATCTTTCCCTGCCATTTATCAACAATAGTTCCTGCTTCCAAGTCTTTGGCCGCAACCATGCACAGCCCATACTCATTTGTGGACATTCTGTAAAGAATTTCTTCATCGCGCATGGCTTCAGAATTTTTGGCTGTATTTTTAAATGTTTCACTACTCATGCCTAATATTCTGCCCAAACTTCTTTCCAATATGAAATTATTTTATTAATAAAAACAAAAAGAAATAAAAAATTTAAATCAATATCCCATGTCTTCGCCGCCCATTCCACCCATGCCTCCCATTCCTGGCGGCATTTGAGGGGCTTTGCCCTTTGAGCCCGAAGATGCGATCACATCATCTATTCTCAAAATCATTATTGCAACTTCTGAAGCTGAACTGACAGCCTGTGTCTTTATCTTTAATGGCTCAATGACTCCCTCCTTCCATGAATCCATAATTTTGCCGGTAAAGACGTCAACACCAGCCCATTTCTGCTTCTTTGCATGCGCAGATTTAAGCTCCGTCATTATGTCAATTGGGTCCAAGCCAGCATTCTCTATCAATGTCCTTGGGATTATTTCCATTGAATCAGCGAATGCCTGCACTGCCAATTGCTCCCTTCCGCTTAATGACTCTGCATAATTTCTTAATGCCATTGCAAGCTCAACTTCTGGAGCGCCTGCACCAGCAACTACTTTACCGTCTTTCAAGGCAGCAGCAACGTCTCCAACTGCATCTGTAATGGCTCTTTCAATCTCATTTGTGACATGCTCTGTGCCGCCTCTAACCAATATTGTAACAGCCTTCGGGTTTTTGCACTCTATTATATAAGTGAATTCATCGTCGCCTATTTTTCTTTCTTCAACAGCGCCTGCAAATCCCAGGTCTTCCTTGCTCAAGTCATGAATGTTGTTTACAACCTGGCCTCCTGTTGCTTTTGCAATTTTTTTCATGTCAGAATCACTAACACGCCTTACAGCATAAATGCCCTTCTTTGCCAAGAAATGCTGCGCAACATCATCGATGCCTTTCTGGCATATCAAAACATTTGCTCCTGAGCTTGCAATCTTTTCAACCATATCTTTTAGCATCTTCTCTTCCTGGTCCAAAAATGCCTGCAACTGGTCTGGAGATGTAATCTCTATTTTAGCATCAATCTCTGTCTTCTTTATCTCAATTTCCCTGTCAAGCAATGCAATCTTTGCATTCTTTACAAGCCGTGGCATGCTTGGATGCACTTTTTCCTTGTCAATTACAATTCCTTTTATAAGTTCAGAATCCTCAACTGAGCCTCCTGATCTTTTTTCAATCTTTATGTTGTCCAAGTCAACTGAGCTGTCATCTTCGGCAACCAGCCTGACTGACTTGACTGCTAAATCGCTTAATTTTTCCTTTGCATATTCGGCGCCTTTTCCAGTCATCGCAGTCATTGCAATCTGCCTTAATACAGTGTCATCTTTAGGAGTTATCTTCTCAGCCATTTCATTTAGTATTTCCAAAGCCTTATCGGCTGCCATCCTGTAGCCCCTTGCTATAACAGCAGGATGAACATCCTGGTCAAGCAATCTTTCAGAATTCTTTAATAGTTCGCCAGCCAAAACAACAGCTGTTGTTGTTCCATCCCCGACCTCGTTTTCCTGCGTCTTTGCGACTTCAACAATCATCTTTGCACTTGGATGCTCAATCTGCATCTCTTCAAGAATTGTGACTCCATCATTTGTAATGGTAACCTCTCCCATGGAATCAACAATCATCTTGTCCATTCCTTTCGGGCCTAGAGTTGTTCTCACTGTTTCTGCAACTATCTTTGCAGCCATGATGTTTGTTCTTTGCGCATCCCTTCCTACGCTTCTCTGCGTGCCTTCCGGCAAGATAAATATTGGTTGTATTTGCTGAGTCATTTTAAAACCCCCTCCAAAGTAGATTTTATATTAAAATTCGTAGAAAAGGTATACAAGCAGTTCTATATAAAGGTTGCGGTTTTGGAAAATTTTAAATATTCTATTTGATTTCCGCAGGACTATGAAGAAGCTTAAAGAATCAACTATAGCAGCACTTTTATTTGCACAATTGCAAAGCCCAAATCTCGAGTTCCTACCTTCTTATTTGCAAAATAATGCTTTTGCATATCATCAAAAAACTTCTATTTCCCAGTTAGAAAAAGATAAAATCGAAGAACTAATAAAAAGATTGAAGAAAGATGGGTTTAATCCAACTACAATAGATTCTCTTTTCGAGGATCAAAATTTTAAATTGGAAAGGGGTATTGCTGCTAAGTTTATGGTGAACCCTGAAAGGAAATATGTCAAAAAAGAAATCTCATATGATGATTATAAGAAGTCCAAAAATGCTCTTTTCAAGAAATTGCTTACGCCTTTTGTGATGCTATGGTATAGGCAAAGCTTCAACGAAGCTGAAGAGAAAGATGGAGCGGACAAAAGGTATATTGCTGCAATATTAATCCTGGAATCAGGTTTCAGATTATTTGGCAGAGTTGGTGAATATAAAGTCGTAAATGCACTATCCTCTCAATATGTATTGGCTCCAAATAGGCAGGATTTTGCATATAGGAATATTAAGGAACTTTTAAGATTCTCGGAAAAGGCAAAAATACCAGTTTATTCTCTTTATTCATCTTATGCAGGGGTTATAGGCTGCTCACAGATGTTGCCAGAAAATATGCACCTGTTTGTTGGATATAATCCAGCAGATATTAGGATGTGCATCGATTCGATAGGGAATTTTCTAATGCTTAAAGGCTGGGACAAAACACAAAATGGAAAGCCTGTGGAGAAAGGTTCAAAAAACTGGATGGCAATCTACGCTTACAACCCAAACAAAGCTTATGTTAGATTAGTTATAGAAATAGGCGACTCATTAAGATGGTTGCCTTAATCCTTTCTAATAACCTCATGCCCCCCAAACTCATTTCTCAAAGCAGCAACAACTTTGCCTGCAAACCTCGGCTTTTTCTTTGATTTTTTTCGTTCTTCTAAAGCGAGTTTAATTGAATCAACATCAACATTGAATTCTTTTGCTGTCTTAACCGTCCACTCTCCTGTTTCGCCGCCTCCTACAATGCCCTCTATCCTGCTTAATTTAGGGTCTTTTTTGAAGGCATCTTCCGCCCATCCGACAATCTTTGACTGGATTATTGAGCCGTTCTTCCAGACCTTTGAAATCTTCCTGAAATCAAGATTTTTGTAAGGGCCTTTGAACAATAACTCAAACCCTTCTCCTATTGACTGGAGCCATGCGTACTCAATCCCATTATGGACCATTTTGACAAAATGCCCTGCGCCTGCTTCACCGACATAAGCATAGCCGTCTTTCACTGAAACTGCTTTGCATATCGGCTCAATTTTTTTGAAGATATTGTTATCGCCGCCAATGGTTAAGCATGCTCCATGCCTTGCTCCAGAAAGTCCGCCGCTAGTTCCGATGTCAATAAAATTTATTTTTTTCTTTTTTAAATAATTGTACATTCTTATCGAGTCTTTATAGAAAGAATTGCCGCCGTCAATTACAATGTCATCTTTTTTCAGATAAGGCAGCATCTCCTCAATCACAGCATCAACAGGTTTGCCTGCCGTAACCATAATCCAGATTATTTTTCGTTTTGGTAATTTGCCAATTAATTCTTCAATAGAATATGCAACATCAACACCGTGCTTTTTAATCTCTTTCACAGGCTCTGGGCTTCTGTTGTAAGCAACAACGGGAATCTTGTGGTCCTTCAAGTTCAAAACAATGTTGAAGCCCATCCTTCCCAAGCCGACAAAGCCAAGTTTCATAAAGAAATTAATTCACTGCATGTTTAAATAATTATTGATTGTCGCTTTGATACTAATTCTCTTAGTTCATCAAAAGAAATGTTTCTTCCATCTGGTGTCACCAGCTCGACATTTGGAGATACATCCTGTCTAAACTCAATTAATCTGCGTACATTTATTATCAATTCTTCCAGTGGCGCAACTAGAACACCATGAGGCCCTTCGATTAATGTATTGGATGGAATATTTGACTTTCTCGCAACCACAATCAAACTATCCCCATCTGGATTAAGTCTTACATTACTGCCCACATACACTTCCTTGTCTAGAATGGAGCGCCTGATGTAAGAACCCTTTTCAATAATTGTATCTTTTTCAGTACCCCCCATTACGATCGAATCAAGCACTTCAGCACCATTTAGCTTGACACCATGCGAGAAGACAGAACCATTAAGCTTCGAATTTTTAGCTTCGAATCTTCCTGTTGTAAAATAAACCTCCCCATTCGAGTGAAATTGGGGCTCTGACAAGGCAGCGATTCTATGTTTTTTATTACCCATTATATCAGGTTCACGCTTTATGAATATCTCCATATAGGCTTCATGGAGCGCGTACGGCGTACCAACATCACGCCAGTATCCATCAAACTTGTAAGTAAGTAGCCTGACACCTCTTCGTTTAGCATCTTGTATCACATCTTTTGCTATATCATACTCTGTCTCAGCCGCCGGATCCTTTTCGCCCGTCTTATCCCAAGCAATTTTTCCTTGGTCTGCCCTTAGCAAATCATACCATACCTTGCTGCTTGCTAAATAAATTGCAGTATTCGCAAGATATTTTTGCTCTTGCAAGCCCGTGGGTTTTTCCTTGAAATCAACAACTTTATTTCCTTCTGCAAGGAGAATACCAAACCTATGTGCATCTTTGCCAGCCACTTCAGTTGACACAATAACAAAATCCGTTTCTGGATTGTATTCCGGCAAAGCTTCGAAAAGATGCCTAAAATCCATGTTGTAGATGTGGTCGCCAGATAAACCAAGGATAAACCTTTTGTCAAATCTTGCAATCTCCAATGATTTAAAGAATGCGTCGGCGGTACCCTTATAAACGGGTTGTGTCGCGTATTCAAGGGGATCTGTTATGTCTATTAACTTTTCAGGCCCATAGTCACTTCCATAAGCTTTCGAATAAAATCTTTTTAAACTTCTTGGCAGATGCTGCGCTGCAAGTACTATTCTGTTTATGCCTGAATTCTCAGCATTTGATGTAGAAAAAGCTGCAAGGATTGTGTTGCCAGCCATCACAGCAGGTTTTGCTCTCGGCCAACTTAGTGGACCCAACCTCGAGCCTGCTCCACCAACCAAAGCAACAGCCCCGACATCGGTAGGATAAATATTTTCGTCTTTCATAAGTCTGGATTAACCGCACAATTTATAAATATTATCAATTTTATTACTTTAAAGTAATGAGAATTCTATTGTTTGACCAGCACAACTCTTACAGGACTTGCATCACCTTTTCTTATCTTCAAAGGCAATCCGTGAAAGAAATATCTTCCTTGCTTTGCTTTGCTCAAATCCAACCCTTCAAAAATGACAATGCCCTTGCTTAATAATATTTTATGAGTTTCATGCTCTGGCTGGTTTCTCTCTATGCCTAAATTATCAATTCCAACTGCTTTAATCTTTTTTGCTGCCAAATATTCAGCTCCTGTTTTTTCAAGATACGTAAAATTAAAATTAAAAGTTTTCTCAGCCTTATTTTTTGTCTTCAGCAAAACAATGTCATTTTTTTGTATTTTTATTTTTGTATTTCTAAAATTGTTTTTAGTTATTGCGTTTTTTACATTTACGAAATCCAAAACAATTGCTTTGCCCATGAACTTTTCCAAACCAATTTTATCTATTGCCTTTCCATTCTCTAAAACATGGTATGGGGCATCAACATGCGAGCCGGTATGGCTGTCCATTTCAATTTTTGATTCATTTGCACCGTTTTTCAACATTCTTGTAACTGTTAATTTTGGCTTTTTCTCTAATTTGTTTTTATACACAACCATGTTTTCTGATATTTCTGGAGATAAATCGTAGATTTTCATTTAGTTTACTGTATATTGTTTTTCCAATTGTTCTGCATAACCTGGCTTTTTCGGCTCAACCCATTTTCTGCCGTCTTTCTCTATTAATTTATCACCTTCTGATGGTCCCCATGTTCCTGCTTTGTACTTAAATGGTTTAAGTTTCTTAAATGAATCAATCACAACATCAAAGATGCGCCATGCGCTCTCAACTTCTTGCCAGCTTGTAAACAAGGTTTGATCTCCAATCATCACATCATAAAGCAGCCTTTCATAAGCTTCGGGGCTATTAGGGCCAAATTTGCACTCATGGCAAAAATCCATGTCAACATTGTCTATTATCATCTTATTACCCGGAACTTTTGCATTAAACTGTAGTGTTATTCCCTCATAAGGCTGAACCCTGATTATCAGCATGTTGCCATTTGGATTTGAGCTTTTAAATAATTTTAATGGCACATTTTTGTATACAATTACAATTTCAGTTGCTCTTTCTTTCAGCCTTTTTCCAGTTCTAAGATAAAAAGGAACTCCTCTCCACATATTGTTATTTATCCCAAGCTTTAATGCAGCAAAGGTTTCAGTTCTTGAATTTTTGCTTACCTCGTGCTCGTTTGTATAAGAAACAACTTCTTTGCCATTAATCTCGCCATTTGTGTACTGTCCCAATACAGCTATACCTCTTACTCTATTTCTTGTAAACTTTGAGATTGATTTTAAAACCTGCACTTTTTCTTTCCTTAAGTCGTCTGCATTAAGGCTTTTAGGAGCTTTCATTGCGATAAGTGTAAGCAACTGCATCATGTGGTTCTGAATAACATCTCTTATAGCGCCTGCCTTGTCATAATACTCCCCCCTATTTTCAACTCCAAGAGTTTCTGCAACTGTTATTTGAACATGGTCAATGTACTCCTTGTTCCACAAAGGCTCAAAAATGCTGTTTGCAAATCTCAAAACAATCAAGTTCTGCACAAGCTCTTTTGCCATATAATGGTCAATCCTGTAAATTTGGTTTTCATCAAAAACTTGCATTATTGTTTTGTTAAGCTCTCTGGCAGATTTCAAGTCACGCCCAAACGGCTTTTCAAACATAACTCGATTATATGGCTTTCCACTTTGCTCTTTTTCAGCAAGCTTTAATTTTTTTAGATTATTTACAATTACCCCAAAAAAAGAGGATGAAACTGCCAAATAAAAGATTCTCTCGCAAAAGCTGCACTCTTCTCCTGAGAGTTTCTCTATTGTTTTCCTAAGCTTGTGGTAATCATTGGAATTTGTGAATTCTATTTGTATATAATGGATTCTTGAAACAAGCTTTTTGATTACATCATCATGCACCTTCCTTTTTGTAAATTTCCTTATGGAATCTGAGGCTTCTTCTCTGTACTGCTCATTGGTTTTTTCTTTTCTGGCAATTGCTATTATCCTAAAATCCTCGTTTAAATATCTTTCCTGCTCAAGATAATACAAAGCTGGCAGTAGTTTTCTCTTTGTTAAATCTCCAGTTGCTCCAAAAATTGAAAACACGCAAGGACACTCTTTCATTTTTGTAGCAATCTACTTCCGGCAAAACCTGCCCCAAGCAAGCCAGCATCACGATTAATTATTAAATATATTGGTATTTTTTTTAAAATATGCATCATTTTATGGCTCTCTTCAAAAATTTTTATGAATTCCTTATCAAAAATCTCCTTGTTTTTTGGCGCTATGCCGCCTGCAATATAAACTCCCCCTAAAGCAAGTCCGTCAAGAGCCATATTTTTCGCAAATCTAGCATAAGCCATTTTGAATATTTCAAAAGCTGCTTTGCATGTTTTATCAACTTTTCTGTATTTTGAGATTAATTCTGGCTTGTTTTTAGCCTTGTCAATCTCTTTTGTGAATTTAGTTTCTTTGAATTTCCGCCTTAAAAAATGATAAATATTTTCCAATCCTTCTCCTGACAGAATATCGCCGTTGCTTACGACCTTTATCTTTCTGTATCTTTTGATGAAATTTACCAACTGAAGTTGAATTTCATTCTGTGCTGGAAAATCGCTATCGTGCGACTCTGAAGGGACAGGAACATACATTCCTTTATCCTCATTGTAAAGCAGAGTTGCCTTGCCAAGTCCAGTTCCAGCTCCTATGACAACAACGGGCGCTTTCGGGATTTTTTCAGCTTTTTTTATTGTTTTTACATCATTTTTAGTTAAGACGTTAATTCCATATCCAACAGCCTCAAAGTCATTCACTAGCATAATTTTTTTTAATGGCGTCTTTTTTTTCAATTCAATTGTTGATATGTCCAATTTTGCATTTGTTAAATGCACATAATCTCTTTTGTGAGAAACAGCGCCTGCAATCCCAAGGCAGGCTTTAATAATCTTGACGCCATAATTCTTTTTGATGCAATTCAATGCCTCGTTTATTGGCGAGTATAGATTATTCAAATCCTTGCTGTTAAAATG
>Ga0082335_1009776_pt1 | contig 10164 bp, 10 predicted proteins | sample Subgrocontami58m_FD_72375 | JGI IMG/M metagenome (GOLD analysis project Ga0082335, IMG submission 72375) | Subsurface groundwater microbial communities from S. Glens Falls, New York, USA - GMW37 contaminated, 5.8 m (SPADES assembly) (version 2) ... | reverse complement strand
GGAGAAAAGATTATAATACCGTCAGGCCGCACAGCGCATTGGGTGGCCTAGCCCCCCAAGAATTCATGAAACTAGACGGAAACGCTAAGATGCAGGTGGCACTAAGAACGGGGTAAGGTCAACTTCTATCCAAAACAAGGGCTACGTCTACGGGGATTTTTGACCCCAGCCCAGCTTTGATTCCTATCTCCCCAATTATGGTGTCACCATTAAGTGAATATGAGGAATATAATGTCGAAGGATATATAGCAGCAGGCTCTTTCGGAATTGCATACCCTTGCTCGTGACCTTGTAAATATTCGTCAACCCTAATTTGTTTAGCCGGTATAAGGTAATTTTCCTGAGTCAGTTGCCTTGCACGCTGGTAACTAGCTGTCTGAGCACATCCCGAAAAAATAATAAAGGTAACCAAAGTAAAACTAAGGAGGGGGAAAAGATTGCCCTTGGTTCTCATGTATTCACCTCCTGTAAGAAGGTAAAAGAATCGGTAACAGTTGTCTATTGCGACCATATTATCAGAGAGATAACTGCTCGTCAACAAACAAGAATCCTGTGGATTAAATAAGTTGGAGTTCTACCTAATGATAACTTCGTTAGGATTTTTTTGAAGCTAAGTGGAACTTAGGAGACTAGAACCACAGCCCCGGTATTATCAGGACTGTGCTCTAAAAACGAAAAGCACCTTAACCACTGGATAGCGAGAGGAAGGATTTTATCCTTCCCGAAGGAAGGGAAAACACCAACTGATTAGGTCGGTGACCGACCTGGGAGATAGGTCCTCAACTGAAGACCAAGCATCTCCTTAGAAAGGAGGTGATCCAGCCGCAGCTTCCGCTACGGCTACCTTGTTACGACTTCGTCCCAATCACCAGTCCCACCCTCGGCGACTGCCCCCCTTGCGGGTTAGCCCATCGACTTCAGGTGTTACCGGCTTTCATGACGTGACGGGCGGTGTGTACAAGGCCCGAGAACGTATTCAACGCAACATGCTGATATGCGTTTACTAGCAACTCCGCCTTCATGCAGGCGAGTTTCAGCCTGCAATCTGAACTGAGGATGGCTTTTAGGATTAGCTCCAGATCACTCTATTGCAACCTATTGTACCACCCATTGTAGCGTGTGTGTCGCCCAGGGCATAAGGGCCGTGCTGACTTGACGTCATCCCCACCTTCCTCCGCGTTTTGCGCGGCAGTCTCGCCAGAGAATACAACTGGCAATAAGGGTTGCGCTCGTTATAGGACTTAACCATACACCTCACGGCACGAGCTGACGACAGCCATGCAGCACCTGTGATGGCTCCTGACTTGACAGGTCGTCCCCCTTTCAGGTTCCTACTTCCACCATGTCAAGCCCTGGTAAGGTTCTTCGTTTTGCATCGAATTAAACCACACGCTCCGCTGCTTGTGCGGGCCCCCGTCAATTCCTTTGAGTTTTAACCTTGCGGCCGTAGTTCCCAGACGGGACACTTAACGCGTTAACTTCGGCACAGAGAGGGTCGATACTCCCCATACCTAGTGTCCATAGTTTACAGTGTGGACTACCAGGGTATCTAATCCTGTTTGCTCCCCACACTTTCGGGCATCAGCGTCAGATGCAACCCAGGAGGCCGCCTTCGCCACTGGTATTCCTCCCGATATCTACGCATTTCACCACTACACCGGGAATTCTACCTCCCTCTGTTGCCCTCCAGCTCAGCAGTATCGGGCGGTCCCTCCCCGTTAAGCAGGGAGATTTTACACCCGACTTGAAAAGCCGCCTGCGCCCACTTTACGCCCAATAAATCCGGATAACGCTCGCCACCTACGTATTACCGCAGCTGCTGGCACGTAGTTGGCCATGGCTTATTCCCCAGGTACTGTCATTATTCCTCCCTGGGAAAAGGGGTTTACAACCCGAAGGCCTTCATCCCCCACGCGGTGTCGCTGTGTCAGGCTTTCGCCCATTGCACAAAATTCCTTGCTGCTGCCTCCCGTAGGAGTCTGGGCCGTGTCTCAGTCCCAGTGTGGCTGATCATCCTCTCAGACCAGCTACCCGTCATCGGCTTGGTGGGCCGTTACCTCACCAACTACCTGATAGGTCGCAAGCCCCTCCCCCGGCGCCTTGCGGCTTTAGTTCTTACTCTTAAAAACAAGAACCACATAAGGTATTAGCTCCGATTTCTCAGAGTTATCCCCTACCTGGGGACAGGTCACTTACGTGTTACTCACCCGTTTGCCACTATCCTTCCCTTGCGGGAAAAATCGTTCGACTTGCATGCATAAAGCACACCGCCAGCGTTTATCCTGAGCCAGGATCAAACTCTCCAAGCAATATTATTTGCTTTTCGAACCTTCCTCTCGCTATCCAGTTGTTAAAGTGCTTTATTTATAACCTATATAAAATAACATATCCACGGCCTCTTGTCAAGGACGTTTGGTGGGTCATCTGGATATCTACCCCCCTGCCTTCTTCCTGAAGGGGTTCTGTTCGGTTTTGGTTTACCTCCTCACCTCACCCCCTGTATCCCCCTCTCTTTTGAGGAGAGGGGGAAGGTATTTTAGGGAGAGGGCTTCGCCCTCTCCCTTCTTTCTCCCCCTTCCCTTCGCAAGGGAAGGGGACAGGGGATAGGTTTTTCCCAACATCAACCATAAGCAAACAGAACCTCTGAAGGTGAGATTTTATTTTACCTTCTCTCTAAGCTTATTCAAGCAATCCCACCGGTGGGGAAGACGGATCTGCTTGGTATAATTGTGGTATAAACAAAACTCTCCTCCGGAAGAGACGGGAAAATACTTGACTGGTCACCAAACCTATCGTATCCTATTAATCGTTTATGGCAAATGATAATCTCTCCGGGTTAGCGGTAGAAATAGATTCACTCTCATTCCGCTATAATCACCTGAAGGTTCTTGACGGGTTGTCACTTCAGGTGCCGAGAGGAGTGAGCTTCGGTTTACTCGGCCCGAATGGCGCCGGTAAAACCACGCTGATTCGCTTGCTGGTCGGCTTGCTCAAACCGGAAAGCGGGCGTCTCCGCATTTTGGGGCAAACACCCTCACGGAAAATAGCTCATCTCATTGGCTACATGCCGCAACTGCATTCTCTCTATAATGAACTATCGCTGCTGCAGAACGTGGAGTTCTTCGCCCGTATCTACGGCATGAAATATACAACGTTGCGCACCAGTCGAGTCGAAGAAGCCATCAAGCTGGTTGGCATGTGGCCGCGCCGTCACGATGCCATCATGCAGCTAAGCGGCGGGATGCGGCAGAGGGCCAGCCTTGCCTGTGCCATTGTGCACAACCCTTCCCTGCTTTTTCTCGATGAACCTACGGTTGGCCTTGACCCTGAGCTAAGAGCTACCTTCTGGGAATACTTTTCAGCACTGACCAGGCAGGGTGTCACCCTGATTATCTCCAGCCACACCATGGATGATGCCGCCCATTGTGACGCACTGGCCTTTATCCGCGACGGTAAGGTGATTGCCATGGGAACACCTGATGATTTGAAACAAGCTACCGGACGCCCCGGAGCGACACTGGAGGATGCTTTTCTCCACTTTGTCCGCACCGGTCAAAAGAGGGATAATGCCTAGCTTAGTCTTCACTGTTGCCGCACGAGTTATCCGCCAGATGACCCGGGACCACCGGACGATGGCGCTAATCTTCGTTGTGCCTCTAGTGGTGATGACTCTCATTGGCTTGAGCTTTCCGCAGACCACCGTTCTGGACTATATTGCGCCGGCATTATTGACCACGCTGGCCTTGTTCTTTGGTTTCCTGCTTACCGGGATTAGCTTCCTCAGGGAGCGCTCGCAGGGCACGCTGGAGCGGCTGATGGCATCGCCGGTATCGCGTTTGGATATCGTTGTCGGCTATCTCTGTGGTTTCTTTGTCTTTGCTTTAGCTCAGACGTTAATCATCGTGCTGTTCACTATCTATGTTTTGAAGGTCAACTATCATGGTGATTTGTGGCAGATTTTCGTTTTTCAGATTGTTGTCATCATCGGCGCGGTTAACCTGGGTATTTTCATCTCCACCTTCGCCCGGAACGAGTTCCAGATGGTACAGTTTATCCCTCTTATCATCATTCCCCAGATATTCCTCAGCGGAGTCCTCTGGCCGGTGGAGCAGATGCCGGATTATCTGAAGTGGCTCTCCGCCGTGCTGCCCTTGACCTATGCCGTCGAGGGACTGCGGAATATCATGCTCCATGGCCAGAGCCTGATTGATGTCAGTGTTGACCTGGCCGTGCTGGTCGGGTTTGCGATTGTCACCTCAATCCTGGCAGCAGTTACCCTGCGGCGAGGTTGCTAGATTAAAACAAGATATTCCACTCTAGAATGTTGAAAGGAAGCGTAAACTTCGGTCGATTAAAGAAATTTATTAACCTATACACCCCCTTCCCTTGTAGGGAAGGGGGTGTATAGGTAAGAGAGGGGCTTCGCCCCTCTCTATAATCTCTTCCCTCTCCCCTTACCAAGGGGAGAGGGATAAAGGGTGAGGGGTTGTAAAACTATATTAAAAGCATCGTTTGACAAACACGTGCCGATGCCATAAGCTAAATAGCGGATGTGATTCCAGGATGCTGGTTTTCCGACCATAAGGCACCAGCAAGCAATGTGACAAAGAGTATTCCCGAGTAGCTCAGCGGTAGAGCGGACGGCTGTTAACCGTTTGGTCGTAGGTTCGAGTCCTACCTCGGGAGCCAAAAGATTGCTTGAAATATTGGCTAACGAGCTTTGAAATAGTTTCAGGCAATTCTACTTAACACCCCAGTTCAACAGAGCTAATATATTAAGTATGAACAACATTAGTATCAATAAAAAAGAGTTGTCACCTGCACAACGTGAAGAACTATTAAGAGCATTGAAAACCCGTTTTGAGAAAAACATGAGCCGCCATAAAGGTCTTGCATGGGCTGAAGTACAGGCGAAACTGGAAGCTAATACTGGAAAACTGTGGTCACTCCATGAGATGGAAAGAACTGGCGGTGAACCGGATGTTGTTGGCTATGATAAAAAGACGGGCGAATACATTATTTATGATTGTTCAGCGGAAAGTCCTCAAGGCCGCAGGAATGTTTGTTACGACCGCGAAGCGCTGGAGTCAAGGAAAGAACATAAACCGGAAAATAGTGCTATTGATATGGCGACTGCGATGGGCATTGAGCTTTTAACAGAAGAACAATACCGTGAATTGCAGAAACTTGGGAATTTCGATACGAAAACGTCGAGTTGGTTGAAAACTCCGGCTGAGATTAGAAAACTCGGCGGTGCCATCTTCGCTGACCTCCGCTACGACCATGTCTTCGTGTATCACAATGGTGCAGAATCTTACTATGGCGTGAGGGGATTCCGTGGTTCCCTTAAGGTCTAACTATTGCACAGACAGCTAAATTTGAAATAGATAACGGTTCATCTCCTGTTGCTGAACATGTCAATCACGGGGAGCCAGGTTTTTCAAAATGCAGACCTCCCTTAATCTTTCTATAACCTGTTAGCTACCTTTTGAAGAATGGTCCTCGTTTGTTAAACGCATTACGCTCAACTTGTTACCCCTCATCGAAATAACACACACTCACTAAATATTATTTCCCGCTCCCGCATTGTGACACCGGTAAATATTCCGCCATCGAATTATTTAAGCAGCAAGTTACGTGGACGTGGGTAATCAATTAAGTACGTTTACGTCTGTTGATATTTGCATCAATGAGCATAACTTTAAGTAAAATGTCATAAATATGTTACAGATTTGCAACAGTTTTTATGATTATTCAATACGGAATATCATAAACTCAAAACTAGATTTCTAATGCAAAGGGAAAATAGCCTGAAAGACGACAGGAGTCAAAACGGGAAGTTCCCGAAATTAGTTACTTGGAGGTAAAACACATGGCAGAAAAATCATTGTACGAACGGCTCGGTGGTGTCTTCGCGATTGCTGCGGTAGTGAACTATTTCAGTGACGAGATAGTGAAAGATCCGGTAGCCGGGCAAAAATCAAAGAACCCCGCTCTGAGAGAATGGCACACACAGCAGTTAGGCAGATTGCCGGGTCTCAAATTCATGAGAACGCTATGGGTCTGCGCCGCCGCCGGCGGACCATTCACCTATACTGGTACCAAGCCCGGACAAACGGTGATGGGGCTGGAGAATGCACACCAGAACCTTCACATATCGCCCGAGGAATTTGACGCCGTTGCCGGTGTGTTGTCACGCACCCTCGACCATTTTAATGTACCCGCAAAGGAAAAGAGCGAAGTCCTTGCCGCCTTCGCCGCACACAAGGACGAGGTAAATGCCGGGTATTTTGCTTTGAAAACGGCTAAAGTGACTTCAGCCAAGGTGTGATAAAACTAAATTACCCTGGTTCCAGATGGTAGGTGAACTACGTAAATGAGGAAATGCCTGCTAAGGTCTTAACAGGGCACATATAAGGAGAGGAGGTAAGGGACATGGAAATGATACAGATTACAGGGTGCAATATGTCAGCTTGTGCTTACAACAAGGAGAATCGTTGCCATACCCCTGGCATAACAGTGGGACCTCATGCAGAATGCAACACGTTCAGTCATGCCAGCGCCAGGGGTGGATTTGACGAGGTAAATGGAGGAGTTGGTGCTTGTCTGGCTGCCGGCTGTAAATTCAACAACCGGCTAGAATGCAAAGCGCCAAATATAGATGTTACCACTCATGACAGACACCCGGATTGCGAAACCTTTCAGCCAAAGAAATGACCCTTTTTGCCGCTCGGAGCAGCTAGCCTTCCTGGCGCATAACCCCCAGGCCTTGGTCAGTGCCGGAGCACAGGGTCAGCTACAGAATATCCTGGGGTAGGCGGGACCCCCAAACCGAAATAGAATAGGTTCTGTCCGGTTTTGGTTGACCTCCTCACCTCATCCTCTTATGCCCCTCTCCTTTAAGGAGAGGGGGAAGGTATTTTAGAGAGGGGGCTTCGCCCCCTCTCTTTTTTTGCCCCCTTCCCTTCGTAAGGGAAGGGGCGGGGGGGATAGGTTCTTATCAACATCAATCCGTGTAACCAGAACCATAGAAGAGACTGTTTGCAATACTGGCTTCTTTCTGGTTAACTACTGAACCAAGGACTGCAGCAGCTCATTATCGCTTACGGGCACCGGGATTCGGGAGGGGCGTGATTACCCCATGGTAGTGTATAATAACGGTGTTAGCCTGGTGCTGAGAGTAAGCAAGTAACCGGTGGCAAGACATCAGCACCGAATGAGAAGGTCTGGGAGATGAACAAGATATTTCCAAGCGCTGCTGCCGCACTCGAAGGAGTTAGCGATGGCGCCAGTATCATGTTCGGTGGCTTTGGTATCGTTGGCTTTCCCTTCACTCTTATTCAGGCTCTATTGCAAAAAGGCACCAGGAACATCGTTTGTATCGCCAATGGCTGTGGCCGGTCGGAACAACCCGGACTGGACCTGCTGTTTAAAAGCCGGCAAGTAAAAAAGGCAATCGTGTCCTTCCCTATCTATGTCCAAAAGATGAATGCTTTCGAGGAGCAATATTTACGGGGGGAGGTCGAGCTTGAGTTGGTGCCACAGGGGACACTGGCGGAAAGAATTCGCGCCGGCGGCGCCGGTATTCCGGGTTTCTACACTCCTACCGGCGTGGGGACAACCGTAGAATCCGGGAAAGAGAAAAAGATTTTTGAGGGTAAGCCCTATCTCCTTGAGCGCGCCCTCAGAGCCGACTTTGCTTTCATCAAGGCTCATAAAGCGGATAGCATGGGCAACCTCGTCTACCGGACTTCGGCACGAAATTTTAACCCGCTTATGGCCATGGCTGCTGATGTCACCATCGCCGAAGTTGAAGAAATTGTCGAGGTTGGCGAGCTTGACCCGGATGTCATTATTACGCCAGGTCTCTTTGTTGACCGTATTGTCAAAGGGGAAAAGCATGAAATCAGGTTTGAGTGAAGAGCTTATTGCCCTGAGAGTCGCTCTGGAGCTTAAAGACGGACAATATGTGAACCTGGGTATTGGCCTGCCCACCCAGGTATCCAATTATATCCCAAAGGGGGTAGAGGTTATTCTCCACGCTGAGAATGGCATTCTGGGGTGTGGGCGGATTGCGGAACCGGCAGAAATAGACCCGGACCTGATTAACGCCAGCTCACAGCCAATAACACTGAATCCGGGTGCCTCCATTTGCCACAGCGCTGATGCCTTTGCCATGATTCGGGGAGGCCACATCGATGTGGCCGTACTCGGGGCTTACGAGGTCTCGGAAAAAGGTGACCTGGCCAACTGGATGATAAATGAACGCCGGGTAGGTAGTATCGGCGGTGCGATGGATTTAGTGAGTGGTGTGAGAAGAGTCATTGTCGCCATGGAGCATACTTCCCGCTCCGGCAAACCGAAAATAGTGAAAAAGTGCCGTCATCCTCTTACCGGCAGCGGCGTCGTCAACCTGATTGTGACTAACCTGGCCGTCATCGAGGTGACTGGCGGCGGTCTTTTACTCAAGGAAGTCGCTCCTGGTGTTACGCCTGAAGAAGTGCAAACTCTGACTGAGGCTACACTCATCTTATCCCCGGACTGGAAAGAAATGGAGCTTTAGTCCTCACCTCAGGCGGTCAAGCCGCCCGTCCGAAAGCAATAAGCACCACGCCGATGACAACCAGGATACTCCCCAGCACGACTCGTACCGTGATTTTTTCCAGCCGACCGAGAAACAGGCGGGACCATACCAGGGCAAACAGAGGGCTGGTGCTTTCGATGGGACTGACGATGACCACCGGGGCCACGCTGAGAGCGAAAAAGTGGGACATAATGCCGAAGCTGGAAAATATTCCGGCAATCACGAGAAACCATACTGCCTTCCTATCTTCTTGCCCGGTATTGGCTCCCAGACCCCGTATGTTGACTACCGTGAGTGACAGGGTGCCGGAAAGCAGGGCAACGGCGGCCCCAACCAGCGGGGGCGCCAGCCCGGTAACACCCTGGCTGACCAGTACCGAGCTGATGCCATAAGCCAGTGCCGACCCGATGCCGAGGACTCTACCGATAATGCCGTCTCTTTTTGTTTTCATTTGCTGCTAATCACCAGGTAAAGTCCCGCCATCACGGATAAAGTGCCAAGAATGATGGGGATGTTGATATTCTCACCGAGAAAGATGATGGCCAGGATAATCGCAAAAAGGGGCGCCGTGGCGAAAAGAGGGGTCGCCTTGGTCACCCCGATACGTCTTATGGAAGAATAGTTCAACTGCCTCCCCAGGAAGTAGTTCATCACACCAATCAGGCCAAACAAGACCAGCGCTTTTAGTGAGATATACCTGACATCATTGAACCTGGTGATAAGGGCCAGTGAACCAACGAGCGCTAGGCTGGCCAGCATTGAAATCAGCGTACCCATTGAGGGCTTGATACGGGCCAGACCCAGCCTGGCAAAGATAGCCGCTGTCCCCCAGCAAAGGGCAGCCGTCAGCGCCAGCAGTATTCCTAACATCGCTTCCTTCAGTTGTTAGCCAGGGCAGGACGGAGATGTATATCCAGAGCTTGCTCACACCACCGTGCTACGGCCAGCAGGCCACATTCATCCCGGGGATGGCCCGCCAGTTGAATCGCCAGGGGTAATCCGAGCTGGCCAAGTCCTACCGGTACGCTGATTGCGGGCAGGCCGATGACAGACCATAGTCCCTGCATGAAGGAACTACCGGTACTGGCTAATCCCAGCGGGGCGGCACCGGTAGTTCCCGGGGTAACCAGGACATCAAAGTCGCCGAATAGCGACTCGATATCGGCACGAAGCTGGCTACGTGCTCGCAGTGCCCGAGCATACCCGGTGGCCGGGGTGGATAGCCCCTGCTCAATCAGTTTCGTTATTCCCGGGCGATAATTCTCTTTGTGATTGGTAAACATTTCCTGATGGTAGGCGGCGGCTTCGACGCCCATGATGGTGCTAGCGATTTCACTGGCCCTGGTAAAGCTATCCGGTAGCGGCACTTCCTCGATTTTAGCTCCTGCCTGTTGCAGGCGCGCCAGTGCTATTTCAGTATGATGGCGCATCTCTTCCTCAGCGTGGTCAAAGAAGAACGACCGTATTAAGCCCAGGTGCGGTGCCCTCTGGTTTTCAAGATTGCTTGTGCAGTCCGGGACAGGTTCAGCAAGTGACCCCGGGTCCCTGGCATCAAAGCCCGCCAGGGTTTGAAACAAAAT
>Ga0082335_1009773_pt1 | contig 10169 bp, 6 predicted proteins | sample Subgrocontami58m_FD_72375 | JGI IMG/M metagenome (GOLD analysis project Ga0082335, IMG submission 72375) | Subsurface groundwater microbial communities from S. Glens Falls, New York, USA - GMW37 contaminated, 5.8 m (SPADES assembly) (version 2) ... | reverse complement strand
CGAAGGTGGCGCTGACGGCGTGTATGCATAAGCTGCTGCTCATCCTGAATGCGATGGTGAAGCATCAGACCCCGTGGAGAGAAAATCTCGCGTCTACCTCTTGACATCGAACACAGTTGCTATTGCGTCTATTGCGTACGACGCAACGGACGCAACGGACGCAACGGACGCAACGGACGCCTATGTATTTTGCCTACTCCCTCTTACTGATCCTCGTACTGCTGGCCTGGTTACCCTCCGCCCTGCTCAGGGCGTTCCGAAGCCCCCGCTATCGAGAAGGGTGGCGCGAGAGGCTGGGGTTTTATCCGCACGCACTGCTCTCGCGGCTTCACGCCGCTCAACCTGTCTGGATACATGCCGTTTCAGTTGGAGAGGTCGGCGCTGCCTGTATCCTGGCTGACCGGTGGACAGCGCGCAGGCCGGCACTGCCGCTGCTGGTCTCGACGGTGACCGAGACCGGGCGAGAGGTTGCCAGACGTTCGATTCCGCAGGCGGCGGCAGTCGTATACTTTCCGATCGATCTGCCAACGGTTGTCTATCGAGCCCTGGCTGCCGTTCGACCCCGCCTTATTCTTCTGACGGAAACAGAGATCTGGCCGAATTTCCTCCACATATGTGCCGGTTCGAAGGTGCCGGTTGCCATCATCAACGGCCGGATATCCGAACGCTCATTTTCGCGCTATCGTCTCGTCCGACCCTTTATCCGCCGGGTACTTCGATGCGTTGATCTCTTTTGTATGCAAACCGGAACAGATGCCGGCCGGATTCTTGCGCTGGGCGCCAGTCCTGAGCGAGTCCATGTGGTGGGTAATCTGAAGTTCGATGCGGTCCCCCATACCGATACGACATCGCTTGCCGAGCAGTGGCGTCGCGAGCTTCGCATTGACCCTGCGCGGCCTGTCCTGGTGGCGGGCAGCACACATGCCGGTGAGGAGGAGGTATTGCTCCAGGTCTTCAGCAGCCTGCGCGGCGAGTTTCCGGACCTTGTGCTGATCCTGGCGCCGCGCCATCCCGAGCGGGTTGCTCAGGTAGAGACGATGATCGCCGGTCATGGTCTGACCGTTGTGAGGCGGAGTGTCATGGCTCAAGGATGCGATGGTGCACAGGAGGTGATCCTTGTGGATACCGTCGGCGAGCTTGCGACGATCTACGCGGTGGGAAGTATCAGCTTTATCGGAGGGAGCCTCGTACCCAAGGGCGGCCATAATCTGCTTGAGCCGGCCTTGTACGGTTGTCCGGTTCTGTTCGGTCCCCACATGGATAATTTTATGGAGGCGAGCGCGTACTTTGTCGAGCAGGGGGCGGCCATCCAGATCAGCGATGTGGCCGACCTCACCCGGCAGCTTATCCGACTCTTGCGCGATCCTGTCGCCAGGGAGCAGATGGGTTGCGCGGCGAAGGCGGCGCTTGCGGCTCATCAGGGCGCGTGCGAGCGAACCATGACCCTCCTGGAGCAGTTCGTTCCGTGAAAGGTATAGAGGCGCTCTCGGCCTGGACACACCACTGCATGGCAGAGGCTCCGGAGCAATGGACCGCTCAGGCCTGGCTGACGTGCTTGCGTCCGGCTTCGTATGCGTATGGGACAGCGATCTCGCTCCGGTCTGCGCTCTTTGCGCGCGGCCTCGTAAGAAGCCGACGACTTCCGGTCCCGGTGTTGAGCGTCGGCAACCTCAGTGCGGGTGGAAGCGGGAAGACCCCGTTCGTTGAGATGTTGGCCGGTCGGCTGCGCGAACAGGGCCAGCGGGTCGTCATCATTTTACGGGGGTATCGGGGCGGTTCGACGAAGCCGACCATTATCAGCGACGGCAGAGATCTCAAGTGCGAGCCGCCGGAAGCAGCCGACGAGGCCTATCTGCTGGCCAGGCATCTGCCGGGCGTCGCTGTCTTGACCGGAGCCGACCGATATCGGGTCGGAGAAATGGCCCTCGATCACGTACACCCCAGCGTGATTATTCTGGATGACGGGTTTCAGCATCTGAGACTCTACCGCGATCTGGATATCGTTCTGGTCGATGCGGGTAATCCGCTTGGATACGGTCGGCTGCTGCCGGCCGGATTGCTGCGGGAACCGCCGGAGGCGTTCGGACGGGCCGACATCGTGGTCATCACCCACGCTGACGCGGGGAGCGACCTGGACCGTGCCATACAGGTGGTCCGGCGGTATGCGCCGACCGCGCCGATCGCCCTGGCTGTCCATCGGCCTGTCGACCTCATCGACGTGCGCAGCGGAGAGCGCCTGAGCCTTGAACGTCTCGATGGGCAGCGGCTGTTAGCGGTCTCCGGAATTGCCACTCCACGTCGGTTTCAGGCTACCCTGGTCCGGCTTGGCGCTATCGTTGCGGCTCACCGCATCTTTCCCGATCACCACCACTATGCTTCCGCCGACCTTGCGATGATAAACGCAGCGGTCGGGCAGGTCGGCGCCTCCATGATAGTCACCACAGAAAAGGATATGGTAAAATTGACGCGCTTGGATCTGATGAAGGTGGGCGCGCCGCTCTACGCCCTGTCGATCTCGTTGGAATTGGTGGAAGGGGCGGAGGTGTTGGATGCTATGTTGAGCCGTCTGGCGAAACTGAGCGCTGCATGAAGCTCAAGGCCAAGGGTGGTGTTGCCGCCTATCTCGAATACCTCCTTGTGATGGGACTCGCGAAAGGATTGGCGTGCCTACCATCGTCAATGGCCTACGCGGTCGGCGAGGGACTGGCGGCGCTCTTCTATCGTGTTGACCGTAGGCATCGGCTCATTGCCCGCGAGAATCTGCGTCGAGCCTTTAATGGCGAGCTATCCTCCACAGAGATTGAAAAGCTGACGCGCTCAACCTTTATCAACCTTGGCCGAACCGTTATTGAGACCTGTCGGAGTCCCAAGATCGATCGAGAGAACTTCCGGCAATTCATTCGGGTCGAAGGGTATGAACACATCCAGCAGGCTAAGCGCCATGGAAAGGGGGTCATATATGTTACTGCGCACCTGGGCTCGTGGGAACTGCTTCCGCTTGCGGTAGGCCTTATGGGCGAGCCGATGTCTGCTGTGATCCGTCCCCTAGACAACCCCTACCTCGATCGGGCAATCAACCGATTGCGAACCGCATGGGGAACGAAGGTGTTAGTCAAGAAACAAGTGATGCCGGTACTGGTTCAGACGCTGCTGCGTGGGGAGAGCGTCGCGATCTTCATGGATCAAAATACTATCTGGAAAGAGGGGGTCTTTGTCGATTTCTTTGGTATGCCAGCCTGCACGGCCCTTGCGCCGGCGCTCCTGGCCCTGAGAACTCACGCATCGGTTATCCCTGTTACCATCATCCGGCGTGGGCGGGATCGACACACCATTCTTGTGGAGCCGGAGATCCCAGTCATCAGGACAGGGCATCTGAGGGCAGACATCGTTACCAATACCGCCTCCTTTACCAGGGCCATCGAAGGGTTTATCCGGCGCGCGCCGGCCCAGTGGCTCTGGGTTCATCGCAGATGGAAAACGCAGCCGCGTAGCGAGTATCAGGTGCCGGGACGTTCTGAGTCCAGTGCGCTGAACCTTACGCCTGAAACCTGGAACTGTGAAGCGACCCCCGGCCCCCCTTCGGCCGTGCAATGAGCGTCGCCACACTCCGTATTCGACGCACCTTCGAACCGGATCGGATCCGATCCATCCTGGTCGCAAGTCCGAATTGGTTGGGCGACGCCGTGCTCGCTCTTCCTGTGCTCGCCAATCTTCGCCGTTCTTTCCCCGATGCAAAAATCTCACTCCTCGTGCGTCCATGGCTCAGCCGGTTATTTCACACTGTACCGTTCATTGATGAACTCGTTGAGTTGCCGAGCAGGGACGCGTTGCTGTGGGCGGCGACCGCGCTGCGAAAACGCAACTTCGAACTGGTACTGCTGTTACCGAACAGCTTCCGGACGGCGCTGATCGGTCGATTGGCAGGCATTCCGCATAGGGTTGGGTATGTGGCTGATGGGCGCGGGTTCCTGTTGACGATCGGGGTATCCCCGTTACATGCGATGCCGTTGCATCAGGCAGACGTCTACCTTGGTCTGCTGCGGGCGCTGAAGTGGGATGCCTGGTTGCGTCCAACAGAATGTCTGCTTTCATCAGGAAGTATTGCGGAAGGCGAGAAGTTGCTCGCCGACTCAGGTCTTCCCGCTCACGCCCCGTTCATCGGTGTGGCTCCGGGCGCTGCCTATGGGACGGCGAAGCGTTGGCCGGTTGATCGGTTTGCTGCAGCCGCTGATCTTTTGGCTGATCGACTTGGAGCCACTATCCTGTTATTCGGGTCGGCGGGGGAGGCCTCAGTCACACGAGCCATCCGCGAGCAGATGCGCGGCACGGTTGTCGATCTCGGGGGCAGGACGACGCTGACCGAATTGACCGGCCTGCTCAGCCGGTGTGCGCTGCTCCTGACGAACGATACGGGGACGATGCATCTGGCCTCTGCCTTGAGGACCCCATGTATTGCCCTGTTCGGTCCGACAGATCCCAGCCGTACAGGGCCTCTCGGCTTTGGACATCAGGTCCTGTATAATCCGCCGGCTTGTAGCCCGTGTCGCTACCGCCACTGCCCCATCGACCATCGATGTATGCAGGGGCTGGATGTCGAGCAGGTTGTCGCCGCAGCGGAGGCCATTCTGACGCGATCAACCTCTGCGACCGAGGAGAGCGTCAGGCGGCAACCTGCGGTCTTCCTGGACCGGGACGGTACCATCAATGAGGAGGTGGGACCGATCCAACGCCCGGACATGATGAGGCCGATCCCTGGGGCCGTAGAGGCGTTGAAGCGCCTTAGTGACGCGGGGTATCTGCGGATCGTCGTCAGCAACCAGGCGCGAGTGGCCCGGGGGGATGCAACAGAAGAGCTGGTCGAGGCGAGTCATCAGCGACTCATACAACTGATTGAGGCGGACGGAGGAGGGGTGGACGCCTTCTACTATTGCCCCCATCATCCCAAGGACGGGCGCTTCCCATACAGACGCGCCTGCCTGTGTCGAAAACCTGCGCCGGGGCTGATTCAACAGGCGGCCTTTGAGCGACAGGTCGATATGGAGCATTCGTTCGTTGTGGGGGATAAGGTGAGCGACATGCTGCTGGCAGACCGGCTGGGCCTGCCTTCAGTGCTGGTCATGACCGGCTATGGGCGCGAGTCGTTGGCGCACCTTCATGCGACAGGGGGTCCGATACCCACCCATACGGCCCAGGATTTACGGGGTGCCGCCGAGTGGATCGTGCAAAGGCAACACCTGGGATGACCGCCTTGTCGCGCGATAGTGCGGTACCGATGGATCGTGTGCGGCGCATCCTTATCGTGAAGCCAAGCTCGATCGGCGATGTCGTGAATGCGCTGCCGTTTCTCAGCTCGCTCAGGCAGCGGTACCCTGACCGGTACATTGCATGGTTGGTAGAGGAGGAGGCGGCAGAGCTGTTACTGGGCCATCCGCTGCTGGATCAGGTTATTGTGTCAGGTCGCCGACGATGGGGACGGCAGCTACGGACCCCTTTCCGCGGATCGCCCATACTACGAGAGATTACTGCGTGCATAGCAGAACTGCGCCAGGGCCGGTATGATCTCGTGATCGATCTGCAGGGATTACTGAAGAGCGCCATGATGGTGATGTGTGCTGGCGCGCAATATCGGGTTGGTCTTGCGGGAGCACGCGAGGGGAGCGCGCGCGCATTAACCCACGTGGTACCGCTTCCACCCGGTCCCCTGCATGCGGTAGACCGATACCTGGAGGTAGCCAGATTCTTGGGAGCGGATCCTCTGTCGAAAGCGTGTGTGTTGCCTTCCAGGCCTGAGGACGGGGTACAGGCTGAGGCGCTCCTGACCGAGGCGGGGGTAGGGCCGAATACGCCGGTGATCGCCCTGAATCCTCAGGCGCGTTGGCGGACAAAACTGTGGGAAGAGGAGCGGTTTGCGCGCGTCGGAGAGATCCTGGCACACCGGCATGGGGCCAGGATTCTTGTGATCGGGTCCCCAGCGGACCTGCCACCGGTCAAGCGTATTGCGCGCCGCATGAACCCGGCCCCGTTCGTGACAGCGGGCCGGACAGACCTTAGGGTCCTGATGGCCTTGCTGCGGCGGATCGACCTCCTGGTAACGGTGGATTCGGGTCCCATGCACCTGGCAGCAGCGCTCGGCACCCCTCTCGTTGCGCTCTTTGGTGCGACCGACCCACGTCTCATCGGCCCCTATGGATGCGACCTGTCTGCCGGCCAGGCAGGTGGGGTCGTACTTCGCGTTCCCCTTCCCTGTAGTCCCTGCTCAAAGCGACGCTGTCAGATTGATGAGGATCGTCTCTGTATGCGCTCGATCACGGTCGAAGAAGTGGCGGATGCCGCCTCCGCTCTCCTGGCGACAAGCTCAGCACGTCAAACAGACCGCGATCGCTCGTAACCGACTCCGCTGGGTTCATTCGTTGAGGGTCGATACCCCGCGGCTTACCGCTTAGGGTCTACGGGCGGGAATGACGGTACGTGTATTATTTCAACTCAGCGCTAGGTCAGCCGGTGTCTCGATGTTTGCGATAAACCGGCTCGTCGACGAAGCGCCGCGATCTGTAACGTCACACCCCACGCCCGCCCCGCTTGCTTGAAACGGCGGGCAAACGCCGGGTCGGCCAACTGTTCCTTAAGATAACGATCGAAATTCGTCTGTTTCATGGCTGCATTCTCTTCCGCCATTCACGCATCCGTTCCCACACCACCTACATTGGTGTAATGGCCGCAAGGATGTCACGAATATCACCAGGCTGCTGCGCTACGGCCCAGTGCCACCGGCCGAACCCACCATGACTGCTCACTGCCTCCACCCACTCCGCCAGGTAGCGTCGCTTGACCTCATCCTGTTCGGTATATAGGGACAGCCACTACTTATTTGAAATCCTTTCTTGGTCTTCCCCTCTGCACCACGTGTATTACTCGTCCAGTTTCCTGCGCACCTCCAAGGTAAACCCTTCTCTTTGTGGTAGCCGCTCTGTCATCGTGTGCCTTCGAATCGCTGTCATTCCAAAAGACCGCCTGGTGGTAATTCCCTCATTGCATCACATGATACGGGTGGCCGAGTGCAACGATTCGAATAATCCGTGGCATGCATGATCATGACCGTACACACCATGAATTGTTATGATAATAGTGTCTGTCCCTATTTGCGGGAAGCACATTATGGTCCGTCAAGCTGACGAGGCTCTGAGTTTGCTGGCGTGCAGGTGGCTTCTTTTCTCATCAGTCCAACGCTCATTAGGCTCCAGCCTCTCCATATCCAGACGCGGAGCCATCGCACTACTCGCTCTCGAACGCCTGGCTCGTGAACTTCAACGTGCGGCTGTTCTCCGTCACGGTGCGCACGATCTGATCCGATGCGCCATCCGGGAGAGACGCTTCGATCTCGAGGGTAACCGTGACCTCCGCTCCCACCTGCCCCGCAAGGTGCGCGATCACCTCGTCGGCGATGCGGCTCGCATCGCGGCCGACGCGCGCGGGATCGAGCCGCACGGTGCCGTGGAACCGACGGGGCCGCGTGGCCGCGGCCGTACCGGGCACCGTGCCGGTGGACCCTGGATGCGTCGGGCCGGAGACTCCGGCGGCCGCGCCAGCACCGGTCTCGCCACCTGGTGCGCTACCCAGAGCCGCAGCGGGTGTCTCGGCATCCATCTGCCGCCGTGCCAGATCCGGCTTCACCAACAGTCCGCCGCTATCGGCTGTTAGAGCCACCACCTGCCCACCACGTAGGCCTCGGTAGCGCCCCGCGCCCTCGTCGTGGCTCTCGGCGTACGCGAACGTGTCCGACTGCCACGTGAGCAGCGCCACACCGTCGCGGATCGCCTGCACGAGCACTGCGGGCCCGGCGAGCCTTGGCAGATAGTGATATCGCGCAAAGTGTTCAACGAGCTGCTTGATGGCGACATGACCGCCCGGCCACAGCGGCACGTCATCCAGATGCTTGCGCAGGATGGTCGAGCCCAGCGTGGTGACCAGGAGGTCAACGCTCCGGAGCTTCTTGCTCGCTCGCACCGCAAGTGCGTCGCCGCCCAAAAGCCGGATCGCCTGCCAGGTGATCGGCGCCTGCGGATTCACCTGCTCCGGCACCAGCAGCCACTGGTAGGTCTCGGGCAGGCGCGCCGTCACCGCGCCGTCCGCGGCCTGCCTCTGCGTCTCAGCCTGCCCCTCCTGATGCGGGTCGAGATTGAGCGCCTTCTTCTCGGCCATGATCGACTTCCACGCAAGGAACTTGCGCAGCGCCTCGTCGAGGTCCTGCAGCCGGACCTTGTCGGCGGCGAGGAAGACCAGCGTGTTCCGGTAGAGGCGTGGCGTGTTGCCGCGCGACTCGAGGATCGCCCGGGCCGCGGTCTCGGCCGCGCTGCCGGGCTCCTTCGAGTACGGATGCTCGGCGAGGAGCACGACCAGCCGTGCATCGAGGTCATCGGGTACGTCGGAGCCTGAGCGTGGCAGCGGGTGGATGCGGGCGAAGTCGCCCCTCTTGAGCAGGTCGGCGCGCAGCCGCTCATCCAGCTCCTGCGCCACCTTGTCGGGATCGCGTTTGAGCTGTTCGGCGCGATCCTCCGCGAGCTTCGTGACCGTAGGCTGCGTGGCGTACCAGAACCGGGGCCCGTCCTGATAGAGGTAGGTCGCCGCCGCCGCAAGCCGTCGCAGTGCGTCGCCGAACACCGCCGGCGACTCGCCCGGCATCACGCAACCGAGCTTCACCCGGCGATCCTCTAGCCCGCGATGCGCCGCAGCCGCCGTGGGCGCCGAGCCGAGGTAGATGGTGCGCGCCACGCGTCGCGTCGCGTGCAGCTTGCCCAGGTTGGGCTGCTCGCCATCGATCTTGAGCGGCAGCGAGTTCGGCCCATCCACGTCCTTCTCGATGATGGGAGCCCAGTTGTCCGACAGATAGCGCGTCAGCTCGGATTGCACGCGGGAGTCATCGATGGGAATCGTAGAGGGCAGGATCAGCGGGTTACGATCGCCCTTCTCCCACAAACTGTGGATCACCGCCGCCATCAGGCGCAGCACGCCGCGCGTGCGCTGGAACTTCACCAGCGTAGACCAATCGGTATAGAGCCGGTCGAAGATCTCCGGGTGAATGGGGTACGCCGCCTGGATTCGCTTCTCGTAGTCGCCGCCGCGGCACTCTGGCGGAAACTCGGCGCCCTGGGAGTGATAGAGGTCAGCGAAGGCGCGCGCGGTCACGTCGCGCTGCTTGAAGGCGTCGGGCCCGGCGAGCGGCTCGAACAGCCGCCGCCGCACGATCTCGAAACCCTCCTCGGCGGTCGCCGGCCGCCACGACGATTCCACTCGCCCCACCACGTTGCGCAAGCGATCGAGCGCCTCGCGCCCGCGGATGCCGCCCACCTCCACGTCGTCGGCCTGCGTGTGCGGCGAGCCCGACGTGTCCGAAGCGGGCAGCGAGATCACCAGCAGGCAGTTACCCGCGAGCTTGGCCGACTCGGTGAGCGCCTGGGCGAAGGTGAACTGTGTCTCGAAGCCGCCGGCCGGCAGGTCGCTTTGATCGTGGAGCTGGCGCGCATAGGCCACCCATTCATCGATCAGGATCAGGCACGGCCCGTACTCCTTGAACAGCTCGCGCAGCACATCGCCCGGGTTCGTAGCCTTCTCGTCGTCGGCCTTGACGCGCGCGAAAGCCGTCTTGCCGCCAAGCTGCCAGGCCAACTCGCCCCACAGCGTGCGCACTACCGTGCCGTCCGGCTTGGTGACGGGGTTGCCAGGCGATATCTTATTCCCCACCAGCACCACGCACTTCGCCTTGGGCAGGCTTTTCACGCCCGCCTCCGCGAGCACCGCATCCACGCCCGCCAGCTCGCTCGGGTTGACCCCCGAGAACAGGTGGTAGAGCGCCAGCATCGAGTGGGTCTTGCCACCACCGAAGTTGGTCTGGAGCTGCACCACCGGGTCGCCGCCCTTGCCCGAGATGCGCTGCACGCCGCCCACAAGCAGGCGCTTCAGGCTCTCGGTGAGATAGGTACGGCGGAAGAACTCCTGCGGCTTCTTGTACTCGTCCGAGCCCTCGCCCAGGTGCACCTGCCAGAGGTCGGCGGCGAACTCCGCCTGCTGGTAGCGGCCGCTCGCCACGTCGGCGTGGGGCGTGACGATCTCGCGCCAAGGCTTGAGCGTGCCGGTCGCGGACGCCTCGATCAGCGAGCCGCCGGCCTTGCGCT
>Ga0082335_1009772_pt1 | contig 10171 bp, 5 predicted proteins | sample Subgrocontami58m_FD_72375 | JGI IMG/M metagenome (GOLD analysis project Ga0082335, IMG submission 72375) | Subsurface groundwater microbial communities from S. Glens Falls, New York, USA - GMW37 contaminated, 5.8 m (SPADES assembly) (version 2) ... | reverse complement strand
CGGGAACGTCGCTCGGAATGGGTTGCCCGCAGCCGGAGAAGGAGGGTGATCTGATGAAGCGATTCTTGTGGGCCCTGGTTCCGGTGCTTTCTGCCGGACTCGTCTGGGGGCAGGAGCCCCCCAAGAGCGATTCCACCGCTCCGAAGTCCGGCGCAGCCGCCGGTGCGACCGCGGAGCCCACCGCCCCGGGGGCACCCGGCGGCGCGAAGCCTGCGGCGACGTCCGAGACCGCCGGGCCCGAGTCTCCCCGCTGGCAGCTGGACACGGTCACGGTCACCGCCGAGCGCATCGAACGATCCACCTTCGACGTCCCGCTGGCGACCACGGTCCTGACGGAACGGGACCTCGCCGACGCGATGGTCCGCACCGTGCCGGAGGCTTTCCGCCAGATCCCCGGCACGCACGTGCAAAAGACCTCCCACGGCCAGGGCTCGCCCTTCATCCGCGGGTTCACCGGATTCCGCACGCTCGCCTTGATCGACGGGATCCGCCTCAACAACTCGGTATTCCGCGACGGTCCGAACCAGTACGGCGCCACGATCGATCCCTTCACCATCGGCCGGCTCGAAGTCGTGAAGGGGCCTTCGTCCGTGCTCTACGGCAGCGACTCGATCGGGGGCACGATCAACGTGATCACGCGGTCCTGGGAATTCTCGGAGGAGGACGGACTGCTGTGGAAGCGGCGGGTCGTGTACCGATTCTCCACCGCCGAGGATTCTCATACGGCGCGCGTGGAGAGTTCCGGCCAGGTCGATCGGCGCTTCGGCTTCCTGCTCGGCGGGACGTACAAGGACTACGACGACCTCCACGCCGGCGGGGACCAGGACCGGCAGCCGAACACGGGCTATTCGGAATGGGACGCGGACGGGAAGTTCCAGTTCCAGGCGCGGCCCGACCTGCGGCTCACGATCGCTCACCAGCGGGTCGATCTGAACGACGCCGCGCGCACGCACGCGACCCGCTTCGGTGTCGAATGGCATGGCACGCGCGTGGGGACCGATTTCAAGCGCGACTTCGACCAGGACCGGCGGCTGACGTATCTCCGGGCCGATTGGACGGAGCCCGCCGGCTTCCTCGACGAGGCGAAGCTGACCCTGTCGCTGCACGAGCAGAACGAGCGCCAGACCCGGATCGCGTCGAACCGTCGACTCACGATCGACGGGTTCGACGTGAACACGTACGGGGCGGAGATCCAGCTCCGGTCGGACACGCCGATCGGCGAGCTGACCTACGGGGTCGATTACTACTACGACGACGTGGACTCGTTCCGCCGCGACCCGAATGCGACGCCTTCCGCCGCCGACCCGAACGTCCGCAAGTCCCCGCGCGGGCCGGTCGCCGACGACGCGAGCTACGCACTGTTCGGCCTCTACCTGCAAGACCGGTTCGAGATCGCGCAGTGGTGGGAGGTCCTCGTCGGGGTGCGCTATGACCGGGCCGAGGTGGACGCGGAAGAGGTCGGGCTCGGGGACATCGGCCCGACCGCGCTCGAGACCCTGCCGGAGATCCACGAGGAATATGCGGCGGTGAACGCTTCGCTGCGCCATGTCTTCTCGATCGGCGACCACTGGAAAGCGTACGCCGGCGTCGGTCGCGGGTTCCGCGCGCCCAATCTGAGCGACCTGACCCGGTTCGACATCGCCCTCTCGGGCGAGGTGGAGACGCCCTCGCCGGGTCTTTCCCCCGAGGAGTTCACGGGCTACGACGTCGGCGTGCGCGCGGACTACGAGTTCCTCCAGGGCGAGGTCGCGTACTTCTACACGGCGGTGCAGGACCAGATCAACCGGTTCCGGACGGGCACGGTGATCCCGGGGGCGGGCTTCGAGGTGCGGAAGAACAACATCGGCGACGGATACGTACACGGGCTGGAGCTGTCCCTTTCCGGGCGATTCCTGGACGATTGGTCGGCGTGGGCGAACGCGACGTACATGGAATCGAACGTGGACCAGGTCGATTTCTTCCATGGCAACGTGACCCGCCGCCGGCCGCTGCAGCAGATGACCCCCACCCATGGCGGGGTCGGCCTGCGTTGGGACCACCCCGCGCGGGACTGGTGGCTGGAGACCTGGGCCGACTGGACCGACGCGAAGAACGCCTACTCGCCTTTGGACCACGGGAACGATCAGCGCGTGCCGCCGGGCGGCTACCCCGGCTACGTCACGTGGGGCCTGCGCGGCGGGTGGGACACGCCGGTCGAGGGACTGAAACTGCACATGGCGCTGGAGAACATCCTGGACCAGAACTACCGCGAATTCGGCAGCGGAGTCAACGAGCCGGGGCGGAACTTCATCGTGGAGTTGGACTGGGAGTTTTGATCGTCTCGGATCCGGCTCTTGCGACGGAGGACCACACTCATGGACGAAGATCGCGTCTCCCGCGGCGCAGCCTCGCAGCGCACCCTGCCTCCTGTTCTCCAATGGACCCTGCCGGGGCGTGCGCTCGTGTTGGTCCTGTCTGCGACTTCCATCGGGTGCCTGCTCGCGGAATTCTACGGACTCTGCGCGATGCGCACGTTCACCTTTGCCGTGCTCTTTCCGGCTACCCTCGCGCTCGCGGGGATCGCCCTCTTGGATCGCGCACGCGGCGACCGGCGATTGTCGCGGGCGGTGTGTGTCGGCGCACTCGGCGGCTTTTGGGCGGCGGTCGCGTATGACCTCTTTCGCCTCCCGTTCGTCCTCGCCGCCGTCGATCGCCTCGGGCCGGAATGGCTCCGCCTCCCCCTCTTCAAGGTCTTCCCCCGCTTCGGGGCGCTCATTCTCGGCGAGGCATTCACGCCCACGCAGACCGACGCTCAGTTCACGCTCGGCGCCCACCTGGCCGGATGGACCTATCACTTCTCGAACGGGATCGCGTTCGGGGTCATGTACATGGCGCTGATCGGCGCCGCCGACCGGCGCAGTTGGTGGTGGGCCGTGGCGTTCGCCACCGGCCTGGAGTTGGCCATGCTGTTGACGCCCTACGCGACCTACTTCGGAATCCACGCGACGGCGCGCTTCGTGACCGTGACCATGACCGCGCACCTCGTATTCGGCGTCGCGCTGGGGCGGCAGTGTCGGAGGAGCGGCTTCGCGGGTGGTGAAGAGGGGCTGCCGATTTCTCCGTGACCAGGCCCGTTGGCCGCGCCTGGGGGCCGTTTTCTCGAACCGGATCCTGGGGCAAGGGCCAACCGGTGCGGCAACGCTCTCTCCCCTCCGGTCTTGCCGGCAGGTTTCGACGCGCCCGCGCGGGCCGCTGAAGCCCGCCGTCGAGCAGCGGCGGGGGGGACCAGCAGGTAGGCGAAGACGAAGAGCGTCCCAGTGAACTAGCAATGCTCGGGCGGCGGAACGGCTTTCCTTCCAGCACCCAAGCAGCGCTCGGGCGGCGGAACGGCTTTCCTTCCGGCACCCAAGCAGCGCTCGGGCGGCGGAACGGCTTTCCTTCCGGCACCCAAGCGGCGCTCGGGCGGCGGAACGGCTTTCCTTCCGGCACCCAAGCGGCGCTCGGGCGGCGGAACGGCTTTCCTTCCGGCACCCAAGCGGCGCTCGGGCATCCGGGGGGGCGACCGCCGCCAACCGGTTCACTTGACCGGCGGCTTTTCCTCCGGCGTCTTGGTCACCTTGGCGTCGGTCGGCTGGGCCAGATCGTTGAAAACGGAGGACATCAGGTCCAGCTTGCCCGCGAACCGGAACAGCGCCCTCACCTGGTCCTTTGCCGCGGTGTAGCTTTGCAACCAGGCGTGGCGTGCGGCCTCGAGCGCGGGGGTGTTCTCGCGCAGGTCGGTCTTGGCGCTGTCCGCGTGCTCGGCGATGGGGGTGAGCGAGGAGATCGTCTCCTTGACTTCGGCGGCCCAAGCGTCCTTGTCCGTCACCGGGATCGGGGATACCTTCTCGGTCAATTGGGTCGAGAGGTTGGCGAGGGCGATCAGGACGTCGGCCGTCCCCTGCCCCACGCCGCCGACCGTGCCGTCGAGGGTGAAGAAGGTTTTGCGGTCGATCACGCCCTTCTTGTGGCTGTCGAGGTGATTCGAGAAGCGGGCGAGGAGTTCTCGCGCGAGCTCCAGCGCGGGCTTCCGCCCGGTCGCGCCTTTGCGCACGCCCGCGCCCGCGCTGCGGCCGGTGTCGATGGCCGCCTTGACGGCGGCGGTGGCCTTGTCGATGGAGTCGGCCGCGTACTTCACGGCGGAATCCAGTTCCTTGATGATCCCCACGCATTCCGAGCGGATCTTCTTCGCCGCGTACTCGCCGTAAATCTGGGTCTCGTCCTTATCGATGAATCGGTCGGTCACGGGCGGGGGACTCCTGCGCGGGATGACTCGCGAAGCGGTCAGAGGACGGGCCGCATTGTATCTTCGTGAAAGCGGTTCATGAAAGGGAAATTTCGAAATTTCCGTCGCCGCTCGGATTGCCGATCGGGGGACTGCCCGTGCTCGTGGCGGGGGTCGTCCTGACCTGGCGCAGGAAGCCGACGGCAAAGCCGGGCGCCGGGGGCTCGCCCGCCGCCTGCCCCCCGGCTCGTCGGGCCGGAGTCGATCGAAATGAAAGGCGTCGTCGCGACGGTGGACGCCCCGATCAAGGCGCAGGTCGACCTACTTGTTCGCAGCGTCGGCTTCGTCGACGAGGCGTCGGGCGGCTTCCACGGTCTCTTGTTCCACATCGTCCAGTTCCGGGGCGAGCGAGTCGATTTCGCCGACCATCCAGCGGCAGTCCTCCACCCGTCTTGCCTCGAGGGCTTCGCTCAGGGACTTGACCTGTCCATGGCAATAGACGGCGGTCTGGTCCCGGATCCAGATCGCCACGTCGGGAGCGACGAGACTTTCGTCGCGGAGGCGCTTGCCCGCCGAGTAGTCGATGTGGTACGCGAACGTCAGCAGGAGTGCGACATCCTCGGGAACCGCGTCCTCGGAGCCAAGCTGCCGGCGCGCCAGGTTGGTCACGCACAGTGCGGACAGCTCGTTGAACGGTCGCGAGGGGGCGCCCTCGAAGCGCACCGCCATGGCGTCCTCGTCCAGGCCCAGGACCTTCAGGGTCTGCCACTTCGGGCCGTCGGTCTCGTCGAACTCCAGCTCGAGCGCTTCCTTCGGCGCAGACCTCAAGAGGGCGACGGCCGCGGCCTGCACCTTCGACATCTTGTTGAAGACGTCTTCGAGGGCCGCGAGGCGTCCGCGCTGGGTCGGCCAGGAACCCGTCGCCAACGCTTCCGCCACGCGCCTCTGCGCTTCTTCGATCCAGCGGTATCCGATCACCTCGTCGGCCGAGGCGATCACCCGAGCGAGGCGAGCGCCCTCGTCTTCCTCGGGTGTCCCGGCCGCCGGGGAGGTGGTGGTGGCCGCCTCCCGCTCCTCCCGCTCCAGGACCTTCAGGCGTTCGAGCGTGCGGGCCTTGAGATCCGCGGGCAGGCGCGCGATGGCCCGCTCCAGCTCCTGCCGGCGTTCCCCGACTCTCCCCTCCGCGGCGACCTGGTCCAGCTCCTGGTCCAGTGCGGCCGCCGCGCGATCGCCGAGTTCCCTCGCGGCGCGTCGCGCTGCGACCAAGGCAGGATCGTCCGCCAGGCGAGGGTACTCGTCGAGAAACCGGTCGAGGCGGTCGAGCGCCCTCCAGGCGTCCCCGTCCGCCGTGAGCGCGCCGGCTTCCTTCACGGCCAGGTCCCTCAACGGGGCCTGCCGGCCGTCCAGCTCGGCACGCGCCCGGCGGAGCAGGTCGTCCAAAGCCGATCGCAACTCCACCCCCTGAGCGCGGGGGGCGCCCTCTTGCAGGCGCGTGATCCATTTCCGCAGATCCTTCGGCGGCAGCGACGCAAGATCCTCGAGGTGGCGCTGCAGGCTGCGCAGCCGCGCCTCCCCGCCGGGGCTCCCCTCCTGCACCACGACTTCCAGCGGCGCGTCGGGGTCAGGCTCGCTCGGAACGAGGGCCGTCGGCTCGGAGCCGGGGCCGATCGCCGGCGCGCGGTTCTCCGGTCGCAAGTTTGCGCTCGCGGCCCGGTCGCGAGGATAGGCCGCCCAGGCGACCACCCCGACGACCGCGACCAGGAAGGCGGCCGCCAGGGCGAAGCGCCGGCGCTTCAACGATCCCCCAAGCCGCTGGAGCGGCGACGGGGGCTGCGCCTGCATCGGCTTCCCCGCGACGAAGCGGCCCAGGTCGTCCGCGAACGCCTCCGCGCTCGCGTAGCGGGCTCCCGGCTCGTGCGCCATGGCCTTGAGCACGGCCGCTTCGAGCGCCGCAGGGACCCCCGGGACGATCGCGCTCGGCGGCGGAGGCTCCTCGCGCACGATGCGGACCAGGACCTCGGAGACGTTCTCTCCCTCGTGGGGTGGCCGACCGGTGACGGCATAGTACATCAGGGCGCCGAGCGCGTACACGTCGGTCGGCACGCCGATGAGGCCGGTGAATCCACCCGCCTGCTCCGGAGCCATGTAGTGCGGAGTGCCGAAGACCGAGCCGGCCTGCGTAAGCCCGCCACCCTGCGCCGCGCCGGTGAGCTGCTTGGCCAGCCCGAAGTCCAGCACCACCGGACTCAGGCATTCGTCCACCATCACGTTGGCCGGTTTCAGGTCGCGGTGGAGCACCCCCTTCGAGTGCGCGTACTGCACGGCGCGGCAGACCCGTTCCACCACGGTCACTTTGTCGGCCAGCGGGGGAGCTTCGCCGAGCCATTCCTCGAGCGTGCGCCCGTGGAGGAGATCCATGGCGAACCAGTGGGCGTCGCCTTCGACGCCGTAGTCGTGGACGGCGACGATGCCCGGGTGACGGAGGGACGCGACCATTCGCGCCTCGCGTTGGAAGCGCTCGAGGGATTCCTGGGGGGTTCCGGGCCCGACACGGATGACCTTCAGGGCGACCGGCTTGTCGAGCGCGACGTGCCGGGCGCGGTAGACCACGCCCATGCCGCCGGCGCCAAGTTCGCCCAGGATCTCGTAGGGTCCGCAGCGTTCCGCGACCGCGGGCTCGCCGCGCACCACGGTCACGCCCGAATCCGTGCCCGAGGTCCCGGGCACGGGAGGTGGTCGGGTCGGCGGGTGGGGAGCGGCGGAGGGCGACGAGGCGGGTGCGGATGCCTCCGTTTGCGCGACGGGCGAGCGGCCGTCGACCGGGCCTTTGCCCCGGGCCGGTCGCGGCGGCGGCGGTGTCTCCGCGGATCGTCCCTCGTTCACGGCCATGAATGCTCTCGCTCCGCGGAACGAATCCCCGCTCGGCGGCGGTCTGGAACTGGGGTCGTGGCCTCACGGCTCCCGCCACGACCGGCGACAGCGGTCGAGTATGCCATCCCATTCCGGATTCGGCCAGCAGGAATCCGGCGATCCGGCGATTTCCGGCGGGGCGAATCCAGCCGGGCTTCTTCCTCCGATGGGCTCCTCCCGCCGTGCGCGTCGATGCCCCCGGGCGGCGGAAGTTGCTATTTCCTATGCCGAATCCGAGTTCCCGTGCCGGGTGATCGTTTCCCGACGCGCAGGCCTGGAGGTGGGCGACCGGCCGGCCGTCCCCATGCCGAGCGCCTGGGCCGGCGCCACCGTGGTGCCCGCGCGGTCTACTGCACCACGCGCCAACCGCTCGCCGTCGGATTCATCCCCGGCCAGCTCTCGGCATTGCCCGGTAGGGAATCGCCGAAGTCCATCCCGTAGATCACTCCGGCCTCGCTGACGATGAACGTAGTCACCCCCCCCCCGGCTTGATCGTACTTTTCGGTCCGGGCCTGGAAGCCGAATTCCGAGTCGTGGGTCCAGGCGTTGCCGTCCCCGTCCGCGTCGGCCGCGTAGGGTTCGCCGTCCGCGTTCAGCTTCATCGCGCGGAAGAAGTAGCCGGAGCGCGGCGCGGTCCGCGACAGAGCGAGAAGGCCCGCACCCACGCTCTTTGGGTCCTTGCCCGGGCGGCCGGCGACGGGTCCGCCGTCCGCGAACTTGTCGTCGTCGGCCTGGGCGAGCGCGATGTCCACACTGGAGACCGGGCCCTGGCCGGGAGCGCGCTCGATACGGTAGAAGCCCGAGACGTCCGCGGTCCAGTAGTCGCTCACCCCGTTCCGGTCCGCGTCGGTCTGCCGCCAGTGCGACTGGGTGGTGACCAGGGATCGCATCGTGCCCACGGCGGAGGACTCGTTCGCCGCGATGCGGCTGCGCAGCAGGCTCGGGATCGCGATCGCGGCCACGATGCTGAGCAGCGGGCAGCCCACCACGACGACTCCCAGCACGACCAGAAGCGCGATGGCCCAGGTGGGAAAGCCCTTCTTCTTGTTCTCATCCATGCGACGACCCTCCGCCTGCGAAGAACTCATGGGACGCGAATCCCGACGCGGGGGCGCCGCGACCCGAGAGCGCGATCGCCCGCCGCAGGATTCCCGACGCGGCCGATTCTGTCATCCGGAGGCTGCGGCGGCACGGATTTTCCGCGTCGTCGGGCGCGCGCCGGGGCCCGGCGCTCCCGACCCGCGGACCCGGGAAACTCGGGAAAACCCGGGAAACCCGGGAAGGAGTCCCTTGCTCCGGCCTCGCCCAGGTGGTAGCGTCTCGGATCCTCCCGCAAGTGAGCCGCTCATGACGCCAGCGACCGAACCCGCAGACGAAGCCGTCCGCCTCGCCACCCTGTGCGAGCTGCGGCTGCTCGACACCCCCCGCGAAGAGCGGTTCGACCGGATCACGCGGCTGGCCGCGCACACGCTGGGCGTGCCGATCGCGCTGCTCACCCTGGTCGATTCGCGCCGGCAGTGGTTCAAGTCCGCCATCGGTATCGCGCTCGCGGAGATGCCGCGCGAAGTCTCCATTTGCAGCCACGCCCTGCTCGGGTCCGGGACGCTGGTGGTACCGGACGCGAGCGCCGACCCGCGTTTCGCGGACTACCCGGGCGTGTGCGGGGAGCCGGGCGTGCGCTTCTACGCCGGGCGGCCGCTGCGCGCGCCGAACGGCGCCACGGTCGGCGTGCTGTGCGTGATCGACCTGCGCCCGCGCGAGTTCTCCGCGGCCGACGCCGCGGCGCTCGAGGACCTCGCGGCGATCGCCGAAGCCGAGCTGTCGGGGCTCGAGCGGAAGGCCGCGGAGGCCGCGCTCCGCGAGAGCGAGACGCGCCTGCGACGGCTGGCCGAGGAGCAGAGCATACTGCTGTCGCAGACGCGCGACTTCGTCTACCGGCACGACGCGGCAGGGGTCTTCACCTACCTCTCCCCCGCGGTCGAGCAGATCACCGGGCGCACGACGGAGGACTGGCTGCGGCACTACTCGAGCTACCTGACCGACCACCCGACCAACGCGAACGTGGTGGCCTACACCGAGGAGACGATGCGCACGGGGAAGCAGAGCCCGCCCTACCTGGTGGAGGTCTTCCACCGCGACGGCCACCGGGTGATGCTCGAGGTGCATGAACGCGCCTACCTCGAGAAGGGCACGATCGCGGGGATCATCGGGGTGGCGCGCGACATCACCGAGCGCCACCGCGCGCAGGAGGCGCTGCGCGAGAGCGAAGAGCGCTACGCCGACCTGGTGCGCGAGTCGCCCGACCCGATCCTGCGGCTGGATCCAGGCGGACGAATCACCGCGTTCAATCCCGCGGCCGAGCGGCTGAGCGGCCTGGGAGCCGCGGAGGTGCACGGCTTCGCCTTCGCCTCGATCGTGCTCGACGCCGAATCGGCGGCGCAGGCACAGGCGGAGCTGGCGCGCGTCCTCGCGGGCGAGGACCGCCCGCTCTTCGAGGTCGACTGGCTCACCCGGGGTCAAGGACGGCGCATGCTCGAGGCCAACGCCCACGCGATCCGCCACGGCAGCGAGACCGTGGGCCTGCAGGTCACCCTGCGCGACGTCACCGAACGCAAGCGCACCGAGCAGCGCAAGGACGAATTCATTTCGACCGTGAGCCACGAGCTGCGCACGCCGCTGACCTCGATCCTGGGGTCGCTCGGCCTGCTCGCGGGAGGGGCCGCGGGCGGGCTGCCGGAGGCCTCGCTCAAGCTCGTGAGCATCGCGCGGAGGAACGGCGAGCGCCTGCTGCGCCTGATCAACGACATCCTCGACCTCGACCGGCTCAAGTCGGGCAAGATCGATCTGCGCCCGCGGACCCTGGAGATCGCGCAAGTCATCGAGCAGGCGGTGGAGAGCGACCGCGCCTTCGCCGAGCGCTACGGCGTGGCGTTCGAGGTGGACCGGCCTTTACCCGCGGCGCGCGTGCAAGCGGACCCGGATCGCCTGGCGCAGGTCCTTTCCAACCTGCTGTCCAAC
>Ga0082335_1009770_pt1 | contig 10173 bp, 7 predicted proteins | sample Subgrocontami58m_FD_72375 | JGI IMG/M metagenome (GOLD analysis project Ga0082335, IMG submission 72375) | Subsurface groundwater microbial communities from S. Glens Falls, New York, USA - GMW37 contaminated, 5.8 m (SPADES assembly) (version 2) ... | reverse complement strand
CAAGGTCGAGATTGTAGTCGAAGGAGTAGACGCGCAGGCTGGGGTAGGTATCGCGCAGGTACGAGAGCGCATAGCCGGCTTTGTCGCAATCGGCGCAGTCCCCCGCGTTGCTGTAGAAATACAAGACGGTCGTCGGCTTCGCCCCGCACGCGGCCGCGAGCTTCTTGGTGATGAGATAATCGCGTATCTCGAGCAGAGAGTACTGCTCCTTCAGCCGTATGACCTGCGCGTTATCACTCCCCAGCTGGTTCTCGGCGACGGAGAGGCGGCTGCCGAGGTCCGCGAGCTTGTCGGTAAGCGTGGTCGAGGAGGCCACGCTTTCGCAGGGTGCCGCTTCGAGCAGGGAGAACTGCGTATCGAGCGAGAGCGTGTCGATAGAAAGCTGGTCTTCGATAGCCGACAACTCGGCGATGCGGGCGTTATTGAGATAGGTAATGGCGTAGGCAACGGTGCCGGTAATGGCGACGGCGATGAGGAGAGCGATGAGGGTATTGCGGACAAAAAGGGACATAGTGTTCGATAAGGAGCGGTCAGCGCCACGTCGTGTGGGCGCCGCGCACCACGTCGGAGACCGAGTACAAGAGCCAAATGGGCGTGACGATGCCGTAGAGAAGGAGATATATCACGACATTGAATGCGAGCGTCCCCGGAGTCTTCGAGAGGCGTTTCCCGACGGCCATCCAGGCGAGGGTACCTATCATAAGCATCGCGCCGAGCAGTATTGTCATGGTGAGGGGGAACGAGAACCAGGTGACCTGGTGCCAGGAGAACGTGTAGGAAAGGGGAACGGTCCGGACCAGCGACAGCGCGTGGAGCGCGCGGTCGATACCCAGGACTATGGCCTGTATGAAGAGAGAAATGCCGCCGACGATCGCGGCGAGGCCGAGCGGGAGAATAAGCATCCCCAGCACCGCGTTGTTCCGATTCCCGATGAGGTCGCGATAATCGAACAGCAGGTTGCGCAGGAACCCGGTCGTCCAGCGAATACGCTGCTTGAGGAGCCTTTTGAAGGTTGGGGGGCCTTTGGTGTAGACGCGCGCGCGGATGGCATTACCGATGCGGCGTCCCGCCCGCTGGATACGCATGGCCATCTCCATATCCTCCGCGAGGTGGGCGTGCTTGAAGAGCCCGAGTTCAGTGAAGACCGAGCGGCGGTAGAACGAGAAGGGTCCGGGTGTTACATACAGGCCGTTGATAGATGCGAGAACGTGGCGGAGCGTGATGGAGAGCGAATATTCCGCATACTGCATCCTCTGCAGCAGGGTGCGCGGCTGGTGGATGGACATCGAGGCGGTGACGGCCGCAACATCCGACTCCTCGAACGCCGCGACTATCTCGCGCAGAGCATCCGGCGCGACGAACGAGTCGGCGTCGAGGAAGCCGACAAGCTCGGCGTCCGCGGTATGTTCGATACCGGCATTCATCGCGCTGAACTTCCCTCCGTTCTCTTTATGAATAGCCGTGATCTGCGGATGCGCGGAGAATCGCTCGAACACGGCCGCGGTGCCGTCGGCGGACCCGTCGTTCACCAGGACGAGCGAGAGCTTCTCCTGCGGATAGTCGAGAGAGAGGAGAGACTCGACCGTGCCGGCGATAGTGGTCTCCTCGTTCCAACAGGGGACGATGACCGCCACCTTCGGGAAGGACCTCACGGTCGTCGTGAGGCGGCAGGTCCGCGCCGGCTGGGAGAGAAAGGTCACCAGCAAGAACGACTCAAAGAATATCGTGATGAAGAGAAAGGGGTATACGAGGACCTCCGGGCTCATAATAGCTCTACTGTATCACAGAGCTATTTTTTAACGAATGGTCGCCCCGAAGTTCTTGGCGGTCGCGGCTTCCAGTTCGGCGTGGAGCGTATTCACCTCCTCATTTGTCAGCGTCTTACTGATACTGCGGTAGGTGATCCGGTACGCATAGCTCACCTTGTCTGTGCCCAATTTCTCGGCATTCTCGTAGGTGTCGATAAGCCCGACCTGTTCGACAAGGTCACCGCAGATGTCGCGGACAAGATCAAAGTAATTGTTCGGTATGAATCCTCTCTCGACGATGAAGGAAATGTCCCGTACCACAGGGGGGTACTTGCTCACTTCGACGAATTCCTGGCCGAGCACGAGCTGCTTTTTTACACGCTCGTCGTCGCTCCAGAGGAGGCGGATATCCGGAAGCTTCATACCGAGAAGGGCGAGCCGTTCAAGTCCGAAGCCGAAAGCCCAGCCGTTGTAGCCCTCGACACCCATCTTCTTAAGCACCGATTTCTTCGGCATACCCGCGCCGAGGATCTCAACCCAGTCCCCGTTGACCTTTACCTCCACCTGAGTCGACGGGTCGGTGTAGGGGAAGGTATCATCGAGAAAGCGATATTCCGTTTCCTTGCCGAAAACACTTTCCACAATCTCAGAAAGCGCCGCCTTGAGATCGTCGAGTTCGAGCTTCTGCTTACTATCGGGTACGAGATACCACGCGCCGATCTGGTGGAAGACGTTCATGTGCTTGCGGTCGATCTCGTCCTTGCGGTAGACCTTACCGTAGCAGACGGCGCCGAGCGGTTCCTGCTCCGCGATCTTTTCCTTGATGCGCGGATCGTGGAGATAGTAGTACCAAAAGACGGTGTCATGGGTACGCAAGATGTTCTTGTCGTCAACGTAGTAGGTGTCGGACTTTGAACGCGCCGGATGGTCGGCAGGAAAGTCGAAAAGGTCAAAGGAGATATCGGCGGGTACGATCTCCGGGATCTCGATATCGTCGAAGTCCTTAAAACGCGGCAGCGCCTTCACCCGCTTCACTATCTCCCCGAGCGGAGAGGAGGGTGTGCGGGAGAGGTCCGGCATGCCCAGATAACGCCGGATCCGCAGTGCTTCAAAATCGTTCCTACCCTCGATTTCCTTGCGCAGTCGTTCCTCTTCGGTCCTTGGAATCTTGATATCCATAACTGTTCCAGAATATCACATTTTATGATAGAATGAAGACAATAAAACATGGCTAAAACGGCTCAAAAAGGGGCTCAAAAAGGCGCTCCGGCGAAGCGGAGCGGGCACGCCTACGACGCCTCCTCCATCACCGTCCTGGAGGGCCTGGAGCCGGTCAGGAAGCGCCCCGGGATGTACATCGGGACGACCGGTCCCGACGGCCTCCATCACCTCATCTGGGAGATATTCGACAACGCCCGCGACGAGGCGATGGGTGGCTACGCCGACGACATCGAGGTTGCGCTCCTCCCCGACGGCTACGTGCGCGTCGTGGACAACGGTCGCGGCGTGCCGGTCGGCATCCACCCGAAGACGAAGGTCTCCGCGCTTGAGACCATCATGACCACGCTGCATGCCGGCGGGAAGTTCGGCGGCGAAGAGAGCGGGTACAAGATATCCGGCGGCCTTCACGGTGTCGGCGCCTCGGTGGTCAACGCGCTCTCGACGCACACGGTCGTGACGGTCCACCAGGACGGCGGCATCCACCGCCAGGAGTACAAGATCGGCAAGCCGCTCGCCAAGGTGAAGAAGGTCGGCTCAAGCGCGCTCCACGGCACCATCGTGAAGTTCAAGCCGGACGCGACCATCTTCACGGACGGCATCGAGTGGAACTGGGAAAAGATAACCGCCCATCTGCGCCAGCAGGCATATCTCGTGAAGGGCGTACGCATCACGCTCATCGACGCGCGAGCGCTCCCCAAGGTTGAGGACGAGGACTGCTTCAATCTGCGCGAGCTCTCGCTCCCGGCACCCTCGATGGCCTTCTACTTCGAGGGTGGGTTGAAGTCGCTCGTCGCCTTCTATAACAAACACCAGGAGCCGGTCCATAAAAATATTTTCTACGTCGACCGTGAGCAGGACAGCGTGGCGGTCGAGGTCGCGCTCCAGTACGTCGACGACATCACCTCGCGTATCACGGCCTTCGCGAACAATACCTACAACAGCGAAGGCGGCACTCACATCACCGGGTTCAAAACGGCGCTCACCCGCTGCCTCAACACCTACGGCAGGAGTGCGAACATCCTGAAAGAGAAGGACGAGAACTTCACCGGCGACGACGTGCTTGAGGGCATCACCGCCGTCGTCTCGGTGAAGCTCCCGGAGGTCCAGTTCGAGGGCCAGACGAAGGCCAAGCTCGGTTCGATGGAGGCGCAGGGTGCGGTCGCCACCGTCTTTGGCGAGGCGCTCTCCGCCTTCCTCGAAGAGAATCCGGACGACGCGCGCTCCATCATCAATAAGGTCCTCCTCGCTCTGAAGGCGCGCAAGGCCGCCAAGGCGGCCAAGGACTCGGTCTTACGCAAGGGTGCCTTGGAGGGCATGACGCTCCCGGGTAAGCTCGCCGACTGCCAGACCAAGAGCGCGGAGGAGGGGGAGCTCTTCATCGTCGAGGGAGACTCGGCCGGCGGCTCGAGCAAGCAGGGCAGGGACCGCCGCACACAGGCCATCCTCCCGCTGCGCGGCAAGATACTCAACGTCGAACGCGCGCGCATCGACCGGATGCTCGCCTCGGTCGAGATACGCGCGCTCGTTATCGCGATGGGAACCGCTATCGGCGACGTCTTCGACCTCTCGAAGCTGCGGTACCACAAGATCATCATCGCGACCGACGCCGACGTTGACGGCGCACATATCCGTACACTGCTCCTGACCCTTCTGTATCGCCACTTCCGGCCCATCATCGACGGCGGCTTCGTCTACATCGCCCAACCGCCGCTGTATAAAATAACCAAAGGCAAGGCAATCGCCTACGCGTATTCGGATAAAGAAAAAGAGGAAGCGTTGAAGGAGATGGGCGAATCAAGTGTCCAGCGGTACAAGGGTCTCGGCGAGATGAATCCGAGCGAGCTCTGGGAGACCACGATGGACCCCGCGCGGCGCGTGCTGAAGCGGGTACGCGTCGAGGACGCCGAGGCGGCCGACCGCATCTTCGATATCCTTATGGGCACTGACGTCGCCAGCCGCAAGTCGTTCATCCAAAGCAACGCCAAACTTGCAAATCTGGATGTTTAACCCCCGATAATAGTTATTTTCGCGGAGGCGGTATTGTTATTCGAATTTGATTCGGTCACGACACGTGCACAGGTCGCCGCGTTTGCCGTGTCCGCGATGTTCGCGGTGACCGAGATCGTCTGGTCCGTACCTCTGTTCGCCTGGTCGAAACCGAGCGTATAGTCGATATAGTCGCCGGGGTTGAGGTTCTGCTGCGGGGCCGACTCATAGAGCGAGATAGATGACGTCGGGATGGATGCGCTAAAACACCAAGGGCCGGTCGCATTCGTGCCGATATTTTTAATAGTGAAGTTGACCGCCGGACGGAGGCCGGAGGGGACAGTCGAGCTCGCGACGAAGGAGTCTGCGGAAGCGGAGGTGAGATAGCCGATCGCCTTGATGAGTACGATAAGGTCGGGAAGGCCGGCGAGCGTATTCGTCGTCGCGACCGGACCGCCCACCGGATAGGTGCTGGTCGTTTTCTGTCCGGCAGTCGGCGCGGTTTGCTTTGCCGGTGTTGGTGCCGGCCGTGCGGCCGTACTCGCAGCAGCCGCCGGACTTTCCTCACCGAACGGGATAGTCGTTGAAGCCGTCGGCGTCGGGACGACCGAGAGGGAAGGCTCCGGAGCCGGCGTAAACACCGAGCCGAGATAGACGGCGGCCGCGCCGAAGCGGGTCGCTGCGGCCGGGACGAAGCGTGCGGAATAGACCGCGAGCCCTATGCCCGCGCCGACAAGTGCGATGAAGCCGACCACCGCGAGGGTGTGGACGACCGTGGTACGGTTCGGAGCAGTAGGGAGAGTGCCGTTCATATAGGTAATGTATACATACCACGCGGTGATTTCTCTGTCAAGTTTCTAGGAGAAATAAAAAAGGACGCTCCGTAGCGTCCTTTCGAGCACCCTTTTCTTCTGCGCGGACTTAGTGCCTGCCTATACCCGCGCTCTGGAGCACGCGCAGCAGGTCGTCGGTGCTGCCGCTCCCGCTGAGCCTGAGAATCCGGAGCGTGCCCTCGGCACCGTCATCGCCGTCGTCATCGCGCCGGCAGATGCTCCAGTCGTTGTGGATAGCGACTATGGGAGCATCCGTAAGGGCAGGGTCCTGGCACCGGATTTCGGTCCAGAGGAGCCTCTCGACTGTCTTGAAGACTATGTCGTTTCGCTTCTGGCCGGCAATCATCTTCTCCATCACCGACAGTTGCTCGGCCAGGAGATTGTCCAGCGTCTGCGCGTCTCCGTCCGGGTTCCCTTCCGCGAAGAATCTCAGGGCATCTTGGACAAACTGCGCCGCCTTCTCCCGTCCGTCCATGACGACCTCATTGTATTCATTCGTCAGCAAGGCGCGCAAGGTGTACAGCCGCTTGATCTCGTCGGTCGCCATGGCGACGACGGGCGTGGTCTCTTCGCGCACGGTGTCCGGGGCGATGATTTGCTCCGGCGTAATGGCCGCGAGTCTTGCGTTGATCTCCGCCAGCACGCTGAGCGGGGCCGCAGGACCTCCGTTTCCATTGTTCATTTGGTGCTCCTATCTTGTTAGGGCCCAACTTCACCCGCTGACATTACTAACACCAAGCGTTCGTTACGTCAAGTTTGACATAGTCGGCACGATACTGTACTAGTGAGTAAGAGTATATGGGAGACATTGTCTATTTCACTGCACGGCTCATCCGGGCCGGCAGGCGGGCGTATGAGAGGAAGTGGAGCTTCCTCGGCGTCTTCACGTTTGTCTTTATTAGCGGTGTTGTTTTCCTCGGCGAGTTCGGTCTCTTGCCCGAGACTGTCGTCGCGAATGCCGCACCGAACGTCACTCTGGCCGCACGTCCCTCCCTGAACGTCTCCGAACTGCCGACGAGGATTGAGATCCCGAAGATCGGTCTCGCGGCGACGATAGCAAATCCGACAACAACCGTTATAGAGGCTCTCGACCGGCAATTGCTCAAGGGAGCGGTGCGCTATCCGACCTCCGCCAAGCTCGGCGAGACGGGCAATGTCGTGCTCTTCGGTCACTCGAGCTACCTGCCGGTCGTTGGCAATCAGGCATACAAGACCTTCAACGGCATCCAGAAGCTTATGGCGGGAGATACGGTGACGGTATATTCTGCGGGCGCGGCGTATACGTATCGGGTGCGGAGTGTCGCGAAGGAGAGCGCGAGTGATGCCGAGATCGAGCTCTCGGTCACCGGTCGCGTGCTTACACTCGCGACCTGTAACTCGTTCGGTGCGAAGACCGACCGGTTCATCGTCGTCGCAGACTTTGTTGAAAGTCACTCGATTTCTATCTAGGATAGAAGCCGGCTGACTCTCCGCAATTACGAAGGGAGGGGAACGTTCTTTATCAATCAAGCCGCTCGTGCGGCACAACAGAGGAGTTGCGGTTATGAAGAGTCTTAGACAAAGAGCCGCTCTTGCGGCACTCGTGGTGATCGGTCTGCTCTTCGCTCTCGCCGTCCTTTCCGTCCTCACGTCGAAGAAGGCGAATGCCGCCGCGGATGAATTCCGCTGGAAGCATTTCGGCGCGGACCCGCTGGCACAGACACGGACGGAAGCTCTCGCGATACGTGAGCGCGTATTCCGCGAATCCTTCGGGTTCTCGGACGCATGCGTCGGAGCGGCGATGCAGGCGACGGCCAATCCCGGTCGCGCCGGCCACTTGAATGTGGGGGATCGGCTCGCGGTGATGGTGTCGGCGGGGTTTATCGCCCATCGTCCCACGATCGTCGACTTTGCTCCCGTCCGGAGGGGCATCGACTACGCCGCGCTCGTGGAGACCTGGGAGTTCGAGTGCGATGGTCAGCATCAGAAGATCGGTCTTCCGGAGATTTGCAACAACTGGTCGCTTTACCCTCCGGTACCGATGCCTCCGACGCCAGTTATGGCACCGACACCATCGAGGCCAACCCCGAAAGCGGTTGTGGCGACGGGTGCGTGTCCGAAGGGCGCCGCGCTCATCGTGCAAGCCTGGACGATGGAGTCCATCTACGCGGCTTCACCGGGACTCGGAAAGAGAGCTGAAGAGCAGATCACCGCAGCCATCGGTCGTGACTCGGAAAATGCCTCGAACCGGAAGGCTTATATGACGGATGCGCTCTCGCGGACGCTCGGGAACGAGTTGGTTCGTGTGGTCAACGTCAGGGCCCCCGTCAGTGCCGATATCGCGGTCACGCTTCTCGACCCGGTGACACTGGCGGTGGTGGAAGATCTCGGTAATTATCGTCTCGTTGACGGTATGGTCAGTGTTCCGCTGACCGATGCGCAGAAAGAGAAGATCGTGCAGACGATCTGGCCGGGATGGTTCAGCTCGCCGACCGTGTCCGGCGGAGCGCGGCGCCTCTGGCTGTTCCCCGACGAGTGGTGGGGGAAACCGGGCGGTCTGCGCTGGTGTACGAAGGACGTGCACGGCGTCTATAAGAAAGATAACAAGCCGTGATATCCGCGTGACGCTCTGGGGAACGTGCGTAACGTTCCCTCCTTTTTCCGGCGCATCTCTTTGGAGGTGTTTCGGAAACAGGATGAAAAATTACATATCTCGGAAGCACATACGCATTTCATCCCTCGTGATTTTCATGTTGCTCGTAGGTTCGGGTATTTTTATGTTGTCCTCCTTCGTGACTCACGCGGATACGACTGTCGATTCTTTCGTCATAGAAGAATATGCGAATGGCTTGTGGCAACCGGTCGCGGTTACACCGTTCCCCGGTCGGCCGTATCCGGACCGGTATACAAGCAAGATTTTCACTCTACCCGTGTCGAGCGATCGCGTCCGTATTACCCACAAGGGCGGCACGCAAGCCGCGCATCTCGACGAAGTAGTGCTTGACGGTCATATGCCCGATGCGGTCAGAGATCTTTCCGATGACAGTTCCCTGCCGGCAAAAAAGTTTACAAGCGCCGACTACGATGTCGTCAGTGTCCAAAAACGCACAATCGAGCTCGTATGGAAGACGAAAGGTTCATCCCTCACCATCACCGGCGTCGCAGAGGATTATAAGGGTGTGCCATATCGTTGGCCGAGGGAGGACTATCTGACATACCGGGTTGGCACGAAACAGACATACACGTTTGCCGAGGTCCCTGTGTCGAGTCACCCGTTCGCGACGCGATATGCGTATGTCAGCGCCGATAAAAAGAACCTCAAAGTGACCATTGACTGGGCTTCTGATAACACGCTCGATATCGGCACCGTCGGTGACTGGGCCGAGCTCGGCGTGGTGACAAAAGACGGATTGAAGACCTTTCTCATAAATGGGTATAAAACCGAATGGGGAACGGGCGCCTTTACCTATACGGATAGGGTCTCATGGCAACATAAGGTGTACACCTTTTCGATTCCCCTGAGCCAAGTCGGAGTAGGGTACGGAGAGAACATTCAATTCCAAATCCGCTATTACGGAACAGACGGTGGCGCGGGCGGCGGTGACGGCGGTGGCGGCGATGGAGGAGGAGGTGATGGTGGGGGAAGTGACGGCGGCGGTGGGGATGGCGGCGGCGGGGGAGATAGTGGGGGAGGAGGCGGCGATGCTCCGCCCCCGCCGCCTCCTGCTGTGAACAATGCGACCTGCGTGGTCCTCACTGCACCGTCTCCGGTGACTACCGGACAGGTGTTTGGCGTGCAGGTCGATGTGACCAATACGGGTGATACGACCTGGACGACCGCCGCAGAATATAAACTCGGCTCGCAGAGTCCCCAGGACAATCTGACATGGGGGACATCGCGTGTCGCGCTTCCCATCGACCCATTTCTTCCAGGATGGGCATGGGGATTCGCTTTTAATGCTACCGCGCCGACCGTACCGGGCACGTACACATTTGCATGGAAGATGGTGCAGGAAAATGTAGAGTGGTTCGGTTCGACGTGCTCGGTCAGTATCACCGTGAACGCGCCACCACCCCCTCCTCCACCACCCCCGCCTGTCTGTACCCCGGTAGAAGTGCCGCAAACACCCGTTGCGTGCGCACTGTATGCGGGTACCACCAGTGGAACTAACTATGGGATTCCCGCCTCTCACACCGTCGGCAGCGCCTCGTGGACGCGAAATAGTTGCACCAATGCAATCACCTACACCGGCGGTTGTTCGGCGCCACCACCTCCCCCACCGCCCCCGCCCCCCCCACCCCCCCCCCCCCCCCCCCCCCCCCCCCCCCCCCCCCCCCCCCCCCCCCCCCCCCCCCCCGCCCCCCGCCCCCCCCCCCCCCCCCCCCCCCCTCCCGACCGCCCCGCC
>Ga0082335_1009769_pt1 | contig 10173 bp, 4 predicted proteins | sample Subgrocontami58m_FD_72375 | JGI IMG/M metagenome (GOLD analysis project Ga0082335, IMG submission 72375) | Subsurface groundwater microbial communities from S. Glens Falls, New York, USA - GMW37 contaminated, 5.8 m (SPADES assembly) (version 2) ... | reverse complement strand
AGTGACTCAGTTGTTGCTCCTATTATTGCAATTGGTGACGCAAAGTTTTGTACGCGATTTATGAGTATGCGTATTGACGGTGTGGTTGTTGGCGAAAGCCCGGAATGGCTAAAATCGCGTCTTGAGGCGATTGGACAGAGAAGTATCAACAACATCGTTGATATCACTAATTACGTGCAATTTGCGCTTAATAAACCGATGCATGCGTATGACACAAGGAGCATCAAGGGTACGCTCTGTACCCGTTTTGCGAAGAAAGGAGAGATGTTTACCACGCTTGATGAAAAGACCTTGAATCTTGATGGAGAGACTCTCGTAATTGCTGATGACGAAAAAGTACTAGGCCTTGCTGGTATAAAAGGAGGAAAGCATAGTGGTATAAGCAAAGACACAACTAGTGTTGTTCTTGAGAGCGCCAACTTTAATCCAAGTTTAATTCGCCAAACAGCACAAAAATATGACCTTCGAACCGACGCATCTAAGCGCTTTGAAAACGGTATTGCGAACTTACTTGTGGAAGAAGGTCTTTATATGACAGCGAATTTAATTAAAGAAATTTGTGGTGACGCGAGGGGAAGTGCGGTGACAGATGTTTATCCTAAAGCCGATAAAACTTTTAAGATTGGTATCAGTGTTGATGAGGTGAATAATATTATTGGCGCAAAATATACGGAAAAAGATTTGGGGCAGACGCTAGCGGTGCTTATGTTTCCATACGAAAAAGTAATTCCAGAGCAAAAAATAAAAGAACTTATTCCAATGACACTAGATAAGCCATACAACAGACTTGCAAGCACTCTTCACGATGCGCCAAATACATTCAGCTGTGGTTCTCTCGTGAATTGGTTGTATAAAGAATGTGGATACCCAACTCCGCGTATTGCGCTCGACATGTATATTTTTAGTAAGCATGTGGGGAAAGAAGAATTACGTTTTGGTGATTTAATTTTCACAAACACAAAAATAGAGAACCCAAAAAGCGCGATGATTTATTCTAAGGTGCTCGGTAAAGACATTCCAGATGTTCCTAAGTACATAAAGACAGTGGAGTTTTTACGGGGAACAGAATTTCCGCAAGGGATAGACCATGTTGGAATGTATATCGGCAATGGTGAAGTTTTACACACGGGAAGCAAAATTGGAAAAACTGTCATAGAGAAACTTGATAAAACTGATTATTTTAAAAATGAATGTTGGTACGGAAGATTTGTAGAAGACCTCTCTGTTCCGCAGTATGTGATAAATGTTCCTTCTGAGCGTTTAGATATCCGTATTAAAGAAGACGTGGTCGAAGAAATAGGGCGTATTTTGGGTTATGACAAACTTGTGCCAAGCCTACCAAAGCTTTCTCGTACTGGAGCAATTCATAAGCGTATGCATTACGAGAACAAAATTCGCGAAATATTGCTTGCGCACGAGTTTTCTGAGGTAATGACTTACACTTTTGGCAATAAAGGTGAGGTCGCAATCGTAAAAGGGCTTGCCGATGATAAAGAAAAACTACGTTCAAATATTGCTTCGGGGATTGAAGAATCTCTTAAATTAAACATTCACAATGCTCCTCTTCTTGGGCAAAAAGTAATTAAGATTTTTGAATTTGGCAATGTGTTTACAAAGAACACAGAGGTTAGGAAATTATCTTTTGCAATTGATGATGGAATAAAGAAGAGTAGTTTTGTTGGTGAGGCAAAAAGTATTATCGCAGAAATAGAAGAATCCCTCGGAGTTAGTATCGTCGATAATTTCATAGTTAACGAAAAGCCATGCATTGTTGAGCTAGACTTTGATGCGTTTATTGCAAAATTATCTGAACCAACAAGCGATAATGTTCCAACAAAGATTTCTTTACCAGTGGTAAATTATAAAAATGTTTCCCCTTATCCGTTTGCACTTCGTGACATTGCTGTATTTGTGGGAAGTGGAGTAAGCGAAGAGGAAGTTCTAGGGGTTATTAAAAAAGAAGCAGGAGAATTACTTGTGCGAATAGATTTGTTCGATAGATTTGAAAAAGACGAAAAGATTTCCTATGCATTTCATCTCGTCTTTCTTTCCGAAGAAAAAACACTAAGCGACGTAGAGCTTGATGAAATTATGAATCGAGTGACAATGGTGCTAAACAGCAAAGATAATTGGACGGTGCGTTAATAAAAATAATATTCTAATGAAATTAAACGTACCATATTATTCCCAATTTTTAGATGTAAACGACAATCCATATTGGATGCCGAGAGCTTGTGGTATGACTTGTCTTAAGATGGTCCTTGATTATCATGGCAAAAAAACTCCACCACTTTTAGAAATGTGTGAAAGGGGAAAGAAAGATGGTGGGTATGGACCATCTGGCTGGTTCCATGATTACTTTGTGAAGACCGCCAAGGAATATGGTTTAAATTCTGAAAGAGGGGAGAAGATAGGAGAAATTTTGGGATTACAAAAAATACACGATGAACTCAAAGATGGGCGACCCGTGATTGTTTCCGTTTCGAAATATACGCTTGGTCAGACAAAGTTCCATATGGTTGTCCTAACTGGCTACGAAGAAAATGATGGAATTGAGTTCCCGGAGAGGAAAGGACAACTTACGGGGTTTTATTTTAATGAGCCCGAATCTTTGTCAAAAGAGCAGGGGAAAGACTTGTTTGTTGATATAAAATCCTTCAAACACGATTGGCGCAGAATGGCTATATTTTTCAAGCCATAATTCACTATATTTTCTCGTAAAAAAGCTTTCGTTTTGGGTCGTTTTCTGCTATACTTTCTCTAACAAAGCGAAGGCGCTTTTTTGATTTAACCCTTAAAATATGGCTGAAAAGAAAGGAAACGGACATCATTACGACGCTCAAGATATTACAGTCTTAGAGGGGCTCGAACCGGTACGAAAGCGCCCTGGAATGTATATCGGTACGACCGGTATTGATGGACTACATCATCTAATTTGGGAAATTTTTGATAACTCACGCGATGAAGCGATGGGTGGTTTTGCTGATCATATTGAAATTGTCTTACTTCCTGGTAATCGTATTCGCGTTGCAGATAACGGTCGCGGTATTCCAGTTGAGATTCACAAGAAAACAAAAGTATCTGCGCTCGAGACTGTTATGACCACTCTCCATGCCGGAGGTAAATTTGGTGGCGAGGGATATAAGGTTTCTGGGGGTTTGCATGGTGTTGGAGCCTCAGTTGTAAACGCTCTTTCTCTTTATGCAAAAGTTGAAGTACACCGAGACGGAGCAAAACATTTTCAAGAATATAAACAAGGTGTTAAAAAAGCTGCGGTCAAAAAATTTGGTACATCAAAACTAAACGGAACCATTGTTACTTTTGAGCCTGACCAAGAAATTTTTAAAGAAATAAAATTTGAATGGAATACTGTCGTCAACCACATGCGTGGTCAGGCCTATTTAGTGAAAGGTCTTCGTATTGGTGTTATTGATGCTCGCATGTATGAAGGGAAAATTGACGACAGTAATGTTTTTTATTTTTCTGAACTTGGTCTTGAGGTGCCATCAATGAGTTTTTACTTTGAGGGAGGACTGCTTTCTTTGGTCAAATTTCATAACCAGACACAAAAGCCGATACACAAGAATATTTTTTATGTTGAAAAAGAAGCAGATGGAGTGCAGGTTGAAGTGGCGCTTCAGTATGTTGATGACATAACTCCAAAGATAATTCCATACGCAAACAATACTTACAACGTAGAGGGTGGAACTCACGTCACTGGTTTTAAAACTGCTCTTACTCGCGTATTAAACACATACGGTAGAAAGAACAATATAATCAAAGAGAAAGAAGAAAACCTCACAGGCGAAGATGTTTTGGAAGGAATAACCGCTGTTATTTCTGTTAAGTTACGCGAAATTCAATTTGAAGGACAGACAAAGGGTAAGTTGGGTAGCGTGGAGGCGCAGGGTGCGGTGGCTTCTGTTTTTGGTGAGGCATTCAACTATTTTCTAGAGGAGAATCCTGATGATGCACGCGATATTTTGAATAAAGTTCTGCTTGCCCTTAAAGCTCGTAAGGCTGCAAAAGCCGCAAAGGACAGTGTGCTTCGTAAGGGTGCTCTCGAGGGAATGACTTTGCCCGGTAAGCTTGCTGATTGTCAGACCAGAAACGCCGAGGAGGCAGAAATATTTATCGTTGAGGGAGACTCGGCGGGGGGTTCTTCGAAACAGGGCCGTGACCGTCGCACGCAAGCAATTTTGCCACTTAAAGGAAAGATTTTGAATGTGGAGCGTTCTCGTATAGACAAGATGCTCACTTCAAATGAAATCAGGGCGCTTGTTATAGCAATGGGTACAGCGATTGGTGACACCTTTGATTTATCAAAACTTCGTTATCACAAAATAATAATCGCAACAGATGCCGACGTTGACGGTGCCCATATCCGTACACTTTTGCTAACTCTTTTCTTTAGATACTTTAAGCCAGTTATTGATGGTGGATTTTTGTATATTGCTCAGCCACCTCTTTATAAAATAAAGAAGGGTAAAGATATAAAATATGCATACTCTGATGCTGAGAAAATTAAGATAGTCGGGAAAGATGTTTCCTTAGAGGAGATTGAAGAAATTACAGAAGAAGGTGACGTAGAAACCGAAGAAGAAGTCGAGGAAAAAACAAAGAAGCGCGAAGCGAAGGTTTCTATTCAAAGATATAAAGGTCTTGGAGAAATGAACCCAGAGGAGTTATGGGAGACAACAATGGATCCAGAAAAACGCGTCCTAAAACAAGTTACCGTTGATGATGCAGAAGATGCAGAGAAGGTGTTCGTGACTCTCATGGGTTCTGATGTGCCGTCACGAAAATCATTCATTCAATCAAATGCCAAGATGGCAAATCTGGATGTGTAAACTTTTTAGCTTTTATTTTTAAAAACGCGCATATCCGCCTGCTGGCGGATTGCTATACTCGCCTCGTCAGGCTCCGTAATGTTTTTAAAAGTAAAAAGCAGATATGTTTTAGGAAAAGAAAAATTAAAAATCGACCAAGGAAAACCCTTGGCCGATTTTGTTTTTGGTGTGGCTCCGTGGCCACTATTCAGTTTCCGCTTAGCACAGCATCGTGCGCATCAAGTGCGGCAATGCGCGCTCGCAGTACTTGCTTTAACTCCTTGTTTTCTGGAAAGTACATTGCGATGGTGTGGGAATATGTTTCGAGTTGCTGACGTAACTCAATTCTGATGCTCTTGTCGACCGGAATCAGGAAATTTCCCTTTAACCAAGTTTCTTCAAATGTTTGCTTAGGAACAGGCATTTTGTGCACCTCTTTTGTTTAACTGACATCAGATTGTCAGTTAAAAATACATCTGTCAATATTAACTCTTATCCTTTATTTGGGCTTGTAGTTTTTGAATTATTTCTTCAACTGAAAATGCACCTATCTGACCAGCATCACGGCTCTCAAGGGTTGCAGAGTTGTTTGCCACCTCTTTGTCGCCAATCACTAAGAAATAAGGGGTTTTGCTTGTTTTGGCATTACGTATCTTCTTTCCGAGTGTTTCGTTACTTAAGTCAATTTCGATTCTAATACCGGATTCTCTCATTAAACTCGCAATATTTTTGGCGTAGTCAATTTGATTTTCTCCAATCGGGACAATTATTGCTTGGACAGGGGAGAGCCACGTTGGAAATGCACCGCCGTAGTGTTCGATTAAAATTCCCATAAAACGCTCGGTTGAACCCAAAATTGCGCGGTGGATAACGACTGGTTGGGATTTCTTACCTTCCTTGTCCGTGTATTCAAGTTCAAATTTTTTAGGAAGATTAAAATCAAGTTGTATTGTTGATAGTTGCCATTCACGTCCTAGAACATCCTTAAACATAAAATCAAGTTTAGGCCCATAAAAGGCGGCTTCGTTTTCTGCTTCTTTGTATTTCCATCCTGTTTTAGAAATGACAGAACGTAGTGCGTTCTCTGCTTCTTCCCAAACAGAATCGTCCCCAAGATATTTTCCTTTATTTTTAGAATCACGAAGTGAAATGCGAACCCAAAAATCATTAAAACCAAAAGCCTTATATGTTTCGCCAATCATTTCAACCATTGTCCTTATTTCGTCTTGTATCTGGGTGCTTTCGCAGAAGACATGGCAATCGTCTTGAGTGAGGGAGCGCACTCTTGTGAGGCCGGAGAGTTCACCGGATTTTTCGTAGCGGTAGTTTGTAGTTGTTGATGTGTAGCGTAAAGGTAAGTCGCGGTATGAATGAGGAAGCGACTTGTAGAGCATCATGAAGTGTGGGCAATTCATCGGCTTTAGATAGTAGTCAACATCATCAACTTTCATTGGATTGTACATTGCGTCGTATTTGTCCAAGTGCCCTGATATTTCGTACAGCTTTCCTTTTGTGATGTGAGGAATCCAGATTGGTAAATACCCACGCTTTTCTTGTTCTTCGGTTATATAGTTTTCAATTAAACGACGGAGGATTGCTCCTTTTGGATAAAATAGTGGAAGGCCCTGACCAACTTCTTCAATCAAGGTGAAGAGTTCAAGTTCTTTACCGAGTTTGCGGTGATCACGCTTTTTGGCTTCTTCTTGCATAACAAGGTATGAATCAAGTGCGTCTTTTTTTGCAAAAGCTAGACCGTAGATACGAGTCAGCATTTTATTTTTTTCATTTCCACGCCAATAGGCACCAGCTGTATGGGTGAGAGCAAATGCGTCAGCGTGTATTTTTTTTGCGTCATCAACGTGTCCACCGCGACAAAGGTCGGTGAAATTACCTGATGCGTAAAGGGTTAGTTTTTCACCACGCTCTACGATCTCATTGATCAACTCAAGTTTATATGGGTTTCCCGAAAAAGCTTCACGCGCTTCATCCTTGCTGACTTCGTGTCCGATAAACTCATTCCAGTCTTTCAAAATCTTGCGCATCTCACTTTCTATCTTTGGAAGATCTGCATCGCTTATTGGAGTTTTAAACTCAAAGTCGTAATAGAAGCCATTTTCAATGGCAGGTCCGATTGCTGGTAATGCGTCAGGATAAAGCTCTTTAATTGCTGCTGCCAAAAGGTGGGCGAGCGAATGTCTGAGGCTTTGTAATTGTTCTTCTGTCATAAGGGCAATAATAGCAATTTTATTGATTTTACCAAACAGGGGCTTCTACTTGAGCTCTTTTAGCTCTTCTATGATTAAGCTCGTTTCGTCGTTTCTTTTTGATATACGCCCGCGAGCAATTACGCATTTATCTGAGACACAAAAATCTTTTACATCTTTGTATAGTTTTGGGAACACAACCGCTTCCATTGTTCCAGTAAAATCTGATATTTTTAGGAATGCCATTCGGTCGTTTGTTTTTGTTATCACTTCTTTTGATTCCTCAATGATTCCAGCAACAACGGCGAGCATTCCTTCTTTGTATGTGGCTTTTAATTTCTCTACTGTCATTTCACGCCCATTTAATTTTTCTTTCCAGGGATCAAGTGGATGTCCGGAAACATAAAGTCCAAGCAGTTCTTTTTCCCACGCCAACATGTCGCTTTTCTTTGCTGGCTCAGATGGCTTCAGATTGATTGTTGCAAGCGGGGCTTCTGCCATTCCTCCAAAAAGTGAATCTTGCGCGGTGTCTATGTGGCTTGTCGCGTGAGCAAACTCTAACGCTTCTTCCGTGTTTGCTAGCAATTGACCACGTTCTCCGAGCTTATCCATACTTCCAGATTTAACTAGAGCTTCAAGAGATTTTTTGTTTAAGTTTTTGTGTTTAACTCGCATTAGAAAATCTGCAAATGATGTGTATTTTCCGTTTTGCTTACGTTCAGTAATGATTGCCTCTGCGATATCAACACCAAGATTTTTTGTTGAAATCAAACCAAAGCGAATTTCTTCTTTTTCTTCTTCGTTTTTTACAACAGTGAAATCGCCAAAACTTTCATTTACATCTGGAGGTAAGACGTTTATGTTCATGTGCTTACATTCAGTAATTATTTCAGCAACCTTATCAACGTCTCCAGATTCGGCGGATAAAATAGCGGCCATATAAGGGGCAGGGTAATGAGCTTTCATATATGCGGTTTGATAGGAAACACGACCATAGCTTGCTGCATGGGCTTTGTTAAATCCGTACGCAGCGAACGGCTCAATAAGCTTCCAAATTTCAAGAGCTTTCTCTGGCTTCAGTCCTTTGTCGACACAACCAGAAATAAACTTTTCTTCTTGTGCAGCCATTTCTTTTGGAATTTTTTTACCCATGGCCTTGCGGAGCTTGTCGGCTTCAAGCCAAGAATACCCAGCAAGTGTAATTGCGGTTAGAAGAACATCGTCTTGGTAGGCGATAACACCATAGGATTCCTTCAATATCTCTTTTAGTCGTGGGTCTGGGTATTTGATTAAAGATGGGTTACGTTTGCGGGCAATGTAGTCGGGGATAGAAATCATCGGCCCTGGGCGATAAAGTGCTACCATAGCATTAATGTCGTGAATTGTTGTTGGCTTAAGTTCCTTCAAATAACGGGTCATTCCGTCGCCGTTTAATTGAAACAAGCCTTCGGTCTCGCCTCGTGCCAAAAGTTCAAATGTCAATTTGTCATCTAAGGGAATGCGTTCAATATCGACGTCTTCGTCGTAGAGTTTTTTTACCAAGTCGACAGCTCTTCCTAGAATTGAAAGGTTTCTAATTCCAAGAAAGTCGAACTTTAGAAGACCAACATCCTCAACGACATACATATCGTACTGGGTGATAATTTTTCCACCCTTAGGGTCAAACTGTAGTGGAGTAAAATCGGTGAGTGGGGTAGGGGAAATAACAACACCAGCGGCATGCACAGAGACGTGTCTCACGCACCCTTCAAGTTTTTTTGCCAAGTCTATAATTTCCTTTGAATCTTTTTCGTTTTTATAAATAGTCTTAAGTTCAGGAGTCATCTTGAGAGCATTGTCGATTGTCATTGGGAATCCCTGTGACCCCATTGGAATCAACTTTGAAAGACGGTCTCCGATTGCATAAGGATGCCCAAGTGCTCTTGCGACATCACGCACAGCACCACGAGCCATCATTGTTCCGAATGTTCCAATTTGAGCAACTTTATCAGCTCCATATTTTTGTTTTACATACTCAATCATCTCGTCGCGACGATTGTCGGCGAAGTCCATATCGATATCGGGAGCAGAAGGACGTTCTGGGTTTAAGAATCGTTCAAAGGGGAGTTTGTATTCAAGTGGATTAACCTTGGTAATACCAGTCAGGTACGTAACAATGGAACCTGCAACAGAACCTCTGATGTTTGTGAAGATTTTGTTCTCCGCCGCAAAGCGCAGAAGATCTGCAACAACCAAGAAATAAGGAGCATAACCTTTGTCTTTGATAATTTTTAGTTCGTACTCAATACGTTCCACAACTTCCGTAGTTTTTTCAAGTTCACGCCTAACTATTCCTTCGTAAGTTAAACTTTTTAATTCTTCGTCGTAGTCAGCACTTCTTTCGGGGAGTTTAATGTCAGGGAAAACCCACTTGCCAAGTTCAATTTCAATGTCGCACATATCGGCTATTTTGAGGGTGTTTTCTACAGCATCGGGAATATCCTTGAAAAGTTCGTATGCTTTTTTTGCGTCTATTAGAGAGAAGTTGTCGTTGCCGAACGTGAGGCGGTTGGCGTCGGTGGTATCTGAGCCGGTTTGTACTGCAAGAAGTGTGTCGTGCGCCTTGTGGTCGTCTTCATCGAGATAGTGTGAATCATGGGTAGCAACAAGCGGAATATTAAGCTCTCTCCCAAGCGCGACAATTTTATCGCGGACTTCTTTCGCCCCATCCATTTTTACGTGAGCCATTATTTCCAGAAAATAGTTTTCTTTTCCAAAAATATCCTGATACTCGGCGATTATTGCGCGCGCTTTTTCTTCGTTGCGCGCAGAAAGGGCGCGAGAGAGTTCACCACCAAAACAACCAGAAAGACAGATGATTCCTTCGCTGTGTTCTCGTAGCAAATCCTTGTCCATTCGTGGTTTGTAGTAATAGCCTTCAAGGTTCGCCTTGCTTACAAGTTTTAAAAGATTTTTATAACCTGTTACGTTTTTGGCGAGAAGAGTGAGGTGGTAGCGCTTGGCGTCGATGCCTGGCTCTTTGTCGAAACGTGTGCGCTCGGCGATATATGCCTCAACGCCGATGATTGGTTTTATCCCATGAGTTTTGCAAAGTTTGTAAAATTCTATTGCCCCATACATGTTGCCGTGGTCGGTCAGAG
>Ga0082335_1009768_pt1 | contig 10174 bp, 8 predicted proteins | sample Subgrocontami58m_FD_72375 | JGI IMG/M metagenome (GOLD analysis project Ga0082335, IMG submission 72375) | Subsurface groundwater microbial communities from S. Glens Falls, New York, USA - GMW37 contaminated, 5.8 m (SPADES assembly) (version 2) ... | reverse complement strand
TTGGACGAACGCGTTCGACATCGGCGCGAACTATCTGAACAAGTTCGGCGATGTGACGGTCGCGGCCTACGGTTCGTGGGCCTATGCCAGCTTCAACCCGGGTTACCGCGGCCTCGCTACGGCCGCGAGCCAGATCACCGGCAGCAATCTCGCTTCCTGGGTGATGTGGGCTGCTGGTCTGCAGTTCGGCTACAAGGGCATCACCCTCGGTGGCTCGATCGGCTACGACAACCAGGGCATGGGCTCCAACTACTACACGAACCAGGACAACTCGACGCGCTTCGCCTCTGCTGGTATCATGTACGCGACCGGCCCGTGGCAGGTCTCGTTCTTGTGGATGGGCTCCATCAACAACAACGGTAACGGTTCCAACACCGTGCAGTCGATCGCACAGGGCACTGGTGCCGCGACGTTCAACGGTTCCGGCGGCGCTGCCGGCACCTTCTCCGGCACGCCCGGCGTGAACAGCACCGTCTTCAGCGGTCCGTTCGCCCTCGCGTTCGGTGCGGAAACCGCCAACAAGTTCGAGCTCGGTGCCAACTACGCACTGGGACCGGGCGTGAAGCTCACCGGTGGTGGTCTGCTGCTGAACCAGAGCGGCCCGTCGAACGCTGTGACGGGTACGACCTGGGCTCTGCTCCTCGGTATGGACCTGCGCTTCTAGGCCCAGGCCAAGCGACAAATCGGAAAGAGCGGGCGAAAGCCCGCTCTTTTCATTTGTGCACCCCGGATCTTTCGGTTCTAGGCTTTCAGGGTACCGACGATGTTGACGAACAGAGTCGGCAGGTAGGTCCGTGACACCGGCAGCCGTTCGGTGGCCTGGCGGGCCAGGATGTCCCGATTGTCCTCGTGGTCGAGCACCAGCTGAAACAGGCCCTGCTCGACGGCGCCGGCCCGAGGATCGAGGTCGGGCAGGCCGTCGCGAACGACCCGATAGGCGACGTCGAGGCCGACATCGCCGCCGCTGTAGAACGACGATACGATCTCCAGCTTGCCGAACATCAGCATCAGGCCGCGCACTGAAAAGCGCCAATAGTCGTCCGGCGCGGCATGAAATGCCTGCGACCACGGCGTGGCGACGTAGGCGAGCCCGCCGGGCCGCAGGAAGCGCTCGATGTTGCCGGCCGCGCGCGCCGGGTGACGCGTGTGTTCGAGCACATGGCAGCAAACCACCAGGTCGAAGGCGTCCTCGCCCAGCTTGGCCGCCAGCGTTCGTGGGCTGCCGCAGATGTCGCCCACGACATCGACATTGGCACCTTCGAGCAGGTCGAGACCGACGAAGCGCGTGCGGCGACCGAAGCGCTGGGCAATCAGGTTGCGCCAGTTGCGTTCGTTGCGATCCGAAACGAGGGCTCGCGAGCCGACCTGCAGCACCCGCGGCGCACGGCGTCCGACCTGCCCGGCAAGACGGTCGAGCAGAAGGTCGATCTCGCGCCCGACGCTGGTCCCGACGACGCGCAGTTCCCCTCGTGGCTCGGGAGGGGCGGCGCCGCCGGCCGGCTTCATTGTCCGGCCTTCAAGGGGACGGCCATCATTCGCGCACGACGACGATGTGCATGCGACGGGGTCCGTGGGCGCCCAGTTCCATGGCCTGCTCGATGTCGCCGGTACGCGACGGACCGGTCAGGGTATTGACGGTACGCGGCATGCGGTCTTTGCCATAGCGCGCGCGCAGCCGCGTCCACACCTCCTCGTAGCCGCCGACGATGTCGCTCTCGCGGATCACCACGATATGGGTGTCGGGCAGCAGGTTCAGCGTCACCGGATGGTCCGGCCCCGACGCCATGACCAGCGTCCCGGTTTCGGCGATGCCGGCAAAAGCACCGGTGATCGAGACCTGATCGCTCCCCTCGCCGCGGCCGCGCCGGAGCGACAGCATCTTCTGGCCGTCCCAATCGTAGTCCGCGAGCTGGGGCGAGGGCGCCATCGCGGCCTGTGCCGGCAGGTTGTTGCGCGCCAGGAACGAGGTGACCTCGGCGGCCACGTCGGCTGCCGCCACGCGCGCCACCGTGGCATTGTTGGTCTCCGCCCACTGGCAGAACAGCGCCACCTTCTCGGGCTGGGCGAGCTGCGCGCGCGCGACGGCGGGCCCGAGTGGCGGCCGCGCCAGCCGCGCCAGGGCGGCCTGGCGCTGATCGCCCGAGATCTCGCCGCGGCGCAGCGAGCGACGGATGCCGTTCAGGATCTGAGACCGCGCTTCACTCATGGCCGTCTCTTCTTCCACTGGGCGTGAAACGTGCCGCCGGCCTGCGGTGCGGGAAGGTCGCGGAAGCGGGTCCAGCCACCCGCCAGCGGCAGCGCACGGTAGCGGCCCTCGGCCCGTCCGAACAGCGCCAGCACGCGATTGGCCAGGCCGGTGAGACGGCGATAGAGGCGCGGGCGGCGAGCGACGAAGCTCCAGAGAGCCAAGCCCTGGCGGACGGCCACGGGCGTGAGGTGGCGCTCGAACTCGCGTTCGCGCCAGTGCCGCATCAGTTTGGGCAGCGGGATGCGCACCGGACAGACGCTCTCGCAGCGGCCGCAGAAGGTCGAGGCATTGGGCAGGTTGGCGGCTTCCTCGACGCCGATAAGCTGCGGCGTCAGCACGGCACCCAGCGGCCCGGGATAGACCCAGCCATAGGCGTGGCCGCCGATCGCGCCGTAGACCGGGCAATGGTTCATGCAGGCGCCGCAGCGGATGCAGCGCAGGATCTCCTGCATCTCGGTGCCGAGCACGGCCGAGCGGCCGTTGTCGAGGATGACGACGTGATAATGCTCCGGCCCGTCGAGATCACCCGGCCGTTTCGGTCCGGTGTTGAGCGTGGTGTAGGCCGAGGATTCCTGGCCCGTCGCCGAACGCGCCAGCACGCGCAGCAGGACGGCGGCGTCCTCGAGGGTCGGGATCACCTTCTCGATGCTGGCCAGCACGATATGCATCCGGGGCAGCGTGTTGGAGAGATCGGCATTGCCCTCGTTGGTCACCAGCATCGACGAGCCGGTTTCGGCGACCAGGAAGTTGGCGCCGGTCAGGCCCACGTCGGCATCGAGAAACTTCTGGCGCAGCACGTGGCGGGCTTCGGCCACGAGGTCGTTGCGCTCGGTCAGGCGTTTGGTGAATCCCAGCTTGGCGTGATGCTCGAGGAAGGTATCGGCCACCTGGTCCTTGGTGAGATGGACCGCCGGCGCGATGATGTGGCTGGGCGGCTCGTGGCGGAGCTGGATGATGTATTCGCCGAGATCGGTCTCGATCGGCGCGATGCCCAGCTCCTCGAGATGCTCGTTGAGCGCGATCTCCTCGGCCACCATCGACTTCGACTTGGCGACGGTCCTGGCGCCCATGCCCTGGCACAGCTCGCCGATGATACGCCGTGCGTCGGCGGCGGTCGGCGCCCAGTGGACGTGGCCGCCCAGCGCCAGCACCTTGCGCTCGAACTCTTCGAGGTAGAAATCGAGATTGGCCAGCGCGTGGTTCTTGATGTCGCGCGCGCGGTCGCGCAGGGCCTCGAACTCGGGCAGGCGCTCGGCGGCCTGACGGCGGCGCTCGGAGAAGCCGACCTTCAGCTTGGCAAGCGAGTCCTGCAGGTTGGGGTCGGCCAGCGCATGGTCGACGTTGTCGTTGAAATCGCGGGCGGTCGATTCCATCAGCCGGGCCCGCGGCGTTGCCCGTCACGTTCCGGGTCGCCGATCGCAGGCAGATCGCCCATGCCGGCCAGCACTTCGGCAACGTGGCGCACGCGCACCGCGCTGCCCTCGCGCTGCAGCTTGCCGGCCATGTTCATCAGGCAGCCGAGATCGCCGGCCAGCAGCGTGTCGGCGCCCGATGCCGTGATGTCGGCCGACTTCTCGCCGACCATGGCATTGGAGATCTCGGGGTATTTTACGCAGAACGTCCCACCGAAACCGCAGCACACCTCCGGCGTCTTCATTTCGCGCAGACTGAGGCCTGTGACCGACTTGAGCAGCCGGCGCGGCTGATCCTTTACGCCGAGTTCGCGCAGGCCAGAGCAGGAATCATGGAAGGTGACGACGCCATCGTAGCGCGCCGCGACGCTTTCCACGCCCAGCACATCGACCAGGAATGCCATCAATTCGTAACTGCGCCCGGCGAGGTTCTCGGCCCGGGCCTTCATGGCCGGATCGTCGTCGAACAGGCCGGGGTAGTGATGGCTCAACATTCCACCACAGGAACCGGATGGCGCCACGACGGCGTCGTAGCCTTCGAAGGCTTCGATGACCTGGGCCGCAATCGCCCGCGTGGTGGCGCGGTCGCCGCTGTTGTAGGCAGGCTGGCCACAGCAGACCTGGCCGGGCGGCACCTCGACCGTGCAGCCCGCCTCCTCGAGCAACTTGACCGCGGCGAACCCGACCGACGGCCGGAACAGATCGACGAGGCAGGTGACGAAAAGCGCGACGCGGCGCGGACGGGCGGTGGGATTGGACGGTGAGCTGGACACGGTGGCCAAGATGGCAGCCGCGAAAATAGGGTGCAATGACCCCTTGTTTAGAATAATTCTAATCTGATATACAAAAGCGAGCAACCCAATCGCGATCGGAGAGTGAGATGGATGAACAGAAGGCCGAAACCGCCGGAAAGTGCCCTGTGGTGCATGGGGCTCGCCCCAACGCGACTTTCGCGGGCAGGTCCAACCGTGACTGGTGGCCGAACCAGTTGGATCTCAAGGTTCTGCAGCAGAACTCGCCCCTGGCCGATCCCATGGGCAAGGGCTTCGATTACGCGGAGGAGTTCAAGAAGCTCGACCTCAAGGCCCTGAAGAAGGACCTCTACGAGCTGATGACAGACTCGCAGGATTGGTGGCCGGCCGATTTCGGTCACTATGGGCCGTTCTTCATTCGCATGGCGTGGCACAGCGCCGGCACCTATCGCATCGGCGACGGCCGCGGCGGTGCGGGCTCGGGCACGCAACGTTTCGCGCCGCTCAACAGCTGGCCGGACAACGTGAACCTCGACAAGGCGCGCCGGCTGCTCTGGCCGATCAAGCGCAAATACGGCAGCAAGATCTCGTGGGCCGACCTGATGATCCTCACCGGCAACTGCGCGCTGGAGTCGATGGGGTTCAAGACCTTCGGCTTCGGCGGCGGGCGTGCGGACGTCTGGGAGCCCGAAGAGGACATCTACTGGGGCAAAGAGGACACCTGGCTCGGCGACAAGCGCTACTCGGGCGATCGTGAACTCGAAAATCCCCTCGGCGCCGTGCAGATGGGGCTGATCTACGTCAACCCGGAAGGCCCGAACGGCAAGCCGGATCCGCTTGCTGCCGCCAAGGATATTCGAGAGACCTTCGCGCGCATGGCCATGAACGACGAAGAGACCGTGGCGCTCATCGCCGGTGGCCACACCTTCGGCAAAACCCACGGCGCCGGCGATGCGTCTCTGGTGGGGCCGGCGCCGGAAGCCGCCGGCATCGAGGAACAGGGGCTCGGCTGGCAGAGCAAATTCGGCACGGGCAAGGGGGCCGACGCGATCGGCAGCGGTCTGGAGGTCATCTGGACCACGACGCCGACGAAGTGGAGCAACAACTTCTTCTGGAACCTGTTCGGCTACGACTGGGAGCTGACCAAGAGCCCGGCTGGCGCTCATCAATGGACGCCGAAACACGGTGCGGGCGCCGATTCGGTGCCGGATGCGCACGACAGGTCGAAGCGTCACGCGCCCTCCATGCTGACGACGGACCTCGCCTTGCGGTTCGATCCCGCTTACGAAAAAATCTCGAGGCGCTTCCACGAGAATCCGGATCAGTTTGCCGATGCGTTTGCGCGGGCTTGGTACAAGCTCACGCACCGCGACATGGGCCCGTGCTCGCGCTATCTCGGCCCGGAGGTCCCCGCAGAGGTGCTTCTGTGGCAGGACCCCGTCCCGGCGGTCGATCACGTCCTGGTCGACGCGCAGGATATCGGCGCCCTCAAGGCCAGGATCCTCGCCTCCGGCCTGTCCATCCCCGAACTGGTCTCGACCGCCTGGGCGTCGGCCGCAACCTTCCGCGGCTCCGACAAGCGCGGCGGGGCAAACGGGGGGCGCATCCGCCTCGCGCCGCAGAAGGATTGGGAGGTCAACCAGCCTGATCAGCTTGCGACCGTGCTCAAGGCCCTCGAGGGCATCCAGAAGGCGTTCAACGCAGCGCAGACCGGCGGCAAGAAAGTCTCGCTCGCCGACCTGATCGTCCTCGGTGGCTCCGCCGCCGTCGAACAAGCAGCGAAGAATGCCGGGCATCATGACGTGGAGGTTCCCTTCACGCCGGGACGCACGGATGCATCGCAGGAGCAGACCGACGTCGAGGCCTTTGCGCCGCTCGAACCGATCGCAGATGGGTTCCGCAACTATCTCAAGGCCGGATACGACGTTTCGGCAGAGGAGAGGCTGGTGGATCGGGCGCAGCTCCTGACGTTGACCGCTCCAGAAATGACGGTGCTCGTCGGTGGCATGCGCGCGCTGAATGCGAACGTGGGCCAGTCACAGTACGGCGTCTTCACGAAGCGCCCAGGGACGCTCACCAACGACTTCTTCGTCAATCTGCTCGATATGGGCACGACATGGAAGGCAGTCTCGGAAGTTGAAGACGTCTTCGAAGGACGCGATCGCGCGACGGGCGAACCGAAGTGGACCGGCACCCGTGTCGACCTCGTGTTCGGTTCGAACTCCCAGCTTCGGGCCCTTGCGGAGGTCTATGCCTGCGACGACGCGCAGAACAAGTTCGTGCGCGACTTCGTGGCTGCCTGGACCAAGGTGATGAACCTCGATCGCTTCGATCTTGCCTGATGTCGAAGGCGGCGTTTCGAAGCATCGAAACGCCGCACCAGGAGCGACACGCGAAACGAGGTCAGCCCTTGTTGGGCACCAGTACGATCGCCCGGCCGCCGCCGACCATGCGGCCGGCCCAGTCGGCAGCCTGCGCGCCGTTGCCGAAGAACACGTCGCCGCGCGCCGGTCCCACGATGGCCGCGCCGGAATCCTGGGCGATCATCAGGCGGCGATAGGGCTCCGTGGCGCCGGGCTTGCGGATCACCGGCCGGGTCGTGTCGATCCAGACCGGCGTACCGAAGGGGGTCAGCGTCGTGTCGACCGCGAGGCTGCGCTGCGCGGTGAGCGGCACGCCCTCGGCCCCGGCGGCGGTCTGGCTCTTGGTGTCCTTGAAGAAGATGTAGCGCTCGTTCTTGCGCATCACGTCGCGCGCCTGCTGCGGATTGCGCTTCAGCCAGTCGCGGATCGCCGGCCACGTGGCGTCATCCTTTTTCATCACGCCCATCTCGATCAGCACGTTGCCGATGGCCGTGTAGGGCCGATTGTTGGAGCCGTCGAAGCCGAGGGTCATGATGCCGCCTTCGGCGAGCTGGATTTTGCCGCTGCCCTGGACCTGGACCTCGAACAGCCCGACCGGATCCTGCACCCAGGCGATTTCGAGCCCCTTGCCCTTCAAGGCTCCCTGCTCGATCTCGGCGCGCGTGTAATAGGGCTTATCCGTGAGATCGGGTGGCTTGCGATAGACCGGTACGGTGAACAGGCGCGACGGCGCCTTGCTGCCGCGCATCTCGGGCTCGAAGTAGCCGGTGAACTTGCCCGGCGCCTGGACCACGAGCGGCCGGAAATTCTCCTCGAAGAACAGGCGGGCGCCCCGCTTGTCGCCAGCCTTGATGGCGGCGCCGGCATCGCATATGCGCTTCCATTCGGCCGGCGTAACAGTCTTTTCGCCGCCATCGGTGGCGATCTTGACGTCGGGCCCGGTCACCAGTCTGGGGCAGGAGCGGCGAAAGGTGGCGAGCGCTTCAACGTGCTTGTCGTCGGCCCAGCCGCCGATCTCGTTGAACGAGATCGGCGCCATTGCCGCCCGCTTCTCGGGAGTGCTTGGCCCGCTGCCGGCGCACGCAGACAGAAGGCCGGCGACGGCGAGCCATATCGCGCCGCCGGACAGGACGCTCCAGCGCATATTCGGAAAGCCTCCCTAGCCTTCGCTTTCGGTCTTCGTCAGCAGCCAATTGGGATCGCTGGACCTGGTGTCGCGGCGGAATGTCCAGAGATCGACGACCTTCTGCACCTCGTTCGGATTGCCGTCGGCGATCTGGCCGTCGGCATTGCGCACCACGTTGATCTGCTCGCTGACGAAACGCACGGTGACCGCGGCGTGCCCGTCCTGCAGCTCGGCCGCGGCAATGTCGGAAGCCTCGAAGCCGATCAGCGTGGTTTCGGCCTTTTCCTTGCGCTCGGCACGGCCACGGATGGCGGCCTCGAAGCTCGAGAAGGTGGCACTATCGAGCAGCGGGCGCAGCGTTGCCACATCACCCCGGGCGAAAGCCTCGACGATGGCGGTGAAGGCTGCGCGCGCGCCGGTGCAGAAGCCCATGGGATCGAAGGAAGGGTCGGCGCCGCGAACGGCGGCGACACCGACGGCTGCAGTCGGCAGAATCGTGGCCCGGATTCCGCCCGGCCCGGTCACGGCCGACGGCGGGCGCGGCGTGGGGACATTGGCGGTTGGCAGAGGAACGACGTTATCGGGCCGTGTCGAGGCGCCGCCGGGCGCATCGCCGACGCGCGGCGTCGGCGCCGACGGTGGGGCCGGCGGCGTGAACGGATCGCGCGCAGGCGGACGCTCGCTGCCTGTGCGTTTGCCGAGGACGGATCGTAGCCGCAGGATCAAAAATACCGCGACCAGTCCGATGAGAATGATGTCGTAGTTGTTACCCACGATGGCGCTCCGCCAACTCGTCTCCAACCCGCTTCAAATTACATAGGCCCCGAATGCGGAAAGGGCAAGGCAACCGCAGAATGGCGACTTTACGTCGCCAGAACCACAATATCGACCAAATCCGCGACGCCGCCTACCCGCCGCCCGATCCGCCTCTCGCGCCCGGCGGGAGGGACGTAACCCTGCCGCTCGGCCAGGGCGTAGGTGGCGCCGTCGGTCACGGCCCGGGTCCTTTCGTCCTTGTTGTGCTTCTCGAGTTTGGCCGCGAAGTTGACGGCATCGCCGATCACGGTGAACTCCAGCCGTTCACCATCGCCGACGGCGCCGAAGACGACCCGGCCCGACGACACCGCCATGCCGATGGCGAGCGGCGGCAGGCCGGCGGCCCGGCGTTCGGCGATCCAGCGATCCGCTGCCGCGATCACCGCGTCGGCGGCGCGCAGCGCATCGGCGGCGGCCGTCGTCGAGGCCGCCACCGCGCCGAACGAGGCCAGGATCCCGTCGCCCAGGAACTTGTCGATACTGCCGCCGTTGCCGGCGATCAGCGGGCAAACCCGGCCCTGATAGTCCTGCAGGACCTTCATCACCTCGTCCGGTTCGAGTTCGGTCGACAATCGGGTGAAGCCGCGCAGATCGACGGTCAGAATGGCGACGTCGCGCAATTCACCCTCGCCCGCCTTGATCGACATCGCCGCGGTCCGGATGCGGGCGGCGACGCCGGGGTCGAAGAAGCGCGACAGATCGTGCGCCGCGGCGCCCTCGCTGACCGATCGCACCAGCAGGTGGCGGGCCCGTGCGATGGCGAGCGCCAGCACCGCGGTGGTGAGCAGGATGGCGATGATCTTGTCGATCTCGGCGCCCACCAGGAGGGCGTTGGATGTCATGTATTCGATGAAATTGTGGGTCCGATTGGGCGGCCCGCCGCGCCCGGACGCGACGTAGAGCGTGAGCAGCGTCCAGCCGATCGAGGCGCAGACGCCGGTGAAAACCACGTAGCGGGCTTCGAAGCGCAGAGCGCGCAGCGCAATGAACAGGAAGACGTAGAAGAGGGTCGGCACCTTCAGATAGAACGCCGCCGGCTGGGCATATTTGAAATGAAAGCTCCAGATCAGCCCCATCAGCAGCGCCACGTCGGCGACCACCGACAAGTAGAGCATCCAGGGCGTGAGCAGCCTGGCATGCGCCAGCGCGATGCGGACGACGCAGAACGCCGCGTAGATGAACAGCACCTGCAGTTCCAGGGAGTATTCGTCCTGCACCAGGCCCTCGGCCATGGCGGTGCTTTGGTAGACGCCGGTGACGAGCCCGACGATGACGAGCTGGATCCAGCCGATCAGGATCTCGCTGCGCTCCTGCTGCCGCCGGATGGTGTCGCGCACGCGTTCCGGGATGTTCTCCGGCCCGCCGCCGTCGAACAGCCAGCCGCGCAGGCGGTCCAGCATCAACACTTCTCCAGCCACAGGCTGGTCGCCCTCGCCTCCGCCCGCTGCGGCACGGCG
>Ga0082335_1009767_pt1 | contig 10174 bp, 8 predicted proteins | sample Subgrocontami58m_FD_72375 | JGI IMG/M metagenome (GOLD analysis project Ga0082335, IMG submission 72375) | Subsurface groundwater microbial communities from S. Glens Falls, New York, USA - GMW37 contaminated, 5.8 m (SPADES assembly) (version 2) ... | reverse complement strand
CTTCGCGGCGGTCTCGCGGCTCATGAGGTAGCCGACGAAGCTCCCCTCCTGGATGATCGGCGTCGAGGTCGACTTCCCCCCCTCGTCGTCGTAGCCGAACGTCCCGAGGCCGCCGGCCCGCGTGGAGTCGGCGGTGATGTTCACGAGCTTCGAGCCATAAGTGAAGTTCCCGAGCAGCTCGGGCTGCAGGAACGACCCTCCCGCGAGGGAGAGCTCGGTGCCGAAGACGCGGTCGAGCTCGACTGGGTGGCCGCACGACTCGTGGATCTGGAGGGCGAGCTGCGAGCCGAGGAGGATGAGGTCCCACTCGCCGTCGGGGCAGTCGGGGGCGTCGAGCAGCTCGACGGCGTCCTTCCGTACCTGCTCGGCGTGGTCGAGGAGGTGGAGGCCGTCGACGTACTCCCATCCCGCGGTCGCGTAGTTCCCGCGGAAGGAGTTGGGGTAGCTGCGGCGCTGCATGTCGTTCGCGCCGAGGGCGGTCGCGGTGAAGCCGCCGCCGGTGCAGGTGATCGTCTGCTCGATGTCGGCGCCTTCGGTCGAGGCGAACTGCTTGTTCACGCGCCATGCGGCGTAGGAGGCCTCGGAGACCTTGATTTTGGGGTCGCGGTCGAGGATGTCGCAGCACTTCGTGAGGAGGTCGATCTTCGTCGCGAGGGGCACGGTGAAGGGGTCCTTCGCGACGGGGGTCGTGTAGGTGTCCTTGTGCGCGGGCTCGTCGGCGAGCTTGACGCGCTCCTTCTGCGCGGAGGCGGAGGCGCGGGCGACCTCGACGGCCTCGGCGGCGACGCGCTCGACCTCGGCGGGGGTGAGGGTGGAGGTGGCGGCGAAGCCCCAGGATCCGTCGACGATGGCGCGGACGCCGATCCCCTTGCTGCGGGAGCGGACGAGCTGGTCGACCTCCTTGGACTTGACGACGATGTGCTCGTCCTCGCGGTCGACGTAGCGGGCGTCGCCGTAGGAGGCGCCCTTCTTCCTGAGCGTGTCGATGGCGAGGCGGGTGAGGTCCTTCACGTCGGTCCTCCCTGGAAATGCGTGGGCAGGGATTATCGGCCGGCCTCGGACCGGTCGCAAGGATGATGTGGCGCAGTCCCCGCTCCCGCTCCCGCACCCGACCCCGCTTCCGTCGCCCGAACGAGTGTGTCAAGTATGGTCGAGGTCAAAGTGGATGACCTCGAAGTCGCGGTGCTCCACCCCCCGGGCCTCAGAAGGGTGGCCGCATTTCGATAATCGGATTGACGCTGTATTCATCGACGCATATGATCGCGCGGTCGCTGTCCGCCCCCGCCACCGCCGCGGTCGGAGGGTTCCTCGGGTGAGGAGCAGTCTCACGCTAGTTGCCTTGGCCCTAGCCGTTGGCGGCGCACTTCTTCCGCAACGACTGCTGGCAGGCGATCCCGCCGAGTCGCTCGTCCCAGTGGATTATCAGCGCCAGCAGACCGTCGGGCGACTCAACCTCTTCGTCCCGACGAAGCCAGCACTGGAGTACAAGCTCCGAAACGACCTCGTGGCTCGTCTGACCTCCATCCGCGACAATCTTTTCAAACACCATGGACTCGGGAACGACTGCTCGCGCATTGGTCAGACCGGAGGACTCTATCGACAGACCTCACGCGACTCAATCGACATTCTGGTATTTCCGGACAAGGCTGCCCTCGCCAGCTGGGAGGCTACGGTAGGTTCTGCCCTCATCGACCACCACCTCACTGCCTACAGCCGCACGATCCCGCTTTGTCTCGAAGACGGAAATATCCCCAATGAAGCCTGGGTCAAATTCTGCCATGAACTCGCGCATCTCTACTATTCGCTCACCGTGTTTCCTGGGCAGCCCCGGTGGTTGAATGAGGGGTTTGCCCTATTCGCGGCCTACAACGACCCCCACATTCACCCGATGGATTGCGCTTCTTACATGGACATGTTGAAGAGGCTCAAGTCTCGGGCCAGTTCCCACGAGGCCAAACCTGTCGGAGATCTGCTGGAACTGTCGGATGCCGACTTCGGGGAGGAGGCCTGCGACCAGTCGTGGGTGCTGGTTGATTTTCTCATGCGAGAGGCGCCGGCCGTTCTCGATGAGATTGTCGGAGCCATGAGAGCCTTGGACATGGCTGCGTGGGATGACTACGAGGGGATTGCACACGATATGCGAACAACGGCCGCCACTCTGCTCCTGCACGCGTTTGGAGGCAGGGCCAAAATGCAGGCAGCATGGGACGAGCACCTTGACGTACTGGATGCTGATCCAGACAAGCGGGCGAAGTCGAGAGCTCACCTCAATACGACGAGCGCTCTTCCCCCTCTATGCGGCATCAAGGCGCAACTCATCCGGAACAAATTGCTCAATGGAACAAGGTTGCCCGACTGCCACCTGACAGGCGAGGTCGAGTACGATGGCCCGAGATCGGCCCTCGTGAACACCAGCCTGAAGGTGGGGGACGGCAGAGGGCGGTGGTCGCAGGAATTCTGGGTCCAGCAGGATGGGACTCTCGCGTCCGGCGGCCATGCGAAACTCCACGAGTACGACGTTCCAACTGATCCAGGCGATTGCGTTGCCGTTTTCACGGTCGAAGTGAAGCTGCAGGACGGCGGCACCTATCACTTTGAGAAAACGCTTCCGTTTCGCTAGTTCGACCGGCCTACATGTCCACGCCCGTCTCGACCACCTCCTCTATGAAGGAGTTCTCCCCTGCGAGCATCTCCTTCCACTCCTCGTCCGTGTAGACGAGGGGCTCGACGGGGAGGTCGGTCATCTCGCGGACGGCCCCGATGCGCTCGGTGAACCGCCCCGGAATGTCGCCCACGACCACGAGGTCGATGTCGCTCATCTCGTGAAGGTCCTCGGGCCGCGCGAACGACCCGAAGAGGATCACCCGCGAGATGCGGTACCGCCGTCGCAGTTCCGTTACGTAGGCCGTGAGCCTCTCACGGTACTCACCGAGGCGGCCAAGATCGATGCGCACAGCGCGATACATCGGTCGGAGTCCTTCGAGTCGTAGAACGAGCCCGGGGTCTGGGCACCGGGGAGGGAGTCAGGGTACCTCGTCGCGATGTAGTGCCGGTCCAATTCCTTCGCGGCCTCCTCCAGGCCCTGCAGGTCGGCCCGGTCCTTCTGGATTTCGCGCAGCAGCTCCAGGAGCGAGTGGCTGGTGACACCGGTCTTGCCTTGGATAAGGAGGATTGCCTTGAGCGCCTTTTCGCCGGACTGCTGGGCGTCGAAGCAGGCCCACTCGTGGAATCCCTCGCGCGCGCTGATGCGTGCCATCGCCAGGTCCCGCTCTGCCTGCGAGAGCCAGCGCTCGGCCTCCTTCACCCGCGCTCCACTGCGCTTCATGGTGCGAGTGTAGCCCGGAGGGACCTCGCGGCGCAAGCGGAGGGGACGTCGCGAACGCGCCGGGTGGAGAGGACCCCTAAAATCGGAGCATTCCTCAGAAGCTTGATTGCATCGCGCACCCCGCGAGGATAGAATCGCGGGTATGACAAAACCTCCCAGGAAACGCGCAACCACCGAGGCTTGGCGGAACCGGATCGTCATCGACCCCGCGATCTGCCAGGGGAAGCCCTTCATCCGCGGCACTCAGATCATGGTCTCCACCGTCCTGGACTACCTGAACGCCTCTGAGTCGCCCTCCGAGGTCATCAGCCAGTATCCTTCGCTCAAGGCCGCCGACCTCCAGGCCGCCATTGCCTACGCAGCCTCGCTCGCCAAGGAGTAGGCGGAGGCACCCCCGCGCCGAGGTAACCGCCTGACGTTCAGGCCGCAGGGGAGCACTCTGCGAGGCATCTTGGCCCGCCTCGCGGGGAGCGGGCTACTTGTAGTCCGTGTACCGGTGCGGCACCCCGAGCGCCTTCGCCAGGTCCACTCCCAGGGGCAGTGCGCCCCGGTACGGCGTCGAGGGGTCCTCGCGCTCGTCCTTCGTCTCCGCGAGCATCTCGCTCCCGTCCCGCGCGTGCGCCCACGTCTGGATCTTGTACGTGTGGTACGACGAGCTGTTCTTCCCTCCGCTGTGGTAGGTCCGCACACCGCGCGTCTCGATCCCCGTCAGGTCCGCAAAGGCGATCTCGCGCGTGGATCGCGTGCGCACGATCGTGATCCTCCGCGTGGTCCACTCGACGACGCTGAGCTGCGGGAGGCAGCCGAGCCCGAGTCCCACGAGCGCGGCGAGGACGAAGATCATCCACGCGAGGCCGAATACGACCCCGACCCACTCGCCCGGCCCGGACGTCTGCAGGGACTGCCAGGCCGCATATCCGCCTCCCGCCGCGAACGGCAGCATGAACGCCGAGCAACACCCCAGCACCGCGCCCTGGAACGGCTTGAACAGGCGCACCTCGCTGCCCGGCTCCCACACCTCGACGCGGAAGTCGCTCTTGAAGAGCGCCGGGTCGAACTCCGGGACGACCTCCTTCGGCATCTCCACCTTCGCGGAGACGATGTCCTGGAGGTAGTTGGCGGGGCGCTCGATCGGCGGCACGGGCGTCGTCTGGTCCGGACCGATAGCGATCTCGAACTCCCGCGGGTCGCTCCGCGTCACCATGTAGCCGCAGATGCCCGCCGCGGCGGCGATGCGGAGGGCGAAGTCGAGCAGCTCCTCGCGCCGGTCGAGTCCCTCGACGTCGAACTTGATCGACTCCTCGGGGCCGCTCCTCCCGCGGACGGAAAGCTGGAGCGGCAGGAGGGGACCTGGCCTCCGCCGGCTCGTGCCGACCGTGATGCGGGCGATCCCGGCGAGAGGGAAGCTCCGCGCGCGCGCGAGGAGGCCGAAGGGTCCAACTTCGTGGATCGCAAGATGGCCTCCGTTCCGGTCGACCGTGAATCGCGTGACGACTCGGGACCCATAGAAGAAGGCCAAGGTGAGGAGCCCCACGATCCCGTACCAGACCGTGGAGAAGATCGCCATGAACGCCCAGGTGCTGATGCCGCTGGAGTTCTTGACCTGCCCGCCCGTGAGCATGAGCACGAGCGGAATGAGGGGGACGATCCAGAACAGGAGGAGGAACAGGATTCCGCAGCCGAGCTGGGAGAGCGACCTCGGGGGCTCCTGGAGGTCGAGCTCGTGTCCTGGGACGTCGCGGATGACCTTCATGGGGCGTCAGGCTATCGCGTCGCGGAGGGCAAGGCAACGACGCGATCAGAACCGCTTGAGGTCGGTTGCGTGGAACGTCCACTGGGGCGTCGAGAGGACCTCTCCGAAGTCGACGCCGTACCACGGGGAGAGGGAGGCGTCGGAGGGGTTCTTGAGGAGGTGGATCTCCTGGGCGGGCATGTACCCCTGAACGAGGAGGAAGACGCGCCGGCCGGTCTCCTTCTGCATTGCGACGTCGGCGACGAGGATGGCGTGGCCGGGGGAGCCGCCCTGGACGAAAACGTCGCCGGCCTGGAGGTCATGGACGTCGGGGACGGCGTGGAGCTCCTTCGCCAGGGACCTGGTGCCCGCATAGGTGAAGACGATGTCGAGATATGCGCGGAGGGCGCGGTAGGAGTCGTCCTTTTTCGCGGACTTCGTCCATTCGACGTCGTTGCCGGTCACCTTGGGCCGGAAGCCGTCGGACCAGCGCGCGAAGGAGGCCTCGTCGCCGCTGGTGAAGTGGAAGGCGATCGGCTCGGCACGCGAGTAGAGGTATTCGGCGCGCAGGCGGATGACGGAGTCGGCGCACTGCTGGAGGTCGCGGGGGCCGGTGTCGATGTCGAGGACGGCGGCGTGGGCCTGCTGGTTGGCGACCTCGGCGCCGTTGAAGAGGAGCACGGGCGGGTTGCCCGGCTTGAGCGGCAGCGTGCGGAGCCACGCGGCGAAGGAGCCCTCCTCGGCGGGTGGGCGGGTGAACCCATCCGGCGGGGCGATGCGCCTCTCGAGGGCATCTGCGGGACGCTCGGCGTCGAGCCACGGGTGGGGCGGGCGCTCCTCGGCGCAGGCGGCGACGGCGATCAGGAGGGCGATGGGAAGCCGCGACATGAGGTGGACCTCCGCGACGTTCCCGGCAGCGCGGACATTCTGCCACACGCTACGGTGCGAGTCACGCGATCAAGCCTCGGCTCGCTCCCGCTCCTGTACCCCTCTGCCGCCCGCTCCGCGGGCTACGGGTCCTCGTTGGGCCGGGTTTCCGTGGGCTTTCGCCCACGGCTACTTTCTGTCGCGCGCTTCGCGCGCTGGGTATTCGCCCGCGAGGCGGCCGCCTTCGGCGGATCGCGCGCTGGCCCCCAGACGCGAGGCGGCCGCGTTTGGCGGGTCGCGCGCTGCCCACCAGCCCGCGGAGCGGGCGGTAGGAATTAGCCTGCGGCGCCAGCCGCAGGTGCCTGGCCGACGACGGAGCGACCGAGCCCGCGCAGCGGGCGGCAGAGCGCCCACGAGCGGCAGGTCGCGCGCTGACCACCAGCCCGCGAAGCGGGCGGCAGAGCGTCCACGAGCGTCAGCCCGCGTGCTGACCACCAGCCCGCGAAGCGGGCGGCAGGAATTAGCCTGCGGCGTCAGCCGCAGGTGCCTAGCCGACGATGTCGGAACCGAGCCCGCGAAGCGGGCGGAAGAGCGCCCACCTGCAGCTCTCGACGCCAGGTCCCCACCTACTCGCCCATCCCCTACTTGCCGCCGCCGCGGCGAGGCTGCCCCTTGGGAGGGGAACCCTGGATCGGGTCGGAGGAGACCTCGACTTCCTTCCCCATCAGGTGCTTGTCGAAGAAGTCGTCCACCCGCGCGTCCACCTCCCGGTTCGGTCCCCACCCGTGCCCCCCGTCCGTCACGGGGACGAACGTCACGTCCACGCCCGCCTTCGAGAGCGCCTCGGCGAACGTCTTCGACTGCTCGAACGGCACGACCGGGTCCCCCGTCCCGTGCAGGATCAGGAACGGCGGGTCGTCCTTCGTCACGTGCGTGGTCGCGCTCGCCTGCCGCGACCGCTCCTCGTGCTCGTGGAACGGCCCCCCGATGTACCCCATCTCCGAGTCGCGCCCGCCCCCCCGCATCTCCGTGATCGTCAGGAAATCCGTCGGCCCGTACCCGTCCACCACGCACGCCACCCGGCTGCTCTCTCCCTCCCACCCGTCCTTCCCCTCCAGCGCCTCCACCCCGCCCGAGGTCCCCACCAGCGCCGCCAGGCTCCCTCCCGCCGAGTGCCCCCACACGCCGATCCGCTCCGGGTCGACCCCGTACTCCTCCGCGTGCGCGCGCAGCCACCTCACCGCGCACTTGCAGTCCTCGATCGCCGCCGGGAAGATCGCCTCGCCGCACAGGCGATACTCGATCGTCGCCGTGAAGTACCCGCGCGCCGCCGCCCCCGCGTTCATCCGCAGCCCCTGCGACTTGTCCCCCTTGCTGAACCCGCCGCCGTGGATGTACACGAGCGCGGGCATCTTCCCCTTCGGCCGCTCCGCGGGGCGCAAGATGTCCAACGTGAGCGCCCGCCCCCCGCCCGTCCCGTACTCGACGTCCTTCACCCACGCCACCCCCTCGGGCGGGCGGAACGGCGGCATCTCCCTCTGCGCCCACGCGGGCGCGACGACCGCCAGCAGCACCAGCGCGCGCAGCATCACTTCCCCTCCGACAGCTTCACGATCTCCTCCGAGGTCACCACCTCCGCGTGCGCCGCCGTCCAGGCGACCATCGCCTCGTACCGCTTCCAGATCCCCTCCTGCTCTTCCTCCGACCTCGCGCGGGACCCGTCGCGCGCCTCGAGGTCGAACGGCGGTTCCAGCGGCTCCTTCTTCTTCCTGTCCGCGTAGTAGCACCCCGTCCACGACTCCGGCCCGAAGCGGTAGAAGTTGTTCTCGTGGATCAGCGCGGTGACGTACGGCGCGCGGTCGTGGTCCCAGGAGGCGACCTCCGCCTTCATCCGCGCCGCCGGGTCCCACCCCTCGCGGTTCCACCAGAAGGAGTCCTCCTCCTCGCCCTTCCCCTTCCACCGCGTGATGCTGAAGTCGCTCGGGCGGATGACGAGGCCCCCTCGCGTCTCGAGCGGTCGATCGATCTTCGTCCCCGATTCGTGGTAGACGATCGTCATCCGCGCGCCCATCTCGCGATAAACCGCGAGGGTCGCATCCTGCACCCGCGGGTCGCGGCTCGGCGCGCCGACGACGACCGGCGCGCGGCCGAACGCCTCCTTCACCAGCGCGTACCCGCCGGGCTTCGTCCGATCGAGCTCGCCCGTCGCGAGGTCGAGGCGATACGTCTCGTAGTCCCGCAGCGTGGACTTCAGATCCTCGTCGGAGAGCCCCTCGAGCCGCGCGCCGAACCCCTCGTAGAGCGGATGAGGTGGCCTCACGTGGTAGCTGATGGTCGTCCCCCGCAGCCGCTCGATCACCTCGGGGCGATGGGCGAGGTACGCCTCCACCATCGGTGCGGTGAGGTAGAAGTCCCCCTTCACGCCGTTCTTCTCGAAGATCCCCGCGAGGCGCACGACCGTGTCGGCGCTCTCGTCGACGTTCCGCCAGTCGTGGACGTTCACGGCGAACGTCACGCGCGCCCGCGTTGACGTCGCGGCGGCGGTGCGAGGGTCTTCGCCAGAGTGCGTCTTCTCCCAGGCGCGGAAGGCGTCGGACATCCCCGAGAAGGTCTCCCAGCGGACCTTGCCTTTGGCGACGAGCGGGTCGATCACCTTCGTCAGCCACGCCTCGATCACGCCGAACGGGTCGCGGGGCGATCCGCGGAACTCGCCGGGGTGGACGGTGACGTGGAAGACGTTCACGCGGTCGCGGCGCGCGGCGCGGAGGGAGGCCTCGAGCGACTCCGTGAGGAAGTCGAAGTACCCCCAGTCGCCGCCCATCGACTCCGAGCGTCGACTGGCCCCGTAGTCCTCGCGCGCAAAGAGGCCGCTGGGGAGGTAGACGACCTTGGCCTCGGCGTCGTGCCGCGCGAACGCCGCGAGGTCCCCTTCGGCGGGCCCGCCCGCGGGGCGCCAGGGGGAGAGGCCGAGGACGCTCGCGTCGGACTTCTGGAGGCGGGGGTTCTTGTAGTCGCCCATCGTGTCGAGTCCCGTGGCGGAGGCGGCCTCGAGGAGGTGCGGGTAGAGGTTCCCTCCGCTCCAGTAGCGGACGCGCGAGGCGCCCGCCTGGCGGACGAGGTCGACCTCGTCCTTCATGACCTCGATCCACCGCTCGGTCGGGAGGTCTTCGCATTCGCGGCCGAGGTGGGCATCCTCATGGAAGTGGAGGGCGATCTCGTTCCCCTCCGCCTCGAGGTCGGCGAGGATCCGCTCGTGCTGATCGACGGCGGTGCGGGTGAAGGGGGACTGCGCCTGGACGGTGAGCTTGCCGTGGTGGGCCTCGACGATGTCGGCGAGGGTGCGGAGGTCGTGGACGCTGTGGTCGAAGAAGACGACATTCGCGTAGTCGGGGGCGGGTCGGTCGCCGTTGCCACGAGGGGCCTTGGCAGTGGCGGGGAGGCCGAGCGGCTCGATATGGACGCCTATACAGAAGAGGATGGGGGCGTCGGGGGAGCCTGCGTCCTTGGCGACGGATCGCTCGAGGGCAGCTTGCTGGGCGAGGGCGGGGGAGAGGAGGAGCAGGACGAGGAGGGAACTTGGAAGGGGCTTCATGGGCGCCTCGTCTCGAGAGGAATCGAATCGGACGGCAGGGAGAACGGGCGCGGGGTGGGAATCGTACGTGCGTGGGTGAACCCCTGTCAGGAGGCGAACTCCCGAATGCGACAACAGTTGTAGGCCTGACAGGTGTTTGCTGCCCCGCTCGTAATCGTAGTCGCAATCGTAATCGTAATCGTTCAGGCCAAGACGATTACGACTACGATTACGACTACGATCACGAGCGCCGTGGATTGGCGTCACCAAGAAGCTCCATCGGTTGAACCACGCCAGAATCTCTGGAACCTGCAAGACCGACGCCCGTACCATGCCGGCCAGTTTCCTCCACCTCGAAGTCGTGAGGATCCCTGCGATGATGTCCCCCCGCCCCATCGTCATGTCAGGCCCCGCCGCGACGATGCTCGCGGTCGCGGCCAACGTGCTCGCCGCGCTCTACGCCAGCGCGTGCTGCCCCGCCCCTCCCCGGGGTACCAGCGTTCAGATCGCCGATCAGGAGATCCTGATCGTCTGGGATCCGTCGACCAAGACGGAGCACTTCATTCGTCGCGCCTCCTTCTCCACGAAAACCGCCTCGTTCGGCTTTCTCGTCCCGACTCCCACGCGGCCAACGCTGGCCGAGGCCTCCGACGGCCCCTTCACCCACCTTGCCGCTGCG
>Ga0082335_1009766_pt1 | contig 10175 bp, 7 predicted proteins | sample Subgrocontami58m_FD_72375 | JGI IMG/M metagenome (GOLD analysis project Ga0082335, IMG submission 72375) | Subsurface groundwater microbial communities from S. Glens Falls, New York, USA - GMW37 contaminated, 5.8 m (SPADES assembly) (version 2) ... | reverse complement strand
TTGATAGAACTTCAGGAAAAATGTTCGGTTATGAAAAATATTCCGGCTCTATTTCAATTACTCCTGTAGTCAATAATTTAAGAGTATTTATTCTACTTAATCAGTTAAATGAAAAATTTTCAATGCTTAAGATTTATGATTACTTAAATGGAAATGTTTTATTAGAATCAAAGATTTACGGCAGCGTACAAAACGAAATGATAAAATTGAATGATGGAATTGTTGTGCTTACAGACCAGGGGGAAATTATAAAATTTAATTTTATCGGCTCTAGGGAATGGAGCGTAAATACAAAAGTTTCTACAAAATCTTCACCGGCTTCAAACGGAGATTTAATTCTCTTTGGAAATGAAAAAGGGGAGTTGATCGCTGTTTCATCTAATACTGGTGAAATAAAATATAGGATGAATATAAGTAATGGCATTGAAGGAGATTTTTCGATAGAAGGAGATTACGCTTACTTCGGGGATAACGACGGAAAATTATTTTGCGTCTCAGTTAATGAAGGTAGAATTGTTTGGAGGGTTGATACAAAAAGCAAAATTCTTTCTACTCCGGTTATGAACGATGATAAAGTATTTGTTGGAAATCTTGGCGGAGGAATATTTTGTATCAATAAATCATCGGGAAAGCTAATTTGGAAAATAGAGACCGGCGGAGTGATAAACACAACTCCCGCGCTTTTCAAAAATTATCTTGTTCAACCTGATCTGAATAGAAAAATTTATTTTATTGATACTAATAACGGAGAGATAACTAAAACTTATGATTTTGAAAAGAGAGTTAAACTTTCTCCGGTTTATTACGATGGCATTTTATATTTAGGTGCCGATAAAGGAATAATTAATGCGTATCAGATCTCAAATAAAGAATAATCGTATCGTACTAAAGCTGATTACTATTATTATAATTTCTTCTGTAAGCTGTTTTGCTCAAGACTGCAAAAGCAAAGTAGAAATTATTACCAACAATGCTTATGCCCGCATTTATATTGATTCATTATTTATTGCGAAAGAGAAAGCTGAAATCAATCTTACTAAAGGAAACCATTTTTTATTTATTCAAAATTCATCTTTCAAGTGGGGTAAGAAAAATATCTACGATACTCTTAGAATAACTGAATGCGATAAAAATTATCATTTCAACTATGATATGAAACAGACAGAATATTCTTCCGTTCAGCCAAATCTTTACGAGTATATAAATAAAAACAAAACAGAAAACTTCTTCAGCTCGAGTACTTTTAAGATTTTGGTTGGAAGTGCTGCGGTTCTAGGTGGTGTTGCTGCATATTTCAAGATCAAAGCCGATAGAAAATATGATGATTATATCCAGACAAAAAATAGTTCTACACTTGATGAAGTAGACCGTCTTGATCTATACAGCGGAATTGCTTTCGGATTATTACAAATAAATTTTGGTTATTTGATTTATAAGTTTTTAACAGATTAACCGAGTGGAATGGATTTACTATTATCTCTTATCTCAAAAATATTGTTCATTAAAGCACCATTGCCAATCGCAAACCTTTCTCAATCTCTCTCATTTTGTTTCCCGATATTTTACCGATGAGTGTAAAGATTCTTTCTTTATCTATTGCGCGGACTTGCCCACAATGAATGATGCTTTCCTTTTCTAAGTTGGCTTCACTTTTTAAAATAGGAATATGGATTGGGCTGGTCTTACCAAGGGCTTCTGTTATAGACAAATTATAATAACTGAAGCATGTTCATTGATCAGATTGTTTGAAACTATAACTGCCGGTCTAACCTTCTTCATTTCGCTGCCACGCACTGGTTCTAAATCAACCCAGTAAATTTCGCCTCGGCGTATCATTTCTCTTTCTTAATTTTAGCTTCTGCAACGACCCAGTCGCTGGCAGTTTCTTTATCCGGGCTATAATAGAATTTACAACTTTCGATTATCTCTTTCTCCAATTTTTCTTTTTCTTTTTTTTCAAGGTATTCTTCCACCGCTATTTTAATAAGCCGAGTCAGTTTCATATTTAACTCTTTTGCTGTTTTGTTTACTCTATGGGAAAGTTCTAATGGAAGCGCAAAGTTTTTTCTTTGTGTGCTTTTTTTAATTAAATGTGTGGGCATATTATCTCCTTATTGCACAAATCTCTACACAAAAATAGATACAATTACATCACTAATCAATAAACGAAATTGTTAGTGCGCATCCAACCAATTATCACCAACACCGGTTTCAGCAACTACCGGAACATCTAATGGCAAAGCATTCTCCATAAGTTCTACAATTAAAGGACGCAAATCTTCAACCTCATCTTTGTGAGCATCAAATACCAATTCATCGTGTACTTGTAAAACCATTTTTGTCTTTGCTTTTCTTTTTTCCAACTCATTATGAATTTTGATCATTGCAAGTTTTATCATATCTGCTGCACTTCCTTGAATAGGCATATTAATAGCAACACGCGCTTCAAATTGCTGAACTACTCTGTTCTGACTATTAATATTTTTTAAATATCTTCTTCGTCCGTAAAGAGTCTCCGCATATTCTTTCTTTTTTGCTTTGGCAACTAATTCATCCATGAACATTCTTACGTTCTTAAATGAAGAAAAATAATCATCAATAATATTTTTCGCTTCTGTCTGCGTAATACCTAATCGTGATTTTAAGCCGAACGGACCAAGCCCATAAAGAATTCCGAAATTTACTTCCTTAGCTTTGCGTCTCATATCTTGTGTTACATCTTTTGGATCAACTTTAAAAATTAATGCAGCTGTTCTTCTATGAATATCTTCCCCGGATTGAAACGCATTCATTAAAGTCTCATCATGACAAATACTTGCCATAATTCTCAATTCAATTTGGCTGTAATCTGCAGAAAGAATTACGTGATCCTTATCCCGCGGTATAAACGCTTTGCGGATTTCTTTTCCAAGATCTGTTCTGATAGGAATGTTTTGAAGATTAGGATCATTACTTGATAGTCTTCCTGTAGAAACTGCAGCTTGATTGTAAGACGTATGTAATCTTCCTGTACTAGGATGAATCAATAGCGGAAGTGAATCTGCATAAGTTGATTTTAATTTTGCTACCTGGCGGTAATCGGAAATTATATCAATGATCGGATGTGTGCCGCGTAAAGATTCTAAAGATTTTGCATCGGTTGAATATCCGGTTTTGGTTTTAGTTGTCTGCGGAAGTTTTAATTTTTCAAATAATATTTTCTGGAGTTGCTGGGTAGAATTTATATTAAAATTTTCCCCGGCATGTTTTATTATTTCTTTGGAATAGTTCTCAAGTAAAATTTGTAAATCGTCGCTAAATATTTTTAGACTTTTAGTATCTATTCTAATACCGGTTCGTTCCATATCTTCTAACACTGGAACAAGAGGAAATTCAATATCGTATGCAAGTTTTTCTAATTTCTCTCTGCTTAGTTGTTTATCCAAAAGTTCGTAAAGTCTAAATGTTATATCTGCATCTTCGGCAGAATAATCGGAAAGCTGGTTCGGGTCAACCTCAAATATTTTTTCCGGTGTTTTTTTAGATCCGATTAGATCAAGTAAAGCAATGGGACGGTACTTTAAATACTTTTCCGATAGATCATCCATACCATGTTTTTGATCCGGATCAATAACGTAACTTGCAAGCATCGTATCGAAATAAAAATTCTTTACTTCAATTCCGTAATGACGGAGTACTCCAATATCATACTTACCGTTTTGGCAGACCTTTTTAATTTTATTATTCTCAAAAACCGGTTTGAATAGTTTTACAAAATCATCAGTAGGTAAACGGTCGGACATATCGGCGGAGAAAAGGGAAGTAGATTCAGCAGAAGGATTAGTTGCCACAAAAAATGCTTCTTTGGGTTTTACCGCAAAAGAACATCCGGCAAGATTTACATTCAAAGTATCAAGTCCATCTGTTTCAGTATCGAATACAAATAATTCACTATCGGATAGTTTCTGAACTAGTTCTTTAGATTCCTTAAAAGTCATTATAAGTTTGTACCTTACTTTTCCTTTATCAAACACAGAGACCTCTTCATTTTCAACTTCAGCAATCGGTGTTTGTTTAATTTCTTCTTTTATCTCTGTTGATTTCTCAGGATTATCTTCAAGAAAAAGTTTTTTAAGTTTGTTTGCGAATGATTTGAATTCTAACGCGCCAAATATTTTTAGAAGTTTTTCAATATCGGGATCATGAAATTTTGCTTCATCAAAATTCATATGGAAAGGTGTATCTGTTTTAATCGTTGCAAGTTCTTTCGAGAGGAATGCGTTCTCTTTGCTCTCTGTAAGTTTGTTAACAATACTTGCTTTATCTATCTGGTCTAAATTTTTGTAAATGTTTTCAAGCGTCTTAAATTTTTGAATTAACGGTACAGCAGTTTTAGGACCGATACCGGCAACTCCGGGTATATCATCGGATGAATCACCAACTAATGCGAGATAATCTATCATTTGAATCGGTTCAAAACCCATTTCCTCGCGTACTTTATCTTCATCCAGAATAATTATCTCATCAGTTGATTTTCCCGGTTTTACAATTCTGATATTTTCAGAGATCAGTTGAATGTAATCTTTATCCGGAGTGATAGCATAACAATCAAATCCTTGTTTCTCAGCTTCCTTAACAGCAGTACCAATAAGATCATCAGCTTCATAACCGGGTAAAATATAAATGGGAATGTTGAACGCTTCAATAATTTCTTTGATCCTTTGAATTTGCGGAATCATATCCTCCGGCATTGTTTCGCGTGAGGATTTATAATTCTCATATATTTCATGTCTAAAAGTTTTTTCTTTAGAATCGAAGCCGACTGCCAGGTAATCCGGTTTAGTGTCTTCAATAATTTTGAAGAGTTGATTAAGGAACCCAAACACGGCAGATGTAGGTTCTCCGGCTGATGTAATAAGAGGACGGGAAATAAATGCATAGTATCCTTTGTAGGCAAGTGCCATAGCGTCAATAATTACAAATTTTCTCTTTATCGAATTGCTGCTGTCAGTTGATTTTTTCACAGTGTTCATCTTAACTCGTTTAGTTATTTTGGTTATATTTTCGATAGAGAATATAATTACATTCATACAATATCTACAAAACAATAGGAGATTCTTTATGCGGATGTTCTTAAAAGTTTCTTTCATACTTGTTCTTTTTCTACCTTTAATTTCGAATTGTCAAAATGCTCAGAGAGATTCATTTTACGTTGCCAGTTGGAACGTAGAAAATCTGTTCGATACAATTGATGATCCTGTAAAAGATGATAAAGAATTCTTACCCGGTTCACCGCATCAGTGGAACGATGAAAAATTTGAACAAAAACTTACCAATCTTGCTAAAGTTATTAATTATATGAACAACGGATGCGGCCCGGATATTTTAGCTGTTGAAGAAGTTGAAAACATAAATGTTCTTAAAAGACTGATCTATAAATTAGGAGATAGAGATTATATTATTGCTCACCGCAATTCTCCGGATGCAAGAGGAATTGATGTGGGACTGCTCTATGATAGGAGTATATTTGATATTGATAGCTTAGCTGCAATTCATGTTGAACTGCCTAATCACAATCCGACTCGAGATATTCTCTATGTTGTTTTGATTCATAAAAAGAGTAAAGAAAAAATTCATGTTTATGTTAACCATTGGCCTTCGAGAAGAGGCGGAGAACTAAAATCCAATACAAACCGTATTGCAGCGGCAGAAGTTTTAAAAAGCAGTTTGAATACACTTGCATCAACTTCACCTAAAAGTAATGTAATTATTCTTGGCGATTTTAACGATGAACCTAATAATGAATCTATTGAACAGTATCTTGGTGCAAAAGATTTTAATTGCGGAAGTAAAACAAATTTATCATTTGTAAATATGACTTATAAGAAATTTTCGAATAAAGAGGGCTCATATCTTTTCGGTGGAAAGTTCGGTATGATAGATCAAATAATTATTTCTTCATCTTTTTTAGATGGAAAAGGTCTTGAGTATGAGTGTAATTCGTTTGATGTTATAAAACCGCCATTTATGATTTCACAAAAAGGGAATCGAAAGGGAGGAGCAATTCCAACTTTTAACGGAAGTATCTATGTAGGCGGTTATAGTGATCACTATCCCGTCGGTGCAAAATTTAGATTGAAAGGGAAAAAATGAAATCTGAAAAAGTATTTCTTTTATTTGGCGCCTCAGGAGCTTTGGGAAGAACTGCAGTAGATTTTTTTTTAAATCAAGATTATGATCAATATTATTTTTTTACCCGTGAAATGTTTGAATTGAAATCCACTAAAAAAAAATATGACATGATTTTAATCTCAGATTTGACAAAAGAAGAAAATGCTGCACAAGCTTTTCAAAATGTTATTCGGAAAGAGGAAGCAAATTATTTTCTATTTAGTACAATCGGTGCTTATTTAGGCGGTGAATCAATAGCTGATACTCAGTATGTAGATTTCTTAAAAATGCTTAACATAAATCTTTGTAGTGCATTTCTAATATCAAAATATTTTTCTAAGATTGCTCAAAATTCTAACGGCGCTTCGATCTGCTTTACAAGTGCACAATCAAGTTTGCATCCGGAAGAAAATAGAGCCGCTTATAATATTTCCAAACATGCTCTTAATTTTTTAGTTAAGACACTATCATTAGAAGGAAAGAAAATTAATTTAAGCGCTAATGCTGTTGCCCCATACATTATTGATAGTGCTGCAAATCGTGAATGGATCGAAGATAAAACACAATTGGTTACTGCTTCTGAAATTTGCAATATGGCTCATTCATTGTTTCAAAACTATAAAACTGTTACCGGAAATATTGTTGAACTCCCAGGAAGTATTGGTTGAAATGGTTATTTTGTTTTGTAAAATAAATCTTGTTTGAATAATCGGAGTAATTATGAGTCTAAATGAAAAAATAAATCAAGATCTAAAAGATGCAATGCGTTCCGGAGATAAAATTCGATTAGAAACAATTCGTTCCATACGTGCTTTGATTCTCGAATTTGAAAAGAGTGGAAGCGGTAAAGAATTAAATTCCGAAGAAGAAATAAAAATGTTAACAACAGCCGCAAAAAAAAGGAAAGAATCAATCAAGCAATTCCGAAACGGCGGCAGAAATGAACTTGCTGAGAAAGAAGAAGCCGAATTGAAGATCATTGAAGAATATTTACCGAAACAGCTTTCTTTGGATGAAATCTTAGAAGAAGTAAAGAAAATAGCTGCTGAAGTTGGTGCAAAAGCAAAAGAAGATTTTCCAAAATTAATGCCCGCTGCAGCAAAAGCACTTAAAGGTAGAGCAGACGGAAAAATTGTTAAAGAGATCGTTGAAAAATTATTGAGCGGTAATTGAATTATCTCGATTATATAACCATTGTTATAATATTGATCGGGTTCCTACTCGGGTTCAAGGACGGACTTGTAAGAAAGGTCATTGGATTACTAGGATTAATTTTCGGGATTGGATTAGCTTTTCAGTTTTCAGGAAGCGTCGGTAAATTACTAATGCGATTTTTTAACAATGACGAATATTTATCAAGTGTAATTGCCGGTATTTTAATTTTTCTTATTGTAATTCTTATAGCAACTATCATAAAAAGAATTGTACACCCGTTCGATAAAGTAAATCGTTTAATAAATCAAGTTCTTGGCGGAGTTATCGGTGCTGTTCAGATTATTTATTTTATGAGCGCTCTATTTTTATTCCTCAATATATTTGGATTTCCAAAAACCGGGCAAAAGAATAATTCATTCTCATATAACTTTGTTCTTAATTTGATTCCAAAGACAATAGATTTTGCAATGGGTCAGAAATCCAAAGCATCTGATTATTTTAAGCAGTACATAGAAAAAAAAGATATTGACAATACATCACAAATAGATTCACTCCCTATAAAATAATGATAACCAAAGACGTTTTAGAAAAATTAGAGTTTAATAAAGTTATAACTCATATCGAGAAGAATTGTTCTACCGATAATGGTAGGAGAGCTGTTCAAAACTTGGTTCCGCTTGAATCTATTGATGAAATTAAAAAAAGAGGCGAGCAAGTAAATGAAGCAAAAGAAATTCTTATAAAAAATGATATACCGCCATTCGAATATTTGCCTGATCTAAATGATGTTCTTTCTCGTAGCAGAATAGAAGGTTCGGTTCTTACTTCAAAACAAATTTTAGATGTCTTAAAACTTGCCGGGACTTCGCGAAAACTTTTTCAATTCTTAAAATCGAAAGATAATTTGCAGACATATTTAAAAGAATTTACCGGCATGCTCTTAGTTGATAAAGTTTTTGAACATCAAATCGGGAAAGTGTTTACCGAGAATGGTGAGATTAGAGATGATGCAAGTTCAAAGCTTCGAGAGATTAGAATTGAGATAAGAGAAAAAGATACTGCTCTTCGTAAACAGGTTCAAAAATTACTGAAACAACTGAGTGATTCTTATTTAGTTCAAGAAGAATATATAACTCAACGTGATGGAAGAATTGTACTTCCGGTTAAGTCGGAACATAAGAGACATGTAAGAGGATTTGTTCATTCAGAATCTTCATCAGGACAGACGGTTTATATTGAACCGGAAGAAACTTTAGAATTAAATAATGAAATATTATCGCTCAGCTTTGCTGAAAAAAGAGAAATCGAAAAAATATTAAGAGCATTAACTGAAAGAATCGGGCAAACCAGCACTGAGTTGAAAAATTCACTACAAGCTATTGCTGAATTGGATTCAATATTTGCCCGGGCAAAATATTCGATAGAAATTATCGGGTCTCATCCGGGATTCAACGAAGACAAACCCTTTGCTTTCATTGATGCACGCCATCCAATTCTTTTAAAACGGATCGGGCATAAGAATACCGTACCGATGAATTTAAAAATGGATAACGTAAATATTATTCTTATTACGGGACCGAATGCGGGCGGTAAAACAGTTACTTTGAAAACAACCGGTTTATTGATCTGTCTTGCTCTTGCCGGTATTCCAATTCCGGCTCACCCGGATTCCAATTTTCATTTTGTGGAAAAAGTTTTAGCTGATATCGGCGATGCGCAATCTATTGAAGATGATCTTAGTACTTTTAGTTCACATCTAAAAAATATTAAGCATATTATCGAAGAAGCTAATGATAAAACTCTAATTGTTCTCGATGAGATCGGGACAGGTACTGATCCGGCAGAAGGTTCGGCAATTGCAGCCGGAATGTTAATAACACTCCGTGATAAAGGTGCTAAAGTATTGGCAACAACACATCACGGCAGTTTGAAATTAATAGCTAACCAGTTAGATAAATTTCAGAATGCTTCTATGGAATTTGATACTGATGAATTGAAACCGACTTACAAATTTAATCAAGGAATGCCCGGCTCAAGTTATGCTTTCGAGGTTGCTAACCGGATCGGATTTGATGAAAAATTTATTCTACTTGCAAAAGAATATTTGGATACCGATAAAACCAAGATCGAAGATTTTCTCGTCTCACTTGAAAAAAAATCAAAAAGCTTAAAAGAACAATTGAGTAAAACTGAGAGAGAGAATTCCAGACTGAAAGGACTAACAAATCTTTATCAAAACAAGATTGAAAAACTTGAGCAGCAGAAAAAAGAAATATTAGCGCAGACAAAAGAGAAAGCTGAAACATATTTAAGCGAAGTAAACAAAAAGGTAGAAGAGTCAATTAGAAACATCCGCGAATCACAAGCAAAGAAAGAAGTAATTAAAGAAGAGAAGAAAAAAATTGAAGAGATCAAAAAAGAAAGCACGCTGATTTTTAAGAAGGAGAAGAAGACGAAAAACGAAAAAGTTGAATTGATGAAGGGAGATTATGCTTCGATTAAGGATACAACTTCGGTTGGTGTAATTGAAGAAATTAATAAAGAAAAAAATAAAGCTGTGTTAAGTGTCGGCTCCCTAAAAATTAAAACGAAGTATTCAGACTTAGTCTCCGCAAAGAAATCTGAAATTGATCAAAGAGAAAAAAAATCATTTAACTTAAATCAAGATGAAATAAGCTATCGTTTGGATATTCGCGGTAAAAGAGCAGATGAAGCCGAGTTTGAAATAATTAAATTCTTAGATAACACATACGTAAGCGGTGCAGATCGTGTTGAGATACTTCACGGGAAGGGAACCGGTGCTCTTAAACAATTAGTTCAAGGAATTTTGAGGAACAACCATTCGGTTAAAAATCATTATTTTGCAAATA
>Ga0082335_1009764_pt1 | contig 10177 bp, 9 predicted proteins | sample Subgrocontami58m_FD_72375 | JGI IMG/M metagenome (GOLD analysis project Ga0082335, IMG submission 72375) | Subsurface groundwater microbial communities from S. Glens Falls, New York, USA - GMW37 contaminated, 5.8 m (SPADES assembly) (version 2) ... | reverse complement strand
GAAATTGAAATACAACTGGGATACAACCCGCCGACTTTCTCGCCCGCCGCGTCCGGCCACTATCGCCTCATCGCCGACACTATCCGGGAGATTGCAGGCAGCGATAACTGCCTGCCCTGCCTGTCCTCAGGCGGTACCGACTCCCGGCATCTGCGTCCCACCGGCATGCCCTGCTATGGAGTAGAGCTTATGACGCCGGATTTCGACGAAGACCTCAGAAAGACGCCTCATGGCAAGAACGAGCGCATCGACGTTGCCTCGCTGAAGCTAAGGTCCAGGTTTCTGATGCGGCTGGCGGAAAAGTACCTGGCCTGAATAAAGCCCTCTTTATGATATAATCCTCGCAATAATCAAGGAAGGGAAACCCTCGTTTGCTACTAGGGCTCATACGGGACCCATCGCAAATTCTTTCCGACCCGCTGGGGTTCATGCTGGCGCTGCTGGAGATAGTCATCTCCCTGGCAGTGGCTATCACTGTTCACGAATTCAGCCATGGGTACATAGCTTACAAGCTGGGCGATTCGACGGCGCAGCGCAGCGGGCGACTATCGTTCAATCCGCTGGCGCATCTCGACCCGGTGGGTACCCTCATGCTTTTCCTCGTCGGCTTCGGCTGGGGAAAACCAGTCCCCGTCAATCCGTACTATCTAAAATATGGGCCGCGGACGGGCATGGCCTTGGTCGGGCTGGCCGGTCCGGCGTCCAATCTCGTTTTCGGCGCTGCCGTGGGCGCTATTATCATGCTGGTGCCTCCATTCCCGGAAGAAACAATTCTCGCATACATTGTTTTCTACAACGTCCTGCTGGCAGTTTTTAACTTTATACCTATCCCCCCACTGGACGGTTCCAATATCCTCATGGGCATCCTTCCTCGCGGCCTTGCCATTTCCTATTCCAGGATTCAACGATGGGGCCCGGCGATCCTCATCATGGTCGTGCTGCTGGACCAGTTCGCTCACACGGGAATTCTGACCTACGTCATGAGATACCCGATAAACTTCTTTACGAGGCTGTTCATGGGTGAGGCGCTCTTTTGATCTCGAGACCTGAACAAGTGACCGTAATCGGCCTCGGACTCATCGGAGGCTCCCTGGGAATGGCCGTCAAGAAATACCTTCCCGAGTGCCGCGTGAAAGGATATGCCCGCCGCCCGGAAACAGCCGCCCTGGCGGAGCAGAAGGGGGCCATCGATGAGGCAAGTGCCACTTTGAAAGACGCCGTGGCCGGCGCCCGGCTGGTGGTCATTGCCACGCCCGTGCTCACCACCAAAGACATCTTCAAAGAGATCGCACCTTTGCTGGGACCGGACGCTATTGTTACTGATGTCGGCAGCACCAAGTCCGCGGTGATGGAATTAGCCAGGGAGTACTTGCCGCGAGGCATCAGTTTTATCGGTGGACACCCCATGGCGGGAAAAGAGAATTCGGGAATCGAGTTCGCCGAGGCAGATCTCTTCGTCAACAAAGTTTACTGCCTCACTCCCGCGCAAGACGCTAGCCATGAGGCTCTAGCTTATGTCAAGAACGTGGTTACCGGCATCAAAGCCCGGCCGCTGGTGGTCGAGCCGGGGCGGCACGACCACTTCGTAGCCGGCATCTCCCACCTGCCATTCCTGTTGTCGGTTGCGCTGATGGACGTGTGCTCCCATGACCCGTCCTGGAGCGAAATGTCGGAACTCGCCAGTTCAGGGTTCCGGGACATGACCAGGCTAGCGTCGGGCGACCCGGTGATGTACCGGGATATCTGCGCTACCAATGCCGAAGAAATATCAGATTTCATTGATGACTTATGCAGCGAACTGCAGGCCACCAAGCCGCTGCTACATGACCCGAACGGCATCGCACATTTGTTCGCCAGGGCCCGGCAGGCCAGGGAGAACTGGCTGAAAGGTCAATAGCTTTGCAGAAAACAATCTCTCCCCCTTCGAGTCTCAGGGGCCGCATCGTCCTGCCGGGAGACAAGTCATTGTCCCACCGGGCGGCGATCTTCAACGGCATCGCCGGCGGCCGGGCGACGGTAACCAATTTCGCCACCGGGGCGGATTGCCGCTCCACTTTGAACTGTCTGAAAGCCCTCGGCGTCAGTTTGAGCTACTCGTTCGGGCCGGTACCCTCGGTACAAATAGAAGGCGCCGGCAGGACAGGGCTCAAGGAGCCCGAGGACATCTTGAGTGCGGGCAACAGCGGCACCACCACCAGGCTCCTCACCGGCTTGCTGGCAGCGCAGCCGTTCCTATCTATCCTCACCGGCGACAACTCTCTTCGCTCGCGGCCGATGGGCAGGGTGATAAAGCCACTGGAACTCATGGGCGCCGAAATCCGCGGCAGGAAGAACAATACTTTGGCGCCGCTGGCAATCAAGGGAGGAGCGCTTAACGGCATCGACTACGTTCTTCCGGTAGCCAGCGCCCAACTGAAATCTTCCCTCATCCTGGCGGCGATCTTCGCCAGAGGTGAAAGCCGGCTCACTGAGCCTGCCCTTTCCCGCGACCACACCGAGCGCCTTCTCAACGCCATGGGCGCCCGCATCGGGCGCCAGGGCAACACTATTACCGTATCTCCTTTACAGGGAACTCTGACCGCCCTTAGCATGAACATCGCCGGGGACATCAGTTCGGCGGCATTCTGGCTGGTGGCAGCCACCATTCATCAAGATGCCGAGTTAACCATCCTCAACTGCGGGACCAATCCCACCCGTACCGGCATCCTCGACGTGCTTTCGGCCATGGGCGCCGTCGTCAAAGCCACCAACGAGCGGTCGGAAGGCGGCGAGCCGGTAGCCGACTTGACCGTAATATCCAGCCGGCTAAAAGGTACGCGCATTGAAGGAGATCTCATTCCACGCCTGATAGACGAGATTCCGGTGCTGGCCCTGGCCGCATGCTGCGCCGAGGGGGACACCGTCATCAAGGACGCCGCAGAGCTGAGAGTGAAGGAATCCGACCGCATATCCAGCACGGCCAGAGAGCTTGGCCGCCTCGGGGCCAAAATTGACACGTTGCCGGACGGGATGGTCATCCACGGCCCATGCCAATTGAAGGGGGCCCCGGCCACCAGTTGCGGCGATCACCGTCTGGCCATGACGCTGGCAGTCGCCGGCCTGGTCGCTGGCGGAACAACCACCATCAAGAACGCCCAGGTTGTAGACATATCCTACCCATCCTTCTGGTCCGACCTGGCCGCTGTTTCTCATTAGGAATCCGGAGGAAGAGGGAAAATGAACGTTCAGCTCGTGCATATCGGCTTCGGCAATATCCTGGCAATGAACCGGGTCATCGCCATCGTGCCTCCCAACTCCCTGCCCGTAAAGCGTCTGGTCAAGGAAATGAAAGGCACCGGCCTCATGATAGACATGACCAGCGGCCGCAAAGTTAAGGCCGTGATCTTCACCGACGACGGCCATGTCGTCCTGGCGGCCCTCACCCCTTTGACCATATCGGGGCGGGTAACTACCGAGCAAGAGGAAGCCGCCAGCAGCGAGGCCGTGAAATAGATACCAGCGCCAACCGTAGGCCAACGGAGGATCGTCCTCTCCTGCTGGTCCTCTCCGGCCCATCGGGTGTTGGGAAGGATATGCTGGTTTCGTTGATGAAAAGGCGGTTCCCCTCTTTCCATTTCGCCATAACCGCCACCACCCGGCCCAAGCGGGCCAACGAGACCGATGGAGTGGACTATTACTTCTTCTCCGCCGAAGACTTCAAGACGATGATTGACAGGAACGAGTTGCTGGAATGGTCCCAGGTATACGGCAACTACTACGGCGTTCCCGCCGGTAAGATAACCGCGGCCCTTCAAAGAGGGCAGGATGCCGTGCTAAAGGTTGACGTCCAGGGCGCCCGCAAGATCAAGGACAAGATACCAGGGGCTATTCTGATATTTGTGGCTCCGCCTTCGGCCGAGGCCCTGGCGGAGCGCCTCCGCAACCGCAAGACCGAGAACCCCCGCGACCTCAAGATAAGGCTCGATACCTCGCAGGAGGAGATGAAGGCACTGCCGATGTTCAACTACGTGGTGGTAAACGAGGAAGGCCGGATTGAGGAAACCATGAAACAGATGGAAAAGATCATCGCCAAGGAAAAGGCATCTGCAGCCGATTAAGACGCCAATCAAAATGCCAATCAAAATGCCTTTACAATGGATGCGATAAGCCTTAAAATAGGCGCACAGGGCGGTTAGCTCAGCCGGTATGAGCGCTTGCTTCACACGCAAGAGGTCAGAGGTTCGAGCCCTCTACCGCCCACCACCCGCTAGCCGAAGTGGCGGAACGGCAGACGCGCTACGTTCAGGGCGTAGTGTTCGAAAGGACGTGAGGGTTCAAATCCCTCCTTCGGCACCAATTTAGAACGCGCTTGTAGCTCAGTTGGATAGAGCGTAGCCCTGCGGAGGCTAAGGTCGCGGGTTCGAGACCCACCAAGCGCGCCACTTCATTCCCAGAAATGTATATGACGCCCGGCTGAAACCGGTCAGCGGTGTTGTATAATATGAGAACAAGGGCGGTTAGCTCAGTTGGTTAGAGCACCTGCTTTACACGCAGGGGGTCATAGGTTCGAGTCCTTTACCGCCCACCACCTAATAAGTAGCCTCATAATGTTTTTCATTCTGAACCAGGCAATTTTGGTTTGAGCCTGATTTTGGTTCGAGCCCATCGGCGATTCATCTGCTTACGAGCGTGCCTGGCGGCATCAATAAATGGATATGTTCATGACCGACTACCCATCTAATGAGATTTGATAGGAGCTAGGCAGTACATGGCCCAACCCATGTATTGGCGCTGGAATTGTAAATAATCGTCCTGGTCAGTGCGATAATACTTGAATACCTGTTCATGGTCAGGGTGAGTGGGGTTTTCTTCAAGCCAACGTATCAGTCCGTACCAACTATCTGAAATGTACCTGTCCCAATCGTCGTGGCTAGCACGGATGATGTATTCAAGTTCAAAGCCTTCGTCCCGGGTAAACTGAGTTAGTACCGGTTCTGTGTGGGTAGTTGTCTGTTTTTGGGCGTATTCCGGGTCTACCCGATTGCTAAGCCAGTGGGTTTCACCTATACCAAGGCGTCCATTCTGATGAACAGCTCGCTTGAGTACCTGGACTGTCTTCTGGTAGCTGCCGAATATAAAAGTTGCCCCAATACATGTTGCAGCATCGAAAGACCCTTCCTCGAATGCGTAATCAGCCCCGTTGGAGCAAACGATTTCGATTCTGTCCGACAACCCTCTCATGGCCAGCTTTTTCCTGGCTCGGTCACAGAAATCATCGGCTATATCTATCCCAATACCAGTAATACCGAATGCTTCAGCCCAGAGAGTGAGTTGTTCGGCACAACCACAGCCGAAGTCGATGACCCTGCTTCCTTTGTTCAATTTGAGTATTCTGCCAAGTTTGATGATCTTCTCAGAAGTGGAGGGATTCAGTATCTCCATATGGCGGTGTGAGATACTCATAAGATCAAAGAATTCCATGATTCAAGCCTCCTTCAACTAGAACCGCCAACCCAACAGGTTCCAATAGTTCAGGAACCAGACAAAAGCAACCGCGGCTACCGTCACCAGCGTATAGTGCACGCGGGCAACGATCCCCCAATACCTGTTCTTCCAGGCCAGCGCCGTGTAGACAAGGGCGCCGATTGTCAGCGCGGCAGCAAGGACCCCCAGCCCCAATATGATTGTAAAGATCAGTGAGACGCCAAAGAATGGTGTCGGATTTCCCCATCGTGCTGTGCCGGCCACGAATAGCAGGTTCAAGACACTAACCCCCAAAATGAACCAGTCAGCTGCGTAGGCTCCTTTCGGTGAGAGTTTCTGACCCCGACTAATGCGGTTCCTGATAAATCGGATACCGACGACAATGACCGACGTCAGGAGTACCATGATGCAACCAACAGCTAACGCAATATTGAAAGCGGTCGTTTCGTACCAATGCATTTTTTCAAAAGCAAGCATCGGTGTATAGTCGGAAAACATTTTGGTGATGCGTCCCTGATCGTCCTCGCGGAAGACAATTCCGAACGGACCTTCTACCTGGCGGAAGTAAAGTGGTTCCACTTCGACAAACCGCCACTCGCCCCAGGGCGTTTTCCAGAGCAGCGTGCCGTCGCCAGGAGAGCTGATCTCAACTGCACCCATGAGGTTCTTTACCTTTTCAAAGGTGGTGTATGAGCTTCGGGTCACTTTGTAGCTGCCCTCGAACCGCTTGGCGCGGCCCGCGAAATCTTTCACGGGTTGCATCGGTTCCACCCCGGGTGCGGGATAGTAGTGGTCGAAAAACGCTCTCTGGAATCCGAGGTGTTGATTGGTCAGTTCCCCACCGCCCACACTGTTATAGGATATGAACACCCCCAAATCCAGATCAGGCAAAATAAAGAGGAGCGAATTGAACGGGGCCGCTCCACCACTGTGACCGAGAGCTCGCTGGCCGTTATCACTGAACTCAAAGAATCCATAAGCGGTCCCCAGAAGGCGCGGGTCGTGAGTGAACAAAGTGGAGTGCATTTGCCGCAAAGTTGATTCACTCAGAATGCGCGTCCCGGTATTTGTATCGTTATTGAGGCCGTCTCGCAGGTGTCCAATCATGAAACGGGCCATGTCCGAGGCGGTAGATTGCATAGCGCCGGCCGGTACCATTGCCAACTGCCCCCAATATTTGGGAAATACCTTGAAGACGCCATCTTCATAGGTGTATCCCAGGGGGGCATCGGCGATCTGCTCCGGAGGCATCTGCGAACGCTGGACACTCGTGTGGACCATGCCCAGCGAATCAAGGATGTGTTCCTGTATATACTGATCGTAGCTCTGTCCCGATACTCGCGCCACGATGTACCCTGCCAGAGCTGTTCCAAAGTTAGAATACGCGGCGCAATCGCCCGGCGGACGAACGCGAACTGGCATGTGGGACATCAACCACTCGCGTACAGGCTTTGAATCCTCGGGTCCCAACACCAGGTGCTCGTAAAACGTTTCTTCGAACCCGTCCGTATGGGTGAGCAGGTGTTTGACAGTGATAGGTTGCCGATAGGTATCCGGGACGCGAAAATCAAGATAGGTGTTAATATCCTCGTCTATGTCCAGCTTTCCCTGCTCGACAAGCTGCATCAACGCAGTCCAGGTGAACAGCTTGGTAACTGAACCGATGCGAAAGACCGATTCCTCCGGGTCGACGGGGATGCCTTTCTCGACGTTAGCGTAGCCGTAGCCCTTTGCCAAAAGCACCTCGCCGTTCTTAACCACCGAGACGGCCGCGCCGGCGATGTGGAACTCTTCCATCTCCCTTTGTAGTAATTCGGCCAGAAACGTCTCCAACTCGGCCCTATCTGACGGACCTTGTTGCGTTAATGCCGCGGGAACATTCCGGTTCGGTGAAATGTTAGTGCTTATTTCAGTGGCGGCGAGGTCATGAGGAACAGAGCCTGCAAAAGATACTGCCGCCAAGAAAGGGAGGAGTATAATCGTCGAAAGTATACCGGCAACTACTTGGTTCATCAGCTTGCTTTTCGCTTTGTCTGCAATCTCTTGCACTTGTTTCTTCCTTCGCCAGAGTACCCCGTTATCATAATATACGCCGAGTATAAATCTCAAACAAGCGCGGAGAATTCAGGCCAGCCATTCACCTCCATTGTCGATACTTCCAGGCACAAAAAAGCCTGGCTCGCGGACGTGGCCCTGAGCCAGGCTTTTTATCGAATGCAGGCCCTGATGCCCTGCTGGAGAGGAAGTTCCCGGGGGCCTCTCGGTCAGGAGGTCGCCTACCGGGTTGTCTGCTCAAAGCGCCTGGAGCGGCAGCGGCAGTTCTGGAGTCGGTACTGAGACGGTCTGGGTGAAGAGTGGGCGTTGGGGTGCATAGCAGAGGGCTTTGGGGCTTCAGAGGGGTGGCGTTAGCAATGGTCTTGGCGTATCTGGTCGGTCATCCTGGCCTTCACCCTGATCGTCTATTCAGTTCCGGTTCCAATACTTCTCTTGCTTGCCCGTCTCGGCGTTTAGAATCTTCCCCTTTTCTTCGCGGGCCGGAGTTGCCTGCGACTTGTTTACCAGGTACTGTCTTCTACAACAATAGGAACGAACGAGCAGGAACTTTGTTACAGGAATTGACCGGAAGTCCTGGGGCAGAGATTCACGGCCATCATGGCCTTAGTGAGGTAATCATAACAAAAGAGGGTTGAAGGAATTTTGGGTTCCTTCAACCCTCTTGAGTATCAGCCCGGAGTATTGTTAGTTGTTCAGAGCGCCCTGGCTAATCCAGGTCGCCAGAGTCGCCTCTTGGGCGGCGGAGAGGAAACTGGCTCCCATCCCGGGCAGTCGGCTCGCGGCTGCACTGACACCAGCGTAGTTACTGAGGTTGATCCCGGCCGTCGGGTGACACATGTTACAGTACTGGTTCATCATAGGCTGTATGGTAGCCGAGAAGCTGACCAGATTGACTGTAGGTGTGGGCGTAGGAGGCACCGGGGTTGGCGTAGGCGGTACAGGTGTTGGTGTCGGAGGTACCGGCGTTGGCGTAGGCGGTACAGGTGTTGGTGTCGGAGGCACCGGGGTTGGCGTAGGCGGTACAGGTGTTGGTGTCGGAGGCACCGGCGTTGGCGTAGGCGGTACAGGTGTTGGTGTCGGAGGCACCGGCGTTGCCGTAGGCGGTACAGGTGTTGGTGTCGGAGGCACCGGCGTTGCCGTAGGCGGTACAGGTGTTGCTGTCGGAGGTACCGGCGTTGCCGTAGGCGGTACAGGTGTTGCTGTCGGAGGTACCGGCGTGGGGCTCGGCGGTCTGGGTGTAACCGTTACGGTAGGCCTCGGGGTTGGCGTGCGGCGCCCATCTCGGTCGTCCTGCCTGTGATCGCCGTCTCTCCTACGGCCGTCATCACGGTCGTCATCCCTGTCGGCCCGGCGAACAATGGGAGGGGGAGTCGCCCGCTTACCTCTTTCGTTGTCCATACTGCCACCGTCGAGGCTCGGCGTAGCCAGACGAGGTCCAGAAGCCTGGACTTCGTTGCGGATCATAGTCGTGGCGGTTACGAGTAGCAGCATTCCCGCCACCGCCGACATCAATATCTTCGATTTGTTCAATTCTTTACTCTCCTAGTAAGTCAGATTCAGAAAAACACTTTCGACCATCAAACCTCAGTTCACAACCCATCTAACTAGCCCAACCGAGCTAGTTACTATCAGCAGACATATGGAACTCCTTTCCCGCAGTCTTCTAGAACCTGTAACGGAATGTTAGACACCGTGTTACATCGTGTAGAAGCTTACCGCCGAGGTGAGGAGAAGTAAATATTATTTGATAGGTATTACTTCCTAGCCCGGTTGACACCATTGGTACTGGGTTCCACCGGGAACGGCATGGGGGAAAGGTATTTTGCGGGGCACTTTGACCGCTTCAGCAGCGGGCTAGAGGTATTTCTCTCTGGTCACATTCCTCATCATGAAGACAAAAACGGCCACGCCTATGGCGTTGACCGAAATCATTGGCACGGCGATTACCCTTACCGCGTCCAGAGCCTGGCTGAACGGGCGGGCTATCAGCAGTATGATCCCCATGGCGGCGGCCTCAATCAGGACGGCAAACAAGACGGCGGCTCGCACGCTTATGAGTTTGCCCTTGTTGCCGTACAACACAAGTCCCGCTGCCAGACCGGCCAGCGTTGTCGAAATGCCGCATGGAAGAGCTGTGAGCCCGCCCAGGGTGTACCGGTGTATGCCTCCTACGAGCCCGACTGCAAAACCCACGATTGGCCCACCCACCAGGCCGGCGGCCATAGGCGCCATTTCCCTTATGTTCACGATCGCTCCCGATTCGAGCTTCACGCCGCTGTAAGTGCCGTAGATCGACAGCGCAGCGAAGACTATGATGAGGACCACCCTGTTTCCGGCGTTGAAGTCCTTCTGCAGAACTTGACCAAAGGGCCTGGTCCGGCTCGCCAGATATAGCACCAATAGAACGAGAGAGACTTTTTCCAGGAGGGAAACGATAAGACTAAGCGATTGCATTGAACTGCTCTCCGGATTAATCGCCAATCACGCGCCCGCCCGGAATCTTCATCGGGCAGCCGTCTTTGACGATTGGCTGGCAACGCTAGAAACTCAACGCTAGAGTATATCACAGCCAAGGCGCCTCAACCATGCCTAGTGCTGCGGATTGCCGACCTTCCGCATTCCTTGCGTCTCCGCCGCCTTCACCGCGCCGAGCACGCCC
>Ga0082335_1009761_pt1 | contig 10179 bp, 6 predicted proteins | sample Subgrocontami58m_FD_72375 | JGI IMG/M metagenome (GOLD analysis project Ga0082335, IMG submission 72375) | Subsurface groundwater microbial communities from S. Glens Falls, New York, USA - GMW37 contaminated, 5.8 m (SPADES assembly) (version 2) ... | reverse complement strand
GGGCTGCCGGTTTTGCCCCAGTCGGCGGCCACGTGCGCCGTGCCGCTGCCGCCGCGCTCGGCGCCACCGTGCTTCCCGCATGCGACCCCCGTGCGGTGGCCGACGCCCTCGGCGGTCGTCTGGCCGATCAGGTATTCGTGTGCACTCATCACCATGGCGCCATCAACGACGCCCTGTCGCTGGCGGGCCATGCGGCCGTGGTGCAGTTGTTCGCCCCCACGGCGCCGGGAGACATGGTTCCCCTCGATCTCGGGTCGATCTTCTTCCGCGAGGTACAGATTCAGTCCACGTACTCGGCGGGACCCCTCGACACGCGGGATGCCCTGGCCCTGCTGGCAGATGGCCGGGTGCGCGGCGAGGGCGTGGTCACACACCGCGTGCCCTTCGCCCAGGTGCAGGAGGCATTTCGGTTGGCGCGCTCGGGTGAGGCGCTCAAGGTGGTCATCGAGTTCGGATGACCCCGGCACCTACGGCACCGACGAGGGTAGGGTTGCGTCCCCGCGCCCACTGTGGGCGCGTCCCCGAATGTCGGTCACGGAGGACCCATGTCTGAGCAGAAGCTTCCGGAGGGTGTCGAGATCCTTGAGGTCGTCACGCCGGAAATGGCGGAGATCCTCACCCCGGAGGCGATCTCGTTCGTAGTGGCCCTTCACCGCGAGTTCAACGGCCGTCGCGGCGAGCTCCTCGCAGAGCGGGAAGCGCGTCAGGCCCGGCTCGAGGCCGGCGAGCGCCCCGACTTCCTGCCCGAGACCAAGGCGATCCGCGACGACCCGTCGTGGCGCGTGGCTCCGGTGCCGGCAGACCTGCAGGATCGTCGCGTGGAGATCACGGGCCCCGTCGACCGCAAGATGATCATCAACGCGCTGAACTCGGGTGCGAAGGTCTTCATGTCGGACTTCGAGGACTCCAACACGCCCACCTGGCACAACACGATCCAGGGGCAGATCAACCTGCGCGACGCCGTGCGCCGTGACATCGCGTTCTCGTCGCCCGAGGGCAAGACCTACGCGCTCAAGGACGACATCGCCACCCTTCTGGTGCGCCCGCGTGGCTGGCACCTGAACGAGAAGCACGTGCATGTGGACGGTCAGCCCATCTCGGCCGGCATCTTCGACTTCGGGCTCTTCTTCTTCCACAACGCGAAGGAGCAGCTCGCCCGCGGGACCGGTCCGTACTTCTACCTGCCCAAGCTCGAGAATCACCTCGAGGCCCGGCTCTGGAACGACATCTTCGTGAAGGCGCAGGACGACCTGGGCGTGCCGCAGGGCACGATCAAGGGCTGCGTGCTGATCGAGACCATCCTTGCGGCCTTCGAGATGGAGGAGATCCTCTACGAGTTGCGCGAGCACTCGGCGGGCCTCAACTGCGGCCGCTGGGACTACATCTTCTCGTGCATCAAGAAGTTCCGGAACGACCCGGACTTCGTGCTTGCGAACCGCGTGCAGGTCACGATGACTACGCACTTCCTGCACTCGTACTCGCTGTTGGCCATCAAGACGTGCCACAAGCGCGGCGCGCACGCGATGGGTGGCATGGCGGCACAGATTCCGATCAAGAACGACCCCGAGGCCAACGCGGCCGCCCTTGCCAAGGTGAAGGCCGACAAGGAGCGCGAGGCCGGCGACGGCCACGACGGCACGTGGGTGGCCCACCCGGGTCTGGTGTCCATCGCCATGGACGCCTTCAACGCCGTGATGCCCGGCCCCAACCAGGTCGATCGCCTGCGCGACGACGTGAACGTGTCGGCCGCCGACCTGCTCGACTTCGGTCCCGAGGGCCCCATCACCGAGGAGGGCCTTCGCACCAACATCAACGTGGGCATCCAGTACCTGGGCGCCTGGCTCGCGGGCATGGGCTGCGTGCCCATCAACAACCTGATGGAGGACGCCGCCACGGCGGAGATCTCCCGTTCGCAGGTGTGGCAGTGGATCCGTTCGCCCAAGGGCACGCTCGAGGACGGCCGGGTCATCGACGTGGACCTCTTCCACACGGTGCTGGCCGAGGAGCTGCAGAAGGTGAAGGACCAGTTCGGCGCCGCCGGTCGCTACGAGGAGGGCGCAGCGCTCTTCGACGAGATCACGGCCAGCGAGGACTTCGTCGACTTCCTCACGCTGCCCGCGTACGACCTCATCGACTGACCCCTCGGGGTCAGCGCCCGCGCCGGGCATGTTCGGCGCACGGGAACACCACCGGCTCGTCGCCCCCTGCGGCGAGCCGGGGGGGCGCGCGATACACGTGGGCGCAGGGGGACGTCGCGCCTCGCCCACGAACGGCTTCGGCGGCGCTCGGCACTGATGTCGGGGGAGCGGCTGAGGGTGGGGAATGGGATGGGCCGTGCGCTATGCTGGCCCGCGTCGGGCCGCCGCCCGGCTCCGTGGTGAGCGTAGCTCAGTTGGTAGAGCTCCTGGTTGTGGTCCAGGCGGTCGTGGGTTCGAGTCCCATCGTTCACCCTGTCGATATTCGACCCGTGCGGGTGTGGCGGAACTGGTAGACGCGTCAGGTTTAGGTCCTGGTGGGGAAACCCGTGGAGGTTCGAGTCCTCTCGCCCGCACTGCCATGCCCATCCCGAGACCCCCTTCGCGAGTGTCCCTATGCCCGTAGCCGCTGAGATCACCACACTTGAGGACGCCCGCCTTCGGCTGGACGTCAGCGTCTCCGAAGACGAGGTGCGTCGCCAATTGGACCGCACGGTTCGTGAGGTCTCGGGGCGCATGCGCCTCCCGGGCTTCCGGCCCGGCAAGGTTCCCGCCGCCGTCGTCATACAGCGCGTGGGCCGCGAGGCCCTCATGGCGCAGACGCTCGACCGCGCTCTGGGCGAGTGGTATGGCCAGGCGCTGCAGAGCGTCGGCGTGGTGCCGATTGACGACCCCGATGTGGAGCTGGGCGACACCGCCGAGACCGGCGTGTCGTTTGCGGCCACGGTCCGCGTGCCCCCCACACCCGTTCTGGGTCAGTACAAGGGTCTTGAGGTCGTGCGTGAGCCCTCCGAGGTGCCCGAGGGCGCTGCAGAGGCCGAGATCACGCGCATCCGCGAGCAGTCGGCGCGCCTTGAGGACGTCGAGCGCGCCGCGGCGTCGGGTGATTTCGTGGTGATCGATTACGACGGCGCCGTTGATGGTTCGGTGCTGCCGGGCGCCGGCGCCCGTGGTCAGCTGATCGAGTTGGGTGGCGATCGCATCCTTCCCGCGTTCACCGAGGCACTCGCGGGCGCGGTGGCAGGGGAGACCTGCACGTTCCCCGTGGAGTACCCGGAGGACGACACCCGGGATGAGATCAAGGGCAAGAGCGTCGAATACACGGTCACCATCCAGAAGGTGCAGGAGAAGCGCCTGCCCGACGTGGATGACGCGCTGGCGGAGTCCGTCGGGTTCGCGACCGCCGACGAGATGCGCACCGAGATCGATTCGCGCCTCAAGGCGGCGACCGAGCGGCTCGTCACCGACCGCCGCCGCCGCCGCGCCACCGACGCCGCGGTGGTCACCGCCACGTTTGACGTGCCCGACGTCATGGTGGATCGACGGATCGACCAGATCATGCACGACACCTCGCACCAGCTCCCGCAGGGCGTGGGCCTTGAGCAGTGGCTGGCAGCGCAGGGGCAGACGGTCGAGGAGGCGCGTGCTGCGCTTCGCACCGACGCCGAGATGTCCATTCGACGTGAGCTCGTGGTCGAGGCCATCGCCGACGCCGAGGACATCACCCTGAGTGACGACGAGGTCGAGGCCCGGGTTCGCGCGGATGCCGAGGATGCCGGCCGCGACCCCGACGAGCTGATCAAGGCCCTTCGCGACGCCGGCGGGTGGGAGAGCCTGCGCCAGGATCTGCGCGTCGAGCGTGCCGTCGACCTGCTGGCCGAGGCCGCCGTGGACATTACCCCCGAGCAGGAAGAGGAGCGCGAGAAGCTCCGGGCCGCCGAGGCCGACAAGGCCAAGGACGCACCGACGGACGTCGAGGCCCCGGAGTCGGGTGATGCCCCGGCGAAGACGCCCGCGGCGAAGAAGACCGCCGACAAGAAGTCCGCCGACAAGAAGTCGGGAGACAAGAAGCCCGCGGCGAAGAAGTCCGCCGACAAGAAGTCGTCCGACAAGAAGTCCGAGTCCGCGAAGGGGACCGGCACCGGCGCGGCGAAGAAGCCCGCGGCGAAGAAGCCCGCCGCAAAGAAGCCCGCCGCTAAGAAGGCCCCCGAGGAGATCGACGCCGAGTGAGCCCACTCATCCCGATGGTGATCGAGCAGACCGCCCGCGGCGAGCGCGCGTTCGATATCTACTCGCGCCTCTTGAACGAGCGCATCGTGTTCCTCGGAACGCCGGTGGATGACGACATCGCCAACCTGATCGTGGCCCAGTTGCTGCACCTGGAGAGCGAGGATCCCGACAAGGACATCTCGCTCTACATCAACTCGCCGGGTGGCTCCGTGTACTCCGGTATGGCCATCTACGACACCATGAACTTCATCAAGCCCGACGTGCAGACCATCTGCGTCGGCATCGCCATGAGCATGGGTGCACTACTGCTGGCCGCCGGTGCGCCGGGCAAGCGCATGGCTCTTCCCAATGCCAAGATCCTGATCCACCAGGTGTCGAGTGGTTTCTCGGGACAGGCAACCGACATCGAGATCCACGCGCGTGAGATCCTCGACCTTCGGCAGCGACTCGACGCGATCATCGCGAAGCACACCGGCCAGCCGCTCGAGAAGATCGCCACCGATACCGAGCGCGACTACTTCATGACGTCGGAGGAGGCCAAGGAGTACGGGATCATCGACCGGGTTATCGAGCACCACTAGGCCCCGTCCCGCACTCCGCACCGCATGGCACAGAAGACCACCGACACCAGCGAGCAACTGCTCTGCAGTTTCTGCGGCAAGTCCCAGCGCCAGGTGAAGAAGCTCATCGCCGGCCCGGGCGTCTATATCTGCGACGAGTGCATCGACCTCTGCAACGAGATCATCGATGAGGAGGCCGTCGCCCCGTCGGCCATCGGCTCCGAGGCGCTGCCGCGCCCCCGCGAGATCTACGACGTCCTGAACGACTACGTGGTGGGACAGGAGGAGGCCAAGCGCACGCTGGCGGTGGCCGTCTACAACCACTACAAGCGTGTGCAGATGATGCAGTCCAGTCACGAGGACATCGAACTGCACAAGAGCAACATCCTGCTGCTGGGGCCCACGGGCTGCGGCAAGACGCTGCTCGCGCAGACGCTGGCGCGCATTCTCAACGTGCCCTTCGCCATCGCCGATGCCACGGCCCTCACCGAGGCCGGGTACGTGGGCGAGGACGTCGAGAACATCCTCCTCAAGCTGATCCAGGCCGCGGACTTCGATATCAAGCGCGCCGAGACCGGGATCATCTACATCGACGAGGTCGACAAGATCGCGCGTAAGTCGGAGAACCCGTCGATCACGCGCGACGTGTCGGGGGAGGGCGTGCAGCAGGCGCTGCTCAAGATCCTGGAGGGCACGGTGGCGTCGGTGCCGCCGCAGGGCGGGCGCAAGCACCCGCATCAGGAATTCCTCACCATCGACACCACGAACATCCTGTTCATCTGCGGCGGCGCCTTCGCGGACCTGGACAAGGTCATCGAGCGCCGCATCGGGAACCGGGGCATGGGCTTCGCGGCCGACCTGAGGAACAGCCGCACCCACGACGCGCACGACCTGTTCGGCGACGTCCTGCCCGAGGACCTGGTGCGCTACGGGCTCATCCCCGAGTTCATCGGTCGCCTGCCGGTCGTGTGCGCCGTGCACCAGCTCACGCGCGACGACCTGGTCACCATCCTCACCGAGCCGAAGAACGCCCTCACCCGTCAGTACCGGCGCTTCTTCTCGTTCGACGACGCCGAGTTGGTATTCAGCGACGACTCGCTCCTGGCAATCGCCGACAGCGCCCTGGAGCGTGAGATCGGTGCCCGTGGCCTTCGGTCCATCATCGAGGCGGCCCTGCTCGACGTCATGTTCGAGCTGCCGTCCCGCGACGACGTGCGCAAGTGCGTGGTCACCCGGGAGACCATCGAGAAGGGCCTCCCGCCCACACTGGTCACCGAAGCCGCGGATCGCGAGCCGCTCGCCGAGGCCGGGGAGTCGGCGTAGCACCCAAGGGCGAGAGCGGTGCCTGGCCGGCTCGGCTCGAACCCCACGAGGTCGAGGCCCGGTGGGTTGACGCCTGGCGGGATTCCGGCGTGTCGCGCGGCGACCCGTCGAGCCCGCGGCCGCCGTATGTCATCGCGGTGCCGCCTCCGAACGTGACGGGCGTCCTGCACATGGGCCACGCGCTCAACGGCACCGTGCAGGATGTGCTCATTCGTCGCCATCGCATGGCGGGCTACGAGGCCGAGTGGATCTGTGGCACCGATCACGCCGGCATCGCCACCCAGGCCGTGGTCGAGAAGGCTCTCGCCGCCGATGGCATCCGCCGGGCCGACCTGGGGCGCGAGCAGTTCCTCGAGCGCGTGTGGGAGTGGAAGGCCGAGTACGGCGGTCGGATCATCGAGCAGTTCACGCGCCTGGGCTGCACCATGGATTACTCGCGCGAGCGCTTCACCATGGACGACGGCTATGCCCGCGCCGTGCTGAAGGTCTTCTGCGACCTGTACGACAAAGGCTACGTCTACCGCGATACGTATCTCGTCAACTGGGATCCCGGCCTGGGTTCGGCCATCTCGGACCTCGAGGTGGAGAACCGCGAGGTCACCGACACCCTGGTGCGCATCGCCTACCCGCTCTCGGACGGCTCGGGTGAGGTCGTGGTCGCCACCGTGCGTCCCGAGACCATGTTGGGCGACACGGCGGTGGCGGTGAACCCGGATGACGAGCGCTACCGTGACCTGGTGGGCACGACCGTCACGCTGCCTCTGGTGGGGCGCGAGATCCCGATCATCGGCGACGAGCACGTGGACCCCGCCTTCGGCACCGGCGCCCTGAAGGTGACCCCGGCGCACGACCCGAACGACTTCGAGATCATGCGCCGCCATGGGCTCGAGGCCATCTCGGTCATCGGCGAGAACGGCGAGATGACCGAGGCCGTCCCCGAGGCGTACCGGGGCCTCACCGCGGCCCAGTGCCAGGAGCGGGTGGTTGCCGACCTGCAGGCCGCCGGGCTTATCCGGGGCACCGAGGACTACCTGCACACGGTTCCGTTCTCGCACCGGTCCGGCGCACGCGTCGAGCCGCTGCTGTCCCTCCAGTGGTTCTGCGACATGAGCCGCTTGGCCGAACCCGCGATGCGCGCGGTGGAGGACGGTTCGGTGCGGTTCACCCCGCCCACCTGGGGCCGGGTCTACCTCGACTGGATGAACGAGATCCGCCCGTGGTGCCTGTCGCGACAGCTGTGGTGGGGGCATCAGCTTCCGGTCTGGTACCTGGGCGACGAGATCCACGTGGGCCTTGAGGAGCCGCAGGGGGATGGCTGGGAGCGCGACCCGGATGTGCTCGACACCTGGTTCAGCTCGGCCCTGTGGCCCTTCGCCACCCTGGGCTGGCCGGACCGCACTCCCGAGCTGGAGCGCTTCTATCCCACGAGCGTGCTCTCGACGGCGCGCGAGATCATCTTCCTGTGGGTTGCCCGCATGGTGATGATGGGCCTCGAGTACATGGGTGAGGTTCCGTTCACGGACGTGTACATCCACTCGGTGGTGCAGGCGCCCGACGGGCGACGCATGAGCAAGAGCCTGGGCACGGGAATCGACCCTCTCGACGTGGTGGGCCGGGAGGGCGCGGACGCCCTGCGCTTCGGGTTGCTCATGATCACCTCCACGCAGGACGTGCGTTTCAGCGAGGACAGGATTCGCCAGGGCCGGCAGTTGGTCACGAAGCTGTGGAACGCCACCCGCCTGGTGGTTGACCGCGGCGGCCGCGCCGACGTGGCGGCCCCGGCGCCCCAGACGCTGGGTGACAGGTGGATCGCGTCGACCATTGGCTCGGCCATCGAACAGGCCGAGCGCCTGGTTGAGGGCTTCGAGTTCAGCCAGTTGGCCGATCTGCTGTACCACCTGATCTTCGACGACCTGTGCGACTGGTACCTCGAGTTGCTCAAGGCGGGGCAGGCGGACCCCGCGTTCGCCGGCGTCGCCCTGGAGCAGGTGCTGGCGCTCGCGCACCCGGTCATCCCCTTCACCACCGAGGAGTGCTGGAGCCGCCTGCCGGGGTCCGAGGGGCTCATGCTCACGCACGCCCCGGCGATCGCCCTCGGGCCGCGTGATGAGGCGGCCGAGGAGTCGATCACCGCTCTGCGCGAGGTGATCGCCGCCGTGCGCGCCCTGCGCGTGGAGCAGGGAATCTCACCACGTACCCCACTCACGCTGTCTCTCGTCACGGACCAGCTCGGCATCGTTCCCGACGACGCCCTGACCTCTCTCGCCAACGCGGAGATGGGCGACCCGGGCGACGGCGCGCTGGTGGTGCCCCTCGCATGTGGTCGCCTGCTGGTGCGCGCGCCGGAGGTTGACCCCCAGGCCGAGCGTCTGCGGCTCGAGACGGCACTCTCCGCGGCGCGCACCGAGTTGGCACGGGCCGAGAAGCAGCTGCACAATGAGCGCTTCACCAGCCGAGCACCCGCGCACCTGGTGCAGGCCGAGCGCGACAAGGCCCACCGTCACACCACTGAGATCGAGGAGATCTCGGCGCGTCTCGCCGCGATGGGCTGAACCCAGGCGTGGACCACGAGGCCGCTGAGCGCTGGATCGAGGGACTCGACCTGATGGGCATGAGGTTCGGGCTCGAACGCATGCAGGCGCTCATGCAGGCCCTTGGTAACCCGTGCCGGGGTGTGCCGCTCATCCATGTGGTGGGCACCAACGGCAAGTCATCGGTCACCCGAATGGTCGCTGCCGTACTCACCGCGCAGGGCGTGCGGACCGGGGCGTACCTGTCACCGCACATCATGGGGTGGCATGAGCGCATCGCCCTGGGGGGGGAGGACATCACCCCGGCCGCGTTTGCGCGGGCGGCCACCGTGGTGGCTGATGCCGTGCCGTCTGTTCCGGGCGGGGCGATCACCCAGTTCGAGGCCCTCACGGCGATTGCGCTGTGCTCCCTGGCCGCCGCGGGCGCGGAGGTCGTGGTTCTGGAGGCGGGCCTGGGCGGCAGGCTGGATGCCACCAACGTCCTGGACGCCCAGGTGGTCGCGCTCACCAACGTGGACATCGAGCACGCCCACCTGCTGGGCGACACCATCACGGCGATCGCAAAGGAGAAGTTGGCGGTCGCCCCGGATGGCTTCAGCGGTTTGGTGATCGGGCCCATGGAGCCCGTGGTGGCCGCGGAGGTTGATGCCGTCATCGCCTGGCGGGGCATGTCCGGATGGCGGGTGGGGCAGGAGATCGCGGTCCGATCCGGAAACGGACTCCCCATGACGATCACGACCCCCAACGGATCGCTCACGGCCCTTGAGGCCCCGATCGCGGGCGCCTACCAGCGCAACAACCTTGCAGTGGCCGTGGGCGCCGCCGAGCGCCTCATCGGGCGCGGCCTCAATCGCGACCTCCTGCTTCAGGGGCTGTCGCGCGTGGTCAATCCGGGCCGCCTTCAGGTGATTCCCGGCGAGCCGACGATCGTTCTTGACGGTGCGCACAATCCAGCGGGGGCCCGCGCTCTGGCCGTCGCGCTCCCGGAGGTTCTGGGCGACGTGCGCCCGGTGGCCGTCATCGGGATGATGGCCGACAAGGATGCGGAGGGCATCTGCGATGCGCTGGCGCCCGTGATCAGCGGCGCACGTGTCACGCGCGCGTCGGGCGGCCGCGCCATTCGCCCTGAGCCGATCGCGCGCATGCTGAACGATCGCGGGGTGCCGGCCGAAGTCGTACCGGCCCCGGCACGCGCACTTGAGCAGGCGCGCCTCGACGCCGGCCCCGGTGGAGCCGTGCTGGTGGCGGGGTCGCTTCATCTGCTGGCCGACCTCGCCCCGATCGTGGGGGCCTCTGGTCGACTGGGCACCGGTGGTACACTCGCCGCCGTTTCGGGGCAGCCATGGCATTCCGAGGGGATATGGGGTTCACGATGAGCAGCTCGACCAGTAGTGATCCCTTCCAGTCGATCTCCGACTTCCTCGGATCGACCGCCTGGACAGTCACGATGCTGCTCATCCAGGTGTTCGCGATGGCGCTGTGGCTGGCGCTGGCGTACTGGGTGGACCAGGACGCCCCCCGTCGTTTCGGCGTACCGCTCCAGGTCGCGGGACAGCTCGG
>Ga0082335_1009760_pt1 | contig 10180 bp, 8 predicted proteins | sample Subgrocontami58m_FD_72375 | JGI IMG/M metagenome (GOLD analysis project Ga0082335, IMG submission 72375) | Subsurface groundwater microbial communities from S. Glens Falls, New York, USA - GMW37 contaminated, 5.8 m (SPADES assembly) (version 2) ... | reverse complement strand
GGGCGGGGGCCCGGCGGACATGGCCAGGATGCCGGCGACACCGACCGCACAGATCACGCCCCCCGCCGCGAAAGCGATCGCCGCCGCCCGCAACGGCCGACCGGTCCCCGCAGTCGCAGCTTCTCCCCGTGACCCAGCCGCACCTGCGCCGATCGGGGCCGACCCGCCTGCCGGCGCAGTCGCCGAGGTCGCCGCACCGTCATCCTCCACCAGCGCCTCCGCGACCGCGTGCGCGAAATCGAGCGCGCTGGCGAAGCGCCGCGCCGGGTCGGGCTCCAGCGCCCGCAGCGCGGCCGCCTCGAGCGCGGGCGACACCGCCGGATTGAGCGAGCCCGGCGGCGCCGGCCGCTCCTTCGTGATCTTGGTGAGCAGCAGCATGGGGTTCGCGCCCGACCAGGGCAGCCGCCCGGTCAACACTTCGTACAGCACCACGCCCAGGCTGAAGACGTCGCTGCGCGCGTCGGCCTTGGATTCGGATTCGAGCCGCTCGGGAGCCACGTAGCCGAGCGTCCCGAGCACCGTGTTGGCCGCGGTGAGCGTGGAGCCGACCTCGATCGGGCGCGCGACGCCGAAGTCGCTCAGGTGCGGCTGCCCCGCCGAGGAGAAGAGGATGTTGCGTGGGTTGACGTCGCGGTGGACGATGCCGCGGCAGTGGGCGAAGTGCAGTCCCCGGGCGACCTCGGCGACGCCCGCGGCGAGCGCCTGCAGGTCGGTGCCGGCCACTGGGGCCGATCCCGCCGCGGCCGCGGCTCCGCGGACCTCCAGCAGTTGTCCCAGGGTCGGGCCGTCGACGAAGGTCATGGCAATGTGGTACCAGCTCCCGGTCTGCTCGAGCGGGCCGGTGCGCACCAGGTTCGGGTGGTCCAGCGAGCTGGCCAGTTCGGCCTCGCGCCGGAAGCGGGCGAACTTCTCCGCCACCTTGTCCGCCGGCTCGTCGGGCGCGACGTAGAGCACTTTGAGCGCAATGGTCTGTCCGTCGCGCGTGTCCTCCGCGCGGTAGACGTAGCTCGAGGCGCCGCGACCGACCAGCGCGTGCAGCTGGTAAGGCCCCAGCATCGACTCGCCGCAGGACTTGTCCTTCGGCGCCAGCTCGGCTTCGGGACGGCGGCCGATCTTCCCCTCCTCGCGCAACCGACGCGCTTCGTCCACCTGCGCCTGCGCGCGCACCGCGGCCGCCGCCTCGGCGAAAATCCCGCGCACGTGCCGCTCGAGCCCGGGATCGAACACCACCGTCTGCGGGGAGGGCAGGACGCCCCGCTGGAGCGGCTTCGCACAACGCGGGCAGGAGGCCGCGCCCGCGGGCGCGACCACCTGGGTCAGGCACGCCGCGCAGACCCGCAGGTGCTGCCCCGTGGAGAGAAAGCGCGCGGTCTCGCGCAGCCCATGAGCCTCCTCCGCGGTGGCGAGCCCGTCTTGCGCGGCCTGGTCGGCGGCCGCGACGCCGCGGGCCGTCGCCTGCGCCCGGCACTTCTTCACCCGGTCGGGCGCCACGGCCTTCCAGCGCGACAGCAGCATCCCCACCACCACGTCTTCCGCCTGGCTCATGCGCCTTTCCCCTCCGCCGCGTCGGCCTCCCGGATCAGGGCTTGCGACTCTTCGTCGTACTCCGAAGCCTTGCCGTACATGTAGACCCCGAGCGCGCGCTTCGCGTTCGGGTCCGTCGGGGCGATCGCCACCCAGCGCCGCAGGATCGCGATCATGTCGTCCACCGGAATGATGAAATACTCTTCCTGGGCCCGGTCCGCGATGAGCACGAATTCCCCGGGATCGTCGCCATGCGGGAGCAGCGCGCCGATCCGGGCGAGCAGCTCCTGGTCCCAATGCCCCGCTTTATTGGTGGCGACGAATTGGTCGAGGAGCTCGATCAGCCGATGCGTGGGTCGTTCCATGGTCCGGACACGCGCGCGAAGTCGCGTGAAACAGCGGGTCACCAGGGCAGGTCCCGTTGCCACCGACCGGCAAGGCCGGTTGCAGCCGGACCCTTCGGGCCGAGGACTCATTTCACCGGGTAATAGTCCCCGACATTGATGCCGTCGGCGGTCTCGCCGACGCGATACTTGAGCTTGACGCCCTTGACCTCCAGGTCGAATTCGGCAGGCGGACTCTGTTTCCCGAGCTTCGGCAGCTGCTCGCCTCTCGCGAGCTTCTGCTGGATGTCCTTCACGATCGCCCGCTCGATGTCGTCCATGCTGGCCTTCGATGGGTCGAACTGGCGCATGATCTTGTCGGGACCCTTGTGCGGCCGATTGTAGGCGTGGCCGCTGTTGATCTTCACCTGCTTGTCGCCGAGCCTCGTCTCGCGAATGATGTTGTTCGCGGGGGCATCGGGTGCGCTCGTCTCCTTGAACTGGATCGGATCGTCCACCGGCGTGGGGGGCTTGGTTTCCGCGATCGGCTCGGTCTTGGGCTTCGTATCCGGCCCGTCCGTAGGCTTCTTGACGTTCGGCCCGTCCTGCGGAACCTTGGGGAGCTTCTTCCCCTTCAGCTTGATCCGCATGTGCTTGATGCCGTTCACCGTGGGCACGCCGACGAACACCGCCGTGACGCCGAGTTCGCCGAGCCTGGCCGACGCGCGCTCGATCCGCTTCGGGTCGCCCGAACCGAGGTCAGCGACGAGCGCCTGGGCGTCGGCCGGGAGGTTCACCAGACCTTCGAAGACCACGTTGGCCGTGTTGTTGATGGTCTCGCCGAGCTTGCCCTGCTTCGACAACTGGCCCGAGGTGCTGGCGGGCTGATAGGCCTCGTAGTATTCCCACTCACCGTTCTGGGAGGCGTAGAGCGCGAGCGCAGCGTAGGCAACGTCGTCGGCGAGCGCATGGGCGGCCTCGTCGGCGAAGGCGATCGTCCCCTCGCCGATCTTGTAGACTCCCTTGCCGATGCCCTTGGCCACTCCCGCCACGAAGGGGTACGCCTTTTCCCCCACGTAGTAGGTGACGCCTCCCTTGACCACCTCGCCGGTCTTGTTCTCGACGTAGATGAGCCCGTTGCCGCTCTTCACCAGCAGGTAGTCGATCACTCCCTGGTCGGGGTCGACGTGGGTGTAGGATTCGCCGGTCATCGGATCCGTCCCGGTGACGGACGTCGGGATCATCGCGTCCATGATGCGCCCGTCCGGATTCACCTGGACCGCGACGTGGACATCCCGATTGCCGATCTTGACCTTGTAGACCTTGTGGCCGAACTTGGCATCGTACATTCCGATGAACTCGCCACGGGTCTGGGTCAGGGTCAGCAACCCGGGGATCCGCTCGGGGGAGAAGCCGATCCTCTGAAAGCCGAAGCCGTGGTTCCTGAGGATGCGCTCGTACGCTTCCCTATCGACGTAGACCGGCGAACCGTCTTTTTTCTCGTCCGCGTGAATGATGTTCTCGGGGTCCGCGCGGCCGATCTTCTTCACCACGTGGGAAGGAGCGAATCGCGGCACCGGCCGGGGCGGGTCGCCCGGCTTGAAGAAGCCCTCGGGGAGCTGCCCCGGGGCGTCGGGATCGCTCACGTATCCGCTATCGGGATCGACCTCGATCTTCTTGGTGCCGAGCGTGTCCATCGGTCCGGTCGAGGTGAAGTCCGGCTCGCCGTCCTTCTTCTTCAGGCGCTTCTTCTTCGTGACCAGCGCGGATTCGTTCCCTGGGTCGTTCAGCACGGGGGTGGACACGCTCCCGGAGTCGCCGCTGTTGCCGCTGCCTGTGCCGCCGGAGCCCCCGGAGCCCGCGCCGCCCGTGCCGCCGATGGATCCGTCTCCCGGGAGCGCTCCGCCCGGCAAGTCCGCCACGGCGGTGCTCTTTCCGATCGGGGACCCGCGATCGAGGGAGCCCGAAGCGTTCTTGTCCAGGTTCGCGAGCTTGCGGCCGAGCACCGTGACGGCCACCAGGAGGGCGACGCCGACGCCCAAGACGAGGAGCAGGCTCTCCGCAGAAGAGGCGCCCTGACGGGCCGGGACGATGCGGCGGGAGTGCATGAATTCACCTCCGGAAGCAAGGGAAGCGCGAATCGCCGAGGTCGGAGCGGCGCAGCCGGGTCATGGATGCCGGGGACACAGACGATAGCCCTCCGACCGTTCGAGGTCAAGATCGAGAGCGGCCGGGGGTGCATGACCGCAGTTGCGGGCGGCCAACTGCAGAGAGCGCGGTCCGCCGAAGGAGGACCAAACTACGGATTTCACGGATTTCACGGATGGACGGCCGATGTGAGTCCGGTGGACATCAGGGACAGTCACAGCGACACGCCACGGTCTCGCGCAGCTGCGGTCATGCACCCAGCAGCCGGGCGACCTGCGACCGCGGGAGCCGGGGCGATGGGCGCGCCGACGATGCCACCTGCGTTGCGGCCGGCGCCGCCGCTGCCGGGCCGGCCGCGAATCCCCCGGATCCCGCGGGTGTACTGCGCAGCTTCGGCAAGTACGAGCTCCTGGAAGAAGTCGGCCGGGGCGGCATGGGCGTGGTCTACCGCGCCTTCGACCGCGAACTGCGGCGCGAGGTCGCGCTGAAGACGATCCGCTGCGCGGATGGCGCCAACCCTCAGGCGGTCGAGCGCCTGCTGCGCGAGGCGCGCACGGCCGCGTCGCTCGCCCATCCGGGCATGGCCCCACTATGGCGCTGCCCGGTCCAGCAGCCGCGCAATATCCGGGTCGGCGCGCGCCTCGTCGTCGAGCAGGTCGGGATCGACGACGAGCGCCTCGGCCAGGAGCGCCTTCCCCCGGGCGAGGAGCCGCTCCGCCTCCTCCCGGTCGGGCGGAATCGCGGCGCGATCCGGGTCGACTCCGCCGATGGAGGCGATCCCGTACGTCTGGGCGAGCATGTAGCGCGTGCACGCGAGGTACTGCTTCGGTTCGAGTTTCTCGACCAGGTCGCGAATGAACGGATCGCCGCGGTCCCATTCCTCCTGAAGCAGCCGCAAGCCGCGCTCGATGGAGGTTCTCGCGCTCGGGTATCGGCCTTCCGCGAACATCCGCTCGCCGAACTCCATCGCGTTCACCCACGCCGTGGCGCGAGCCGGACGCCCGCAGTACGCGCGATCCAGCCACTCCGTGTAGGTCGTGAAGAGGTCGGTTCCGCTCCATCGCTCCGCCACGAGGGTCAGGAATGTTCATGGAATCACTCTCCCGGTGGGCGCCAATCTGTCGCACGGACGGGAGGATCTCCCAGCAGCCGCTGCAAGTCGCGGCGGAGCTTGTCGAACGAGGGCGCAGACCGAGCCGCCGCCGCCAGATCGAACTTGGCGGCCAAGGTCGGTTGGTCCACCGTCTCGCTATACCCGCGAGGCATCCGTCGCCCCAGCCATTCCTTGGCGCTGCGAATCGCTTCCGGCTCCGGCGGCGGCTCCAGATCGGCCGGCAATCCGTGAACCCCGCGGAGCGAAACCGCACTCGCGAGAAACCAGGACTCGAATTCGCATTTCGCGATGACGACCGACAAGGGGAAGCTCCCGCGCTGCCCCCGGGCCCAGCCCGACAATCGCGGCGCAAGCTCCGCGGGACAATCGCCGTTGGCATCCAGGAGAATCAGCACCGCGCCTCCGGCACCGGCCTTGCGTGCGGCGAGTTCCACGGCGCGTTGAAGCTCCTCCCGCTTGACCAGTTTTCCGCGTGGAACGCGGTGCGGACGAAGGACCGTGACTGGGGGGTCGAGAAGCGGGATCATCCGCCGAAGCAGCACGGGAACCGCCTCGTATTCCCCGTGACCCTCGACGATCGTGGCCAGGTTCACGACGAAACATCCTCGAACAGGTCCAGTTGATTCATTTCCTGGACCGATCCGGGGTCCGGCATCAGTTGATTCGCGCGCAGGAGCTCGCCGGCCGTGTAGAGCCGGTCGTGCAATGCGGAACGGGTCGCTTCGTCGAGTTTCCCGATGCGGGTCCGGCCGTCGACGGCCTCCACGGCCAGGATCTGATCGGAACCGATGGAGGGGTCGTCGAGCAGCTCGGCGCTGTGGCTCGTGACGACGACCTGGACCTGCCGGGCCGCTTCGGCGATGCAGTCGCGCAGGACGCCGGCCGCCGCGGGATGGAGCGACGTTTCCGGCTCCTCGAGTCCCACCAGCCCCACGCGCCGCCCATTGCCGGGCTGGAAGAGCGCCACAAGGATGGCCAGGGCGCGCAACGTGCCGTCCGACATGTTGATCGCAGGGAAGCGCCAGGGATCGGCGGCGCCTTGGACGCGGTGCCGGAATTCCAGGGTCTGCATGTGCCCGACGGGCTTGGAGTGCACGTCCGTCACGCCGGGCACGACGCGCTCGAGATACTGGGCCACGCGCGCCTTGAGATCCTCCCCCGCCTGCTCCAGGCGCGAAACCACGGCCGCAAGGTTGCCCCCGTCGCGACGCAGCAGGGACCCGGGATCGGGCTTCTGCAACTCGCGAATCGCATCCGGGTTGACGTTGTAGAAACCCATGTGCGATAGCGCGTCGTAGACGCCGCGATACTGCGGCAGTCCGGCCGCGTTCACGAGGTAGAGCCGGTCCGAGGAAACGGGAGGATAGGCGCCGGCTTCGGGCACGACCAGTTTGCCTTCCCGGACCAGGAAGCGATTCCCGCCGATCTTGCACTCCTCGTGCAGCACGACGTAGGCGCCGGCCGCGCGCGCGCCGATTTCGAAGGCGTAGAAGCCGCCCGTGGAATCGGGGAGGCAGTAGTCCAGCCGCACGCCGAAATGCGTCGGATGGCCGCCGGAACGCCGGCGGACCTCGTTGATCCCGCCGCGCACCTGCAACGCCTGATCCAGAGGCCCGGTGAGGGATTCCGCGGTCAGTCGCAGGGCGTCCACGAAATTGCTCTTGCCGGCCCCGTTCGGTCCCACGAGGAAATTCAATCGTCCAAGGGTCACGTCGCAGCCGGCGATGCTGCGGTAGTTCTTGAGCCGGACGCGATGGATCAAGACGTTCGATTCGGACATCTCGGCCGTCCCCCGGGATCGAGCAGCGCCCTCGCCGGGTGGGTGATGCGCGCTGCGGTGTCGCCGTTCATGCTTTAGCGCAGTCGCGAGGCGGTGTCCAAGGAAATGGCGCCGTCACCCCCTACCCCACCACCTGCGCCAGCCACTTCAGCAGGATCGTCGCAACCGTCTCCGGCGGCAGCGCAGACCGCACCCGCACCGCGGTCGGCGCCCGCGCCGGCTCGACCACCCCGGCGTCTTCGCACGCGTGCTCCCGGGACCCTACCTGGGTGCCTTTCCCAACCGGAAGACCAGGTCGCCCTGGTGCTCGTCGGGCGAATTCGACACGCCGCCGTCGTCGACGCGGTTCGGGCCGACGCTGTAAAGCACGAGGCCGCCCTCGACCGCGCGCATCCGCAGCGGCTGGCCGTCGAACGGGTCGAGCGGAAGCTCCCACATGCGGGCGGGCGCCACGTCGTCGAGCTTCGCCGGCCAGGCGCCGGTCTCCGCGCGATGGAGCTCCGCGGCGATCGCGACGCGGGCGAGCCTCTCGCGCGCGTCGGTGATGGCGCCGTTCTCTGCCGAGGAGCTCAGCGTGGGGGTGAGCAAGCGGGTCAGGATGCCGCTCTGCCGGGCGACCGCCCAGTCGGTGAGCGACTTCCAGTCCGCAGCGGATTCGTAGTAGGGCTTCACGCCGATGTCGCGGCAGCGGACCATCACCTGCCGGTAGCTGCGCACGTCGTCGCCGAGGAGGAAGACGCGCCAGAGGGGCAGGAGCAGGGTCTGGCCGAACCGGTCGATGCCGAGGGCGGCCTCGGCGGTGCCCGACGGGTCGTCGCCTTCGGCCAGCATGGCCATGGCCGAGAGCCCGAAGGCCTCCTCCATGCGCAGGGCGCGCAGGAGCGACCGGGCGTAGCTCGCGGGTTCGGCGGCGACCAGGGGCGAAATGTCGGCGCGCGAGGCGGTCCCGGACGCGAGCACTTTCTCGAGGGTGTTGACGAACACCCGCTCGACGGAGCTGGCGCAAATCCAGCCGATCAGGAGCGGGCTGTCCGCGCGCATGTGGCGGGCAACGTCGCGGATGGTCCTGAGGTTCTCGATCGCCTCCTTCATGCGGCCTTGCAGGGCGCAGGCGCGGGCTTCGAACCCGAGCAGGCGGGTGACGCGGCGGAGGTTGGCGAGCTCGGGCAGGAGCCAGTCCATCCGCGGCTGGGCGTAATCGTGATCGAAGACACACTCCGGCATGGCCGCGGCGCGGCGCACGAGCGCCAGAACGGGGGCGAGCCGCTGCTGGGTGTCGAGCAGCTCGGGATCGTCCTGGGCCGGGGCCTCGCCTTTGCCGTTCATCCACGTCTCGAACCGCTCGGAGACCGGCGGCGGATTGGCGGCCGGGCGGGCGCCGCCCGCGGCGATTTCCCGGATCCGCTCCTCGGTCAGCGGCGGTCCGGAAGGGTGAAGGCGCTCGAGGGCCTCGAAAGCGCGCTCGTAGACGAGTGCGGCGTTGGATGCGTCGGGCACCCGCGGGGGTGCGACCGAAAGTGCCAGGGCGCCGGCCTCGGAGCGCAGCCCTGCGAGTTGGATGCGGACGGCCGCGTCGAGGTTGGTGAGGGTCATGATCTGGAGCACCAGGATCGCGGCGAAGGCCGTCGCGAGCCGGGCGCTCGGCCAGGCGCGGGCCGCGGGGTCCTCCGGCTGGCCGATCGAGCTCAGCCCCGCGCGGGCCATCACGCCCGCGCCGATCGCGAAAGCCGCGGTCCACGAGGCCGCGTAGACGAACCAGCCCGCGCCCATCTGGTTGGCCTCCAGCACCCGCGCGAAGACCGCGGCCGCGACGCCGAGCCCGAGGGGAACCAGCGCGGCCAGAGTCGGCAGCAGCCGGCGCCAGAGCTTTCGCTCACAGCGTGCGGAGAGGGAAAGCACGGCGGCCGTGCCGACCAGGGCGGCGGCCAGGGATTCGATCCAGAGCAGGGCGTAGCCCATGTCGATCACTCCTTCGCAAGGCCCGGAAGAACGGAGCGCCGGGATTCGACGCGGGGCAGCGGCACGATGCGTCCGCCGGCCCGGGCGAGCAGGGTTTCGCGCAGCGCGTCCTGCTCGTTCAGTTCGGGGAAGAGCGCGCGCACGCGCGCGGCTTCGGCATGGAGGTCGTCGGCGCGGAGACCGGCGGAGTCCAGCGGACGCGTGACGTTGGCGGCGCTCAGAGAGAGGTTGGCCCACACCAGAGCGACCGCCGCCGCGGCCGCGGCGAAGGACCAGGGCCGGGAGCGGACCCGCGCCGGCCCGCGCGCGAACTCTGCGTCGATCGCCGCGAGCACGCGCGCGCGCAGCTCTGGGCTCGGGGCCGGGACCGACCGCGCCGCCAGCCGCCGCTCGAGGTCGGACCGCGGTCCGGACGGCGCTTCGGGTTCGTTCATGGACCGGGCCTGCCTTTCATTCGCCTTCCGGCAACAGTTCGCGCAGCTGGTTCAGCGCGTACTGGTACCGGCTTGCCGCCGTGTTCGGACTGATCCCCAGCGTGGAGCCCACCTCGGCGAACGTCAAGCCGCCGTCGAGCTTGAGGGCGAGCACCTCGCGCTGCTCGGACGGCAGGGCCGCGACGGCGCGCGCGAGGCGATCGGAATCGATGGCGGCTTGGGCGGACCGGGGCGGTTCGGGGCCGGTTTCGCGCGCGGGTACCCGCGCGAGCGCCCGGCGCTCCGTCGCGCGGCGTTCCGCGCGCGCCGCCGCCGCGTGCCGCAGCGTGGCGAACAGGTACGCGCGCAGGTTGCGCACCCCCGTGAGCGACGTGCGGGCGCGCACCAGGGCGACCATGGTCTCCTGCACGAGGTCCTCCGCTTCCGCCGCCGAGCCGGTGAGCGTCCACGCCGTCCGGTGAAGCGGGCCCGCGAGCGCATCGTAGAGCGCGACGAACGCGGCTTCCCGGCCGGCCGAGAGATCCGGAATCAGGTCGTCGATCGGCGGGGAGCTCATCGTGCGCACTCGGCTCCGGGCTGCGGCTTCGTGGATCACCGTCGCGGCGCTCCCGTCGATCAAATCACAGCCCAAGAGGGGGGAGCGAGGCGAATTTGCTTGGGGATTCTGCGGGGAAGGTGCGAATGTGCGCAAGGTGTTTCTGACGCGGTGGTAGCGCCGTAGACGCTCGCCGGAAACTCAGCGCGGCTGCACGGTGCTTTCGGTGAGTTGCACGGTGCTTTCGGCCAGTTGCACGGTGCTTTCGGCCAGTTGCACGGTGCTTTCGGCCAGTTGCACGGTGCTTTCGGCCAGTTGCACGGTGCTTTCGGCCAGTTGCATGGTGCTTTCGGCCAGTTGCAG
>Ga0082335_1009759_pt1 | contig 10180 bp, 9 predicted proteins | sample Subgrocontami58m_FD_72375 | JGI IMG/M metagenome (GOLD analysis project Ga0082335, IMG submission 72375) | Subsurface groundwater microbial communities from S. Glens Falls, New York, USA - GMW37 contaminated, 5.8 m (SPADES assembly) (version 2) ... | reverse complement strand
GAGCGGATTGCGGTAGTGGATCGCTCCGCACGCGGAGCATACGTGGCGCGGCAGCGTGTCGCCGTCGGGCACGCGAATGACGATCTTGGCGCCGCAGTTCGGGCAGAAGTTCATGGACGGAGAGCGCGAATCTCGAACTATGATACCTTAACGCGTCGACTTCCTTTCCGCCCTCCATGCGTCCGTCCCGGGTCCTTGCGCTGCTCGAGCGCGAATTCCTCGCAAGCGAAACCGGCGCGCACACGCCGGTGATGCTGTGGGGCCCGCCGGGCGTGGGCAAGTCGCAACTGGTGCTGCAGACCGCCGAGCGCCACGGCGCGGCGGTCATCGACGTGCGGCTTGCGCAGATGGAGCCCACCGACCTGCGGGGCATCCCGTTTCGCGAGGGCCGCAACGTGCTGTGGTCGGTGCCGGCGCTCCTGCCCGACGCCGAGCGCCACGGCGCGCGCGGCATCCTGTTCCTCGACGAGATCACCTCCGCGCCCCCGACGGTCACGGCGGCGGCCTATCAGCTGATCCTGGACCGCAGGCTGGGCGAGTACCGCGTGCCCGACGGTTGGGCGATCGTCGCCGCGGGCAACCGCCACGGCGACCGCGGCCTGGTCTACCAGATGCCCGCTCCGCTTGCGAACCGGTTCACGCATTTCGACGTCGAGCCGGACCTCGAAGACTGGATCGCCTGGGCGCACGAGCACCGGATCGATTCGCGCCTGATCGCATTCCTGCGCTTCCGGCCCGACCTGCTGTTCGATTTCGACGCCGCGCGGGCAAGCCACGCCTTTCCCTCGCCGCGATCCTGGGAGTTCGCGCATCGCGCGCTGGGCAAATTCTCCTCCGGCGGCGGACTGCTCGCCGAGGCCCTGAAGGGCTGCGTGGGCGCGGCGGCCGCGCTCGCCTGCATGGCCTTCATCGAGCATCTCGGCGCGCTGCCCGACATCGGCGCCATCGCGGCCGGGCGCGAGACGGGCGTCCCCGGGCCCATCGACCTGCAATACGCGGTCGCCACCGCGCTGGTGCAGCACGTGGCGAGGCTCGCCGCGGCCGAGCGCACCGCCGCGGCCGGGAACGTGCTGCGCTACGCCCGGGGCTTTCCGCAGCGCGAGGTCGGCGTGATGCTCGTCGTGGACCTGCAGCGCGCGGTCGGCGAGCCGCTCTACGCGAATCCGGAATTCGCGCACTGGGCGGACGAGGTGAGCGGGCTGCTCTCGTATGAGCGCCGGTGAGAGCGAGGCCGCGGCGCTCGCGAAGCTCTCCGCTGCGCGCTCGCGCCTGCTGCTCGAGCGCCCCTTCGTCGGCGCGCTGATCCTGTACCTGCCGCTGCTCGCCGACGCGCGCTGCCGCTCGATCGCCACCGACGGCCGCGCGCTGTATTTCGATCCGGCCCACGTGCTCTCGCTCACCTTCGCCGAAACGCAGTTCATGCTCGCCCACCAGGCGCTGCACTGCGCGCTCGGGCATTTCGCGCGGCGCGGGCACCGCCTGCGCAGGAAATGGGACTTCGCGTGCGACTACGCCGTGAACAGCCTGCTGATCGACGACGGCATGAAGGCGCCCCCGCAGGCGCCGTGGAGCACGGCGTTTCGCGGGCTTTCCGCCGAGGACATCTATCCGCTGCTCGCGGACGACCCGGGCGGCGAGAGGCTGGATGAGCACCGGTTCGGCGCGCTCGATGCGGCGGCGAGCGGCGCCCACCGGGCGGAGCGCGCCGGGGCCGACGGCGATTTCCTCGAAGCGCATCGCGACGGCTTCGACGAAGTCGCGTTCCAGCTGCCGAGCCTGACCGGCGCGCACGCGCTGGCCGAGACCTGGCGCAGCCGGCTCGCGGCGAGCGCGAGCGAGGCGGCGCGCGCCGGCCGGCTCTCCGGCCATTGGTCGTCGATCGCCGACCACGCGATCGCGCCGCGCCTGCCGTGGCGCTCGCTGCTGGAGCGCTTCATGATGCGCGTGGCGCGCGACGATTTCAGCTTCGCGAGGCGCAGCCGGCGCGAGGGCGACGCGCTGCTGCCGGGAATGGAGAGCGGCGAGGCGAACCTCGTCGTCGCCGTGGACACCAGCGGCTCGATCCCGCGCGACGCGCTCGAGGATTTCCTCGAGGAGGTCGACGCGATGAAGGCGCAGGTGCGCGCGAACGTCGCGCTGCTGCTGTGCGACGCGGCGCTTGCGCCCGGCATGCCGCTGCGCTTTCATCCCTGGGAGCGCATCGAGCTGCCCGAGGGCGCAGCGGGCGGCGGCGGCACCCGCTTCACGCCCGTGTTCGACTGGGCGCAGGCCGAGTCGGTGCGCCCGGATGCGCTGCTGTACTTCACCGACGCCGAGGGCGAGTTCCCCGAGCGCCCCCCCGATTACCCGGTGATGTGGCTCGTGCTCGGCAACGCGCCCGTGCCGTTCGGCGAGCGGGTGCAGCTCAATTAGACCTCGGGGTCCGCTCCGTGGCCGGGGCAGCCGGCACCGTACCCTTGAGCGTCGGATTGGAAATGTACTTGTGCTGAACGGGCATCTTCGGCGGCCGGATCTCCTCCCGCTTCGCCATCAGCAGGACACTCGAGTTCTGGGGCACTTCGTGAAAGCGTGTATAGGGCGGCAGCTCGAACACCTTCGGTTCGCGCAGCATGTCGCATGCTCCCTTCAGGAAGAGAATCCGGTAACCGTTGTTCAGGTAGAAATCGTGGAACCACGTGGGGTTCACGTTGTAGAAGCCGTGATTGAACATGTTGAGGGGCATGGCCTGGATCAGCGTCCCGCCTTCCCTGACCAGCGCGGCCAGATTCATCGCCGCCTGGCCGATGTTGAAGCAATGCTCGCAGGTACCCGGATCCACGACCAGGTCGTAGGTTTCGTGCAAGTCGGCGGTAATGGGAAAGTTGAGATCCAGCAGGATCTCGTTGCCCCTCGCCTCGTGGATGTCGATGACGTCGAGCTCGTATCCGAGTTCCTTGAACAGGGAGACTGAATCGACGATGCGATCGATGTATCCGCTGACGCCGAACCATGCGCAGATTTCCGCGGAGTCGGGACGGACCGGAATGCGCGCCGCAATTTGTGTCCCCACGCAGGCCTCGAGCTGCTGCCGGGTGACGACGATGTCCGGGTAGCCTGCGGAGCAGGCCAGGCCGCCGCGTTGCTCCGCGGCGACCTTGCAGATCATCTCCAGTATAAGCGCCGGAATTCCCATAGGTGCTAGCGCCACGCAGCCTGTCCCGCGGCGAGGGCCGGGTATTCCATGCGCGCGACGGCCGGGTTTTCCGGGGTTCCGACGTTGCGGTGGTGGACGTCGTTGTGGAAGGTGTTGATGCGCCCCATGAAGTGCGGCAACACGTCGGTGCTGAAGTCGATCTCGACGATTCCGCGGCTGCGGTGAATGTCGGTCAGGAAAGTCGTCATCGTCATCTCGTTGCCCGCGTCGCGAGACCATGATACCTCAAGCCGTAGATCCTCCCTTCGACTCCGTCGACATCCGAGCCAGCAGAAAGGTGTTGCCGCGTGGCACAATCTGTTTCCATATGAAATCGTTCTCCGTCACGGAAGCGTTTCCGGTGTTCGCTGACGCGATTGGTCGGCTGACGAGGAGGCAATGGCCGGCCCCTCCCGACGACGCGGCCGGGAGGGCGGTGCAGTCTTCGCCGGGTCTCGATGCAATCCTGGAATATGCCGGTTCCCGGATCTGCGAAACGCTCCCCGATCGGGTGCAGGCGCTGGTGAGTTCCTTTACCGATTCGTTCGATGCGCGAGCGGGGGCAGCTTCGCCCACCTCGCTATTCGTCTATCACGTGGACCTTCCTGCGGGCCTCGAAGTTCGGTACCGCGATGTAAGGCTCGACCTGGAGCGAGTCGATTACCTGGCAGTGCTGGATCATTTCATCGAATGCAAGCGAAGACATCTTCCCGGGGCGGTCCTGTACCTGGTTACCTCGTTGAATTCGAGATTCTCCGGTCTCGCGGACGAGGACGTGAGAATCGTGCCGCTTGCGGTGGACCCGGCGCAGCCGATGTACAGTCGCGCCGTTGCGATGTATGCATACGCATTGTCGAGGGCATTCAATGGCGACACCGCATTTCTCGATAGCGATGCATTTCCAAATGCGCCATTCGAGGACATCTTCCGACTGGATTTCGACGTAGGACTCACGTATCGGCTGACGTCGGACCTCATGCCGATCAACGAAGGGGCGATATTTGCCCGCAGGCGTCGGCGCGAAGCCGTTCAGCGTTTCTTTCAGACGGTGCTTGCGACATACGAAGTTCTTGTCGACGATCCGAGGATCCTCTCTTACTACGGTGACATTCGAACCTGGCGCGGGGGGCAGTTGGCACTCAACGCGATCGTTCGCAGCCTCATGCCGTTGTCGCCATATCGCCGGTACTTGCTGGGCGAATCGATCGTCAGGTTCCTGCCGTGCGATACGTTCAATTTCTCCTACGACTACAAGGAGAATGCAGAAGAGGTTTCGTTTTCAGGGAAGTACGTGGTCCACCTGAAAGGGAGTCGAAAGGACGCGCTGGAAGTTCTCCGGAGGAATTTCAGTCGCGGCAACGCTCATTCCTCGCCTTCCCCCGCCCCTGGAAGAGACCGGCGATATTCCCTCGATTCGACGCCGCCGGAGGACTACGAGCCCGGCTTTGACCTCGATTACAGGCGCGCGACGCTGACGCAGATCGCGGATCATTTCAAGACGGACAAGGGTACGATCAAGCACGGCTACACCGAGATCTACGCGCGGTATTTCGAAGAGTACCGGGACAAGGCGGTCGAATTGCTCGAAATAGGAGTGGCGTGCGGTTCATCGCTCAAGGCATGGGCGCGTTACCTGGGGCCGAAGGCGCATATTACCGGCGTGGACATTCGGCCGGAATGCCTTGAAGTCTGCGGCAGCTACGACAGAATCTCCATCGTCATCGCGGATGTCACGAATTGGGACGCGAATAGCGAGTTTGACATTGTCATCGATGACGGGTCGCACGTGAGCGTGGACATAGTAAAGGCGTTCGATCGCTTGTGGCCTCGGGTAAAGCGAGGCGGGTACTATGCCGTCGAAGACCTGCGTTGCACGCATGACGCCGGCTACATGCGCAACTTCCCGACGCGCAAGGCGGTGGACGATTTCAAGCGCACTCACTTCATCAACTGGCTGGACGGACTGCTTCGCCGCATGGACTACCGCTCCGCGGATATGGAATACGTTCACATATACAGCGAGCTTCTGATCATAAAGAAGATCTGAATGTGCGGCATTGGGGGAGCTCTGTACTTCGACGGCGCCAACGATCCGGGAGAGTTGCGCGCGTTGTGCGCCCACTTCAACCGGATGCAATCGCACCGGGGACCTGATGACGAAGGAACATGGACCGACGGCAGGTATTGTGCGCTTAGCCATCGTCGACTGTCGATCGTCGATACTTCGCGGCGTGGCCGACAGCCGATGGGGGACCCAAGCGGTCGCTATTTCATCACCTTCAACGGCGAAGTCTACAATTTCGCCGAGCTTCGCACCGGGCTGCAGAAAAGGGGATACGAGTTTCGGACCAGGACGGACACAGAAGTGCTGCTTGCCGGGTATCTGGAATTCGGCGAATCGATTCTCCAGGAGCTGGATGGCATGTTCGCCTTTGCGGTCTACGACTCGCGGGAACGGTGCCTGACATTGGTGCGCGATCGCGCCGGCGAAAAGCCGCTGTATTTTGCAGCGTCGAAGGACCGTTTCCTGTTTGCCTCCGAGCTGAAGCCCCTGGCGAAGGCTCCGGGCGCGTCTCCGCGGCTCGACCCTTACGGGGTGTTCTCGTATGCCGTGCTTCGCTACGTGCCGGCGCCCAATACCATATTCGAGGGTCTGGAGTCGCTCGAGCCGGGCAGCATCCTGCGCGTGCGTGCCGACGGACGACAATTCAGACGATTCTACTTCGCTTATGATCGCGTCGGCTCGTACGAGTCGAGTGACGTTGCGGAACTGGCAGAAAATGTCGAGGATGCCTTGACGGATGCCGTCAACCGGCGGCTCGTGGCGTCGGACGTCCCCGTGGGCGCTTTCCTGTCCAGCGGGATAGATTCGAGCCTCGTCTGTGCGCTGGCGGCAAAGCGCATCGGCCGGCCGTTGCAGACATTCTGTGCGGGATTCGAATCCGACGGGGTCGATGAGACGGGCGGCGCGATGGCGATAGCCAGGGAATTGGGACTCCAGCATCGAACCTATACCGTGTCTTCTTCGGATCTGCTTTCGGTAGCGGCATCCCTCGGCGAGTGCCTCGATGAACCCAACGGCGACAGAAGTTGCGTGCCGGTCTTTCTGCTTTCTCGAGCAATGAGACGGGAAATGACGGTGGCCCTGTCGGGCGACGGCGGCGATGAACTCTTCTGCGGATACGGCCGGTATCTTCAATTCAAGGATGTCCGGCGCGACTATCCCGCGGATTCCGGGGCTCAGGTACTCGAGCGCTACTTCGATGTTGCGCTGCCGGTATTCGGAATCGGTACCGCTCAGCAGGCGTTTCCGGAAGAATATGCGCAGTGGCGAGACGACTTCCTGGACCGGTATGCGCTGCTGTATATGCGAAGCGGATGGACCGACGCACAGCGGCTGAGCGTGCTTGATTTTCACACGTATCTCCCCGGGGCGGTGCTCGCGAAGATGGACAAGATGAGCATGCGGCATGCGCTCGAGGTGCGTTCCCCGTTCTTCTCACCCGAAGTGATGCGACTGTCGGCGGCGTTGAACGCCGACCAATGCTCCGGTCGCGAGACTCTGAAGCCGGTGCTTCGAACGATATTGGCGCGGTACCTTCCCCCAGCACTGATAAGCAGGCAAAAGATCGGCTTCGGGATGCCGGCCAGCTTCATGAAAACCCATTCCCCATTCTTCCTGGGGCTTCTTGACAAGGCGCGTGAGGTTCTTGCGGAAACGAATTTCTTTTCGTCCAGGCGAAAGGCATTTCTTCTGCTGTCGGCAAATGCGCCTCGCAATATCAACAGCATGTGGGCATTGGTGGCGCTGGGCCTCTGGGTCGATTCGCTCGGTTTGGGCGTCTGAGGGGACCGGCCGGGGACACGCATGACGGAGGACATCGAAAAACTATGCCTGTTGGCGCTGGCTCTCCTTGTATCGAGACAGAGAGCACTGGCAAACGGCGAACCGCAGCCCTTGTGGGTTTCCGCGCTCCGGAAACCGCAGGTATTCGACTTCTTCCTCGTGCACGGAGAGTGCCGATGTGTGTTGGACAAGCGCCTTCAGCGTGCCCTTCGCGCATCGGTGCTGGTGATAGAAGAACGTGAGTTCATTTCTCCGCTCATGGGCCTGGCCGCCCACCTAGAGATTCTGCCCGCGGACCATTCGGACGACTGCGTCGCCAGGCTTACGCCAAGGTTTGTCGAACTGATCGGTCTGGAGGAGGGGGATGAAATATATTCGTTCTATTCTCCGCTCCAGGTATTGTTCAAGCCGGAGCATGGCTTCTTCCTGCCGCACCGCGAGCCGTGGCATGCGTACATAGGAAAGGTCGTCGCGTCAACCATTGCAGATTCCAGCAGGGCGATATCGAATTCCAGGACTGTTGTGTCTTGGCCGGGCGGCTCGATGGAATTATGCGATCGGGGGGAGTCGTATTCGCTTCAGATCGCGTGTCCTGGAGAAGACATCGCCGTGAAAGTGAATGACGGAGGGTTTGAGTTCAGGGCGCGCGGGGCCTTCAAAGGAAGGATATTTCCTGATCTCATGAAATTTTGCAGATCCGGCGCCATGCCGGTCGGAATCACCGCAGCAGACGAAGGTGGATCGTCGTTCAGGATCCGCGGGGGGTGACCTATTCTCAAGACCGACTCGCTGAGGCTGCTGGCTTCAGCGCCTGCACGCACCTACGCGGATACGAGAATCTCCGACACGACGATCGTCTCGGATTTTGGTTACGAATGGCGGGAGTTGGATCCCTACCCGGATCTGCAATTGATTTCCTATACACACCTGTTCAGCCGGTTCTTGCTTCCGGCGGGCTTCTTTCGGGGAAAGAGTGTCCTCGATCTGGGATGCGGCAATGGCAGGTTGGCCCAATTCATCATTCCCGATGCTCGGGAATACGTCGGTATTGACTTGAGCGATTCCATTCTGGCGTTCGAGGTACCGGTGAACGAGGCGGAAAAGGTCCGACTGATCCGTGGGTCGATCGAGGACCTTCCGCTGTTCGACAGGAGCGCTGATGTAATTGTGTGTTGGGGGGCGCTTCACCACGTGGCCGATCCCCAGGCGGCCATACGAGAGATAAAGCGGGTCGTGAAGCCAAACGGCGCCATTCTCTTGTATGTGTACCCCGATACGTTTGCGCCTCGCGAGAACCTGAACCGATTGTTGAAGCACATCGGTCCGGAAGCATTCTACGAATTCTGTGTATGGCTCAGTTCCTCGATCAGGCGCTGGGGCGAGATCGACCGGAGCCTGGCCGAGGAAATAGCCGAGTCTCTGTCCGTCTCCCTCAAGCTGCATCCGAAATGGGAAATCTTTCAAATCTTTGACGGTCTTGGTCCCGCATACCATCATTTGCTCGAAAAGGAAGTCGCGGCCGCGTTCCGGCAGTATTGGAAAGTCGTCTCACCGCAAAGAGGGTGCTTCGTCATCAGCTCGGGAGACGCGGGGAGACCAGACGATCGTTCGGGCAATGAGCCATAGAAATCGGCGCAATTCGAGTCAAAGCGACACCGCCGCCCGGTCGGTGCTCAGCGTGTAGACGGTGACCTTCATCGTCACTGCCGGGTACTTCCCGGCCTGCAGCTCGACCCGGCCCCAGAGCAGCCGCCACGGGCTCTTCTCCACTTCGGCGAGGAATTGCAGCAGGTCGAGATAGCCGCCCGTCAGGGTGATCTCGAATCCCTGCTTGAAGAGGTCCGGTTCCGGCGCGGCCGGCTTGGCGGGCGCCGCCGGTGCGCGCGGAGCCTTTGCCGCCGCGGGCGCCGCGGGTGCGGGGATGCCCGCCTTGCCCGCCGTGGCGGCGAGGATGGTGGCCTGGGCGGCAGCGAGCGCCGGGTTGGGCGCCTCGGGCTGCGCAGGCGCCGCGGCGGCGGGGCTGGCCGCCTGGGGCGGCAGCATGGGCGCGGCGCGCAGCGTGGTGAAGGAGACGAGTTGCAGGCGCGAACTCTTCTTCAGCACGCCGCGGATCAGCTCGGGCACCTTGTCCGCCGGCACGAGCAGCGACTGCCTGTCGCGCACGCGTTTCTCGATGCGTTCCAGCTCCTGCTGCAGGGCGAACAGCTTGGCCTGATTCTCGGAGCTCACGTCGTCCGTTTGAGACGCGAGCAGGTTGGCGAGCTCCTTCTGCACCGCTTCGATCCTGCCCTGGTCCTGATGCATGCGCTGGAGGATCAGCCTCTGCGTGGCGAACGAAGGCGCTACGACCAGGTTGTAGGGAAGGGCGATGAGCACCAGCGCGCCCACTGCGAACAGCAAGGCGCGCTCGCGCAGGTTCATTGCGTCGATGCGCTCGGCGAGGTCCTTCCAGCGGATCTTCACTGCGTCGGCACCGGTTCTTCCGCCACCTTGGAAAGCAGGCGGAATTCGACGCGCTGCGACGGCGCCTTGGCGGTCTCCTCGCTTTTCTCGGCCGCGGCGGGCGCGGGCGGGGCCGCGATCTCCACCTTTGCGAAGGACCTTCCCCGGAAGATCTCTTCCCGGCGCAGGCGGTCGATGTAGTCCGATACCAGCTCGGGGCGCAGCGCGGCGCCGGCGAGGGACAGCCCGTCGCCCTCGAGGTCGACGTTGATCGTGGTGAGCCACACGCCGCTTACGGTCTGCCGCGCGAGGGCGCGAAGGAATTCCGAGAAGCCCCCGGAGTCGCTGCCGGCGCTCGACTCGATCGCCTCGGCGATGCGCTGCGCCGAGCTCAGCTCGGCTTCGGCCGACTTGACCCGCGATTCGAGCGACTTGCGCTTGGTCTCGCCGGACCTGTCTGCGGCGGCGGCCTGCAGTGCCTCGATCCTCGTCTTGAGCAGCCTCGATACCTGCGCGGCTTCTTTCTCCATCGCGTAGACGCGGAACTGCGCGAAGGCCGACAGCGCCACGACGCCTGCGAACAGCGCTCCCCCCGCGGAGAGCATCATCTGCGACGAGAAATACTTCTTCTGCGGCCGGTAGACCGGAACGTAGAGGTTGATCTGCTGGCTCATGCCGCACCCGTGTCGGGCCGCATTCCCGCGCCGATCAACTTCAGC
>Ga0082335_1007706_pt1 | contig 10183 bp, 7 predicted proteins | sample Subgrocontami58m_FD_72375 | JGI IMG/M metagenome (GOLD analysis project Ga0082335, IMG submission 72375) | Subsurface groundwater microbial communities from S. Glens Falls, New York, USA - GMW37 contaminated, 5.8 m (SPADES assembly) (version 2) ... | reverse complement strand
CTCGGCGCGCCGATCGCGATCGCGCTGCTGATCACGATCGCGGTCTCGGGGCTGATCGGACTGGTGGTCGAGCTGGTGGGCTTCCGGAAGTTCCGCTCGCGCGACGCGCATATCACCGCCGCGCTGAGCTCGTTCGCGATCGGCCTCGTGATCATCGACCTCACGCAGAAGGCCTGGGGCACGGAGTCGGTGCCGATCGCGCTCCCGGACGAGCTGCGCATCGCGAGCATCGAGATCCTCGGCATCCGCCTCGTGCTGGTGAAGCTCGCGATCCTCGCGCTTTCGCTCGCGCTGATGTTCGTCCTGCACGTGGTGGTGGTGCGCTCCAGCCTGGGGCGCAGCATCCGGGCGGTTGCCGAATCGCCCGCCGACGCGGCCCTGTACGGCATCAACGTCACGCGGGTGACCCAGATCGTGTTCTTCATCGCCTCGGCGCTGGCCGGCGTGGCCGGCATGGCCCTCGCCGTGCGCACCGGCTATGCCAACACGGAAACGGGATTCAGCTTCGGCCTCAAGGCGCTCGCCATCATGGCGATCGGCGGCATGGGCGACCTGCGCGGCGCGTTCCTCGGTGGACTGCTGGTGGGCGTGCTCGAAGCGCTCGCGTTCCAGTGGGAGGTCGGGCAGCTCGCCGACGTCGCGGTGTGGGTGTTCATGATCTGCGTCCTGCTGGTGCGGCCGGCGGGGCTGTTCGGCGCGGCCGGCTCGAGGGATGCGCGCGCGTGATCCAGGACTACGTCATCTTCACGGGCGTGAACATCCTGCTCGCGTGGAGCGTGTACATCATCCTGATGTCGGGCAGCCTGTCGTTCGCGAACGGCGCGTTCATGCTGATCGGCGCCTACGTGTCGGGCGTGCTGACCGTGAAGTTCGGTGTGCCGCTGCTCGTCGCCGCGCCGGTCGCGGGCCTCGCCACGTTCGCCTTCGGCGTGCTGGTCGGCTTCCCGGCGCTGCGCACGCGCGGCATCTACCTGATCCTCGTCACCGTGGGCATCGCCGTCTCGGTGCGCGGGGTGATCGAGTCGATTCCTTACGTGGGCGGCGTGCAGGGCTTCGGCGGCATGTCCGGCGCGAGCCCGTGGCACGTGGTCGCGCTCGTGATCGCTGTCGGCGCCGCGCTGTGGTTCGTCTCGCGCTCGCCGCTGCAGCGCATACTCGACGCGGTGCGCGAGGACGAGCTGGTCGCGCGCTCGCTCGGCATCAACATCGTCCACGTCAAGCTCACGTGCTTCGGCATCGGCGCGGGCCTCGCCGCGGTGGCGGGCAGCTTCTATGCGCACTACATGCTGCACGTCACGCCGGACGGGTTCGGGATCCTGGTGTCGGTCTACATCGTGCTCTACGTCGTGCTCGGCGGAACCAACAACCTGTGGGGCCCTCCGGTCGGTGCGGCGATCATGACGCTCGTGCCGGAGATGATCCGCGGCATCGCCGAATGGCGTCCGACCGTGTTCGGCCTGATGATCATCGTGCTGCTGCTGCTGCGGCCCGACGGCCTGCTTGCGTTCCGCGTCGCGACCGTGCGCGCGCGCCGCGGCTCGTCCCGCCGCGGGGCGGCGGGCGAAACCGCGCCGCAGGAGCCGCGATGAACGCGCAGCCGGTCCTCGCGGTGGAAGGCCTGGGCAAGCTGTTCGGCGGGCTGGTCGCGCTCGATTCGGTTTCCTTCGAAGTGCGCGCGGGCGAGATCCTCGGACTGATCGGCCCGAACGGAGCGGGGAAGTCGGTGCTCGTGAACGTGGTGAGCGGGATCTACGGCAGCAACTCGGGGACGATCCGCTATCGCGGGCGCGACGTCACGCACCTGCCCAGCCACGAGTTGGGCCGGCTGGGAATCGCCCGGTCCTACCAGAACATCCGCCTGTTCCGGCGCATGACGGTCCTCGAGAACGTCCTCGTGGCGAACAAGCGCCACTTGCTGCGGCCGTTCCGCTCGGCGTGGGCCGGCGGCCGCGATCGCGACATCGCGAAGGCGATGTCGCTGCTCGAGCGCGTCCAGCTCGCCGGGAAGTCCGACCACCTCGCGGGCGCCCTCTCCTACGGCGAGGCGCGGCGGCTCGAGATCGCGCGCGCGCTCGCGGGCGAGCCCAGGCTGCTGTTCCTGGACGAGCCGGCCGCGGGAATGAACGAACGCGAGACGGCGGAGCTCTCCGAGGTCATCCGCGCGTCGCGCGCGGCGGTGGATTCGATGGTCGTCATCGAGCACGACGTCGAATTCATGCGCGACCTCTCCGACCGGCTGCTGGTCATGGACTCGGGGCGCAAGATCGCCGAAGGCTCGCCGGCCGAAGTGCTCGCGGACCCGCGCGTGATCGAGGCTTACCTGGGATCGGACGATGACGAACGCTGACGCCCCCGTCCTCGCCGTGCAGGGGCTGCGCGTCTCGTACGGCCCGATCCAGGCCGTGCGCGGCTGCAGCATCGAGGTGCGCGAGGGCGAGACGGTCGCGGTGGTCGGCGCAAACGGCGCGGGCAAGACGACGCTGCTGCGCGCGGTCTGCAACATGATCCCGTGGTCCGAGGGCGCCGTGCTGTATCAGGGCCGCGCGACCGCGGGCATGCCGACCCATCGGCTCGTGCGCGACGGCATCCTGCACATTCCGGAGGGCCGCGGCGTGATCGGCACGCTGACCGTCCTCGAGAACCTGCGCCTCGCGTATCACGCGCGGCCGCCGGAGCGGGACTTCGCGGCCATGCTGGAGCAGGCGTTCGAGCACTTCCCCCGTCTCGGCGAGCGGCGCAACCAGCGCGCGGGCAGCATGTCCGGCGGCGAGCAGCAGATGCTCGCGCTCGCGCGCGCGGTCGTGAGCCCGCCGCGCATCCTGCTGCTCGACGAGCCCTCGCTCGGGCTCTCGCCCATCATGGTGCGCGAGGCCTACCGGGTCCTGCACGAGTTCCGGGCCCGCGGCATGACCATCCTGCTGGTCGAGCAGAACGTGCGCGCGGCGCTGAAGTTCGCGCACCGTGCCTATGTGCTGAGGCAGGGGGCGATCGTGCAACAGGGCATCGGCGAGACGCTTCTCGCCGATGCCGAGCTTTTCAACCAGTATCTCGGTGTTTCGAAGCCAAATGAAAGGGTGAAATCATGAAGACGAGACGCGCATTCCTTGCAGCCTGTGTGCTTTCCGCGATCGGGCTGCTGCAGCCGGCGGCCCATGCGGCCGAGAAGCCGCCCATCAAGATCGGCCTGATCGTTCCGCTGTCGGGGTTCCAGGCGGCCTACGGCGAGATGTACCGCACCACGTTCGCGATGGTGGTCGAGGACATCAACAAGGCCGGCGGGATAAACGGTAGCCAGATCGAGCTGATCGTCGACGACGACCAGGGCAAGGCGGAGCAGGCGGTGACGCTGTTCCGGCGGCACGTCTCGGACGGCGTGTTCGCCGAGCTCGGCCCCATCGCCGGCACCACCTGGGAGCAGGTCGCGCCTCTGGCGAATTCGATGAGGACGCCGGCGCTCAACTGGACCGCGCTCAAGCCCGGCATCACGAAGAAGCCGTATGCGCTGCGCATCCACCCCGCGGACGACCTGATGATTCCCGAGGGCGTGGCCGAATTCCGCAAGAAGTTCCCGAGCCTCAAGAAGGTCGTCATCGCCGGCGACCTGAAGGAGGCCTCCGGCGCCTCGGGCATCGAGCAGTTCAGGAAGGCCGCGCCCGCGAACGGGTTCGAGATCGTCGAGGTGGTCGGGTTCGACACGCGGACCACCGACTTTTCGCCGGTCGCGATCAAGATCCGCGGCCTCGCGCCCGACGCGGTGTTCCTGAGCGCGTTCGCGCCCAACGTGCTCTCGCTCGTGAAGGAGCTGGAGGCGCAGGGCTTCGGCAAGCCGATCCTCGGCAACGCGCTCATCTGGGCCGGCGCGTTCCCGCAGGCGGTCGGTCCCGCGGGGCGGAACGTCTACACGATCGGCTTCAACACCAACGAACCGGCGCCGGAGATCAAGGGACACGACGACTTCGCGGCGCGCTACGTCAAGTTCGCGATGGAGAAGACCAAGCAGGCCCAGCCGATCAACGTGGCGAACACCACGCTCGCCCGCGACGCGCTGATGCTGCTCACCGGCATCCTGCGCGAGCGCAAGATCGACGGCACGACGAACGTCGAGAAGGCGCGCGAAGCGGTGAAGGACGGCCTGGCTTCGGTGAAGCATTGGGACGGCTTCAACAACATCAGCATCCTCGAATCGGGCGACGGCTACATCACCTCGCACCTGCTCGAGGTGGACGTGCAGAACAAGATGTGGAAGTACAGCCTTCCCCCCGCCCAGCGCCTGAAGAAGTAGAGGAGGCCGCCGATGGCGTTCGAGGAATACAAGGGCGCGATGTTCAGCCCGAAGTGGAAGACTTCGCCGCGCAAGTACGGCTACGTCGCCGAACGGGACGTGAAGATCCCGATGAGCGACGGCGTGAAGCTGAGCAGCAACATCTGGAAGCCCGATGGGGGCGGGAAGTTTCCCGCGATCCTGGGCTTCCACTGCTATCACGCCGACGGCCAGACCGGCCCGATCAAGCCCGCCGCGATCTCCACCGCGCAGTGGCGCCATCCGGGCCAGGAGCGCACCAACGCGTCGCTCGAGGCGGGCGACCCGATCTTCTTCGCGCGCCGCGGCTACACGCACGTGGTCTGCAACGCGCGTGGGACGGGCAAGTCCGAGGGGAAGTGGGACTTCTCGGGGCCGCAGGAGGCGAAGGACGTCTACGACACCGTCGAGTGGATCGCGGCGCAGCCCTGGTGCGACGGCAACGTGGTGATGTTCGGCGTCTCGTACTTCTCCTGGATCCAGCTGCTCGCCGCCTCGCTCAACCCGCCGCACCTGAAGACCCTCTTCTGCCCGTGGGGGTCGACCGACTTCTACCGCGACTTCTGCTACCGCGGCGGCATCCTCACCTACAAGTGGCCGATCGGCTGGAGCGCCACCTCGCTCACCTATGGCAACGTGCGGCCCGAGAACTGCTCGAAGAAGGAAATGGGGGAGGCGGGCTACCGGGCCGCCATCGCGCGCGCGCTCGAGGACGAGGACATCCGCGCGGTGCCGGAGCTCGTCGCGATCCTGAAGAATCCCGAGCAGGGAATCAATCCCTTCATCGTCGACATGGTCCTGCATCCGCACTACGACCAGTACTGGAAGGACCGCACCGCCGACTACAGCAAGATCAGGATTCCCGCCTATATCGGATCGTGCTGGGGAATGATCGGGATCCACACCCCGGCGGCGTTTCGCAGCTGGGAGTGCCTGAATGTTCCCAAGCGCATGATCCTCGGCTCGCCGATGTACCTCGACCGGCCGCTCGGGCAGATCCAGCACGAGGCGATGCGCTGGTTCGACTACTGGGTGAAGGGCGTCGACACCGGGATCATGGACGAGCCGCCCGTGCGGCTGTTCATCATGGGCACGAACGAGTGGAAGAACTCGGACGACTGGCCGCTGCCGGAGACCAAGTGGACACCGTTCTACCTGCACGAGGACGGGCTGCTCAACGAGCACGAGCACTGGAGCTACGAGGGCAGCGACTCCTTCGAGGAGTCTCCCTGGATGAGAGGGAAGGCCCAGTACGCGACTCCGCCGCTGGTGGAGAACACCGAGATCGTCGGCCCGATCGCGCTGAAGCTCTACGCGGCCACGACCGACACCGACGTGAACTGGATCGTCTCGCTGCTGGAAATCGACGCCGAAGGCAACGAGCGCCAGCTCACCAAGGGCTGGCTGAAGGGCTCGCACCGCGAGCTCGACCTGCAGAAGTCCAAGCCCTGGGAGCCGATCCACACGCACGCGAAATCCGAGCCGCTCGAGCCCGGCAGGATCTACGAGTTCGACATCAAGCTGATCCCGACGGGAGTGCTGTTCAAGGCGGGCTCGAGGATCGCGCTGCGCATACGCTGCGTCGACGACGATCCGAAGAATCCGCTCGAGCTGGCCGCAACCGGCAGCCTTCCGCGGACAGCCGTGGCGAGGGTCACGGTCTTCCACAACGAGGACTATCCGTCGTACCTGCTGCTGCCGATAACCAAGGGCAACATCCTGAACACCTTCCTCTCGGGAGGGAAATACCCCGGTTAGCGACGCGGAAAGCGCGAACGGCGGCGTTCAACCGGGCTGCCAACCGGGCAGGCAACTGAGCACGGTTTAACCTAGGTCAAACGCGCCCCGCCCCCTCCTGCCATAGCATGATCGCGCCCTCCGGCAAGGGGGTGCGTGCGCGCGCGGGCGCCGAACAGCGCCGGGCGCTTTTCAAGGAGCTTTCGATGAGTACCATGCGAACCCTCGACGGGAGTCAGGCGGTCGCCTCTGTCGCCTACCGGTTGAGCGAGGTGATCGCGATCTTCCCGATCACGCCCTCCTCGAACATGGGCGAGTTTTCCGACGAATGGGCCGCCCACGGCATGCACAACCTCTGGAACACCGTTCCGCAGGTCTCGGAGATGCAGTCCGAGGGCGGCGCCGCCGGCGCGGTGCACGGCGCGCTGCAGGCCGGCGCGCTCGCGACGACGTTCACCGCGTCGCAGGGCCTGCTGCTGATGATCCCCAACATGTTCAAGATCGCCGGCGAGCTGACGCCGTTCGTGATGCACGTGTCCGCGCGCACGATCGCCACGCACGCTCTGTCGATCTTCGGCGACCACTCCGACGTGATGGCCTGCCGCTCGACCGGCTTCGCCATGCTCGCCGCGGGATCGGTCCAGGAGGCGCAGGACTTCGCCGCCATCGCGCACGCGGCGACGCTGCAGGCGCGCATCCCGTTTCTGCACTTCTTCGACGGCTTCCGCACCTCGCACGAGGTGGCCAAGATCGCCGAGCTCTCCGACGACGACCTGCGCGCGCTCATCGACGAGGAGTCGATCGCCGCTCACCGGCGCCGCGGCCTCTCGCCCGAGCATCCGGTGCTGCGCGGCACGGCGCAGAACCCGGACGTGTTCTTCCAGGCGCGCGAGGCCTGCAATCCGTTCTACGACGCGTGCGCCGGCGAGGTGAGGGCGGCGATGGACCGCTTCGCCAAGGTCACCGGACGGCGCTACCGGCTCTACGACTACGTCGGCCACCCCGAGGCCGAGCGCGTGATCGTCATGATGGGCTCGGGCGCGGAAGCGGCGCACGAGCTGGTCGACTGGATGGTGGCGCGCGGCGAGAAGGTCGGCCTGCTCAAGGTGCGGCTGTTCCGCCCCTTCGCCACCGAGGACTTCATCAAGGCGATACCGCGCACCGCGCGGGCGATCGCCGTGCTCGACCGCACGAAGGAACCGGGCGCGATCGGCGATCCGCTCTACCTGGACGTCGTCGGCGCGCTGCGCGACGCCGAGGAGGACGGCATCGTCGGGACGCGCGCGCGCGTCGTCGGCGGGCGCTACGGGCTGTCGTCGAAGGAGTTCTCGCCGGCGATGGTGCGCGCGGTGTACGACGAGCTGGCCAGGGACAAGCCGCGCCGGCGCTTCACCGTGGGCATTGTCGACGACGTGACCGGGCTTTCGCTGCCGGTGGATTCCTCGTTCGACATCGAGCCGCAGGACGTCGTGCGCGCGGTCTTCTACGGCCTGGGCGCCGACGGCACGGTGGGCGCCAACAAGAACTCGATCAAGATCATCGGCGAGGAGACCGACCAGTTCGCGCAGGGGTACTTCGTCTACGACTCGAAGAAGTCAGGCGCGATCACCATCTCGCACCTGCGCTTCGGCCCGCGGCCGATCCAGTCGACCTACCTCATCCGGCGCGCCGGCTTCGTCGCCGTGCACCAGTGGAGCTTCTTCGAGCGCTACGACGTGCTCGAGCTCGCCGCGCCGGGCGGCACGCTGCTGATCAATTCGATCCATCCGGCGGACGCGATCTGGGACGAGCTGCCGCGCGAGATCCAGGAGCGGATCATCGAGCTGAAGCTGAAGGTCTACACGATCGACGCGCTCGACGTGGCGCGCCGCGCGGGAATGGGCGGGCGCGTCAACACGGTCATGCAGACCTGCTTCTTCGCGCTCGCCAACATCTTCCCGCGCGAGGAGGCGATCGGGCACATCAAGCGCCAGATCAAGAAGACCTACGGCGCCAAGGGCGAGGACGTGGTGCAGCGCAACTACGCCGTGGTCGACGATTCGCTCGCGCGCCTGCACGAGGTCAAGGTGCCGGGCAAGGCGAGCTCGGAGATCCGGCTGCCGCCGATCGTCTCCGACAAGGCGCCCGACTTCGTCAAGCGCGTGACCGCCGTCATGCTCGCGGGCAAGGGCGACGGGCTGCCGGTGAGCGCCTTTCCGGTCGACGGCACCTGGCCCACGGCGACCGCCAGGTGGGAGAAGCGCAACATCGCGCACGAGATCCCGCAGTGGCACCCGGTCGTGTGCACCCAGTGCAACAAGTGCGCGATGGTCTGCCCGCACGCGGCCATACGCGTGAAGGTCTATCCGGCCGCGGCGCTCGCCGGGTTCCCGCCCACCTTCCAGTGGTGCGACTACAAGGGCAAGCAGTTCCAGGGCGAGAAGTACACCGTTCAGGTGGCCCCCGAGGACTGCACCGGCTGCTCGCTGTGCGTCGAGGTCTGCCCGGCGAAGGACAAGCTCAATCCGCGGCAGAAGGCGATCGAGATGGTGCCGCAGGCGGCGCTGCGCGCGCCGGAGCGCGACAACTACGAATTCTTCCTCGCGCTGCCCGAGGTGGACCGCACCCGGCCGCCGCTCAACGTGATGGGGACGCAGTTCTTCGAGCCGCTGTTCGAATACTCCGGCGCCTGCTCGGGGTGCGGGGAGACGCCCTACATCAAGCTGCTGACCCAGCTCTTCGGCGACCGGGCGCTGATCGCCAACGCCACCGGCTGCTCGTCGATCTACGGCGGCAACCTGCCGACGACGCCCTACGCGGTCAACCGCGAGGGGCGCGGGCCGGCATGGAGCAACTCGCTGTTCGAGGACAACGCCGAGTTCGGCTTCGGCTACCGGCTCGCGGTCGACCAGCAGACCCGGCAGGCGCAGGAGCTGCTGCGCAGCCTGCAGGGCGAAGTGGACGTCATGCTCGTCGACAAGCTGCTCACCGCCGGGCAGCAGGGCGAGGCGGCGATCCGCGCGCAGCGCGAGCGCGTCGCGGCGCTGCGCGAGCAGTTGAAGGAATGCTCGCGTCCCGAGGCGCGGCGGCTGGAGCAGCTCGCCGACTACCTGGTGCGCAAGAGCGTCTGGATCGTCGGCGGAGACGGCTGGGCGTACGACATCGGCTACGGCGGCCTGGACCACGTGCTCGCCTCCGAGCGCGACGTGAACGTGCTCGTGCTGGATACCGAGGTCTATTCGAATACCGGCGGCCAGCAGTCGAAGGCCACGCCGATCGGCGCGGCGGCCAAGTTCGCCGCGGCCGGCAAGTCGATCGCAAAGAAGGACCTCGGGCTGCTCGCGATGGCCTACGGCAGCGTGTACGTGGCGCAGGTCGCCTTCGGCGCGAACGACGCGCAGACCGTCAAGACCTTCCTCGAGGCCGAAGCCTATCCGGGACCGTCGCTGATCATCGCATTCTCGCACTGCATCGCGCACGGCTACGACCTCGCGAACGGCGCGGCCCAGCAGAAGCTCGCGGTCGACACGGGCTACTGGCCGCTGTACCGCTACGACCCGCGCCGGCACGGCCCGGGCGAGAGCCCGCTGCACGTCGATTCGACCGCGCCCAGGGGCAAGGTGATCGACTACGCGCGCAACGAGACCCGCTTCCGCATGGTGGAGCAGCAGGACCCGGCGCGCTTCAAGGCGCTGATGCACATGCTGCAGACCAAGTCCGAGGAGCGGCGCGCGCTGTACGCCCACATGGCCCTCCCGCACGATGCGAAGCCCGCCGCCGCAGCGGCGCACCACCCCACTGCCCACAAGGCGGAGTGACCCCATGACCGCGACCACAAGCACCTCGATCGATCTCTCGACCCGCTACCTCGGCCTCGCGCTGCCGCATCCGTTCATGCCGGGCGCCTCGCCGATGGCCGACGACCTGGACATGGTGCGCCGGCTCGAGGACGCGGGCGCCGCCGCCATCGTGATGCAGTCGCTGTTCGAGGAACAGATCGAGATGGAGCAGGGGCGCACGCTCTACGACATCGAATCGCACCACGACGCGTTCTCCGAGGCGAGCTCGTTCTTTCCGCGGCCCGCGGAGTTCCGGCTCGGCCCGCAGGACTACCTCGACCAGATCCGCCGCATCAAGGCGGCGGTGAAGGTCCCGGTGATCGCCTCG
>Ga0082335_1009756_pt1 | contig 10185 bp, 5 predicted proteins | sample Subgrocontami58m_FD_72375 | JGI IMG/M metagenome (GOLD analysis project Ga0082335, IMG submission 72375) | Subsurface groundwater microbial communities from S. Glens Falls, New York, USA - GMW37 contaminated, 5.8 m (SPADES assembly) (version 2) ... | reverse complement strand
GGGTGGGGGCGCCCCGCGACGGCGCTCGCGAATCCCTGCCGCTGCCGCCCGACCCCGACCTGATCGCCGCTATCCTGGAAGCGGCGTCCGGCGAAACCCACGCCATGGTGGTGCGCGATCCGATCATGGCCGCGACCGTACACCGCGCCGAACAGGTGGCGAAGTCCGAAGCGTCCGTGCTGATCCGGGGCGAATCCGGCACCGGCAAGGAGATCCTCGCCCACCATATCCACCGCAAGTCCCGGCGGGCCGGTGGTCCGTTCGTCGCGCTGAATTGCGCCGCGATTCCGGAAAACCTGTTGGAATCGGAACTGTTCGGCCACGAGAAGGGCGCGTTTTCGGGTGCCATCGCGCGGCGGGCCGGCAAGTTCGAGGCCGCACATCGCGGCACCCTGCTGCTGGACGAAATCAGCGAGATGGATATCCGCCTGCAAGCCAAGCTGCTGCGCGCGGTGCAGGAACGCGAAATCGACCGGATCGGCGGATCGGCCCCCGTGAAGATCGACGTGCGCATCCTGGCCACCACCAACCGCGACATGGAAGTCGAGATCCAGCGCGGCACGTTCCGCGAAGACCTGTATTTCCGCCTGAACGTGGTTTCGTTGCGCATCCCGTCATTGCGGGAGCGGCCGGGCGATATCGTGGCCCTCGGCGATTATTTCGCCCGCAAATACGCCGATGTGAACGGGCTGCCCTATCGCAGCCTGTCCTCGGCCGCGTTGCTGCGGCTGACCTCGCATGGCTGGCGGGGGAACGTGCGGGAGCTTCGCAACGTCGTGGAGCGGGCGTCCTGACGGGGGAGGGGGAGGAGGGGTCGACCGCCGACCTTCGTCTCGGGCCGGGAGGGACCGGGGCGCGCCCGGCGGGAACCGGGGGAGGAGCCACGCCCCTCCTTACGCACGCGGGGGTGGACCTCGCGTCGATTCAGGAAACGATCGAGAAACGGTACATCGGCGACGCGCTTCGGCTGACCGGAGGGAACGAGACGAAGGCGGCCCAGCTCCTGAACATCAACTACCACACCTTCCGTTACCGCAGGAAAAAGCTCGGCCTCTGACCGCCCCCGGGGAATCGGGATTTTTCCAGATCCGGGGTAGAGATTCTTAGAGTTTCCCTTCGTTCCGCCGGCACGATCCGCACCCTCGCCAATTCCATATCACTGTAAAATATCAAGAATTTCTCCGTCATCTCGTCCGGCACGGCCCGTGCTGTACCTCTGCGCAGGGGGCAGTTCCCAAGGGAGGTTTCGGATGCAGGGAAAGTTGGCGGGAACAAGGGTAGCGATCGTCGAGGACGACATGATGCTCCGCGAATCCCTTGCGGCATTTTTCCGGGCGAAAGGGTGCCACGTGGAGACGTTCTGCAGCGCGAAGGATGCCGAGGCGATCAAGGGCAGGAAGGATATCGACGCGGTGATCAGCGACTACCTCCTCCCCGGAGACGACGGTTTCTCCGTGCTCCGGCGCGTTCGGGAGGCGTCCCGGAATGTCATCACGATTCTAATCACCGGCTACCCCGGGAGCGACATCGCGGTGCAGGCCGAATCGGCCGGTGTCGACCGGATCCTGCTCAAGCCGTTTTCGACGGAAGAACTGGAAGAGTCGCTCCGCACCCTCTTCGAAAAAAGAGAACCGAAGGGTGGTTTTTTTCTCGACGCGGAGTAGGGCGGCGTCGAAAGGAGGAAGTCCCCGAGAAATGCACCCTGAACCGTTGCCCCGTTGGCCGAACCCGTTGGAGGCCGTCAATCGTTGCCGTCGGTAATCCCGACAGAATCAGGAGGAGGAAAGAGATGAAGACGCGAAGGTCGTTTATCCTCATGAGTTTCGTTTTGGCGGTGGCCGCTCTCACCGGGGGAACCGCCCCCGGGTGGGCCCAGCTCGACCCGGGCGGCATCCCGCACTACTTCGGTCCGTACCCGAACTGGGCGTACAGCCCGATGCCGACGATTGTCGTAACGGGAACACCGACAACGGTCGGGAACCCGTTGGTCGATCGGGCCTACGCCACCGACTTCGCGACGCCGCCGGGCACACTCGGCCCCGTACTTGTGGTCGTTCCCGGCGCCGTGCTGCCCGCCGGCACGCTCTCCAACGTTCAGACATGGAATCAGGCTTCGCCGGGCGGAAGTCCCACGCCGTCCGTGGGAGGCGTGTTCCACGCCTACGTACTGCGGCCCACGGGCACTCCGAACCAATACACCGTCGCCTATGACAGTGGCTTGCTGACGGTGCCGGCCCTGCCCGTTGGAAGCACCGGCCAGGTGGAGACATTCCCGGTCGCGCCGGGCGTCACCGTGCAGGCAGGTGACGTGATTGCCTTCTACGGGGAAGGGATCCCCGTCGATACAGGAGTGGGAACGGACATCCTCTGCTACCCTGCCCTATCGGCGCCGGTCGCGGGTGGCACGATCACTCTCGATGCCGCTGGTGGTTTCCCCGTTTATCCGCAAGCCCGCACCTACTCCATCGCGGCTTCCGTCAATGTCGCCGGCACTACGATTACCGGCGGCATCCGGAAATTCGTGGACAACGTCGCGCTCCTGGGACCCGACGGTGCCAACAACCTCGGGCAATACATTCCTGTGGCCGTGGCGGATACCACGACCTATTCCGGGTCCGATTACTACGAAATCGCGCTGGTCGAGTTCAACGAGAAGATGCATTCGGACCTGCCCCCGACCCGGCACCGGGGCTATGTGCAGTTGGAGACGCTGGCCAACGTCGGCGTGAGCAAACACATCGCGCTGGTCAATCCCGACGGCACACCGATCCTGATGCCGGACAATGTAACGCAAGCCATCGCCGTGGATAATCCGCATTTTCTGGGGCCCACCATTGTTGCGATGGGGAGCGTGCCGGGCCAGCCGGGCCGGCCGGTCCGCCTCAAGTTCGTGAACCTGCTTCCCACCGGAGCGGGCGGCGACCTTTTCCTGCCTGTGGACCTCTCCGTCGCGGGAGCGGGAGTGGGCCCTAAGGACGCCCTGGGGAATGACTGCGACCCGATGATGCCGCCGATGCCGGGCATGCTACCCTGCGAAATGTACACCCAGAACCGCGCCACCGTGCATCTTCACGGGAACAACACCGTGTGGATCAGCGACGGGACGACCCACCAGTGGACGACCCCCGCCGGGGAAACCACTCCCTACCCGAAGGGCGTCAGCGCGCGGAACGTTCCCGATATGCCGGATCCCGGCCCGGGAGCGATGACGTTCTACTACACCAACGCGCAGAGCGCGCGGCTGATGTTCTACCACGACCATGCGATGGGAATCACCCGCCTCAATGTCTACGCCGGCGAAGCCGCCGGTTACGTGCTGACCGACCAGGTCGAGCAAGACCTGATCAACGGCACCAACGTCTCCGGCGTCAACCCCACGCTGGCCAGGGTCCTCCCCGATATCGGGATTCCCCTGGTCATCCAGGACCGGACCTTCGTGGACAACACCACGATCGCCGCCCAGGATCCGACGTGGAACTGGGGGACCGGTCCGAGGGACCCGGCCACGGGGAAGATCACGGCAGCGGTCACCGGCGACCTCTGGTACCCGCACGTCTACATGCCGGCCCAGAACCCCGATAACCCGGATCTGAGCGGGATGAATCCTTTCGGCCGGTGGCACTACGGCCCATGGTTCTATCCGCCCACGACTTTTCTCGCGGTGGGTCCGGTTCCGAACCCCTACTACGATTGCGGCTTTGGCGGCCCCTGCACCGCACCATGGGAACCGCCGATGATGCCCGGGACGCCGAACCCCTCCATGGCGGGCGAGGCGTTCATGGACACCCCCGTCGTCAACGGCACCGCCTACCCGATCCTGGAGGTGGATCCGAAGACGTACCGGTTCCGCATCCTGAATGCCGGCGACGACCGGTTCCTGAACCTGCAGCTCTACGTGGCCGCCGACAAGAATTCCCCGACCACGGCGGGCACCATGGGCGCCGTGTTGTGCGACGGGATCAACCCGGTGGCGCCGGACAACTGCACGGAGGTCAAGATGGTTCCGGTCGGCAATGCTCCGAACCAGCTGGCGGACATACCGAGCGGCCTGCCCGATCCGGCAACGAAAGGACCGGACTGGATCCAGATCGGCACCGAAGGCGGCTTCCTGCCGACGCCTGTTGTGATACCCAGCCAGCCCATCGGCTATAACACCGACCCGACAACCTTCAACGTCGGAAACGTCAATCAGCACTCGCTCCTCCTGGGGACAGCGGAGCGCGCGGACGTCGTCGTCGACTTCTCCGCCTACGCCGGCAAGACGCTCATCCTCTACAACGACGCTCCCGCGGCGTTCCCGGCGGGCGTCTCGACCTACGACTATTACACGGGCACCCCGGACCAGACCGATGTCGGCGGCGCGCCCACCACGCAGCCCGGCTACGGACCCAACACCCGCACCGTCATGCAGATCCGGGTGAAGGCTGCCACTCCCGCCCCCGCGTACGACGTGGCCGCGCTGGAGGCGGTGTTCGCGAAGAACACGGCGTCCGGGAAGAGGGGTGTCTTCGAAGTGTCCCAGGATCCGATCATCATGCCGCAGGCACCCTACAACTCCGCATACGACGCGACGAATTTCCCGTTCCTTCCCGCAACCGCCTACGTGAAGCAAAATGAAATCGCGCACACCTTCCAGCCGATCAGCCCGGCGGGGGCTCTTCTTTCCCCCGTCACGCTCCCGGTGGAACCGAAAGCGTTGCACGACGAGATGGGAGGCGTGTACGACACCCAGTACGGACGGATGAGCGGGATGATCGGGCTCCAGCTGCCGGCAACGCAATCCCGGCTCGAGCAGTTCCTGCCCTACGGCTATGCCAGCCCGCCCGTCGAAATCATCAAGGGATCGGTGTCCGGGGATCCGATCGGATCGCTTCCCGACGGCACCCAGATCTGGAAGATCACGCACAACGGCGTGGACACCCACACCATCCACACCCATCTGTTCAACGGGCAGCTCCTGAACCGGGTCGCCTGGGACGGGGCATTGCTGCCGCCCGATCCCAACGAACTGGGCTGGAAAGACACCTTCCGGGTGAACCCGCTGGAGCACACGATCATCGCGTTGAGGCCGATCGTTCCTACTCCGGCGCAGGTGCCGTTCGACGTACCCAACAGCGTCCGCCTGATCGATCCGACGCTCCCCCCGGGCGCGATGCTGATCCCGCCGCCGCCCGCGGGATGGTTCGATCCGCAGGGAGTCCAGATCGCCGATATCTTCAACCACGAAGTCAACTTCGGCTGGGAGTACGTGTGGCACTGCCACATCCTCGCCCATGAAGAGATGGACATGATGCATTCGATGGTCTTCGGGTTGCCGCCGCCGGCGCCTTCCGGCCTCCTCGCTACCCTGCTCGCCGGTCCGCAGAGGGTCGACCTGACGTGGACGGACGGTTCCGCGAACGAGACGGAGTTCACCGTCCAGAGGGCCACCTCGGCCGCCGGCCCGTTCACCGCGATCGCCACGGTGTCGTCGGACACAGGTTCGACGACCGGAACGACGCTGACGTACACCGACACCGCGGTTGCCCCGAGCACCCCGTACTACTACAGGGTCGTCGCCTCCAACGTGGTCGGGGACACCACGCAGTATCCGGCTCCGTCGGTCGGCTTCCCCACCATGTCGCTCGACTCCCCGGCGTCCAACACCGATAATGTGACGACCGGGATCCCCGGCCCGGCGGCGCCGACCAACCTGTCCGCGGTGATCAGACCGAACCCGGCCCGGATCACCCTGACCTGGACCGACGCCTCCAACAACGAGACGAACTTCGCGGTGTGGCGCTCGGTGAACGGCGGGACGTTCATCCAGATCGCGACGGTGACCCGGACCTCGGGCCAGTCCGCCGCAACCGGCGGCACCGTGACCTTCACCAACAACGACACGGCCACGGCTCCATTGGTGCCCGGCACCACGTACATGTACTACGTGACGGCCGCGAACGCGGCGGGCACGTCGCCTCCCTCGAACACGGTGACCGTGAACTTCTTCTTGCCGGCGGCGCCGACCGGCCTCACCGGGTCCGCCGTCAGGATCGCCGGAAACGCGACGCAGGACAGGGCCACCTTGCGGTGGACCGACAACGCCAACAACGAGACGGGGTTCAGGATCCAGAGGTCCCTCACCCCGGGCTTCCAGTTCCCGACCACGTACACCGTCGGCGCCAACGTGACCACGTTCGCCCAGAACGTGTCGCGCGCCTTCAACTTCTACTACCGCGTCCGGGCGACCAACGCGGTCGGCAATTCCGGGTGGTCCAACGTCGTGTTCGTGACGACACCGTAACGCCCCTCGGAGCAGGAAGGGGAGGGAGCGATCCCTCCCCTTCCTGTGTTTTTCTCATTTCTTCCCTAATTGAAGAGGAATGTCGGAAAATGGGGTCGGTCCTTTCCACCACTGGAGGAGACGATGAAGGGGAAGACGACGCCGATATGGTTGACGATCTTTGGAGTTCTGATTCTGGCGTGCCGGGCGGGCGCCGGGGAGTCGCAATCCCTCAAGACGCAGAAGGAGAGGGTGAGCTACACCATCGGCGTGGACACGGCGAGGGTCCTCCGCCAGCAGGAAATCGAGGTCGATCTGGACATCCTTGTCCGGGGGTTGAGGGACGGAATGTCGGGCGAAAAGCTCCTCATGACCGACCAGGAGCTCCTCGCTACGAGGGAGGCGACCCAGAAAGAGCTGGTCCGGAGGCAGGCCGCGAAAAAACAGAACCGGAACCCGGCCCGGAAGAAGTCGGGGGAAGACAACAAGAAGGCGGGGGAGGCGTTCCTGGCCGGGAACGGGAAGAAGGACGGCGTGGTGACCCTGCCGAGCGGGCTCCAGTACCGGATTCTCAAGGCGGGGGACGGCAGGAAGCCGGTGGACGCCGACATCGTGGAATGCAACTACCGGGGAACCCTCATCGACGGAACCGTGTTCGACAGCTCCTACTCCAGGGGTAAACCCGCGGCGCTGAGCGTCGCAGGCGTGATCCCCGGCTGGAGGGAGGCGTTGAAGCGCATGCCCGTCGGGTCGAAGTGGCAGCTCTTCATCCCTCCCGGCCTCGCCTACGGGGAGCGGGGGGCTGGCCCCGGGATCGGGCCGAACGCGACGCTCGTCTTTGAGATCGAGCTCCTCTCCGTCAAGTGATCCGGCACCCTTCTTGATGTAAGATAGCCGCATGGGAGCGACGACCCTCAGCCGAAGGCGGTTCAACGAGGAGCTGCTGGCCACGCTCCCGGTCTCTCCATCCGAGAGGGAATCGTTGCACGGCCTGGCCGCGACGGAAGGAGCGGGGTTTCCGCGCCTCCTCGTCTCCCGAGGGGTCCTGACCCCGGAAGGACTGCTCCGCGCCTACCAGGCGCTTTGCGGCATCTCCCCGTTCCGCCGCGATACCGATGCGGACCCTCCCGCACCCGCCGCGTCTCTTCCGCTCTCCTTCCTTCGCGCAAGGCTCCTGGTCCCCGTGTCGGTCGCCGACGGGACGCTCACCGTGGCGATGTCCGATCCCCTCGACGCCGACGCGAGGGAGGCGGTGGCCAAGGCCACCGGGAAGCGCATCGAGGTGGTGGCCGGAACCGAGGAGGAGATCCGCGAGGCGATCGAAAAGCGATACGGCGAGGCGGGATCCTCGATGGAGCGCCTCGTGGAGCAGATGGGGGACGACGCGCCGGAGATCGCGGGCGACGAGCGGGTGGAGCAGCTGATCGGCGTCGCCTCCGAGGCGCCCATCATCAGGCTGGTCAACTTCGTCATGGCGCGCGCGATCGAACGCGGGGCGAGCGACATTCACTTCGAGCCGTACGAGAAGGCGCTGCGCGTCCGGTACCGGATCGACGGAATCCTCGAGGACGTGGAATCCCCCCCGCGACGGCTCCAGACGGCGATCCTCTCCCGGATCAAGATCATGGCGCGGCTGAACATCGCCGAGAGCCGGCTTCCGCAGGACGGCCGCGTGAAGCTCCGGATCGGCGGGAAGGAGATCGATTTCCGCGTCTCCACGATCCCCACGCTGTACGGGGAGAGCGTCGTGATCCGCATCCTCGACCAGTCATCCGTTCCGCTGAACATGGAGACGCTGGGCTTCTTCCCCGAAACGCTGTCGACCTTCCGGCCGATGGTCTCCGCGCCGTACGGGATGATCCTGGTGACCGGCCCCACCGGCAGCGGGAAGACGACGACGCTCTACGCCGCCCTGCAGGAGATCAAGTCTCCCGAGCGGAAGATCATCACCATCGAGGACCCGGTGGAGTACCAGATCCCGGGCGTCATCCAGATCCAGGTGAAGCCGCAGATCGGCCTGACGTTCGCCTCGGGACTCCGCTCCATCGTCCGGCAGGACCCCGACGTGATCCTCGTGGGGGAGATCCGCGACCGCGAGACCGCGGAGATCGCGATCCACTCCGCGCTCACGGGGCACATGGTGCTGTCCACTCTCCATACCAACGACGCCCCCGGAGCGGTCACGCGCCTGCTCGAGATGGGGGTCGAGGAGTACCTGTTGCCGTCCGTTCTCATCGGCGTGCTCGCGCAACGGCTTGTACGCACGATCTGCGGGGATTGCGCCGTCCCGCGCGAGATCTCCCCCGCGTTGCGCGAGGATCTGCTGCGCGAGGCCGGCTTCGTTCCGGAGGGGAACCTTCGGATCGGGCGGGGCTGCGACGCCTGCGGGGGAACGGGGTTCCGGGGGCGGTCGGGAATCTTCGAGCTGCTGCCGGTCAGCAACGGGATCAAGGAGCTGATCCTCGCGCGGGCGGACGTCGGCGCGCTGCGGGCGAAGGCGGCGGAGGAGGGGATGCGGCCCCTGCGGGAGGGCGGCTGGGAGAAGGTCCGGCGGGGAACCACGACGATCGAGGAAGTCCTGCGGGTCACACGGGCGGGGTAGGCGATGGCGGTCTTCGGCTACAGGGTCACCGACGGAGCCGGCCGGGTCTCCGAGGGTGTGATCGAGGCGGCGGGGGAGGCGGCCGCCCGGGACCGGCTTCGGGAGAGGAGCCTCACCCCGATCCGGGTGTGGGCGGCGTCGGAGCGGAAGGGAGGCGAGGCGCCGCCGCGCGGGGCCGGCGGACGCGGGGCGCGGAAGGAGCTGCTCCCGTTCCTGCAGGGGTTCCGCACCCTCCTCACCGCGGGCGTTCCGATGGACCGCGCCCTCGAGATGATGGCGGACCTGTTCCGCGGAGGGCCGATGGGACCCGTGGCCGTTTCCCTCCTCCGGGAGGTGCGCGCCGGATCCTCCCTCTCCGACGCGATGCGCAAGGCGCCCGGGGCTCCGTTCAACCGTTTTCTCGTCCAGATGGTCCAGGCGGGGCAGGCGACGGGCCGGCTCGAGGAGGCGCTCGACCAGGCGTACCGCTTCCTCGAACGGTCCAGGGATTTTCGCTCCAACGTCCTCGGATCGCTCCTCTACCCGATCATCCTCCTCGTCGCTTCGATCGTGTCGGTGATCCTGCTCGTCGTCTTCGTCGTCCCGCGCTTCGCCGGCGTGTTCGCCTCCTCGGGGGTGCTGCTCCCCCTCCCCACCCGCGCCCTCCTCGCCGTCAGCACGTTTCTCGAGGCGAATTTCCTCTACCTGCTCGCCGCCGGGGGCGTCCTCTTCGCCCTCGCCCGCGGGGCGTTGTCTCGTCCGGAGGCCCGCCGGGACTGGGATCGGGGAAAGTTGACGTGGCCTCTTGTCGGGGAGACGGTGACGGCGATGGAGACGTCCCGCGTGATGCGGTCCCTCTCGTCGCTCCTGTCCGGCGGCGTCCCGATCCTCCCCGCCTTCGTCATCGCGCGGGAGGTGAGCGGGAACTCCGCGATCCGGGAGGGGATGGAGGCGGCGCGCCTGAAGGTGCAGGGGGGCGCCAAGGTCGCCCGCGCTCTCGGGGAGACGACCCCGTTCCCGGAGCTGGCGCTCCAGATGATCGCCGTCGGAGAGGAGACGGGGCGGCTCGAGGAGATGCTCGCCTCCGTGGCCGACACCTACGAGGACCGGGCGCGCCGAAGCCTCAAGAACTTCCTCACGATCCTCGAGCCGGCGGTGATCCTCGCGATGGGGCTGCTGGTGGGGTTCATCGTCTTCTCGATGTTCCTCGCCATCTTCCGCCTCAACGAGGTCCCGTTCTGATGCGCAGCGAGGGATTCACGCTCGTGGAGCTGATCGTCGTGCTGGCGATTCTCGCCGGGCTCGCGGCGCTGGTCGCGCCTTCCTTCTCCCGGACCGTCGC
>Ga0082335_1009755_pt1 | contig 10186 bp, 9 predicted proteins | sample Subgrocontami58m_FD_72375 | JGI IMG/M metagenome (GOLD analysis project Ga0082335, IMG submission 72375) | Subsurface groundwater microbial communities from S. Glens Falls, New York, USA - GMW37 contaminated, 5.8 m (SPADES assembly) (version 2) ... | reverse complement strand
TATTTATCCTGTTTTTGGGTAATATTCACTAATCTGCTTCAAAAACTGTGGCTGGTATTATTTTTCAGGTAAGTTCCAGGTGATTTCAAAGTTTTTAATCAGCGTTTCGCGGGAAGCTCAAAGTAACCGAAAATGTGGCTCAGCCTACTTATGCTCGTTTCGGTTTTTGGAGCGGTGTCTGAGCTTAATCGTCAATATTGCGAATCCGATAGCCAATAATACCGATGGAATGATGATCAAATAGGCAGGACGCGACAAATTTTCTAAAAAATAGCTCAGAGCATGGCCTGTCAATACGCCGCCCGTCATATACATCACGTTCCATAACAGGTTTCCCAGAGCAATAAAAAAAAGAAAACCCAGAAAGGGTAGGCGTAATACTCCTGAAACCAGGGACATGACGGGCATTGGCATGGGTAAAAAGCGGCCCAACAGAACGGCCACCGGCCCCCACTGTTGGATACGCGGATGAATTTTGTTCAGGGACTCATCGTCGAGACGGACATACCGCCTGAACCGGCCGAGAAACCTCAACAGGCCCCGCCGGGATAGCCAGTATACCGTTGAGGCCCCTATCAGACCACCGCCTATATTGATCGGTATCATCCAGAGTACCGTTAACTCCCCCTGGGACAGGCGATAGCCGGCATATATAAAGAGACCACTGAGCACCCAGGGGAAAGGCACACCGAACTCCTCCAGGATAAAAAAGGGCAGCAATAAGTAAGGTTTATCCAGGGATGCCTGAAGAACAGAGCTAATGAAATCCACAATGACTGACCAGTTCAATTCATTCCTCTATCATCTGAATAAATATTGCTGGTACCCGGTTGTATCATTATCAACTTTAAAGGTCAAACCGAGTCTAACGGAAAATATTCGTTAATTCCTATTGCCCGAAGGCATCTCTTCAAAAAATCGTCCCTTACCAGAGTTTTGGTCGTGCTTTGAGCTTGCCGTTTTTAAGGCTTATCCACAAGTTTACCTGGTCCGGTATAGGTAAATAACGCCAGCGGATATTTAGAGGTTTCGTGTGGCATATAAATACTTTATCGGCAACCCGTGATAATTCATCCAGAGACTTCTCGAATTCATTAACGGATGGCAGGTAGTCCAGAACAAAGCTAACAAATGCAGCGCCGAAGTGTCCATCAGGAAACGGGATATTGCACACATTAGCTACACAACCGCCCTGCGGGCAATCCTTCAAAACCCCGGGGTCCAGGTCAAGGGTAACATCGCCTCCGGTATAAACCTTTATCCGGTTGTTCCCCGGTCTTCCCACCACCAGCAGTGGTTTGCCCGCAGAAACTGCCCAGGCTTTGGCTGCCTTGAATTTCTTCCATCGGTCGACAAACTCGGTGGTTATTACGACAACCTGCGAGAGGGAAATTACTATAATTGCGCCCGTAACCCACCATAACCATACCGGCATATACACCCTCAATTATAGATTTTATCTACAGCTATTTGGCAAGTACGATGCCTGATTACTGTTGCAAAGCTATAATACCAGAATAGTATATCATTTAGTATGTAATTTAGAAAATTACCACCCTTGAACCGACATAACTAAAGTGTTACAATCACTAAAAAGAACCATGTCTTCCTAAGCTAATCCCGGATAAAGGAGTACTCCCATGTCAGGGCATTCTAAATGGTCTACGATAAAAAGACAAAAGGGTGTAACGGATGCTCGCAGAGGAGCTATTTTTACCAAGCTGGGCCGTGAGATCTCTCTCGCTGCTCGACAGGGTGGTGGCGATTCAAATGCTAACTTCCGTCTCCGCCTGGCACTGCAAAAGGCCAGAGAGAACAATATGCCAATGGAAAATGTCGAGAGGGCTATCAAAAGAGGCGTTGGTGGCGTTGATGTAGCTCAGCTACTGGAATATAACCTGGAGGGCTACGGGACTAATGGTGTAGCTATAATGATTCAAATTGTTACCGATAACAAGCTGCGCACCATACAAGAGGTGCGTAGTGTTTTTGCCCGCCATGGCGCCAGCATCAGCGAGAGCGGCTCTGTAGCCTGGCTCTTCGAGAATAAAGGTATTATTGCTGTGGACGTTAACCCTCAGGATGCTGATGATATAGCGTTATTTGCTATCGATGCCGGTGCGGAGGATGTAAAAATATTAAAAGGTTTTATTGAAATTTATACATCACCTGAGAATCTGGAAAAGGTACGCCGGGCTTTAGATGAAAAGAAATATAAGATAACCTCGGCCGAGGTTACCCTCTCGCCAAAAACTACGGTAGACCTGGATGAGAAGGGTGCGCTTCAGAATTTAAAGCTAATAGATAAACTGGAAGATCTCGACGATGTCCAGAAAGTGTACTCCAATCTGGAATTCTCGGAAGAGGTAGCTGAGAAGCTCCACGCCCAGATTTAGGGAGAGGTATGAGAATCATGGGCGTTGACCCGGGGACGGTATCCATGGGATATGGGATAGTAGATGTAATAGATAATAATGTTTCCATTATCACCAGCGGGGCTATTACCGGATCAACCAGGGTTCCTTTATCACAACGCTTGTCCCATATATATCAAAAATTAGACGCCGTAATCCGGCGCTTTAATCCCGAAGAAGTAGCGATCGAAGAACCATTTGTGGCCGACAATCCCCGGACGGCTCTGGCTGTGGGACGGGCCCAGGCCGTTGCCATGCTGGTCGCCGCCCAACACGGTTTACCGGTCTTTATTTACAGCCCAACCAAGATTAAGCTGGCGGTTACCAGCTACGGCGGTAGCAGTAAAGAGCAGGTCCAGGAGATGGTTAAACTCCAGTTAGGACTGGAACAACCTCCCCAACCCAACGATGCAGCCGATGCCCTGGCCGTTGCCCTGTGCCACAAACAGCAGACATACCTTTCCAACCTTATTCAGACGTCCCGACAATAGGGAATGATGAAGCTAAACAACTTTATCCATGATATATCCTGGTTAAATCCTAAATACTAATATCTAAATCCTAAACAAATCCAAATGACCAAAGTTAAAATCCAAATAGTACTAGCTAGAAGCATAAACTCAGGCTAAAAATGTTCTATGTTCTAAATGCCGCTTGAGTTTTGGTAATTTGGATTTTGATTTTGTTTAGTACCTTAAAAACAAACCCTTGCGCAAAAATGGCAAGATTTTTCACCGCAGAGAGCACAGAGGGCGCAGAGATTTCTAAATTTCCTCTGTGTTCTCCGCGTCCTCAGCGGTGATAGTCTTTTGGTTCCGGCTTGTCCGGGTTAGGATTTAGTTCTTCGGATTTAGTATTTAGTTCCCGTTTGGGTTATAAGTAGCCATTTAAGATATTATATGCATAAGAAGGAACTATGTTTCTTGAGAAATGGAGTCTTAAAGGTCAGGTAGCCCTGGTTACCGGCGGCTCCAGGGGTATCGGTGAAGCCATTGCCCTGGGGCTGGCGGAAGCCGGTGCGGATGTTGCTATCGCCAGCCGTAAACTCCCGGAACTGGAGAATGTGGCTCAGGAGATTCGAAAACTTGGGCGGCGCTCTATGGCTGTATCCGCCAATACGGGGCGCAGCCAGGATATTGCTATCCTGGTACAGAAAGTAATGGCTGAGTTTGGCCGTATCGATATCCTCATTAATAACGCCGGCACCAACCCTGTTCTCGGACCAGTTCTTGACGAGGATGAACGGGCCTGGGACTTGACCTTCAATGTCAACGTCAAGGGCTATTTCCTCCTGGCCCAGGCCGTGTGCCGTATCATGAAGGAGCAAGGCGGCGGCAAGATTGTCAACTTAGCGTCACATGCCGGTATAACCCCACATCCCGATATAGGTGTATACTCGGTGACCAAAGCGGCTATTATTATGTTAACTAAAGTCCTTGCCCAGGAGTGGGGCGAGTATAACATACGGGTGAATAGTATCGCCCCTGGCGTTATCCAGACCAGGTTCTCTACCGCCCTGTGGACCATCCCTGAATACAGACAGCGCACCGACGATAATACGGCCCTCCACCGCATCGGCCAACCGGAGGAGATTGTAGGCGCAGCCCTGTTCCTGGCCTCGGATGCCTCCAGCTATATCACAGGGGAGACTATTGTAGTGGATGGGGGGTTTTTACCATAGAGACTCGTACTAACTTACATAATGAGTTATTGAATATTTTACGATCTTCCATACCCGCTATTCAACAATGGCAACGGCGATAGAAGACGGCTTCGTTTTACAAAAGGAGGATTCCCGAAATGGTAAGAACACTTGGAGAGGAAGTAAAAGAAAAGGAAGCCGAGATAGTTCGGAAAAATGCTGCGCGAGTAATCCATCGAGATATTAACCAGGTAAAAGGAACACCAGCATCTATAAAACGGTGGCCGTGGGAGCTATTACAGAATGCCTGCGACGCCGGAGAGACGGAAGAAGGCTATTTACCTGTCAAAGCTAAGTTCATACTTGAAAGCAATCGGCTTGTATTTGAACATTCAGGTGGCCCTTTCGAAACGGAGGACTTGGGAAGCTTGATATTAGCCGGATCTTTTAAAGAGCTGAAACCCCGTGCATACGGTGGCAGGTTCGGAACAGGATTTTTCGTCACTCACATATTGTCGGAGAAAGTAACTGTACAAGGAATAGCGAAAAGAAGCGATAAGAATACCCAAGCCTTCCAGTTCCACTTGGACCGTTCAGGCAATATAGAGAACATTGAGCGGGGCATTGAAAATGCCTACCAGGATCTCAGCAAAGCAACCCCATTGAACACAGATGTTACGCGCTATGAATATCCTCTTGAAGATTCTAACTCTATAAATGCTGCTCAAGTAGGATTAAAAGACGCTGAAGCACTATTGCCTTATGTAATCGCATTTGTTCCTCACTTGAAGAGTGTAGAAATCATTGATAAAGATGGGGCTAAACTGTGGGAAAAGGGCGAAGAAGAAACGGATGGTGGCGCGACTATTGTTCATATCATATTTTGTATAGTTGGAATTCACAATGAGGAGCGCCGAATTGTTGTAATTAAGTACTCCAGCGCATCTCAGAATACATGTTGTGCTGTAGCGGCCAACGTTACAGACGGTCAAGTATTTGAGATTCTTCCACTTAGTGAAAGTACTCCAAAATTGTTCTGCCCGCAGCCACTGCTAGGCAAGACCGAGAGAATAGGCGTGCCTGTAGTACTATTATGCGACCAGTTTGCGCCAACGAAAGAAAGAGAAGAAATTTTACTGTCTTCTGACGAAGGTAGAAAAAATAGGGCTTTGGTAAAAGAAGCAGTAGCCACTATCCCCTTGTTGACCGAACTTGCCGCTAAGCGTGGGTGGGCCAATGCTCACTTACTGGCACGAATTTCGTTGACGAAGCGCGATTCGGGGGTGACAGAGGCAGATTTCTGGAACGAGCAAAGTCGATCAGTATTAGACGACCTTCTAAAGCGAGAAATAGTGGCCACGTCGAATGGAAAGACTGTCTGCCCTATTGAGGTTTCCTTGCCCGTCCCATTGCTTAAATACGAGTACACCTCAGATAAGCCTAGCACTGGCGATCCCTTTGCAGAACAAATATGGTCGCTTGTTGCGGAAATACATGGCAAGGTATTGCCTACACGCGACTTAGTTGACCAGTGGCAATTCACTGTAAGGCAGTGGAACCAACTACGCAATGGCAACACAATCGACGAAGTTGTGGATTTGGAGTGGTTTTTTGAGCAGATTAGGGAGCATAGGAGCTTAACGAAGCTTTGTCAAGAGTGGTTTCAAGGAAAACGAGAGGTTGCTGTCAAGTGGCTGGAACGATTCTACGCCTTAGTAGACGAATTCGAAAAGAAAAATAATGTTGGGATACCACCGAAGCTATGGGCTGGCGCAGTGCCGAACCAAACAGGTAAGTTTAAGTCGTTGGATGACCTGTCAAAAGATGCGGATATTAGCAATGAAATCAAGGACATCGCTGAGGAACTGGAATGGCTCATCAGAGAGGAACTCTTGGAGCGTTCATTGTCGGGCACACTTGGCACACGTGTCCAAAAAAAGGTAGGACAAGAGGATGTAATTACAAAGTTGGTGTCCTCAAAGCTTAATTGGAAAGAAGGTGATAATCTCGGCGAGGATAGAACACGCCCCGCCAGTAAGCTGCTAATATGGTTGGCATTAGATTCAAAAGATTGGCAGGAACAAGCTAGGAAAATGCCAGTTTTGACCTTAGATAACGTAGTCAGAAGAACTGGAAACAAGCCAATTCTCCTTGCCCCTACATCGACATGGGAATCACCTGCCCAGCAATTTAAGGGTATTTTCGAATTTGAAAAGTCTAGGTTTTTATCGGAATCTTATATTAAGCTGGTACCACATAATAAGAAAGATGTTTTTATCCGTAAGTTGGTTGAATGGGGAATCATTTTCAAATCTCTCTTGGTTAGCGTTGACCAAGTTGAGTTGAGTGGCAAAGAACTCGATTCAATATTAAAAGTAACACCGCTGAAACCTTCCAAGGGTAATCACCAAATAAAGCCGATTACTCCACAATCATTCTTATCCACGATTCCGTTTCTCAACCCAGAGATTATCGGGGCTATGGGCCAAGATCCAGATACAGCTAAACATTTTGCACGTTTCCTTTTGGACTTTATATTAATCCACGACACTAGATGGAGCACGCCAACAAGTTTCCAATGTTCTTGCGGAACATCTCATGAACTATACCCTGCTGAGTGGCTTGCTTGTCTAAAGACGAAAGCTTGGGTTCCGCCAGAAGGGGAAGAACTTGACAACTGGGACCCGACTAACGCTACCGCAGAATCTATCAAAAACTTGTTGGGCACGTCATTACAAGAATTTGCTGTCAATCTTAATGGTATCAAGCTACTCAGGCATTTCGGGTTTGGAGACGTTAACCTACAAATTATCAGATTAACTGGAGGACAACCCAATAAGGAGCAAGATTTAGCTAGTGTTCTTGAAAATGTAAAACAGGAGCATTTGCCCTTCTTGAAAGAGCTCCTGCCGGCAATGAAAACTTCTGAAGATTGGGTACAAGTTATACAGATAAAGAAAGACAGGGACAATACACGTGAGATTGTACATCGGAATCAAGAATTGGGTAAAGTTGTTGAAGAAATAGTTAAAGCAGTTTTTCGTGACCACGGTTTTGCAGTTATTAGTGGGTACGTTGGATATGATTTCCAAGCACGTTATCGTGGTGACGTAGATGACTACGACCTTGGCGCAATTAAGCTTCAAAGTGGCGCCAAAACGTTCTTCGTAGAAGTGAAAGCTACGCGCGACGGCGACGCTCGCATGACGAGTGCTCAAAAGGAAAAGGCCATTGGCGAGAAAGCCTCCTACATACTTTGTGTTGTAGACTTGAAATACAGTAATATTGGCTCGTTCAGCGGCCTCGATGAATTCCGCGCCGCTGTAGAAGAGAATATTTATATTATCAGTGATATAGGTGACCGCCTGGATTTACTTGGAGATATGCCTTTCACACCAGACATTGAAATGGAGATTGCCGGGCAATTGCGATACCGTGTTAAGCACTCTCTTTGGGAACAGCACGGCCTTGATTTAACCTCTTGGATTCTCACCAAAGTTGTTAACTGTTGATGTAGATATACAGGGTATCCTTGGGCGAGTGGAACTTATTATCTGATAACAGGAGTGGAGCAATGGTACGCACCAAATCTAGTTTTCTTAACCGAAACCTTGATGAAATCCGGCATATACTTCTGGCGCACCTTCCTGAGATACGTCAGCAATATAATATTAAAACCCTGGGGGTGTTTGGCTCGTATGTAAGGGGACAGCAACGCAGAAGCAGCGACCTCGACTTGCTGGTGGAGTTCGAAAAGGCGCCGACCTTTTTCCAGTTTGTCCGCCTGGAGCGGCGCCTTAGCGAGATATTAGGTGTAAAGGTTGATCTGGTGATGAAAAGCGCGTTGCGCCCTTCTATTAGGGAGGATATCCTGGAAGAGGTTGTGACAGTTGGGCCGTAAAAGAAATATCCTGGACTTTGTTCGAGACATCAGCGACGCAGCACTGAAGGTATATGAGTTCACCAATGGCATGGACTTAGCCTCTTTCCAAAGAGATGAACGCACGGTATTTGCGGTGGTGCGGGCGCTCGAGGTAATCGGCGAGGCTGCTAATCGAATTCCAAATACAGTGCAAGAGCGTTATCCGAATGTACCGTGGCGGGATATGGTAGATATGCGTAACAAGGTAATACACGATTACTTTGGGGTGGATGTGGAGGTGGTGTGGCGTACAGTGTGCGAAGACATACCACCACTTAGAGCCGCCATCGCAGAGGTTCTGCAAGACATGGAAGGTGAAAAATAACGTAGATTAACGGGCTGGCATGATGTAACATAAACTACTTATGATGGTGGCATAGGCATCAGCCTGTCTCAAAAAGTGTTCGCACGCGGACTAAGGATTTGCCACGGGCGGAGTAAGAACACTGCATGACGAACTCCTGGGTGGATTCGCGGCCCCGGATTTTGTTCAAAGGAATGCTGAACGGTGGAGACGATGGTACGTCTGGCACCCGAGCATACCCGTCGCACCACCGAAGAAGCAGCTTTTCTCCATAGTTTGCATAAGGTGCGTAGGTTGAAAGCCGTTGCCATCAGGGTGGCTTCAGCCCGAACATGAGCCATCCCGCGCAGCAAGAACCGCCTGCCTGCCATCTGCTCTTTGATGATGCCGAAAACGGGCTCCGGCAGTTCCTTGCGCTTTCGGTAAAGGTCCTTTGCCTCTTGAGTCGCCATCCATTCCCGATGACGGCGTAACAAGAAATCCTGCGGCCCTATTTCTAGCCTTCGTCCGTTACCTCGGTCGATAGTACACGTCCCAAACGCCGCACACCGGCGGCAGACTGCTCCGCCGACGGAGTACACGAGCACCGGGGTGTTTCGATACCGGCCCAATCGCCGGAATTTAAGAGTCTGGCCCTGGGGACATGTGTAGCTGTCAGAGTGGGCGTCGTAAATGAAACGGTCTTTATGATAGGGTTTCTCCAGGTCTTTCGCGCGGGGTTCGGACATCACGACTACTTGCTGTCGCTCGTCACAGGCCTCCAGATTGGCACCCGAATGAAAGTTGGCATCGGCCAACCAAACCTCCGTTACCTTACCCGTCATCTCCGCTGATTGGTCCATCATGGGTACCAAGGCACCAACGTCATTCTGCTCGGCGGTTACGTCAACGGCCGTGATAATGCGGCCAGTGACTTCTTCGCCTTCGGGCGGCTTTACCGGCGCAACCACGGCCTCCATGTTATAGCCCGCGACCCGGTTCTGCTGGCCCGTCTTCAACAAGCCCGCATCACCATCAGTGAGATTGACTCGTTTCTTGTCCTCCTCTTGTGCCAGCGTCTCCATCGCCGCTTTTACTTGAACCAGCAAACGTTCCTTATCGGCTAACCTCTGGGGCAGATGCACCGGCGGCAGGTCAGTTCCGGCCTCGTTCTGCGCTTCCAGTTCCTTTATCGCTGACTCCGTCTTCTCCTCGAGATCTCGCAACTGCGTCACATTATAGGTGCGCTTCTTCGCGGCATTCGCCCCGACCTTCGTCCCATCCACCGCCTGCACCGCCATATCCACCAGCCCCAAATTGACCGCCATCCGCACTGTGCGCTTGAAGAGCTTACGCATAAACGCCCGGTGTGCTTTGTAGAAGCGCCATAGACTGTTGTGGTCCGGCTGCTGCCAGCCCGTAAGCCACAAATAGGGCATCTGGTCCCGGCAGGCGGCCTCCAATTTCCGCGATGACCGGGTGCCCGTCATGAATCCATACAGCCAGACGCCTAGCATCGCCCTCGGATGATAAGATGGCGCGCCTAAGGGGTCTCCCTCTAAAGCAACCTCCATCTCCGCCCAAACACTCCGTTCTAGCCCGTCGACAAACGCCGCGACGAAGCGGGCCGGATGGTCTTCCGTAATTAGTTCTTCCAGGGTAGGTGGCAATAACCAGGTCATCTCGCGATTCAATGGGTAAACCGGCATCTACTTCTCCTCAAAGCTGTCTGTCACTATTCTACCCCACGCGCTATCTTTGACAAGGTCTTTTGAGAACATTCTTCGGACTTTTGAGACAGGCTGACGCCTGCCATACCGGTGGAACCCCGACTTGTCGGGGTCGGTTTTCTATTTTCTCTTCAGGTTTGTGCTGGTTATGACTTTTTTGATGGTGGATTAAGGTTTTATATGAGTTTCCCCTTT
>Ga0082335_1009754_pt1 | contig 10186 bp, 8 predicted proteins | sample Subgrocontami58m_FD_72375 | JGI IMG/M metagenome (GOLD analysis project Ga0082335, IMG submission 72375) | Subsurface groundwater microbial communities from S. Glens Falls, New York, USA - GMW37 contaminated, 5.8 m (SPADES assembly) (version 2) ... | reverse complement strand
GGGGCGGCCCGCGGTCGCGTGGGCATACGGCCCCGACCTGCCCCCGCTCATCGAGGAGATGGCCGCGATCGGGACGGCCTCCCGCGAGCACGCGCGCGCGGGCGACGTCCGGGCGGCGATAGCGGCGGGCGAGGCGAATCGCGCCATCAAGGCGCCCGACACCCTCGAGCACCGCTACTACGCCGAGGACTTCGGGTACGGTCTCGTGCCGCTGATCGAGCTCGCCGCCGCCGCAGGCGTCGCCGTGCCGCTCGCGCGCGCGCTCGTCGAGGTCGCGTGCGCCCTGACCGGGACGGACGTCTTCGCGACGGGGCTCGACGCCTCGCGCCTGGGAATCTCGGGGCTCGACCGCGACGGCGTGCTGGCGCTCGTTCGCGCCGGGGCGTTGCGCGCGTGAGCCTCGCCGGCAGGCGCATCGCCGTCGTCGGCGGGGACGAGCGCGAGCAGGAGATCGCCCGCCTGGCCGCCGAGGCCGGCGCCGAGGTGGCGGCGTACGGCTTTCCGTGGCCGGCCGGGGGAATCGAGGGGGTCCGCCTCGCGGTCGACCCGGCCGACGCACTGCGCGGGACCCACTACGCGCTCTTCCCGATTCCGGGGATCGCGGCGGACGGCTCGCTCTTCGCGCCCGCGGCCCCGTCCCCGATCGTCCCGGACGCGGCGCTCCTGGGCGTGCTCGCGCCGGGCGCCCACGTCATCCTCGGCGGGGCGGACGAGCGGCTGCGCCCCCCCGCCGCCGAGGCCCGCGTCGGCCTGCACGAGTACGAGCACGACGAGGAGCTGATGCTCCTGCGGGGCCCGGCGATCGTCGAGGGCGCGCTCGCGCTCGCGATCGAGCACACGCGCGTGACGATCCACGCCGCCCCGGTCGCGATCGTCGGCCAGGGCACGATCGGCAGCTTGCTCACCCGCACGCTGCTCGCGCTCGGAGCGCGTGTGCACGTGGCCGCGCGTAACCCCGTGCAGCGGGCGTCGGCGTACGCGGCCGGCGCCGACGCCGTCCCGCTCGAAGCGCTGCCGGAGCTCGCGGCGCGCGTGACCATGCTCTTCTCGACCGTGCCCGCGCCGGTCGTCGGTCGGGAGGCGCTCGAGCGGCTGCCTCGCGGCGCGCTCGTGATGGATCTCGCCGCGCCGCCGGGAGGCATCGACCTCGCCGCCGCGCGTGAGCTGGGGCACGTCGCCGTGTGGGCACGCGGGCTCGGCCGGCGTGCGCCCGTAACGGTGGGGGCGAGTCAGTGGAGCGGCATCCGCAAGCGCATCGAGACGATCGAGGAGGAACGCAGTGAAAGCTGATCTGGTCATTCGCAACGCCCGCGTCGTCACGCACGAGGGCGAGACGTTCGGCGGCGTCGCTGTGCAAGGCGAGCGGATCGTCGCGATCGGCGAGGACGGCGCCCTGCCGGCCGGCGCGCGCGAGATCGACGCAGACGGGCGCGTGCTGATGCCGGGCGTGATCGACCCGCACTGCCACCTCGGCGTCAACTACCCCTACGACGAGGACATGCGCACCGAGACGGCGCAGGCCGCCCGCGGCGGCATCACCACGGTCCTCCTCTACATCCGCACGAAGGAGCCGTCCTATATCCCCTTCTACCGCGAGCGCTCGGCCGTCGGCGAGGAGAACGTCCACATCGACTTCGGCTTCCACTTCGGGATCCAGCGCGAGGAGCACATCCACGAGATTCCGCAGATCGTGGCCGAGACCGGCGTGCGCTCCTTCAAGCTCTACTTCGGCTACGAGGCGGAAAACCCGATCGGCATAGTCCCCGCCACCGACGGCTGGGTGTACGCGACGATGCGCACCGCGGCGCAGATTCCGGGCGGCGTCGTCTCGGTCCACTGCGAGAACACCGGCATCGCCACGTGGCTGAAGCAGGAGCTGATCGCCACGGGCCGCCAGGACCTCGGCGCCTTCACCGAGTCCCGGCCGGCGTTCTGCGAGGTGGAGACGATCCAGCGGATGATCTTCCTCGCCGAGCTGACGGGGTGCCCGCTCTACGTCGTCCACACCACGGCCGGGCAGGGGCCGGTCGTGGCGGAGGCCGCGCGTGCGCGTGGGGTGGACGTGACGATCGAGACCTGCCCGCACTACCTCACGCGGACGGCGTACGACCCCGATCTCGACATGCGCGCGAAGATCTCGCCGCCGCTCCGCGACCGGGAGGAGCTCGAGGGGCTCTGGCGCGGCATCTTCGCGGGTACGGTGCGCAGTCTCGGCTCGGACCACGTGCCCTTCTTCCCGAAGGAGGGAAAGGATCTCTGGATGGAGAAGCCGGGCATCGTCTCGTTCCCCTGGGAGCTGGCGCTCCTGCTCTCCGAGGGCGTCCACCGCCGCGGGCTTTCGCTCTCCCGCCTCGTCGAGATGAACTCGTACACCCCCGCCCGCCGCTTCGGCCTGTACCCGCGGAAGGGGAGCCTTCGCCCGGGCGCGGACGCCGACCTCATACTCGTCGATCTCGACGAGGAGCGCGACGTCGTGCACGAGGGCAAGGGCACCTGCATCTACGAGGGCATGCGCCTGAAGGGGTGGCCGGTGCTCACGGTGGCGCGCGGGAGGGTCGTCTTCGAGAACGGCGAGGTGGATCCCGGCGCCGCGGGCCACGGCCGCTGCGTCACCCGGCCGGACAGGTCGCCTTACGGCGCATGACGTCGTCGGCGACGGCCGCAACGGCCTTCGGGCTGCCCGCGCAGTCAGCCGCCGGACACGACCTCGCCGCCTCGGAGGACGGCGCGGTCGCCGGGCCGCCGCGCGATCGCGTCCCGCAGCGACGAGGCCTCGAGCAGCACGAGGTCGGCCGGGTCCCCCTCCTCGATCCGTGTGCGGCCGCCGCAGATCCCGGCGAGGAGCACGTCCTCGTCGTCCACGTGCGCGCCGATCGCCGCGAGGAACGCCGCCTCGAGCGGGTCGGCGTCGCCGTAGGGGTAGAAGACGTCGCCGACGTTGTCGCTCGCGAAGCGGACAGGTACGCCCGCTTCCCGGAGCTCCCGGACGAGCGTGACACCGCGCAGCCGGGGTGTTGAGCGGCCCCGATCCTCGAGGTAGAGGTTGAGAGCCGGCAGCGCGATCACGGTGACTCCCGCCGCAGCAACCTTCTCGATGGTGCGGCTCGCGGTCTCCGGCGGAACGCAGGCGAGCGCGCAGCAGTGTCCGGCTGTCACACGGCCTTCGAGCCCGGCTGCGAGCGCCGCGTCGGCAAGTCGCTCGAGCAGGAAGCCGTCCGGATCCGTGGTCTCGTCGATGTGGAGGTCGGCCTCGACGCCGAGCGACCGCGCGAGAGCGAGCACGCGGTCGATCGACGCACCCGGATCGCGGTGGAACGCGGGCACCGCCCCGAGCAGGTCGGCCCCGGCCTCGACCGCGCCGACCAGCCGGCGCGCGCCCTCCGGGGTCGTGGGATCGCAGAGCGCCGTTGCGAAGGCGACGATCTCGAGCTCGACGCGCCCGGCGAAGTCGGCCCTTGCCGCGAGGACGCCGCGCAGCGCCCGCTCCTCCACGAGCTCGTCCACGTCGACGTGTGTCCGGACGCGGAGCGAGCCGTGGGCGAGCGCTCGCCCGAGCAGACGGCTCGCCCGCTCGTGCACGAGCTCTTCGGTCGAGGCCTTCTTGATCTCGGCGACGAGCTCGATCGCGTCGGTGAGAGAGCGGGGTGGGCGGGGGGCCCGAGCATAGGCCCGGTCTGCGTGAACGTGGAGGTCGGCGAAGGCGGGCAGCGCGAGCCGTCCCGAAGCGGCCACGCTCGGCTGGATCGCCTGCACGCGGCCGCCGGCAAGCACGAGCTCGTGAACGCCTTCGCGTCCCGGGAGGAGGACCGGGCCCAACCCGGTCACTAGTCGTAGAGGGTGGTGGTGACCGGCGTGGAGGCGCGGTCGAGACCCGCCCGCCGGACGATATCGGCCGCCCGCGCCCGCGCCTCCGCATGCAGCTCACGCTCGTCCACCGTGACGACGTGCCCGCCCCGGAAGAGCGGGCGCCCGTCGACCCACGTCTCCGCGATGCTCGCCGAGGTGACCGACCAGACGAGCGCCTGCAAGGGGTCGGAATACGGTGTCCACTCGAAATGGTCGAGGTCGAAGAGGACGAAGTCCGCCCGTTTGCCGGGCTCGAGCGAGCCGATCTCATCGTCCCAGCCGAGCGCGCGGGCGCCGTCGATCGTCGCCATCCGCAACGCCCGCCGGGCGCCGATCAGATCGGGGTCGAGGCGCGCGTCCTTGAACAGCCCGGCGACGAGGTACATCTGGCGCATGAGGTTGAGACTGCCCGCCGCCGAGACACCGTCCGTGCCGACTCCGACGGTGACGCCCGCGTCCAGCATCTCGGGGTACTTGCCGATCGCCGTCGCGCCCTTCGCGAGCTTGAGCGACGTGGACGGGCAGAATGCGACCTTCGTGTCGTGTGCGGCGAGGAGCGGGATCTCGTCGTCCCGCGTCGCGACGGCGTGCGCGAGCACGAGATTGGAGCCGAGCCCGCCGAGCTCGGCGATGCGCGTGATCGGCCAGCGTCCGTAGCGGCGCTCCGACACCTCCGCCTCCTCGATGCTCGACGCGAGGTGGTACGTCGTGCCGACGCCGAGCCGCTCGGCGAGGGCGCGGGCGCCGACGTGAAGCTCGGGGCTGCACGGCTCCTTGCCCTCGATGTTGACCCAGCAGCGGATGCGTCCATCCGCGTAGCCGTCCCAGTCGCGGACGCACTGCTCGAGCACGTCGAGCGCGACCTCCGCGTTGGGGAAGAAGTGGTGCTCGATCATCTCGTCCGTCCAGCCGGGCGGGATCTCGGACGGCTTCACGTCGGCGGCGTGTCTGCCGGTGACGCCGCGGAGGCCCACCTCGCCGGCGGCGCGGGCGGTGATGCCCGGGTCGTTCTGCGCGCCCATATCGAGAAAGCACGTCGTCCCGCAGCGGAGCATCTCGGTCGTGCCGAGGAGCACGCTGACCCGCTCGTCCTCGGGGCCGACGTGCGCGTAGAACGGCTTGGCCCAGTGGAACACCCATGCCCGCGTGCCGAGGTTGTCGGGGAAGACGGCGCGGGAGAGGGTCTCGGAGAGGTGGACGTGGGTGTCCACGAAGCCGGGGACGACGCCGAGGCGGCGCCCATCGACGACCGTGTCGAACGAGTCGTGCGGGTAGCTCACGAGAACCTCGCCGGTCTCTCCGATGGCGACTATCCGCTCGCCCTCGAGGACGATCGCCGCATCGTGGAGGACGCGGTCCTGCGAGTCCACCGTGAGCGCAAACTCGAGGTGCTCGATCAGCGTGGTATTCGGTGCTTGGCTCATCGGGGGCTCAATCGTATGCAGCCGGCTCGGTGCCTGCCGTTGCCTCGCCGCCGATCGGAAGGCCCCGCAGCTCCGCGAGCTTGCGCACGATCCGCTGGCACGTGACGATGTCCGCGCGTCCCTCGGCGAGACCTGCCGCGGTCGGCTCACCGTGTACGACCAGCCGGTGGAAGGCGAGCAGCTCTTCCTCGAACGCCTCGACCGTCGAGCGGAAGCGCGTCGTCCGCGTGTCGCCGTTCGCTCCATCGACGACCGTGAGATCGGTCGGGGCGTGGAGCAGATAGGGCGAAGGGAAGACGAGCTCGATCGTCCCCAGCTCGTCGTGCACCCTGAACTCCTCGCGGTAGGCGGGGTAGCCGTCAAGGTAGTGCACGCGGATCGAGAGGCGGACGTCGCCCGGCAGGAGACAGAGGATCGAGAGCGACTGGGGGAGGGAGTCGTCCGGCCAGACGTCGACGTGGTCGCAACGGACCGGGTCTCCGACGATCGCCCGCACCAGGGCCAGGTCGTGGACGACGGTACCGAGCAGGTTCCAGGCGTAGAGCTGTCTGAGGAGCGGCGGAGCCGGGCCGAGCGCCTGCCCCAGGAGCGTCTCCGCGTCCGCGTCGAGCGCGGCGCGCGTCTGCTCGGAGAGGTCGTCAGGCCGAACCAGCCGGACGTGCCGAAGCTGGACCTGGGGCGGGGGGTGCAGGACCGTGATTTCGATCGAGCGCGGCGGAGGACGCTCCGTCACGATGGCCTGCGCCCTCTGGAACGCCGGATCGTAGAGCTTCATGTAGCCGACCGCGAGCCGGGGGGCCGCGGTAGCGACGGCGTCTGCCTCGGCCAGCGTGTACGCGAGGGGTTTCTCGCAGAACACGGGGAGGCGAGCTTCGGCGGCCGCCGCGCACGTTGCGCCGTGGGAGCCCGAAGTGAGCACGGCCAGCGCGTCGATGCCGCCCGCCGCGAGCAGGTCGGCGGCGGTGCGGTAGCGGCGGTTGGACGCGACCCCGCAGCCCTCGCCCACCGCCTCGAGCGTCCCTGGCGAGAGGTCGCAGATCGCCGCCACCTCGAACAGGTCCCTGCGCGCCAGCAGGATCGGCAGGTGCACCGTCTGCGCCACGAGCCCCGCGCCGACGACCCCCAGGCGGACGCGATCGCTCGTCACCACAACGGGTTCACTGTGCTTTCGGGGTTCGCGTCATCGCCCGGATGGGCCGCTCGGGCCGAGACAGAGCCCGGCCCGAGCGGAACCTTCGTTCTGGCGCCCTACGTCTTCTTGCAGCTCTTCGTGGGTAGCCCGATGCGCGGATCGATGAACTGGTTCGTTGCGATGTCCGACGCCTTCAGATCGTCCTTGATCGTGTCAAGCCCCTTCTTCTTGAAGATCGGGAGGACCTGATTGATGACACCCTGCAGCCGCTTGGAGTTGAAGTCGCCGAGCGTGCAGTTGGGCCCGTTCTGGACGAGACCGAGCTTCTTCTGGGTGGCGACGTTGTACGCGTCGCCGGCGGGGCTCAGTCTCCAGAACGTGTTCAGCGCGGTGACGATCTCCTCGAGCTTCGCGTTGACGGGCCCCGGATTCGTGATGTAGTCGATCTGGGCCTGCTGAACCAGCGGCACGAGCAGCTTGAAGCAGGCGGCCTTCTTCTTGATGTCGGACGCCCTGGCCGCAAGGGTCTGCGGGTACGGCGCGTAGCCCGAGCTGCGCAGCAGGAGGTATGAGACCGGCTTTCCGTACTGCGCGATGTCGTGCTGGTACTGATACGGCTCGCTCGTGACGAAGCCCTGCTGCACGATGGCGCCGTCCGAGGCGACGAAGCGAGCCGGCGAGCCGTCGTACGACGTGTCGACCTGGCTCTTGTTGATCCAGCCCCTATCCACGAGGTACTCGATCCAGGCGCCGCCCGCGAAGACGAGCACCTTCGCGCCCGACTTCTCGATGTCCTGCCACTTCGTGATCTTCAGCTTCAGAGGATTCCACATCAGGATCTGCGGGCTGAACTCGAGCGGGGCCACGATCGAGACGAGCGGCAGCTTCTTCGACAGCTGGATCTGCTCGTCGCTCGTCGCGAAGCCGAGCGTGATCTCGCTGTCCTGGTACAGCTGCGAGATCGGCTGCTGGAAGCCGGTGAACGGCCCGCCGGCACGGATCTCGAGCTTGACGCCGGTCTTGCCGATCGTTCCCGTGTAGCGGCCCTTCCCCTTGTCCACCGAGCCCCTCGTGCCCGCAAGCTGGTAGACGGCGCCGTGCTCCGGCTCCGGGAACCAGTCCGTCTGGATCACGATCTTGTCGCCGCAGGCGGCCCGCAGAGGGCTGGGAGCGGCCTTACCCTGCGTCGCGGCCTGACCGACGCCGAGGCCGACGACGAGCGCGGCAAGGGCGGCTGTCCCAGCTGCAAGCCAGAGGACGCGCAGTCTCTGTTTGGTCATCTCGCTCCTTTCTCCTCGTCCTCCACGTCGAGAGGCGCCGGGCGAGAGTGCCCGCACCGTGCGTGTGCGACGTTGAGAGCCGGCTGCGGTTGGCCGCCACCCTCGGTGAGCTCCTCGCGGGAAGAACAACTGGTCTGACATGTTGATACCTGTTGCATGACCTGTCAAGCGACCGGCGGTATGGGAGTGGCGATCGGAGCCGCGCCCCGCGGCCCGTCCTAGCCGTGGGTCTCCTCGTACCAGTTCTTCGTGAACTGGCGGCCGATGAGACCGATGACCCAGAACGACAGGATCCCGAGCCCCACGCTGAAGAGGAGCGCGCTCATCAGGAGGTCGGTCTGGAGGTATGCCCGGTAGAGGTCGAGCAGGCGGCCGAGCCCCGGCGTTCCCTGGCGGAAGAAGAACTCCCCCACGATCGCGCCGATCACCGAGAGGCCCGCCGATACCCGGAGCCCTACGAAGATGTCCGGAATCGCGTGGGGCAGCTGAAGCTTGAGGAGCCGTTTCGGGCGCCCGGCGTGGTGCAGCGTGAAGAGGTCGTGGAGATTGCCGTCGACCGTGAGCAGGCCGTGGAGCGTGTTGGTGATGATCGGAAAGATCGAGATCAGCACGCAGACGACGACCCGCGCCGAGAAGTCGTAGCCGAACCAGAGCGCGATCAGAGGCACGATGGCGAGGATCGGAGTCACCTGCATGATGACCGCATAGGGATAGAATGAGCGCTCGATCCACTTCGCCTGGCTCATGGCGACCGCGATCAGGCCGCCGAGGACGAACGCGATCGCCAGCCCCGTCAGGGATACCTGTGTCGTGTCCCAGAGGGCGGTGAGCTGCTCGTTCAGGTGCTTTCCGTCGAGGAGCCCGTTCCGGACGACCTCGTGCGGCGGCGGGAGCAGGAACTGCCGCTCCGGGCTGAGGATCACGTAGGAGGCGACGTAGACGGATCCGACGAAGAAGCCGAAGAAGGCGAGCGGCGGGGCGAGGTTCCACAGGAACTGCTTCGCTCGCGAGGTACCTGCGCGTCGCACGGCGCGAGGGACGTTGATCGCGGGGTCAAGCGACCCTTCGCGCATGCCGGAGAGTGCGTCGTTGCTCATTCGTGACCCTTGCGCAGTGCCTGCGAGATCTCGCTCGACAGCTTCCCGAAGGCCGGATCGAAGCGCAGCTCCGGGGGCCGTGGGTACGGAAACGGGACGTCGTGCTCCGTGACGATCCGACCGGGACGCGGGCTCATGACGAGTACCCGTGACGAGAGGAAGACCGCCTCCGAGATCGAGTGCGTGATGAAGATGGCCGCGAACCTCTTCGAGACGAACAGTCGCATCAGCTCCTCGTTCAGCGCCCCGCGCGTGATCTCGTCGAGCGCGCCGAACGGCTCGTCGAGCAGGAAGAGCGGAGGCTTCGTCGTCAGGGCGCGCGCGACGGACGCGCGCATCCTCATCCCGCCCGAGAGCGCCTTCGGATAGTGGTTCTCGAACCCCTCGAGGCCGACGAGCCGGATCGCGTCCCGCGCAAGCGCCCGGCGCTCGGCGCGGGGCAGTCCGTCGAGCTCGGCGAGCAGCTCGACGTTCTTCTGCACGCTCCGGAACGGCAGGAGCGTCGCGTCCTGGAAGACGTAGCCGATGTTCTCGACGTGGCGCTCGACCGTGCCCGACGTTTCGGGCCCGAGCCCGGAGGCCATCCGCAGGAGGGTCGATTTCCCGCACCCCGAGGGGCCGACGACGGCGAGGAACTCGCCCCGCCTGAGCGTGAACGAGACGTCGCGGACCGCCTCCGTTCCGTCCGGGAAGATCTTGCCGGCGCTGCGGAACTCGATGACCTCCGGCGGCGGCGTCGCTGCCGTCACCGCACCCGCCCCCTCGTAGGCGAGCGGGGCTTCAGCGCTCATCGATGAAGAGATTCAGAGTCAGGGCGCGAGCCTCGCGCCACGAAGGCAAGGGTAGAGGTCTCGGTCATGTCGTCTTCTCGGTGCTTCCGGTCGATGTCCATCCCGGCGACCACGATCTCGCGCACGCCCGCGATGTGGCGGCTCGTGGCGAGCCGGGCAAGCGCGGCGTCTCGGGCCTGGATCGCCTCGACAATGCGTGCGTGCTCGGATGCGGACAGCGCGGGCCGCCCTGCGGGGACGAGCGCGAGGTAGCGGGACTCGGCGAGGTACGAGTGCAGATCGGACAGGAGATCGTAGAGGAGCCGGTTGGCGCTCGCCTCGGCGATGGCGATGTGGAAGTCGATGTCCAGGGGGACGAGCTCTTCGGTCGAGGCGCCGCTCTCGACTGCGGCGGCGAACACCTCGCCGGCCGCTGTGATCTCGGCGACCTTCCCGGGATCGTAGTTCTCGACCGCAAGCTGCCCTGCGTATTCGTCGAGGGCTCCCCGAACGCCAAGCAGCTCGAGCACCTCGCCCCGGTGGAGATCGAGCCAGCGCGCCATCGGCTCCCCCCGCCCCCCGCGCCCGGCGGCGGCGAACCACCCCCGCCCCCCCCACACCCTTGCAGACCCGGCGC
>Ga0082335_1009752_pt1 | contig 10187 bp, 9 predicted proteins | sample Subgrocontami58m_FD_72375 | JGI IMG/M metagenome (GOLD analysis project Ga0082335, IMG submission 72375) | Subsurface groundwater microbial communities from S. Glens Falls, New York, USA - GMW37 contaminated, 5.8 m (SPADES assembly) (version 2) ... | reverse complement strand
GAGTTCGGCAGCCCGATGATCGCCACCGCCACCGGCAGGCGCATCTCCAGGGTGATCCACGCCTCTTCACCATCCTGGCCCGGGATCGCGACCCGCGGTGTGCGAAGGGTCGATGACTTGAAGGCCCGGTTGCCCGCACCGCCGCCCCCGCCCCGGGCGACCGACAGCCGATCCCCGGGCTCGCCGAGCATGCCAATCTGCTCCCCGTCCCGGATCACCCGCGTGCCCGGCGGGACGTGGACCTCGAGCTCGTCCCCATTACGGCCATGCCGGTTGCGCCCTTCCCCATCCCCGCCCGCCGGCGCCGTGTGGTGCACGGCCGTGCGGAACGGCGTGAGGTCAGTTACCTGCTCATCCGCGATCAGGCACACGTCGCCACCGCGCCCGCCGTTGCCCCCATCGGGGCCACCCTTCGGCGTGTGCGCCTCGCGGCGGAACGAGAGGCAGCCATGACCCCCGCGTCCTGCCTGGACGTGGATCTGGACCTTGTCGGTAAAGGACATGGCGCGGGGCGAACCTGCCCCGGCCCGGCTCAGCTGGCCGGGGCCTCCACGGGGTGAACGAAGATACGACGGCCCTTGATGCCCTGGGTGAACTCCACCCGGCCCGTCACGGTGGCGAAGATGGTGTGGTCACGGCCGATACCGGCACCCGCCGCGGGGCGGAACACGGTGCCGCGCTGGCGCACGATGATCGATCCGGCCGGAACGACCTGACCCGAGAACACCTTCACGCCGAGGCGCTGGGAGTTCGAATCGCGACCATTGCGGCTGGAGCCGCCACCCTTCTTATGCGCCATTGCCTAACCCCCGATACCGGTGATTCGCACCCGCGAGAGGCGGGAGCGGTGCCCCATCTTGCGCTTGCTGTCCTTCTTGGCGCGGTAGGTGAACACCACGATCTTCGGCCCGAGCACGTGCTCCTCGACCTCGGCCGTCACGGTTCCGCCGTCGGCGATGCCGTCGGCGCTCCCCGTGGCGATCACCTTGGGCGAGATCGAATCGCCAGGCTCCGCATGAATGCGGTCCACGACGATGCGCTCACCCTCACGCACCCTATATTGCTTGCCCCCAAGGGCGATCACGGCATACTCAGCCACGGGCTTCTCCACGGAAGATCAAACGCCCGACTCCGGACGCGACCGGGGATACTAGCCACACACCCCGCGGGGCGCCACATGAAAGTGAACATCACGACCACACGAGCCCTCACGGCCACCCTCGCCGCTCTCCTCGCCGCCTCACCCGCGCTGGCGACGCCCGCGCCTCTGCACGTGGAGGCGCCCGCGAATCCGGACTTCCTCGACCCCGCCCTGGCCCTGAGCCGGGGCGCATGGCAGGTGCTGGCCGCCACGGGAGGGGGCCTCGTGGCGTTCCGCCGGGTGGGTGGAATGGCCGGCGCGGACATGGTGCCGGACCTGGCCGCAGCCATGCCGTCGGCATCGGCAGATGGCCTCACCCTCACCTTCACCCTTAGGGCTGGCGTGCGCTTCGGGCCACCCGCATCACGTGTGGTCGCGGCCTCCGACGTGAAGGCCAGCCTGGAGCGCATCTTCCTGCTGGACTCCCGCGGGGAGGATCTCTACGCGTCAATCCTCGGGGCACGCCAGATGATGGCGGGCACCGCACGCACGCTCTCAGGGGTGACCGCCAACGATTCATCTCGACGCGTGGTCGTTCGCCTTACCCGGCGCGACCCCGGAATCGTCCAAGCGCTGGCGCTGCCGTTCGCCTTCGTCGTTCCCCGCACCACCCCCCCGGTGGACCAGACGGCCAATCCCCCGGCGGGCATCGGGCCGTATTCCATTGACACATTCGAGCCCGACGAGGACATCGTGCTGGCGAGGAACCCCGCGTATGTTGCGCAGTCCGGCCTCCCCGCCGGCGTGTCCGATCGCATCACCATCTCCATCGGGAAGAGCGTGCGCGCGGCTGCGGCGCACGTTGCGCGGGGTGGTGCCGACTACTCGTCCGCGGCGGTCGCCGCGGTCGCGGTGCGACGGGGTGGCTACGCCTATGGCGCAGTGGCCAACGCGGTGCCCTCGGCCGCCACGACCTATGCCGCGGTTGATGCCACCAGGCCGCCGTTCAATGACGCCCGCGTGCGGCGGGCGGCGGGGTTGGCGCTCGATCGCCCTGCCGCGGCGCGTGCCGTTCCCGGTGGAGCACGACCCGCGTGGCGGATGATCCCCCCGAACACCCCGGGGCACCGGGACACTCGTGCCGCACCCGACGTCGCGGCGGCACGCGCGCTGGTGTCGGCAGCAGGAGCCGGTGGGAAGTCCGTCGTCGTGTGGTCGCAGCCGGGTGCCGCCGCGCAGGCGGCGGTGGCCGTGGCGCGCGCGCTCTCGCGGGCGGGCCTCGCCGCCAGCGTGCGGCGCATCCCCCAGAACGGAGCGCTCGGACGCCGCATCCCGCGTGCGGGCATCGCCACCGGGGTCTGGTCCCAGATCGTGCCCGACGGCTCTGACGCCTACTCGTCCCTGATCAGGGGGCCGCAGCTCGGGTTTCCGCCCGACCCGCCCGTGCCCGCCATTTCCGGCGACGCCACGCTGAGGTCACGTGCCCGGGCGGCCAACCTCATCGTTCCCGGACCCGCTCGTGCCGCGGCGTGGGCACGCGTGGACGCGGCCGCCGTGGCCGATGGCCGCGTGATACCGGTGGCCACCCCTGTCGCGACCGAGGTCACGGCCAAGGGGGTCAGCGGCGTCGCGGTCCACCCGGTGTTCGGCGTGCTGCTGCAGGCCCTGACCCCGCCCGCGAACCGCCCTGCGGGCTAGGCGGTACTCGCGGGCTTGGCGGAGCGGGAGCGCGGGGCACGGGCGCGAGGCGGCCGAACCGCGCCCGCTCCACCGCCACCTACGCGGGCACTGCCCGGCGCCATCGATCCATCACGCTCGAGCGTGATGGTGACTCCCAGATCCTCCTCGATCGCGGAGAGGGCCGCGTTGCCATCGGCCACGAGGAAATCCGCCACGTCCGGGTGAACGGCCACCGTGGCAGGCGACTCGCTCGAGCCGGCGAGGGCCAGCCGGATCTGCCGCTCGGCGTCAATGGCGTGGGTCTCGGCGGTCACCACGAAGCCCTGGCCACCGCAGGTGGGGCAGTGCTCGGTCATGATCTCCCGCGCGCCATCGCTGATGTTCTGGCGGGTCATCTGCACCAGACCGAGCGGTGAGATCTCGACCACGAAGGTGCGGCTGCGATCGAGCGACAGCGCCTTGTGAATCGCGGCGGTCACGGCACGGCGGTTCTTCGCATCGTCCATGTCGATGAAGTCGATGACGATGATGCCGCCGATGTCACGCAGCCTGAGCTGCCGCACGACCTCCTCTGCGGCCTCAAGATTCGTGCGGGTGATCGTGGCCTCGAGATTCGTGTTCCCGCGGCCCACGTTCTTGCCCGAGTTGACGTCGATGACCGTCATGGCCTCGGTGTCGTCGATCACCAGCGATCCGCCCGACGAGAGCGGCACACGGCGGCTCAGGGTGGAACGGATGGCGGCGTCCACGCCGAAGTGGGCGAGCAGGGGCTCCGGCCCCTCCCACAGGCGCACGCGGTCGGCCAGCTGCGGAGAGGTGCGACGAAGAAATCCCACGATGCGCTCGTGCTGGCGGACATCATCCACCAGCACCTCGTCCACGCTCTCGTTGAGGATGTCGCGGATGACCTTGAGGGAGGAATCGGCCTCGCTGTAGAGCAGGGACGGCGTGTCCACCTTGTCCGACCGCTCACGGATTGCCTTCCACAACAGGTTGAGCGACGCCAGGTCGCGCGCCAACTCGGTGGCCGACGCGCCGGCCGCGGCCGTGCGCACGATCACGCCACCGCCATCCCGGGGTAGACGCTGGCAGATGTCGCGCAGGCGATGGCGCTCGTCGTCGTCCAGCCGCTTGCTCACGCCCAGTCCCTCGCCAAACGGCACGTACACCAGGAATCGCCCGGCCAGCGACAGCTGCATGCTGAGGCGAGCGCCCTTCGTACCCATGGGGTCCTTGAGCGCCTGCACGATGATCTTGTCGCCCTTCGACAGCAGGTCGGCGATGAGGCGCTTCTTCTTCGGCACCCCCGCGGCAACCACGTCGTCCACGTGCAGGAATCCGTTCTTGCCGATGCCGACCTCGATGAACGAGGCCTCCATGCCGGCGAGAACGCTCTCCACCCGACCCTTCCAGATATGGCCCACGACCGAACCCTTGCCGCGCCGCTCGATCTGGACCTCGGCCACGCGGCCGTCCTCCAGAATGGCCACGCGTGTCTCGGCACGGTCGACGGACACCAGGATCTGCTTGTTCAGACTTCCCCCTTGCGCCCGAAGCGGGCTGCGACAAGACCCTTGAGGGCACTCACCGGGTCGATGTCCTCTCCGACATGACGGGCGATTCGCTCCGTTGCCGCCGCGAGTGCCACCGTCGACGCCCAGGCAACTGCACCCCGGACCATCCAACGTGGTGCCGGCACGATACGCGACGCACCGCGCGCAACGACGCCTGTGACGAAACCCGCTCCCGTGGCCGCCACGATTTCCGGGATGCGCGCGACCCCCATGGCCCTGCCCTCCGACGACCCGATACGCACCACCATGGCCTGCTGGGCGGCGGCGGCGCCCGCGAACCAGTTGAGCGCCCCGGCTGCCGCGGCCTCGCGCGCAGCGACATCAACCACGTGGTGGCGGACCGCCGCGCGCAGTGAGGGGTGGCGGCGGGCGGCGGACACCATCTCGTTCCCGAGAGCACGAATGACACCGTCCATGATGAGCGCCACGGATCGGTCCGACTGCGCATCCGGGGCGAAGGTGAGGTCGCCGATCGTCACGTCCGGGGCGGCCAGGAGTTCCGCCTCTCGCCCGGGGCGATCCTCCGCCGAGCCGATCACCACGACCAACGTCCGCTTGCCCTGACGGGCGCGGGCGGCAACCTCGGCGCATGCGAATTGCGCGGAGTCCCACGGCGCAAGCGGGATCACCAGCAGGTCGGCGCCCGCACGCTCGCCGGGTGCCACCCCCAGGAGTTCGGCCAGGCGTGCGGTCAGCACGGGCTCACCGGGCATGAGGGCGATCACACCACCATGAAGGGCGCGCGCATGGTGATCACGCGTATCGCGGCTGATCTTGTTCGCCTGACGGGCGACGGAGCGCAGAATGCCCATTCGCTAGTGGGTGCCGATCACGGAACGGCCACGCTGGCCGATCCGCAGGAGGATCCCCACGGCGACGAGGTTTGTCAGGGTGTGGCTCCCGCCGTACGACATGAATGGCAGCGGAATTCCGGTGATGGGCATGATTCCCACGTTCATCCCGATATTAACGAACACCTCGAATGCCAGCATCGCGGCCAGCCCAGCCGCCATCAACCGTTCCAGCTGGGTGGCGGCGATGCGCATTATCCCGACGGCCCGCCAGATGATGAGCAGGTAGATGCCGATCAGCAGGCCCGCACCCAGGAAGCCGAACATCTCGGCCACCACGGCGAAGACGAAGTCGGTGTGGTGCTCCGGCAGGAAATCGTTGATGGTCTGCGTGGCACCGCCGGGCCCCTTGCCGAATGCGCCGCCCGACCCAATGGCGGTCTTGCTCTGCTCCAACTGATACCCGGCCTGGGAGCGGTCGCTGCCGGAGTCGACGAACGACGTCAGGCGGTCCACCTGGTACGGCCTGAGCACGTTCACCCCCGCCGCCGGCAGCAGGTACAGCACCAGCGTGGCGAGGACGACCACGATGGTGATGAACAGGGCGAAGTGGGTTATCGGCTGCCCGGCGACCCACAGAACCGCCAGGGCGATCGCCATGTACACGAGTGACGTGCCGAGGTCGGGTTGCAGGAACACGATCGCCGCGGGAATCGCCGTGAGCCCGGCCACCATCAGGGAGAGCCTGCCGGGTTCCATGGCCGGGAGCCGCTCCACCACCACCACGGCCAGCACGAAGGCCAGCGCCACCTTGCCCAGTTCCGACGGCTGCAGGCGGGCGGGGCCCAGTTCGATCCAGCGGGTGGATCCGCGGGCGGACGACCCCAGCACCAGGACCACGCCCACCGACGCGATGAGGATGGCGTAGATGGTCCACGCGTACCGGGAGATGCGGTCGAGGTCGAGCCTCATCACGAGGACGAGGCACAGGAGCCCCACGAGCGTGAAGGCCAACTGACGCGTGAAGAAGAAGCCGGGATCCGACGGTATGTCCGACTCCGTCGCGGCGCGGACGACGTACACACCGAAGCCCGAGGCGACCAGGGCGGCACCCAGCAGCCACCAGTCGAGGCCGGCGAGCGCCTCCCGCACCCGGGAGTCCCGGTGCGCCGATCGCCGCTCGAGGGTTGCCATCAGTTGACCTTCGCGCCGGTTCCGCAGCGGCCCGCGCTGAAGCCCAGCGCCGCCGCCATGGTGCGGCATACCGCCGGCGCGGCGGCGTTCGCGCCCTGCCCACCACGCTCGATCACCACGGCGACCACGATCTTCGGGTCGTTCGCGGGGGCATAACCCACGTACCACGCGTGGTCGATCTTGCTGGGGTTCTCCGCCGTTCCGGTCTTGCCGGCCACCCGGAAGCGCGCGGGCAGCGCCCCGAACACCGGGGTGGACGTTCCCCCGTTGCCATTCGCCGCCCGCAGCAGGCCCGACCGGATCACGTCAAGGTCCTTCTGGGGCAGCCCCAGCGACCGAGTGGCGCGGGCGCTCACCAGGTCGCGCAGCACGCGGCCGTCGGCGTCCACCACGGCGCGCCCCAGAGTGGGCGTGACCACCTTGCCACCGTTGGCGATGGCGGCGTATGCGACAGCCATCTGGAGGGGTGTCACCAGCACGTTTCCCTGGCCGATGGACATGTTGATGGAGTCACCCGGTCGCCACGAGCAGTTGATGGGGTCGACGGCGCGGTCGCACGTCCGCCTCTTGTAGGCCAGGTCGGGCACGAGGCCCGCGCTCTCCCCCTCGGCCACATCGATGCCCGTCGCGCGCCCCAGACCGAACTTGCGCGCCCAGTCCTGCAGGGGCCATCCGCGTGTGCGGTACGTGCGGTCGCCCATGGTGTAGAAGAACGTGTCGCTCGATACCTCCAGGGCCTCGGGCATCGTGAGCACCCCGTGGTCCTCGTTGTTGAAGCCATGAAAGCGCGTCTTGTAGAAGACCAGGGACCCCGGCGAGTTGATGCCCTCCCCCGGCTTGTAGAGACCCGTGGCCAGTGCGGCGGCGGCGGTGATCGCCTTGAACGTTGACGCCGCCGGGTATTCGCCGGCGATCGCACGGTCGAGCAGCGGACGAGCGGGACTGGTGAGCACCCGCCGCACCTCGCGAGGAGTGCCCGACTCGAAGACGTCGGGGCTGTACGTGGGTACCGACGCCATGGCCAGCACCGCGCCCGTACGGGGATCGAGGGCCACCCCCGCACCGCCGGTGGATGTTCCGGAGGCCGCCACCTCCTCGGCAAGTGCCTTCTCGAGCGCCTTCTGCACCGGAAGCTCGATGGACAGCCGTAGGGTCTGCCCCGGGCGTGGCTGGGTCTGGGAGATGATCCCACGGCCCACGATCTCGCCGCTGGCATTCACCTCCACCTGCTGCCTGCCCGCGATGCCGCGCAGATAGCTCTCGTACTCGGCCTCGATACCCGCGCGCCCCACCGTCTCGTTGCCCCGGTAGCCAAGATCGCGGAATGCGCGCAGGTGCTCGACCGGAATCGGGCCCACATACCCCAGCAGATGGGCGGCGGTCGTCCCGTTGGGATACTCGCGGGTGTACGCGGCCTCAAGGCCAATGCCCGGAAGCTGAGCGCGGCGCTCCTCCACGTAGGCCTGCAGGGCGGGGGACGCATCCTCCTCCAGAACCACGGCCTCGAAGGGGGTGGCCTTGCGGGCCTTGTCCACCTTGGCCACGAAGTAGCCGGGGGGATGCCCGAGCGAGCGCGCCAGGTGCACCAGCGTGCGGTGGCCCTCCGGACCCGTGAGGTCCTGGGGCTGTGCCACGACGTTCAGGACCTCGCGGCTCGTCACCAACGGCGCCCCGAATCGATCCGTGATCGCACCCCGTGGTGCCTCCGTCACGATCGTGCGCAGGCGGTTCGCGTCGGCACGCTCCTGATAACCCGGGCCACCGATCACCTGCAGGAACCACAGCCGCACGAGCAGCACCACCAGCAGCAGGATGGCCAGCGCACCGAACGACGCCATGCGCAGCACCGACCGGGGCGGACGGACGGGGCGACGACCGCCAGGCCTTCCGCCGCCGCGCGACGATCGCGGCGGCCGAGGGGTCATTGTGCTCACGATCCCAGCATCCCCGGTTCCACCAGGATCGGGGCGCCCAGCAGTCGCCGCGCGACCAGCAGCACCGGCGGGCCGAGCAGCGCGGTCAGCGCGATGGTGGGCACGACGATGCGCACGGCGATGGCCGAGGCGGTCGTCTCCGTGCCGAGCAGTAGCTGGAAGGCGGCATAGCCCACCTGCACGAACGCGGCACCGGCGACGATGAGCCCCAGGGGCAGCGCCAAGGTGGAGGCCTCGGGCCGGTCCGCGAACCGACCACACCACACCCCCACGGCGAGCTGCAGCAGGGCCAACACCCCCAGGGTCCCCACCGGGGCGGTCAACTCGACCAGCAGCCCGCACGAGAACCCCGTGACCGCGCCGACCAGCGGCCCACGCAGCACGGCCACCGCCACCACCAGCGCCACGACAAGGTCCGGCATGCCGTCGGACACCGTGATGTACGGCATCACCGTGATCTGCAGCATCACCACCACGAACGCCATGACCGCGATGCGCATGAGGCCCACGCCGCGTTCGGGCAGCAGACGCGCGCCGCCGGCACGGAGCGGCCCAGAGGCATGCGGCCCATCCGCCACCCGGTTGCTCAGCCCGCCGCCCTCCTCTTCGCCGCCGCCGACTGCGGGGTGAGCACTGCCACCGCCGACAGGGTGCGCACGTCGACGTACGGGCTCACCTGGATCGTCTGGAAGGTGTCCACCGGGCGAGATCCCGCGCCGGCGACCTGCCCCACGGGGATACCCCGCGGGTACACGGATGGCAGGCGCATATCCGCCACGAAGCCCGCCGTGCGCACCACCGACCCGTCACGCACACGGAACTCGCGGGGCACCCCGTCCATCAGGAGCTGCCCGCCGATGGTCGGTCGTAGCACCCCCAGCGCACCGCCGGACCCATCGACAGTGGCCCCGATGCGCGTGGACGAGTCGGTGACGAACGTGACCACCGAACTGGCCGTCGACGTGGACGTGATGATGCCCACCAGGGCCGACCCGGGAGCCGCGCCGGCAACGACGGGGCTGTTCACCACCACGCCGTCCGACGTGCCCGCGTCGAGACGTGCACGCGAGTACCAACTCGTCGGTGAGCGTCCCACGATCGACGTGATGACGGACCGGTAGCCGCCGGGTACGGAGTCGTCGATCTTGACCAATGCGCGTAGCCGGGCGATCTCCGCCGACTGATCGGACACCGACAGCACGCGGGCCCGAAGCGCGGTGTTCTCCTGACGCAACTGCTCGTTCTCGCCCCGGGCGTCGAACAGACCCGTCACCCAGTCCCAGCCATCGCGGAAGGGCTGCACCGCCCTGCTCGCCACCGACTGCACCGGGGCGACGATTGCGCCCGCAATGCCCTGCGCCCCATTCATGGGGCCGCTCCCCGCCTCGCGGAAGTACAGCGTGAATACGATCAGGCACACGGCGACGAGGCCGCCGATGACCCCCCGGCGGATGAGTATCCGTCGTCGTTCGAGACCGCTCTTTCCCGGGGAACTGCTGATGTCGTGATCTCCTCGGCCCGTCGTGGGCGTGCCAGCGCTCAGTAGCGCCCGCGCCTCCCCCGGCGGCCACTCTGGGATGACCGGCGCATTACCTCAAACTCCTCGAGCGCACGACCCGAGCCGACGGCAACACAGGTGAGCGGGCTGTCGGCCAGGTGGATCGGCATCTCCGTCTCGGCACGCAGGCGGTCGTCGAGCCCATTCAGCAGCGAACCGCCGCCGGCGAGCACGATTCCCCGGTCCATGATGTCCGATGCCAGTTCCGGGGGTGTGCGATCCAGGGTCGCCCTCACCGCATCGATGATCTGTGCCACGGGCTCCTCCAGCGCCTTGCGCACCTGCTCGGAGCTGAGCACCACGGTCTTCGGAAGCCCGCTGATCATGTCGCGGCCGCGGATCTCGGCCTCCAGCTCCTCCTCCAGGGGAAAGGCC
>Ga0082335_1009751_pt1 | contig 10188 bp, 5 predicted proteins | sample Subgrocontami58m_FD_72375 | JGI IMG/M metagenome (GOLD analysis project Ga0082335, IMG submission 72375) | Subsurface groundwater microbial communities from S. Glens Falls, New York, USA - GMW37 contaminated, 5.8 m (SPADES assembly) (version 2) ... | reverse complement strand
TTTGTGTTTTTCAACATTTCATTGATCTGTTCCTTTGTGAATATTCTTTTGCTCATATGATAGTAGTTTAACAGAATCAAAAAGCGGACACTTTCGTGTCCACTTTTTGGGGTACGGATCACATAAGGCCGGTGATTTTTTGATGTGTAAATTTTGGATAGTCATTTCAAGTGCAATCTTTCGCAGTGGGCCAGCTAAGCTGGCCTCACCTCGCTCAGCATTTCCGAGATATTGGTCTCCGGGCCAAAGCTGAGCTTTGGCTATGCACGACCAACCCCTTATTCTATCTTGAATAGTTGGGGGTGGCCTGCCACCCGAAGCTCCGAAGGAGCGAAGGGTGGTGGGCGGCAGAGGAATCGAACCTCTGACCTTCACAATGTCAATGTGACGCTCTAACCATCTGAGCTAGCCGCCCGTATTTTTTTGAAATGATGGGATTATGATAGGGGATTGAAAAGGGTGTGTCAAAAACATTCGAGTCCTACCAGTTTTTTAAAGATGGGATTTTGTATGGTGGAAGGAATACTCTCGAGAATCATTTTACTAATAAGAAGCGCTCTTTGTATTTCTTCTTGATTATTTGTCGATCGATAGAAGGAATAGCTATCAAGAGTATCCACAGCTTTGACAATGAAGGCATCTTCTCCAATCAAAAGACAGCGGTGCATTATATCTTGTTGCCTGTCTACTTCATCTAGAATTTTTCTATTTTTTGTATTTGCAAGAATTAAAGCAAGAACACGGGGGCCAAATGCATTTTGAATACATTCTTCCGTACAATCCGTCCACTCAATAATGTCGTGCAGTAATCCAGCAAGAACAACCTCTTCTAAATAGTCTTGTTCATACAGATATAAACCAACACGAAGATCGTGCATAAGCAAGGGCTTTTTTCGATTTTTTTCTGCAGGGATGTATTGGCAAAGTAAATGTACAGCTTTTTCGAATTTATTTTCTAAGGAAATATTCCCTTTGTTCATATATTATTTTTGGAGGCGTTTAAGAATTTTTTCACGATCAAGTCCTTCGGTCAGTTGCAAATCAAATGCTTGGCGTAAAAGTTCGCCGACCTGTGGGCCAGGTTTGATGCCGAGCGTTTGGATCACATCATGACCAGTGACAAGAGCACGGATATCAGACAACCGTTCTGTTTGGGTAGAGCGACAGTAAGAAGAAAGAAGATTACGCACATCGGTGACATATTTTGTATGTCCCATAATCTGTGCAAGGTTCAAAAAACGTTCGCCTTGAGGATTGGCAAAATAGTGAAACACACGATGGGCCGGCCAAGAGGGAAGGGCATCAAGTTCTGCCACGTTTTGAAGACGCTCCACAAGATCAACAACAGATAATATATCGATGCGATAAGGAGCCTCGCGATCCAGCGATTCCATTTTCATACTTCGCAAGAGTTCACGTGCTCGTCTAGGTGGAACTTTATAAAAGAGCAAGGCAAGAAGAGAGGAAAGATCTTTTGTCTGACCTAACCATTTTTTTGGAATTTCATCCTGCGCAATAGTTTGGTGCACTTCGGGAAAAAGTTTGACAAACGCACCCGAGCGAAATAAAAGATCGGTTGCCAAAGCAGGATTGGAAAATAACGCTTTCAAAATTTCTTTAGCAATAACTTCTCTTGCCACCACAAATTCTTCTTCTCCGGTCTCTTGTAATATCCGAGTTGTATTGATTTTTGTCATGGTGTCACAAAGAGCCTTCCAGGTCTCTGGTTCGATTGTGAAGTGTAATTGTGCAGCTTGTCTGATCGCTCGAAGTGCCCGCGACATATCTTCTTTGAAACGATCTTTCGGATTGCCTACTGCACGAATTATTTTGTGCTCCAAATCTTTTTGCCCATCAAAAGGATCTATAAGATTTTTTTCACCTATGTCATAAGCCAGGGCATTGATCGTAAAGTCACGTCGCGAAAGATCTTCTTCAATGGGAAGAGAAGGATCAGATTGAATATCAAACTCTCGATAGCCCCCCTGGCTTCCTTCTTGTACATGTTCTTTGCGAGGGAGAGCAAGATCAATGGGTTCATAATTTGGAGCGGGAAACTCTTTGGGAGAAAATTTGAATACCCCAAACGATCGCCCCACAAGATTAAGAGTGCCACATTTAGAAAACCATGCTTGTATTTCTTCCGGATCCACATGGCAAATCACAAAGTCATAATCTTTTCCTTTGCGTCCTAGTACAAGATCGCGCACTGCTCCGCCTACGAGAAATAATTTTGCTTGCGGATGTTCTTTTAAAAACGCTTGACAAAAAGAAAGGATTGGTTCGCGTTCAAAAATAAAAGAAAGATTTTTTTCCATATGTGGTTCGCAAGAGAGCGAGTCTTTGGATTTTTGTATCATAAAATGATGTGCACCAGTATTGTCTCAAAAGAAAATGTTTATCGCAATCTTTTTTATTTCACGTTTTATCTTTTTATTTTTAAGTTGTGGATAACTAGCCTTCTTATTTTTTTGTCTAGCACAGTGTAGACATAATATCTGGATAAGTCACAAATATTTTTGTAGAAAATTGACAACATTTTTTTTGCTTTTTTTCTTTTGTTTTTTCAAAAAATGAAAAAAATGAAATTTCTATTTTTTATCGTATTTATGCACAGTTTCCCTTTTTCTTTCTTTTGTTTTCCATGTAAAATATGGACATAAAAAATTGAAATATTAAAGCGCTACTTCTTTAACCTATGCGAAGAACGCCCGCTTTCTTCCTTGTGATTGCGACTGTGGTTGCCATCTTTGGTTTTTCAAAGATGGTTTTGGCTGCAGGAACCGCAACCATTTCGTTGTCTCCAACAACAACGAGTGTAGACACAGGAGAAGATTTTACCCTTTCCGTTTTGGTGGATCCAAATGGCGAATCACTCGATACCGTGCGAGTGAATATGTCCTATGATCCCAGTTTGTTGGAAGCCGTTCGTTTTGATCTCGGCACCCAGTTTCCCTCTCTTTCCCCAGGGTATGAGATTGATAATACAGCAGGTGAATTAACTTACGGTGGTTACAAATACGGTACCCAAGTCACAGCTGAAGGCACATTTGCTACTGTGACTTTCCGCGCTTTGTCTTCTGGAACAGTGACCATTGATATCACTTCAGACTCAAAGGCGATCAATGATGGAACCGAGAAGGTGGATACAAGTGCTTTGGGATCTGCCACCATTACGATTGCTGGTGACACTGTGGAGTCCACAACTCCAACAACCGAGACAACGACAACGACCACCACGACCACAGATGCCTCCTTGGAGCAACAAGCACTCGTGTACTTTGGCGCGTTTTATGCGCGCATGCCATCCAGTGGTGATGATTGGAGCGCTTTGCACTGCATTGCTTATGGTGGATGTGCAGAAGAAACGCAAGATGTTTCTGCTGAACAAGCCGCGCTCGTTATCTTCGGAGCCAAGTATGCCAAGATGCCATCTTCTGGCATGGAGTGGAATGTGATCCACACTCTTGCATATACCGATTTTCTAGGCACAAGTACAGCTGAAGAAGAAGTCGTTGTCGAAGAACCAGTTGTTGAGGAAGAACCAGTAGCAGAAGAAGTAGTGGAAGAAGAACCAACTGAAACAACACTTACAGCCGAACAAATTGCCATTGGTTATTTTGGAACAATAACAGGAACCCTTCCATCCGATAGTGCGGATTGGGAGTTTGTTGATATCGCCGCCAATGGTTATAGCGGCACAACCGACGCCTCTTTGGAAACCGAAGCACTTTCGGTTTTCACGTCGACCTTTGGGCGTCTTCCATCAGGTGATAGCGATTGGAATCTGCTCAAGGCCATCGCTTATTCAGGTGCTATCCTTTAATCCTTACCGGGTATGAAGAAGCCATCTTTTTCGATGCTTCCCCTGGTTCTCACTTGTCTTTTGTTTCCGTTCACCGTGTGGGCGGTCACAGGTACAACCTATGAGATTGATCCTTCTGGCGATACTGATGCCACCCATTATAATGTGACAGGCGCTACCTATACCGTGGAGGGATCAGTAAATCCTATTGCAGGGGATGTCTCTGGGACTAGTTACAATATTCTTTCCGGGTCTGCTCTGCGCTATGTATGCGGAGATGGATTCATTGATCCAGGAGAGTCTTGTGACGGTAACCAATTAGATAGTCAGACATGTGCCAGCCGAGGGTTTGATCGTGGAACACTCACGTGTTCCAGTTTGTGTGCATTTAATACAAGTGCTTGTGAATCAGGCGGTGGTGGAGGCGGAGGCGGCGGAAGTTCTACAACAACCGCGACACCAAGTGAACCAGATGTTGATGAAGAAATTGTAGATACCGAGTTTTATTATGACGATTCTTTCACGTTGTACGGAGACCGCACCAGTGGAGCAACCATTGAAGTAGACGGAGATGATGAAGGTGTGTCTTATCCTTCTACAACGACTTGGGAAATAGAGATCGCTCTTGAATATGGGTTAAACACTTTTGAAGTCACAGAGACAAATTCAAGAGGGACTTCGGATCCAACAGTCTTTGAAATTTATTACCGATTGATTGGTGATCTTACTGAAGACGGGGGAGTGAGCGATTATGATTTAAGTAAGTTCGTGCGACTTTGGGGAACCGATGATGCAGAAGGAGACTTCAACACAGATGGAATCGTAGATGATTATGACTTTTCCATGATGGTCGCACGTTGGGGTCAAGAAGTTTAAAGGAGGTAAAGAAGCTTTATGAAATGGATGTTGAACATGAGCCTCGCTCTTTTCATCACAAGTATTCTTGTAAGCATTAGTTTTCCGGTTTTTGCTGCAGGATCTGCCACCCTTTCCTTATCTTCCAATGAGATAGTTTTCAAGGCAGGGGACACCTTTACTATAGATATAGAAGCGCAGGCCAATAATGAAGCTCTGGATACGGTGCGTGCCTATGTATCGTTTCCTGCAGATCTTTTGCAAGCCACGGATGCCAGTTTAGGAAATCTCTTTCCACGTACTTCTCCTGGAAGCAGTATAGATAATGAAGCAGGAGAGATTTCCATTGGGGGTTTTACTCTTGATGAACCTGTCAACATATCTGGCACCTTTGCCACACTTACCTTCATTGTGATCAAAGAAGGTACGGCGCAAATCACACTTCTTCCTACTTCTCGTATGATTTCCAATGGGGAGGAGAAGATCAATGCAAGTCTTCTTGGAAGCACAATGATAACGATCGAATCTGTAGAAGAAGAAATTCCAGAAGGAGCTGGGGCATTAACGATCCTTTGTGAGTCTCATCCCGACATCAATTTCTGGTATAAAGAAACAAACGTGAATTGTACTTGGGGTGTAGAAGGAGGAGCCACCGAGATCACAAAATATTATGTCGCCTTTGATCAAGATCCTTTAAGCGAGCTGGCAGAAGAAACTCAAGAAAAGTCCTTTACACGATCTGATGTGACCGATGGAGTGTGGTATTTCCATGTGATGGGAGTACATGAAGGTGGAGTGACCACCTTAATCGAGCATTATCCGATTCGTATTGATGCAGTTTCTCCTAACCCCATTCTTCCAACCGTTTCTCTCGAGCAAGCACTCGTTGGTGAGCCTGTAGAACTCTTATTTGGCACAACTGATGATGGATCAGGAATCGCTTACTATGAAGTTGCGATCAATGGCGGGATCTACATTCCACAAACAAGTCCATTTGTTCTTACTAATTTGGAAGAAGGAACATACTTGTTTCAAGTGGGAGCCGTGGATTATGCCGGAAATTCAACGTATGGAAGCGTCTCCACTCGCGTGTATCCAGAAGGGACCGAGCTTGATCGACCAGTAGGAGCAGACAAAGCAGTATCAATATGGAAGTCAAATCAGTGGATCTTTGTCGGAGCCGGAGTGATCGTTCTTCTCTTGATCGGTGGCGGAATCTTTATTGCAACGAGGCGCCGCAAGAACATTTCCCAATTTTAAAAAAATATAAAGAAAAAAATTAACTTATCTTAGTAACCTATGCGCATCGCAAAAATCCTTTTGCACTCTGTCGTAGGACTTATCACAGCGATCAATCTTTTGTCGCCTGGGATGTTCTTCATGAGTGCACAAACCGCGAATGCAGCTACTCTAGGCATGCCCAGTACGATTGGGTACCAAGGGCGGCTCAAGAGTGCATCTTCAGGGAGTGTGGTGAGTAATGGCACATACTACTTCCGATTATACTTGTATGATGCCAGTACAGGAGGCACGCAGGTGACCTCTGACACTGCAACCCTCACGGTCACAAACGGGTACTTTAGTACCAATATTGACCTTTCCACCGATGTTGTTGATTTCGTCAACAACCTTTGGATGGAAATTGGTGTCAGTTCAGACGGAACGACCTTTGACACCATGACCACCAGGGTCAAACTTAATTCAAGCGCGTACTCTTTTGTCACGCGATCTATTGAAAACGTAGCGTCCGCACCAACAACCGATCTTTTCAGCGGTCGCATGTATTTCAATACCACCACAGGAAAGTTGAATGTTCATAATGGTACGGCCTGGGTGGGAGTTTCCAACAATCTCGATGATGCTTATAACAATTTTGGAGCAGTAGCTTCAAAGATTACGATAGATGCGGCCGAGAGCCAGACAGGCGGACTCGAGTTTGAACTTTCTGCAACCAATAATCCAAACTTGGTCATTGATACCCAAGGAACGGGTGATTTCGTGATTCAAGACGCAGGTTCCACATGGGCACAATTTACTGATGGCCAAGCTTTTGATGTAAACGGCACTGGATTGATCAGTTTGGATGCAGATGCTGCTTCAAACTTTAATACTTCGGTCGGTGATCTCACCATAGATTCCGAAGCCGGATCTCTCATCCTGACCGCGGGAGAAAGTGCAGCTGATTCCATTTACATTCTTTCTGATGCAGGCGGTATTGATATTACCGCTGCGGCCGCTTCCGCAGGCGAGGACATTGATATAGTTGCAGCAGGCTCATCCATCAATCTATCTTCAACAGAAAATGTAGAAGACAGCATTTATTTGAGTTCTGCTAATGGAGGTATTAATATTTCCGCTTCGGGTGCTTCTGCCGGAGAAGACATTGATATTTATGCCACGGGTTCTTCTATCAATTTAACCTCTACCGAGAGTGCGGTTGACAGCCTTACTTTCCTCTCCGTCCTCGGTGGTATTGATATCACGGCTTCAGGTGCCTCTGCAGGCGAGGATATTGATATTTCAGCAACCGGTTCTTCTATCAATCTTGTTTCTACCGAAGCTGATAGCGCAGCCATTCGTTTAGATGCCGACGCCTCAACAGGTTCTGGAATCCAACTTGATGCCTATGATTCAACTGGCAATACTTCTGGTATTGTTCAGGTTGATGGTGGCACAGTTCAAATCAACACAAACAGTTCTACAGGTCTTGACTTGAATGCCCTTGGTTCTGGAAACGTAAACGTTGATACAACCGACGGTGATATTTCTCTTACTGCTGGTGGGAGCTCGGGAGATATCTCGATCACTTCTTCTCAAGGAGATATTTCGCTTAACACCAACACCAACACCAAGACGATCAATATTGGAACAACCAACTATAATCGCACAGTCAATGTTTCAACAGGAACAGGAAACGATACATTGAACTTGGCGCGTGTAGCCACTGGTACCAAGATCGTTAATATCGGTAATAGCGCGAGTAGTACCACGGTTGATATTGATTTCGGTACAGGCGATATGATTGTTACTGGTACAGGCGCTTCAGCGGATTTTACTTTAGACGCTGATTTGATCTCCATTGACGGCACAGGCACATCGAATATTTCTGTGACTGGCGCAGTTGGCGAAGATTTTACTATTTCTCAAATTGGCGCAGCTGATGCCAGCCTATTTCTTACTTCCACTGGTACTGGAGCAGACGCTTTGCAATTGTCTACTTCGGCTGGAGGTATAGATATTATTGTAGCTGGTGCTGCAGCTGGTGAGGATTTGGATCTCACATCCAATACTTCAATTAATATTACTGCCACAGAAGCAATTGCGGATGCCATTGTTCTTGCTTCATCTGGAGGTCTTGATCTTACAGCGGTTGATGATGTTGATTTTACCCTTACCGCAGGCGTTGATGCCGAAGACTTCACCATTGCTGTAGCAGGAGCTTTTGATGCCAGTTTGATTCTTCAGTCAGCTGGTACAGGCACGGATGCTATTAAACTAAATGCCACAGCCGGTAACATTGATATTGATGCTGCCAATGGTCTGACGATGGATGTAGCTGGCGCAGCTGGACAAGATATCACGGTTACCAATACAGGTGGTTCTATCAGCGTGACAGCTACTGAAGCTGTGGCTGATTCTATTACAGTTTTTGCTAACGCTGAAGGAGGCGCGGTTTCGATTCGTGGAGGTGACACAGCCGATGCTTCAACAGCCAATGGCAATGATGTTTATATTGGTGCGGAAGATGATGTATTGATTGATGCCAATGATGACTTAATTTTGACGATTGGGGACGACTTTAATTTAACCGCTCTTGATCTCATCCTTACTGGCACAGAAACCACAGACATCAACGCCACAAACGAAGCGATCACGATTGATGCAACCGATACGGATGCTGATGGCGGCGGTACCATCACTCTTACAGGTAATGATGGCGTAACAGCCACAGCGACAACCGGTAACGTAGCTCTAAACGCTACAGCCGATGATGTCACAGCAACCTCTGGAGATGATGTGATTCTCACCTCTGGTGATGACATCATGCTTGATGCTGATGCCGCTGCTGGAAATATAATCACTTTAGATGCTTATTCAGCCGGTGTTAATACGACAGGCGCCCTGGTTATGGATTTTGGTTCTGGTAATTTTGCCATCACAGGTTCTGGTGCTTCCGCAGACTTTACTGTTGATGCTGATCTGATCTCCATTGATGGCACAGGCACTTCGAACTTTACTGTGACTTCTAACACTGATGCCGAGGATTTCATGATCGCTCTGGCGGGTGTTACAGATTCTAGCTTGATTCTTTCTTCCACTGGTACTGGCGCAGATGCTTTGCAGGTGACTGCAAGTGCTGGCGGTATTGATATCGCTGCCACAACCAGTGTGGATACTGAAGATATTGATATTGTAACAACAGGTGTTAACTTCGGTGATATCAATCTAAACTCTGGTGATGATCTCACATTGACAGTCGCCGATGCTTTAACAATCGATTCAGATTTTTTTGATGTGTCTGGTACTGATGGTGCTACTTTGATTACTGGTACAACTGATGGTACAGATGCTTTCACTATTACCACAGGTGACATCCTTGTCACCAATGGTGACTTAGATCTTTCAGGTGGAGACTTTAACGTTGTTCTAGACGCTGCTGACAGCGCAAGGATTTCAAATGCCGGCGCAACAGGAGCCACAGCCCCATTAACCCTTGCCAATACCACAGCTGCTTCAGACACAGCAGGTTCAGAAGGCTTGGACATTGCATTGACCATTACTAACTATGTAGATGACAATGCTGCAGATACACATACTGGTCTTGATGTCTTGGTTACATCCAATACTTCTGATATTGGCATAGACGATACTGTCTATGGTATCCAAGTACAGAACCTTGGAGGTGCAGCTGATGGTGGAAATGAATACGCCATCTACCAAGCAGGCACTACATGGGATCTTGGACTGAAGATTGAAGATGCTGTAGACATTGATGGCTCTGCAAACATTGCAGACACCACAGCAGGAGCTGATGTTGCCATGGGTAATGCCACAGGTAACCTCACCTTCCTTTCAGACAATGCAGACTTTGGACTTACCGATACCACAGACAATGTCTTCCAACTTGTAAATGCTTCCAATGCTCGCACCTATCTTGATATAGACGCAGGTGCGACTGACACAGTCACTCTTGGAAACGCAACCGATGTCACTTCAATTTTAGGAAGCACAACATCATCCATTGGTTTAGGCACAGCCTTTACCGTTGCCGCCACAACCGGTCTCACGACCATTGCCGGTTCAGCCGACGGTGTAGATGCTCTTGTGCTCACCTTGGGTGATATCTATGTCACAAACGGTGACCTTGATGTTGCCGGAGGAGACTTCAATGTGATCTTAGACGCTGCTGACAGCGCTGCTATTTCCAAAGCAGCCGCTTCCTCTGCCACAGGCGCTTTAACCCTTGCCAATACCACAGCCGCTACAGACACGGCAGGTTCAGAAGGCTTGGACATTGCATTGAGTAT
>Ga0082335_1009750_pt1 | contig 10188 bp, 5 predicted proteins | sample Subgrocontami58m_FD_72375 | JGI IMG/M metagenome (GOLD analysis project Ga0082335, IMG submission 72375) | Subsurface groundwater microbial communities from S. Glens Falls, New York, USA - GMW37 contaminated, 5.8 m (SPADES assembly) (version 2) ... | reverse complement strand
TGTCCATCAGCTCCCTTTCAGAGCGCACATTATAGAATATCAGCAAGAGCATCAGCTTCAGTATGATCGGCGGGGGGATGGAAACATTGCCGTTGTTGCCATAGCAGTCTTTAACTTTTGCATAAGCAAAGTCGAAGTCTATAACTTCATCTACTTTTCTCAATGGATGGTTTTGCCTTACTCGGTTTTCGATGTCGATGCCGACATAGAAGAGGCTGGTTTGGGGTCGGGGCTGCTTTCCCATCATGGTCGTTGACTCCAAATATCATTATTAATGTTGCAGCCTTATAGCATTTTTGCTAACTTTACGCCATGATTATTTGGGCAACAGCCCGTCAAGACCTGACACCTTATTTTTATCCCCAGAGCATAAAGCCGCTGTCATAACTGAAGGGCAGATCGCGATGATATGGCGCCACGCGTATCCCGTAGGCGTAGGCTCCGTTTTGTTTAATTTCATAGGCGGTGGAGAAATTCAGGATGCCGCCGCTCTCTTTTCCTGCCATCTCCAAGCGCATCTTTTCCGGCTCATCGATAAAATCCCCTCCCTCGGCCAGGCCAATCATAAGCTCTACAAATATTTCTTCCACTTCCATCTTGCCCGGATCGATCCTAACGTTGATGACGATTGGCTGGCCCACCTGCATCTCTTCTCCGTAAATGCCTTCCACGGTAACGTTCAGGACCTTGAGAGATGAGAAGCGCATGGGCACCTTACGTTTCCAATCTGCCAATTCCTTCGCTATCCGGAAGGAATTGGCCATTACTGCTTGTTCCCTTTTGGCCGTCGGCACGTACATCTTTTCGTAGTAATCAATGAGCATCCTTTCCGTATTGAATTGCGGTCCCAGAGTCTGCATGGAGCGTTTGATCATGGCTATCCACTTTTCCGGGACACCGGCGGCAGATCTTTCATAAAACAGCGGAATGACCGTATTTTCCAACAAGGTAAAGAGGGACCGCGCGTCCTCCTCGTCGGCGTAAGGGACATCCAGGGGGCGATTTTTAACTACCGGACCGATATTCCAGCCGTTTGTGCCATCGTAACCTTCACACCACCAGCCGTCGGAGACGCTCAGATTAAGCACGCCGTTGATAATCACTTTTTCACCGCTCGTACCGCTCGCTTCGAAAGGCCGGCGGGGGGTGTTCAACCAGACATCTACCCCCTGCACCAGGTGGCGGGCGACACGAATGTTGTAGTTTTCAATGAAGAATATCTTTCCGCGGAATCTTTCCTCTTTGCAAACTTCAATGACCTGCTTGAGGAGACTTTTCCCCAGCTCATCACTGGGGTGGGACTTGCCCGACATGATGATATGCACGGGACGGCTTTTATCGCTCAAAAGGCGTTCCAGTCGATCGAGGTCGGAAAAAAGGAGATCGGCGCGTTTGTAAGGGGCAAACCTTCTGGCAAATCCGATGATAAGGGAGGAGGCACTCATCTTGCCCAGCAGGTCTTCCCGCCATGTTTTTGGATAACCATATTTTGGCCAATGCCAGGCAAGGTTTTCTACGAGGAAATCGACCAGCCTTTGTTTGAGTTCATACCGCGTCCGCCAAAGCAGGATATCGGGAATCTCCTGCACCTTCGCCCACCGTTCCTTATCCGCCAGGTCTTGCCACCAGTTCACCCCCAGAAAAACCTCAAGTATCTCCTTCATGCGCGGGGCGATATAAGACATCATGTGTACGCCATTGGTGACGTGGCCGATTGGCACATCGGATTCGTGAAACCCTTGCCAGACATCGCGCCACAACCGCCGCGAAACACGTCCATGCAAACGGCTGACGGCGTTGCTCAGGTTGGCTGTCTTTAGGGCCAGGATCGTGAGGAGAAAGGGCTTGTCCTCGCCTCTTTCCTTGCATCCCAGTTCCCAGAATTGGGACCAGGAAATTCCGCATCTTTTTACAAAGGGCGTAAAGTAATACTCCATCAGATCGTGGGGGAAACGCTCATTGCCCGCTTCGACGGGCGTATGGGTTGTAAAGATGGTGCTGCTCCGGACCACCTCGATGGCTTCCTCAAAACCCAGCCCTTCTTCCTGCATGAGCGTGGTAATGCGCTCGAAGACCAAGAATACCGAGTGCCCCTCGTTGATATGATAAAGCCGTGGTTTAACGCCCAGTTTCGTCAGCAATTTGAAGCCGCCCATCCCCAGCAGGATCTCCTGCTCGATCCGCGTGCGTTGGTCGGAGCTGTATAAACGGTCGGTAATCCTTCTGTCCTGCGGCGTATTGCCCTGCACATCGCTGTTTAAGAGATACAGGGAAATGCGCCCTACCTTAAGCTCCCAGATATTCGCGTAAAGGGTTCGCCCCGGCAAGTCCAGGGAAATCTCTACAGCGTTGCCGCGATCATCCTGGAGCAATTGTACCGGCATGGTGGAAAAGTCGTTCTCGGAATATTCGGCCACTTGGACACCGTTGTTATCTATGATCTGTGTGAAGAAGCCGTTTTTGTAAAGCAAACCGACACCCACCAGGGGTATATTGAGGTCGCTGGCCGTTTTCAAATGATCTCCCGAAAGGGTGCCCAACCCCCCGGAGTAGAGGGGGATTGTCTCGTGCAGGCCATACTCCGTGGAAAAATAAGCAACGGGGGCGGAGCACTTGATTTCTCCGGGTGACAATTGGCAAACCGCCTCGCGCGACTCCGCCATGTAGGCGTCGAACCGATTGATTATTTGGGAGTACAGGGCAAGATAACTAGAGTTTTCGGCGGCTTCCAGCAATTTTTTCCTGGACACCGATTCCAGCATCTTTACCGGGTTCTTGCCGGCTTCCTCCCAGAGTTTCAGGTCCAGGGTCGCAAAAAGGTCCAATACCCGGGGATTCCATGACCACCAGATGTTGTAAGCCAGTTCCCGCATCCGGGAAAGTTTGTCCGGCAGGTTCACTACTGCGGAAAAATTGCGGAAGTGCGGCTGTATCGATGCCACGCCGGCAAATACACGCTTCCTTTCCGCCCGCTCGTCGGCAGCGGCCAGTTTTTTTTGGCGTTCCCCGGCCACTTCCAGGGCCAGCTCATAGGACCGCTGGTAGGAGGGGAAAAAGTCTTTCCAGTTGGCCTGTTCAGCTATATGACGGGCCTCTTGCCTTCTTTCCTGCACCTCCTCTTTCGGCCAGTTAAGGTAGTCATGAAGAATGCCGTAGAGGTTTTCTTCGATGGCGGCAAGTTCCTGCCCCCGGCGCGGCAGGAGCATGACCCCGCCGTCATTACCGCTTACCTGCCTGGACCAGAGACCGAAGCCGGCCTGGTCGGTGGTGATGGTGGGCACACAGTAAGCCGCGCTTTCCAAGGGCGTGTAACCCCATGGCTCGTAATATGAGGGGAAAACCCCCAGATTGCATCCCGAAAGGGCCTCGTAATAGTTCACATTGATCAGGCCATCATGGCCGTTGAGATAGGCCGGTATGAAGATGACGTAAACCTTGTTCTGGGGGTTATTCTGCAGACCTAATCTGCTACATGTTTGCAGGATCGGGTCCGAGGCCTCATATTCCAGACGGTGGGTGGCAAGGGGGGGCACATTCGTTTCCAGGCGTGTGTAATCACAGTATAGCGACGGCTGTTCACACTGAAGGGAAGGAATGAGGTCCCGGTGTCTGGCCAGGACGAAGAAATAGGCCAGAACGGTTTCATTCCCGTGCAGATTTTTATCAAGGCGTCCGAGGGCGTTAAGAAAAATATCGAGTCCCTTATTGTGAAATTCGTAACGCCCGGAAGTAATCAGGATCTTGGTATCTTTCGAAAAATCCTTGCGCAGGAAATGCGAGGCGGCCTCCAGGAGCCTCTCCCGCGCCTTCAGGGCCGGCGCCCGGTTCGAAATCAGATCGGGGATATGTTCCATGTCTAATCCGTTGGGAGCGATAACGTCCGCTTCCCGGCCTAAGAAATTTTTGGCCTCCGAGGCAGTGATGTCGCTTACCGTGGTGAAGCAGTCCGCCTCCCGCGCGACGGTTGCTTCCAGGGAATACTTGGCGGTTATATTATGGGCGCTTGCCTCCCGTTGCGGCGAGATAAACTCCATATTCTTATAGATATCCACGCCGGCACCGGCCAAGGTCCGACCGAGAACGGTAGAGTGGGTGGTAAAAACGGTTCCCACGTCCGGAGCCAACTGTTTGATTCCCAGCAAACCGGCACCGCACATCCATTCATGAAAATGTGCCACTGCCGTTTCACCTTGAGGTTTTACGTAGAGATTATTAATTGTATCTATCACTTCTCCGCAGGCCGAACTGAACATGACGGGTTCAACATAATCCCACCCGCCGGCGATGGAATCCACGCCATATTTCTCCCAGAGGCGGTAGAGGAGCTGATTTTTGTCGTATTTCTTGCTGAAACTGACGAGGATAACCTTGGGGTCTCCGGGGATGCGCCAGCGTCCGAAGCGGCAGGGTATATCGCGGATAGCCGTGCCTTCCCTCATCTTTGTCCAGCACTCTTCGTCCGTTTCCTCGAATTCAAGGTTGCTCTTGAGGTCTGGCCCCAGGAAGTAGTAGTTTTCACCAAAGGCCTTGACCGCTTCATTGGCCTTACTGGCAATCACCGTATAGATTCCGCCCACTTTGTTGCAGACTTCCCAACTTACCTCGAATAGATAGCCTTTTTGCTTTTTCTTCATGACCTTGCTCTCCTTGTCATTGCCAAGCAGCGGGAAAAATCATCCAGGATGTTCATGTAATTGATGTATGCATCATAAGGAGATGCATAGGGATTGAAATATGCATGCACTTCGCCGTCGCTGCCTCCTTTGGTGGACATATAGTAAAAGTGATCGGCGGTCTGCAGCTTGCGCCAGGCATAAAGCAATGCCGGATCTTTTTTACGCCGCACCTGATCTTCCAGTTCATAAAGGGTACGGCTCGCATCCTGCTGCATCGCATTGCCGAGCCAGGCCGATAAGTCCCGCTCCCCATCCGCCCAGGAAATCGGGGAGGGCGACTCTAAATCTGCAACCGGTTTACTCTCCTTGACGACTTCGGAGGGTGTACGGAAACGAAAAGCGGCAGATGTCAATATTTGCTGCGGCAAGGCACGGAGGAAGGCGAAGATACCCGTTTCCTGCCAATGATGTTCACCAAAGGTCTCATAATCCAGAAAAAGATTGACGACGTCGCTGCTGTCCCTGAGCTGATGCAGCCAGGAGGCGAATTTATCCGCCGTCAGCGGATATTCGCACCATTGATAATCGGAGAAACGAAAGGCGATATCATCGGAAAGACGGTAGTTTTTTAATAGTAATTTCATCTTGGTGCCGCCGGCGGGACGGTAAACGAAATTGGGGCTGCGGGAGCCTAATATCCGGTCGGCCCCTTCCGCCAGGATTGTCCGGTAACCCATGCCTTCTACCAGGGCGGCCAGTTCGTCGCTGTAAATCAGCTCCGTATAGCGGAAGGTGAGGGACGACAAGCCGAAAAGGCGCTTGATCTTTTCCCGGTGCAGTTTCACCTGTTCCTTGAACTCCCGTGGGGAAAAGAGGAAGGCCAGGGAGTGAAAATAGGTTTCGCCCAAGAATTCGACACAGCCCGTTGCGGCCAGACGCCGGAAACTCTCCAGGACATCGGGACGGTATCTTTCCAGTTGTTCCAGGACGGTCCCCGTGAGGGAAAAGGCAAAACGGAAATCGCTCCCATGTTCATCGATTAGCGACAGCAAGAGGGCATTTGCCGGCAGGTAGCACTTGTCGGCAACCTTATTCAGGATGGCGCGATTGTTTTCTTCATCCTCGTAATCAGAACTACCGCCGATGTCAAAGAAAGAGAAGGGACGAAGACGGTAGGGCTGATGCACCTGAAAGTATAGACAGATACTGGGCATTATCGCTCCTGTAACAAAAAGTTTAGCCTGATCATTTCGCCAACGCTCCAGGCCTGGGAAATGCAGCCGCGGGGCGCATGGGGCGGATCGCCGTCAAAGATCTCCGACACCGTGCCCAGACCCGCCGTTCCGAGGTGTTGCCGAAGGAAGGTGCGCACATGGTTGAGGAGAAAAAGCCGGGCCTCTTCCCTGTCTTCGGCAAAACGGAGACTGGCCTCTCCAAAGGCAGCCAAGAGCCAGGGCCAAACGGTCCCCTGGTGATAGGCGCTGTCCCTCTGGTCCTGATCACCCTCGCAGCGCTCCCGATAAGCCTTATCGCCGGGCGCCAGCGTCCGCAAGCCGCAGGGCGTGAGGAGATCTTCCCGCACGCGTTTCAGGACCCCGGTGGCCTGGGTCGGCGTCAGGGGTGAAAAAGGCAGGGAAAGGGCAAAGATCTGATTCGGCCGCAGGGCGCTATCCAGGACACCTCCGGCATAGACATCGCCCAGATAGGCGCCTTCGGCAATCCAGAAGGTCTCCCGGAAGGCATATTTGACGCGGTCCGGTAAATCAGGGGGAAAGAGAACCTCCCCGGAAGCCCGGGCCAGTTCCCCGGCAAAGCAAAGGGCATTGTACCAGAGGGCGTTAATTTCCACGGCAATCCCCCCCCGGGGCGTTACCGGCCGCCCGCCGACTTGGGCATCCATCCAGGTTAGCGGGGTGCCCTCGTCTCCGGAGTGCAATAAACCATTGTCCTCCATGTAAATACCGTAAATGGTTCCGGACATGAATTTCTTGATGATATTTTTCATGACCGGCCAGAGGTCTTGTTTTACCTTTTTCCAGGTGCCCCCGTATTTGAGCATCTGCTGGACCGCCCAGAAGTACCAGAGCGAGGCGTCAACGCTGTTGTAGGCGTTGTCTTCGTCATCGGGGGCAAAATAATTGGGGAGAAGTCCATCTTTTTCATGACGGCCCAGTGAAGCCAGGATTGCCATACCCACCTCTTCCTGTCCACAACAAAAGGTCAGGCCGGGCAGAGAGATGAGGGTGTCCCGTCCCCAGTCGCCGAACCAGTGGTAGCCTGCGATGACGGCCGGACGGCCCGTAGTGGTCCTGATCAGAAATTGACGCGCCGCCCTGAGCAGTTGCCGGAGATTTTCCCTGTCTTCTTCCGCAAAGCGAACGGTGATGAAGTCATCTTTCTCCCTTAACGCCAGTCTTCGCCTGTTTTCCTTTCCCCACTTCCGCTCCAGGCCGGTCGGGCTGGTCCTCAAAGAAGCGGCAACAAGCATTGCCTCCCCTTTCTTAATGGGTATTTCAATAATGCCGGGATGAAAAAGGTCTTCCCGCCAGTCGTAACCCCGCGCCCGCTCCTGCCCATATTCAAAATTCAAATACCAGTGCGGGGCCGGGAAAAATTTTGCTTCTCTGCTGGCCGTGATGAAAAGTGGCGGCATCTCGGGGTAAGGTTGAATCTCGAAGCCGTTTTTCATCGAGACCGTCTCCGGGGAAAAGGCGCTGTTTTTTTGGGCCAGTCCATGAAAGCCGCGAAAGGCGAGAAAGGGCCTGAGCCGCAGCATTAGCAGGTTAGAACTTATTTTCTGCGTTTTTCCGGCAGAAGATGATTTCTTCACCGCATTCATATCTCTCAAGGGGTTACCGGAAAAAGTCCCCTTTAGCGGAATAAGGTTGCTTGGGGAGTTTTCCACGACATAGCGAATGAGCAGGGTGTCTTCGTCCTCAAGCAGCATGATTGTCTTTAAAACCATCATGCCACCTACGCTGTAGGTGAAACAGGGTGCCGGATCGTTATTGAAATTACTGAGACAAGGCCTGGCCTGGGGAAAGAAAAAACCGGGATATTGATGGCAGGATAAAAAATGTTCCTCCTTGCCCAGAGCAAGGGAATCCTCAAACTTCGACAGCATGACATGCCGGCCGGCCGGCCTGTCGAGATTTGCCACCAATAAACCGTGATACTTGCGGGTGTGGCAATTCATGACGGTGCTCCCGGCATAGCCGCCCCGGCCGTTGGTATCCAGCCATTCCAATTCCAGGGCATGCTGCGGATAGAGGCAGGAAGGTTCTGGAAGGTCAAAATCAAGCATGGAGCCCCCTTATTTATCTCTCTGCTGAACTCGTAAACAATCCCGAAACTAGCCATGACCGATGGCTTTGTAAAAAGCACCGGGGGCAAGGCGCGCGAAACATGGGGAATGAGGCGTACTATTTCGTACGCCGCAAGCTTGCCCCCGCGAAAGCCGGGGGACTTTTTACGAAGCCATCACCTCTGTATCTCCACACCTGCCGGAGGCGTGAAGGTAAAAAACTTTTCCGGCAGATTAATATTGACCCTGATATTTCGAAAAGACAGGCGCGTCGTATTGCCGTAGCTGTCGGTAAAATTCAATTGGGTAATCTGAAATTTCGACTTGTCCAGGATAAGAAAAAAAGCGGTAACGCCAAAATCCTGCTCTCTGGGTGCCAGCCTAAGGTGAAAATTACCCGACCTGTCAATGCCTTCCGGGCTCGCGAAGGTGACGGTAAAATCTTCCGTCAACTTGCCCCAACCCGAAAGAAAGCGGATGATGGCCTTGCCTTTGAAAACGTCCGTGGCATTCTGGATGTAGACTACATTGTCGACCGGTAAATAGAGCCACGCCGTTTGGGGATTGATGACCATCTTTTTGTCTTTGGGCTTTGTGTAGGCCCATACCATCCGGTGCGGTTTTTTGAAGTAGAAGACACCTTCTTCCCGCTCCGTTTTATTGATGGATTTTATTGTGGTTTCCTGAATGAAATCGGCCTTGAGATCATTGGTTTTATCGTAGACATTCTGAGTGGCCGCAATTACCTCGGTAAGGGTAAGGGCCGAACCGTTCCGGGGTGCGGCTAACAAAACGCACCCCACCAGCAGCGCCGCGATGAAAAAAACAAGACGATCAAGATAAGTCATTGAAGCTCCGCCAATTTGCCATATAAATCAAACGTCTCCCATAAGCTGTTGATATTATTAAATATAAATTGCCTATTCCTTAGGCAACGCGTTATTAAATTCTAGCTATCGAGGGTTTACGGTCTCTATCAACAAATTTATCCACAAGCTTATCCACACCCTTGTGGATTGTCTCAAGGGGATATTTTTACTCGCCAGCCGAAAGGATCTTCCCCTTCGCCGTACTGGATACTGAGGAGTTCATTGTATAATCTCTCCGTCAAGGGGCCCGTTTTGCTGCCGTTTACCCTATGCTCCCGCCCCTTGTAGAAGAAATGACCTATAGGGGAAATAATGGCGGCAGTTCCGGACGCGAAGGCCTCCTGGAGGCGTCCCTGGTCGGCCGCGGCCAGAATCTCCTCCATGGCCAAAGGTTTTTCTGAGACATTTATACCCCAGCTTGCCGCCAGCCGGATGACGGAATCCCGTGTTATGCCTGGCAGAATAGCCCCGGTCAGGGGCGGGGTGATCAATTCGTCGTCAATGACAAAAAAGACATTGCTCGTGCCTACTTCCTCCACATATTTCATTTCCAGGGCATCAAGCCAGAGCACCTGGGTGTATCCCATCTCCTTGGCAATACTGCATGCATAGAGGCTGGCGGCGTAATTGCCTGCCGCCTTGCATGATCCCGTTGCCCCCCGCACCGACCGCACGTATTCCTCACTTACGTATATCTTGGTCGGGCCGAATCCTTCGGGATAATAGGCGCCCACCGGCCCGACAACGATAAAAAAAAGGTATTCGTTGGCCGGATGCACGCCCAGGGCGGCTTCCGTGGCAATCATAGTGGGGCGGATATAAAGAGAAGTGCCCGCTCCGTGGGGGAGCCAATCCTTTTCCAGGAGGACCAATTGTTTAACAGCCGCAAGAAAAAGTTCCTCATCCAATGCGGGCATGCACATCCGGCAGGCCGACATGTTCAACCGCCTGGCATTTTCCTCGGGTCGAAAAAGGTAGATGGCACCGTCCTTGCCCCGATAGGCCTTCATGCCTTCAAAGATCTCCTGGGCGTAGTGCAGGCACATGGCCGTGGGCGCGAGGCAAAGGGAACGGAAGGGTTCGATGAGGGGATCATGCCAATGACCGTCGCTGTAAGGCAAGGTGAAAAAATGATCGGTAAATATCTTGCCGAATCCCAGTTTGCTCTCATCAAGCGGTTTCGGCTTTCTTTTTTCCGGCGCCGCTGCTAACACCTTAATTTCCATGCTCTTTTTCCCCTACTTTTTTATCTGTTACGACCGTTGGTGTCAGGTCTTGACATGTGACAATTATTGTCACATGTCAACGGGCTGTTGCCCAACGTTAATTTTACCGTCGCCATGGTTTTTAAGCTTAGGTCCCTCAAGTTGTTTGCAAAGAATGCTCATCATGCCCGCGA
>Ga0082335_1009749_pt1 | contig 10189 bp, 6 predicted proteins | sample Subgrocontami58m_FD_72375 | JGI IMG/M metagenome (GOLD analysis project Ga0082335, IMG submission 72375) | Subsurface groundwater microbial communities from S. Glens Falls, New York, USA - GMW37 contaminated, 5.8 m (SPADES assembly) (version 2) ... | reverse complement strand
CTGCGCCGTTGCCGCCCACCAGGGCCAACTTGTCGCCCCGGTAAACCGTGAAATTGAGATTGCTGAAGACCTCCAGATCTCCGTACCTTTTCGCGAGATCCTGCACCGCCGCCACATCCCGGCCGCTCTTGGAGCTGGGGGGGAAGTTGATGGCCACGGTCTTCGCCTTCTCTCCCTGCTTCAGGATGTCGAACTTCTCCAGCCTCTTTACCCGGCTCTGCACCTGTTTCGCTTTGGTGGCCTTGTAGCGGAAGCGCTCGACGAATTCGTTGATCTTCTTTATTTCTCCCCGCTGGAGTTCCATTTCTTTTTTCAGCGCCTCCAGGCGGACTTCCTTCTCCCGGAGGTAATAGGAGTAATTGCCCTTGTAAATGGTGATGGTCTGACGTTCCAGTTCCGCGATCTGCCGGATCAGTTTATCCAGAAAGGTGCGGTCATGCGAAATGGCGATCAGCGTTCCCTGGTAATCCTTCAACTGGCTTTCCAGCCACTCCATGCTTTCCGTATCCAGATGGTTGGTCGGTTCGTCCAGGAGCATGATGTCCGGCTGGGAAAGCAGGATAAAAGCCAGGAAGATCCGCATCTTCCAGCCGCCGGAGAAGTCCGTGCATTTCTTGGCAAAATCTTTTTCCCGAAAACCGAAGCCCTTGAGCATCTGCTTGGCGTGGGCTTCAAAAGAATACCCCCCTTTGGCGTGATAGGCGGACATGGCTGTTTCGTAGCCGGCAAGGCTTTTTTGATGGTCTTCCGTTTCCGGCGGGCAGGCAGCCATTTGCTTTTCGTAAAGAACAATAGCTTCTTCCAGTTCGGTGATGCCGCTTTTGCTGCGGAAATAGCTAAGGAGATCCACCGGCGCGAGTTCCACCGTATCCTGGGGCAGATAGCCGATGGTTTGCCGCCCCGGGACTTCGATGCTGCCTTCATCCAGGTCGACCTGTCCCATGATGGCGCGCAGCAGGGTGGTCTTGCCCATGCCGTTGTCGCCCACCAGGCCGATCCGGCTTTTGTCCGTGATGTTCCAGGTGATATGATCGAATATTTTCTTTTCCCCAAAACTGAGGCTGACGTCGTTGATCCGGATCACAAATACTCCCGCTCTAAGAGATGCTGCCGGATATATAGAGAAAAGAGCCAGGCTTGTCAATCGGGAAGCGGTCTCCTGCTGCCTGATCGACGGTGATCGGCTAACGGGCAATCATTGGCAGCCCGTCAGAAAAAAAGCCTGCAAAATCTTCTCTTTTTCCGAAGGAGAAATCATTCATATTAAATAGCTAATCATTATCGGTAATTAACCCGTTCATTGCCGCTTTGTCCGCTTTTCAGTGAAGGATATTCCCTACAGAAGAAGTAAGCGTGGCGGCAGCCGGTTGGTAAAAATGCATACTTAGATCATAGCGTTAATTAAGATGATGACCGGTGGCGTATCTATTGCAGCAATAAAAACGGATAGTTTATGCTTTAATAATCCCGCAATTGAGCAGGAGGGAGACGAAAGTCATGGAAAAGAAAACCATAATTGCCGCCGGTATCATTATTGCGCTGTTAAGCGGCCTTGGGTCGGCGGTGGCCGCGGCTGGACCGCCGGCTATGGTCAAGGTGCTGATCGGTTTTGATCGGCAACCTGGCCCGGAGGAAGAGGGGCTTGTGCGCGCCGCCGGTGGTGCTGTCAAGTACAGGTACCACCTGATTCCCGCAATTGCCGCATCAGTTCCTGAAGCGGCCCTGCCGGGGCTCCAGAGAAACCCTCAGGTGACCATAATTGAGCCGGACATCAAGGTTTATGCCGTGGACGCGGAACTCGACAACACCTGGGGGGTGAAGCGCATCGGCGCGGGCGCGGTGCATGCGGGAGCCAACACGGGAGGAGGAGTGAAGGTGGCCGTTATCGATAGCGGCATCGATTACCGGCATTCGGACACGGCGCCCTTTTATAAAGGCGGATATGATTTTGTGAACGAGGATAGCGATCCCATGGACGACAATGGTCACGGCACCCATGTGGCTGGCACGGTGGCGGCCTTTGACAACGGCCTCGGCGTTGTCGGCGCCGCACCATCCGCCGACCTTTACGCCCTGAAGGTCTTGGGGGCTGATGGCAGCGGGTCGTACAGCGACGTCATTGCGGCCCTGCAGTGGGCGGTTGACCACGGCTTGCAGGTGACCAACAACAGCTATGGGGGTTCAGGCTATCCCGGAGACCTGGTGAAAGCGGCCTTTGATAATTCCTATAACAACTACGGCTTGCTGCATGTTGCCGCCGCCGGCAACAGCGGGAATACCTCGGGCACCGGTGATAATGCCATCTATCCGGCGCGATGGGGGACGGTCATTGCCGTGGCCGCTACCAGCACCAGCGATGCGAGGGCCTCATGGTCGAGCACGGGGCCTGCCGTGGAACTGGCGGCGCCCGGGGTGGCCATTAACTCGACGCTCATGGGCGGCAGCTACGGGACAATGAGCGGCACCTCCATGGCTTCGCCGCATGTCGCCGCTGTAGCGGCCCTGGTACTGGCTGCGGGGATCGCCGATGTTAACGGAAACGGATTCATCAACGATGACGTGCGCCTGAGACTTCAGAACACTGCCGACGACCGGGGCGTTGGCGGAAGGGACACGATGTACGGCTTTGGCCTGGTCAACGCAGTTAAGGCTGTCGCCTTGACCAGTCCGCCGCCGGCGACAGACTCCTTGACGGCCAGCGTGCAGACAAACAAGCTTGTTTATCGGCTTGGCGAAACTGTCTCGATCACGGTTGCTGTTAAGGACACGGCGGGAATTGTTGTTTCCGGCGCCGCGGTGCATATCGGCATTACCACGGCAAGCGGTAAGCAATACACCGGCGACGGAACAACCGGCGCCAAGGGGACGGCGGTATTTAAAGTGAGACCAAGAAGTTCAGACGGTAAAGGAATCTACACAGTTACGGCAACCGCCTCGAAGTCGGGGTATGAGCTGGGTACGGGCGGTACAAGCTTTTTAATCCAATAGGAAGAGAAATTGGTTCTCCTATTGCCAGCTGAAAGGAGAAGGAATATGCGCGATCTCAAAGGATGTTTCCATATATTGTTAGCAGTATTGCTGATCGTTACTCTGGCTGGTTGCGGAGGCGGTGGCGATGCCGGCCAGCAAACAGGTACAGGTTCGCTGCGTGTTTCGTTGACCGATGCGCCGTCCGGGATCTTTGACGCGGTGAACGTGACCGTGAGCATGGTGCGGGTACATACAAGCACTGCTGCCGCCGAGAATGATGCCGGCTGGACGGATATTACGCTCAATCCTCCGCGTAAAATCAACTTGCTGAATCTTGTCAACGGCGTCTTAGACGAATTAGGAGAAACTTCCCTGCGGGCAGGACGCTACACGCAACTGCGCCTGGTTTTGGTCGCCAATACGGCTGCGCAGATTGCCAACTCAGTCGTACTGGCGGGCACCGCTACAGAGATCGCCCTCGATACGCCCAGCGCCGTGCAAAGCGGAATTAAGCTGATCAACGAGTTCGATGTAGCCGCCGGGCAGCGTGCCGATCTGGTACTGGATTTCGATGTCGACAAATCCATCGTGCCTCGCGGTAACGGAAGTTACGCGCTGAAGCCCGTGGTCAAAGTCCTTCCCACTTTGCTAAACGGCATCGATGGTTTTGTCGATACTACTTTGCTTGGCAGCAAAGTGGCGGTTACAGCCCAGGTAAACGGCACGGCAGTTCGTTCCACGGTGCCCAATGCGCAAACGGGAGAATTTTTCCTGGCTCGCCTTCCCATTGGCAGTTACGATGTCGTGATTACCGCTGATGGCCATGCGACGGCGGTCGTTGCCGGGGTGTCCGTCCCGACCGCCACTGGCATTACCACGGTGAGTAACAGCGCGGCGCCGATCGTCTTGCCGGTATCCGCTATGCGCACCATCAGCGGGACGGCAACACTGAATCCGCCCTCGACTGCGGAAGTCGCCTTTGTGGCGGCAAAGCAAAGCTTAGGCAGCGGTCCCACTGTGTCGGTGAACGTGCAGGCCGCTGATCTGCTTTCGGGCGCCTATACACTATCGTTGCCCGTTGGCGCACCGTTGCTCGGTAATTTCAACCCGGGCGGCCTGCCGCTTGCCTTTATTGCGCAAACGGCGGCGGCTGGCAAATATACCGTCACAGCTTCGGCTACGGGCTACCAAACCCAGTCCGTTAACAGCGATATTTCCACGGTGGCGGCAACAAATAACTTTATCTTGCTGCCCTGAGGAAGTCCCGCCTAACTTCCCGGGGGCGCTCCTGCGTCCCCGGGAAGTTAACCGAACATTCGCCTTTTATCTTCCATCCCCCGCCGTTTTTTCCCGGCATTAAGATCAGTTTTAACAGGGGCCGACAGGCCGGTGCCGAATTGCCGTGCCGTGGGCCGCTTTGTCTAAGTCGGCCGCCCCCAAAAAGCCCTTGACATCATCTTTGTTTATCGTATGATGCGTTATCATATTGGTCGCTTTGTCTCACCCTTGGGATATCAAAGGAGACCGCTCTTGATTGCTCATCCTGACACCCCCCGATTAATACGTAATCCTCGAGAAAAAACAGAACTCACCCGGAAGAATTTGCGACGCACCTGGAAGGTTGAAAGAAACCTAATGAGGGCCACTTTTTAGCTTTTAGTAACGGCAACATTCATGAAAGCGAGAAATTAAAATGCCTAAAAAAGAAGAAGGAAAGACATGCGTTAAAGGACTCGGGTTCAACTCCTTTGGGATAGGTTCAAATCCCACGTTGGTCGATGTTGAGAACGGTAAAATAATCCGGACCAGACCATTGCACTATGACGCCAAGTACAGTCCCGAGCAATTCAATCCTTGGAAGATGGAGGCGCGGGGCAAGGTATTCGAGGTCCCCATGAAGGCGTTGGTCCCCCCTTTCAGTCTCGTATATAAAAAGCGCGTTTACTCTCCCAACAGGATTAAGTATCCGATGAAAAGAGTCGACTGGGACCCCCAGGGAGAACGGAACCCCGAGAAAAGGGGTACCAGCGGTTACGTCAGAATCTCCTGGGAAGAGGCGATAGAAATAGTTGCGAGTGAGATAAAGCGAATCCAGGCGGAATATGGCCCCTATGGCATACTTGCCCAAGCCGATGGCCATGGGGAGACAATGACCGTGCACGGCCCGCACGGTTGCAGCACCTTGCTTCTGAGGCTCTTCGGCGGTTACACCCTGCAGACCAGAAATCCCGACAGCTGGGAGGGGTGGTACTGGGGTGCCAAGCACGTCTGGGGGATGGAACCCGTGGGGATGGCGCCGCAAACGAATTGCATGATTGACGTTGCCCAGAACACCGACCTTCTCTTGTTTTGGGGGTGCGACCCGGAGACCACCACCTGGGGATTCACGGGGCAGATGGCCAGCCGGCTGTGCTACTGGTTCACGGAACTGGGAATCAAGTGTATATACATCTGCCCGGATTTGAACTACGGGGCGGCGATCCACGCGGATAAGTGGATCCCCATAAAACCAAACACGGATGCGGCCTTGCACCTCGCTATCGCCTATGTTTGGATCACCGAAGGAACGTACGACAAAGAGTATGTGGCCACCCATACCTTCGGTTTCGACAAGTTCGAGGAATACGTGCTGGGCAAAGAAGAGGGGATTCCCAAGACACCGAAATGGGCCGAGGAGATAACGGGTGTCCCGGCCCGGATCATCAAAGCGTTGGCGCGGCAATGGGCGTCGAAGGCGACGTCGATAATACACGGCAACGGCGGTTCTTTAATCAGGGCGTCCTATGCGACTGAGCCCGGCCGGCTGGAAGTCCTAACCCTGGCGATGCAGGGGTTGGGGAAACCAGGAGCGCATCAAGTCAAGACGGTGGAGTGGAATCTTTTTGGGTCCAAGCACAATCCTATGCCGGCGCCACTGGTAAGTCCATTCTTGCTCTCCACCTATCGCGGGTGGCACTGGGCGGATATACCGAAACAGGTTATTCCCCGGGACCTTATTCACGAGGCCATACTCAACGCGCCTCTCACCTGGTATTGCAATACGCTGTTAGGATCGACGGTCGAGAATCAATTCAGGAAGTATAAGTATCCCGAGGATGGTTGCTCCGAAGTACATATGATGTGGACGGATACGCCCTGCTGGATAACATGCTGGAATGACGGCAACAAAATGATTCAAGCGGTGAGAAGCCCGAAGATAGAGTTCTTCCTGGCACAGCATCCATGGTTGGAGAACGATTGCCTTTTTGCTGATATTATTTTACCCTCCAACACCAAATTTGAACAAGAGGATATAGGCTCGGACAAAATCAATGGACAATTCAGTACCATTTTTTATGAAGAAAAGTGCATCGAATCCGTCGGGGAGTCCAAGAGCAATTACGAGATTGTCTGCCTGATAGCGGAAAAGCTGGGTCTGCTAGAGGAGTATACGGAAGGAAGGACGATCAAGGAATGGATCAGGCACGGCTTCGATAACTCCCGGGTAGCGCATCTGACAAGCTGGGAAGAGCTGCAGGAAAAGGGCTACTTCGTCATTCCCACCGATCCCGAATGGCAGAAGCTTAAACCGGCCATGAGTGATTTCTACGAGGACCCTGAGGCTCACCCCTTGCATACTCCTTCGGGAAAGATCGAGTGTTATGCACAGAACCTGGCTAAGCACTTCCCCGGTGATAATGAGCGGCCACCCGTTCCCCACTGGATCCCCTATGGTGAGTCGCATCAGGAAAGCCTTTTTCATCCACGAGCCAAAAAGTATCCCTTGCTCATAGTCTCCAACCACCCCCGGTGGAGAATACATGCCAACCTTGACGATGTTACGTGGTTCAGGGAGATCCCCACGTGCAAAGTCAAAGGCCTGGATGGGTACCTCTATGAGCCCGTTTGGATCCATCCGCTCGATGCCGAAAAGAGAAACATCAAACACGGAGATATCGTCAAGGTACACAACGAAAGGGGCGGCGTCCTCGGAGGGGCATACGTGACCGAGAGAATAATGCCGGGAGCAGTTTATATGGATCACGGTGCGAGGTATGATCCGATAGTCCCGGGGGAACTGGACAGAGGGGGAGCAAATAATACCATTGCCCCGAGCAATACAACCTCTAAGAACGCTACCGGAATGGTTACCAGTGGCTTCCTGGTCGAGGTCGAGTCAGTCGACGTGGGCGAATTGAAGAAGAATTATCCCGCAGCATTCGAGAGAGAATATGACCCCGCCGCTGGTCTGCGAACCGAGGGTTGGATGGGAGGTAAGTGATGGCGAAAGTTTTCGTTGTAGATGTTGCGAAGTGCAACGGATGTTGCAACTGTCAGGTTGTCTGTAAGGACGAACACGTGGGCAATGATTGGACACCCATTGCCAAACCGCAACCGGACACCGGGCAGTTCTGGATCAAAGTAAACGAGAAAGTCCGGGGCAGCATTCCTAAAGTAAAAATTTCCTATATCCCGGCGCTGTGCATGCACTGCGATGATGCTCCCTGCCTGGCAGCCTGTCCGGACGAGGCGATCTACAAGCGCAGTGACGGTCTGGTTATTGTCGATCCCGTGAAATGCACGGGATGCAGGAATTGCATAGACTCGTGTCCCTACGGAGCTTTATATTTCAACTGGGACCTCAACATAGCTCAAAAGTGTACTGGCTGCGCACATTTGCTGGATAAAGGCTGGAAGGAGCCCCGCTGTGTCGATGCCTGCCCAACAGAGGCCTTGATGTTCGGCGAGGAAGATGATTTCAAGGAGATAATAAGCAGAGCTGAAATGTTGAACCCGGAGTCCAAGACGAAGTCCAGGGTCTACTATCTGGGCCTACCCAAGAGGTTCATAGCCGGGGCCGTGTATGAACCCGAAGAGGACGAGTGCATCGAGGATGCAACGGTCAGCATAACGGAATCAGACACCGGTAAGGAGTTCGCCACCAGGACCGACAACTTCGGCGACTTCTGGTTTGAGAAACTTAAAGTTGGCAGCTATGATCTGCTGATAGAAAAAGAAGGATATTTCCCTTATCAGGCAAGTGCGATAAGTACCGAAAAAGACAACAATGTTGGGGACATAAAGCTATATAAAAGAAAGTAGCGGTGGCCATAGCTAAAAAAAATACTGGCTATATTGTTTTATATACGAAGCAATCAGATTAGACTCTTAGTTTTATTTTTTAATTACCATCCCTCCCGCAATGCTTCCAGTTGGCTTGTCGAATCCAGCACCTCCTGGGCGTTGTCTTCCCATTCCTCTTCGGAGCTTTCAGTATCCGTTCCGAGCATCTGTTGGGCGGTCAACCTCCCCGCCTCTATCGTGCTGCCCGCCCGGCGCAGGAGGATCGTCTTCATGAATCCCGAATTCAGTCCCGGCCGCCGGGCCAGGATGGCGCAAAATTCCTCTGCCGCGCTATAGGCATCCTTGAGAAAGGGGGGAAGCGTCAATGCTTCGACGTCGCTCTCGCCAAAGAGACGCACGGCGATGCGCTGCAGCCTGTTCTTCAAGGGAATACCGATTTCGGCCGGCAGGGAGGCGCACCATTCGCGGTGCATTCCCCATTTTGCCGCCCGCGCTGTCTGGACGTCCAGGGGATTGAGGCAGGAATTGCAGACCACCCGTGCGCAGGTCCCACCGCTTCCCGGTGTCATCTGTTCCAGTGCCTCGCCTGCCACCTCCAGCAGGGATGAACTGAAAAACCCGGCAATCCGGTCATACCGGCGGGCACCCTGCAACTGAGTCGCCAGGAAATCCTTCAATGGACTTCGACGTGAGGAATATCGTTGGATCATCCGTTGTCACCGTTACAAAAGTCGGAACTTCAGTGAAAATCAAATAATATCTGAACCTTCACAAACATTGACGAGCTCTGCCAAAGCCAGGATTTGCGGCCTGCGACCGCTGCCTTCCCGCACCACCTTGAGAATCCCCGCTTTTTTCAGACGTCCCAGCATATTCATGATCATAGGTTTTCCCGGCATACCCGGATGAACGTCAAACAGCGAACTCGTAAAAATCGGCTGCTCGAACAGGCAGTCCAGAAGCGGCACGGCGTAGCGGGAATGGGTAAGGTCGATGATCCTGCTCTTCAGGCGACCATACAGGTCGATGATGGCCCGAGCTTTCCTTGCATTTTCCCTGGATTGCTCGTCCATTGCGCCAAGAAAAAAGCCAATCCACCGCGTCCAGGCGGCGGGCGTCTTTTCACTCAGTCCCTGGAGACCGGCTACATATTCTTCTCTATATCTCTCCAGGTACGCAGAGATATAGAACACCGGGCTGGAAATCAGTTTTCTTTCAAAAAGAAAGAGCGGCACGATCATCCGGCCCAGACGTCCGTTACCGTCAAGGAAAGGGTGAAGCAGCTCGAACTGGGCGTGGATAATCGCCAATTGAACGAGCGGATCAGGGCGATCGAAGTGATAATACTTCTCCCAGTTGTCCAGATGCAACACTATATTCTGAGGTGCGGGTGGAATAAATTGAGCAGCTTCGATGGGCGATCCCGAAGTTCCAATCCAGTTTTGCGTGATGCGGAATTGCCCCCTGGCCTTGAATTTTCCTCGTACGCCATCGAGGAGCGCGGCATGCAGTTCTTTTAAGAGATTCAAAGAAAAGGGCCGGGTTATCAATTCCTCTTCGGCCCGACGCATGGCGCGCCGATAATTCATGATTTCTTCGATATCTCGGACGCGGGATTCTTCAACAGGCACTTCCCCGGCCTCGAACTTCAGCACCTCGCCCAGGGTGGCCTGCGTACCTTCGATCTTCGAGGATAAAACGGCTTCCTGGGTCGTGAGGGGGGAAAGGAGGACGTCAGGATTGGCAAGGCCGTACAGAATCCCATCATAATAGGCCAGGGACCGGTTCGCCTTGCCGATCAGCGGGATCAGGGAATCCCACTGGATGCCATCGATCGGAAGTTGTTGCGGTTCAAAGGGTTGCATCTTGTCTCCAATGGGTTATACACAAAGCCGCTTGTTTATAACGAATTGCCAATCTGTTATATACAAGGTGAGATTGATTGTCAATACAAACCGTTGCATATAGGAATCTTATATCCGTTAATCGCACTCTTTTGTCTGACTGCTTCTGTGCTTGGAGAATTCTCTTGCTTTTTGTTCACAATCCATCAATTGCAGTCTGGTCAGCAGCTTTCATACCATTCCGTCATCCTGCCAGGGCAGTGTATACCAGCAGGTAATGAAATACGCCTCCCATTAGCACGAAGAGGTGA
>Ga0082335_1009748_pt1 | contig 10189 bp, 6 predicted proteins | sample Subgrocontami58m_FD_72375 | JGI IMG/M metagenome (GOLD analysis project Ga0082335, IMG submission 72375) | Subsurface groundwater microbial communities from S. Glens Falls, New York, USA - GMW37 contaminated, 5.8 m (SPADES assembly) (version 2) ... | reverse complement strand
GGGGTAGAATTCGAACCACCGCTGGTGGCCCCAGCCTTGCCCGGGTGGCCGCCCCTCCGCGGGGGGCGTCCACGTGTTATCGGGCGGGCGGCCGAGGAAACCGCCGATCACGGATTTCCAGGGGTTCAGATCCACGGTATTCGCGAACTCCTCCGGATAAGGAGCAATCCCCCGCTCGGCGAGGAAGGACTCCAGGGCCGCGGGATCCGGTCCGCTCTGCGCATCCGGGGGCGCCGGAAAGGGGGTAATCCCCGGGGGGGGTGTCTCGGCCCAGCTGACGTCCAGCAGTTCGGGGCCGAACTCCTCGAAGAGCAGCATCCGCTGGGTGAACGGCTGCGCCTCGAAGAGCGGACTCGGCGCGCTGTCCGTCGGCACGTTGAATCCCCCGCCACCCTGGCCGGACGCCGGGACGAGATTCACGCCTACGTCATGGTCGGACCCCTGGACGCCTCCTTGAAGCAGGAAGGCGCCTTCGTTCGGCGGGGTGCCGAGGAATTCATTTTCGCTGATGACAGGCTCGCCGTAGACGGACGGATCTCCCGGGAGGGGCGGTCCGAAGTAGTCGAGCACCGCCGCGCGGGCAGGTGGTGTGCCGAGGAGGCCGTATAGGACCACCCCGAGGAAGACGCAAGCGGACTTTCCGAGCTGTCGTTTCAAGCGCTCATATCCATTCAACATGGTCATGGTAGATACCTCCTCGTTACCCGATGCACCCGTTGATGAAGGTTGCCGGTTGCTTCTTCATGAATTTTCGTTTAGCAGGTTGCGTGCCGAACGAATCGGCTCGCGCGAAGAGGACTTATAATTCAGATACTTGGAAGGGTGGGATTCCAAGAAAAACGGAACCGGGAGGCCTGGGAACAAATGTCCCCGGAGGAAACTTGTCTACGGAAGGACCGGTAAAAAAATCGAAGGGGGAGACTTGGCCTGGCGTTAATTTACGCGGCTTCCGCTTCGTTACGCTCCTTTTGGGAAAGCGACTTTTGCCTGGCGAGCCTCTTGTTGAGCGCCCCCCGCGTGATCCCCAACTGAAGGGCGGCAACCCCCCGGTTGTTTCCCGCCCGTATCATCGCCTCGGCGACAAGGCGATCCACCGCTTCCCTGATGGTGGGCAACCGGGAGGAAGACCCGAACGGAACCTCGGCGGCGGACATGTCCGTGGTTTCCGTCGCATCCGTCGGGGCCGGCAGGTCCTTCTTCAACGCCTTGCGGAAGCTCTCCAGGGAGAGCACCCCGGATTGGTGCTGGGCGACGGCATCGAAGACCATCGATCTCAGCTCCCTTACATTCCCCGGGAAATGGTAGACGGAAAGAAGGATGAGGATCTCGGGAGGAGGCGTCGGCTTCTTCTTGCCGAACGATTGCGCGGCATCCTCCAGGCAATGATCCAGCAGCAAGTCCAGGTCCTCCATGCGCTCGCGAAGGGGCGGGATATGCACGTGGTGCGCCTGGAGCCGGAAGAAGAGGTCCTTCCGGAATTCGCCCGCCGTCAGGAGTTTGGACAGGCATTGATGCGTGGCGCAAACGATCCTCGCGTCGGTCGTCATCGGCGCGTCGGAACCGAGCGGGTAATACTGCTTTTCCTCGAGCAGACGCAGGAGCTTGACCTGGGTCGCTTCCTTGAGATCGCCGATCTCGTCGAGGAAGAGGGTCCCGCCGGAGGCCCGGGCCAACAACCCGTCCCTTTTCTTGTCCGCCCCTGTGAAGGCGCCTTTCAGGTGGCCGAACAAGGTGTCCGAAAACATCGTGTCGTCCAGCCCGGCCACGTTCACGGCGACGAACCGCCCGGCGCACCCGGAGAGCTCGTGGATCGCCTGGGCGATCAGCTCCTTGCCGACCCCCGTTTCTCCCGTGATGAGGACCGGCTGCCTCGATGGAGCGACCGCTTCGACGTATCGGCAGATCGCCTGCAACTTCCGGTTCCTCGTACGGATCCCGTTGAACGCGAATTCGTCCGTCGCGGGGGACAGAAGGATATGATCCTTGAGCGTGGAGACTTCGCAGCGCAGCTCCCGCACCTCCAGCGCCCTCCGGACGCTGGAAAGGAACCTGTTCTTCTCGACCGGCTTGATCAGGTAGTCGAACGCGCCGGCCTTCATGCACGCCCCGGCCGCCTCGATGTTCAGGGTCGTGGTCATGACGATGACCGGCAGATGCGGATACTCCTCCCGGATCTTCCGCACCCGGTCCATGCCGGAGACCTCGCTCACGTCGATGCCCAGGAGCAGGACGGACACGCTCTCCCTGGAGAGGACGGAGAGAACCTCCCCGCTTTCCGTGAGCGCCTGCACGGCTCCGATCCCGGCGTTGTTCAGGACCGCACGGGCGGACTCCAGGTACCGGGGATCCTCATCGACGAGGAGCACGCAGGGGGCGCGAGGGCAAAGAGCATCGGTGGAGCGGTGGGCGCCGGATTCCCCCGTAGAGGGAGGAGGCGGCCGGGACGGGTCGCCGCCCGCTTCCGCTTGCTCCTCTCCGGCGACTCCCTTCCCGGGGGAAAGCGGGTGGGCCGTCCGTCCTTTGCCGACCGCGCCTTCCGGGTAGAAGATCGATTCGATATCGCGCAGGAAGAGCAAGTAGACGCTTGTCGCCGCGACGAAGATGCTTACGGGGTCGACCAGGTTGCCCGGCAGCCGGAGCAACTCTTCGAACAGGGAATCCAAAAGTTGGCGAAATATCAGAAAGATAAGGATCATCTTCAGGATGATCCCTTTCCCGCCGGTCCACCGTCGCCACGAGACGTATAAGTGCCGCCGCGCGCGCTTCAACTTCTCCCGGTATCCCAACGTATTCGGCTTCATCGTCGACTCCGCGACCGGGATTCGGGTCGCATCTCCTCTTGCCCCACGCCCCCCGGATGAACATTAAGATAAGGAGCGTCATTGCAAGGTTTCGGTTTTAGAGTGCTTCGCGAATATGGGCTGCGCACAGGTGTGTCTCGAACGTTGCATGCACCAGGCCGAGCCCCTTCGGCAGGAGACTGTAATAGCTGTCCGGATCCAGAGGTCGGGATGAGACGATCGCGACCTCCGCCGCATAGATCCCCGGCCCCACGGACCAAACATGCAGATCGTAGACCCGATTGTCTCCCTCCGATTCGATCGCCTTCCGGATCGCCTCCCTCACCTCGTCGGGAGCCTGCAGATCGAGAAGCACGCGAGCCGACGAGCGGAGAAGTCCCCAGGACCAATGCACCACGAGCGTCGCGCCGACCAAACCCATGAAGGGATCCAGCCACTGCTGCCCAAGGTACTTGCCGGCGAGAAGCGCAAAGATCGCGAGAACGGAAGTCAGGGCATCCGCCAGCACATGAAGATAGGCGGACCTGAGGTTGTGATCCTGGTGGTCGTGGCGGATGGAGGAATGACGGGCATGGTGCCGGTGGAACTGCTCACCGCCGGATTGGCCGGGATCCTCATGGGCATGATGGTCATCTTCATCCTGCTCCCGGCCGCCCTTTCCGTGGGAGGGGCCGTGTCCACCGAGAATGGCGAGGCATGCGCCGTTGACGATCAGGCCGAGCACCGCAACGAGGATCGCCTGGTTGAATCCGATGGGCACGGGCGACAGGAAACGCGCGACACTCTCCCAGGCCATGGCCAGAGCGATCAGCGCGAGCATCGTTGCGCTTGCGAACGCCGCCAGCGAGTTCACTTTGCCCGTGCCGAAGTTGAAGCGGGCATCCTTGGCATGGGAACGGGTGAAGCGGTAGGCAAATACCGAGATGGCGAGCGCCGAGGCATGGCTCCCCATGTGGAGTCCGTCGGCCAGGAGCGCCATCGACCCGAAGACGACCCCGGCCACGATCTCGACGACCATCGTCAGGACGGTGACGATGCTTACGATCAGCGTTCGCCTTTCGGCGGATTTTTTCCTGTCCTGGCCGAACGTATGTTCGTGTATCCACCGTTCAATGGATTCCGTGTGCATGTCGCCGTCCTTGACTGTTAGAGACGATTCCTCACCCGGTCGATTCCAGGCGGAAAGAATCGTGCTTCTCGGACCCGGGTGAAATCCACGCGCCATAATTATAAGCCAGCCGGGCGTTTATTATGAAAAAAGGGAACCCGGCGTTCATCCGGATTCCCTTCCATTATTGCGATGATACCGAAGACGGGATTTTAATCCGCCCGGAGGCGGCCGCCTTCAATATGTCTTGCAGACGGAACTTACGCCTTGGCCTGCGCGAAGTTGTCCGCGACCTGCGCCCAATCGACGGTGTTCCACCACGCCTCGATGTACTCGGGTCGTCGGTTCTGATACTTCAGGTAATAGGCGTGCTCCCAGACGTCGAGGCCGAAGACCGCCTTGCCGCCGTCCATGACGGGATTGTCCTGGTTTGCGGTCGATTCGACGGTGAGCTTTCCGCCGCGGATCAGCAACCACGCCCAACCGGACCCGAATCGCGATGTCGCGGCCTGGGCGAATGTCTTCCTGAAATCCCCGAAGTTGCCGAACGATTTATTGATCGCTTCGGCCAGATCCCCCGACGGCTCGCCGCCGCCCTTTTTCATGATCTTCCAGAACATGGAATGATTCAGATGGCCGCCGCCGTTGTTGCGCACGGCGGTCCGAACGGCCTCCGGCACTTTGCCGATCTGTGCGAGCAGCTCCTCGACCGGAAGTTTTTGAAGCTCGGGATGGCCTTCGAGAGCCTTGTTGAGATTGTTGACATACGCCATGTGGTGCTTGTCGTGGTGAATCTCCATCGTCTTCGCGTCAATGTACGGCTCGAGCGCGTCGAAGGGGTACGGGAGCGGCGGCAAGTTGTGCGTCATCGGACGGATCTCCTTTCCAACCGGCCCGGGACCGGTGTCATCTTTGGCTTAAGATGCGGCGGGAACACGTCATCGTTTCCCGCGCGAGGTACTTCTTGTCCCCCGCAAGCGGTGGGTTCGTTCCCCCACAATTCAGCCGCCCGGGCCGTTTCCAGGGAAAAAGGGAACCCGGCGCCAATCCGGATTCCCTTTGGGTATTGGGGTGGTGCCGAAGGCGGGGACTCGAATGTCGTCCTATTTGAGACTTTCGGCGAGCTTGTCGAAGGATCCGTTCCAACCGGCCTCGCAATCACTCACCATACCCGATGGAATACCGGCATGCTGCAGGGTCATTATCGTCTTTCCGCCATCATTTTCGAATGTCACGGTCACCAGCAATTCCAGCGGCCATTCTCCTTGCATGCCGTAGTGCGACGCCGGGACCACGTTCCCCTTCTCGTCCGCAAAACTATCGGTCAGGACAATCCGTTCCAATGGAACGATGTCGCGATAAACGCCCGTGCTCCAATAGTCCTGGCCCTCGGGCGAGCGCATGCAAAAGAGATAGCTGCCTCCTACGCGGAGATCCATCTTGCAGGAAGGCGAGGTGAAACCTTCCGGTCCCCACCAGCGCATGAAGCGCTTGGGGTCGGTCCATGCTTTCCATACCGCTTCGCGCGGCGCGTCGAAGACGCGCGTTATGACGAGGTCCTCGGCAATCGGCAATTTAGCGGTATTACTTTGTCTTGCGGCCATTTTCCCCTCCTTGCGTTCGGAACATTCGGAGTTCCCGCAGTGAGCCGATCCCCTGCAACCGGCAGGGCCTCCATCGCCCCTCGCGGCCGCGCAGGATTCATCGGCACCCCCCCAATCAACATTGGATGCCTGGAAATGCGGGGATGCTTCGGTCGGCTCAAACGGGAAATAGTCGGCCTCTCGATGAGGTCCTTCGGGTCGGTAAACCCCGCATCGCGTGCGAATAACCGGATGCAGTCCCGCGCCGGTGTCCCCGATGCTCACGCGAATGCGTCCCTGCGTGCGTTTTAATCGAAGACCGACCCATGACTTTCCGTGCTATGCCTTGTCCAGAACCTCCCGCACCTTTCTTGCCAACGCATCAGGGCCGAACGGTTTCGCCAGAAACGGTACCCCGGCGATCAGGACGAAAGACTCGTGCACGGCATTGGCCGTGTACCCGCTCGTAAAGATCACCTTGAGTTCCGGCTTTACCTTGTGCATGTCCTCGTAGGCCTCTCTCCCTCCCTTCACAGGCATGACGACATCCAGAAGGGCCAGCGAGATTCTCTCCGCGTTCTCCCGGAAAACCGATACCGCGTCCTCCCCGTTGCGTGTGGGCAGTACCGTATATCCAAGCCCCGTCAGCGTTCGCTCCACCAGCATCCGAACCGATTCGTCGTCTTCGGCCAGAAGGATGGTTTCGATCCCGCCTTGGATTGCCGACGGCTTGGTCGGGACGACCACTTCGGGGGCTTCTTCGAGCGGCGGCAGGTAGATTTTGAAGATCGTGCCCATTCCGGGCTCGCTGTACAGGTGAATGAAGCCGCCGTGCTGCTTGATGATCCCGTAAACCATCGCAAGCCCGAGCCCTGTTCCCTTGTCCGGGCCCTTTGTCGTGAAGAACGGCTCGAACACCCGTTCCTGGGTCTTTTGATCCATCCCGATCCCCGTGTCCGAGATCGTGAGCATCGCGTATGACCCGATTTTCATATACGGGTGATACCGGACATATTCGGCGTTCAGATGGACCAACCCCGTTTCTATAAGTAACTGCCCTCCGCCGGCCATCGCGTCGCGAGCGTTAAGAACCAGGTTCATGACCACTTGTTCGATCTGCCCCACATCGGCGCGTACGGCCGGCAAATCTTTCGCCAGAAATGTCCGGATCTCGATATGCTCCCCCACCACCTTGGAGACCAGCTTCATGAGATCGGTGATCACCTTGTTCAGACCCAGGTTGACGGGTTCGATGATCTGGCGGCGGGCGTAGGTCAGCAACTGCCGCGTCAACGTCGACGCCCGTTCCGCGCATCGCAGGATTTCGTCTATGTTCGATGAGGCACGCTCGTTTCCGGCAAGTTGCATCTTGAGCATCTCGCCGAAGCCGACAATTCCCGTCAACGCGTTGTTGAAATCGTGCGCGATTCCCCCGGCGAGAGTTCCGATCGCCTCCATCCTCTGCGCAGTCCGGAGTTGCCGCTCCAGCGAGGTCTTTTCCGTGACATCGTGGACCATCGACAGCACGCCGCTGACGCATCGCGATGCATCCCGCAATGGGGAATTGAACCATTCGCAGGTGATCGTTTTTCCGTCTTTGCGGGCATTGACGTTCAAGGAATAACTCGATTCGTCCCCTTCGAGCAGCTTTGACCAGACGCCGACGACATGGGGCTTCGCTTCCGCGGGTACGATGAATCCGTACGGAAGCTTGCCGATCGCCTCTTCCGCCCTCCACCCGAAGATCCTTTCCGCCGCCGGGTTCCACTCCACCACCCGGAATTCCTTGTCCCAAACGATGTACCCCAGCGGCATCCGGTTAATGTGGAAGGTCAGACGCTGATTGGCATCGCGCAGACCCTCGATATTCCTGGCGCTGAGCAACGCAACGGCGCATTGCTGGGCAAAGGTTTCCAGGTCGCTGATATCGTCCGTCGCAAATCTGTTTTCCTGGTCACTGTAGACATGGAGAACACCGAGAACAGCGCCCTCATCGGATTTGAAGGGAACGGATACCGAGGAGCGCAAACCCCATTCGAGCACCTTTTCCTTCCAGGGTGCCAACCGGCTATCCTCAAGGAGATTCTGTGACAGGTAGGTTTGACCGGTCTTGATCACCGTTCCGGAAGGTCCGCAACCTTGCGGAGTGTCATCCCACCGGATGATCGCGTTGGCGAGAGCTTCCTCTTCAACTCCGCGCACTGCGGCAACACTCACGGAGTAGTCCGGTTCCGCCATTCCCACCCAGCAAAGCCGGCAGCCGATCTCGACGATCGTCTCGCAGATCACCCCGAGAGTTTCCCGGACATCGGCACCGCGAAGGATGTTCCGATCAACCTTCCTAAGAGCGGAGAGTATCCTGACCCCTTTGCTGATCTGCCGCTCCGCCCGTTTCCGTTCGGAAATGTCGCGGACAACTTCGATCCCGGCGACGATGTCTCCGGAATTATCTTTCAAAGGGGATGCGGTTACTTCGACATCGATCGTCTTTCCGCTTACCGTTGCCTTGCGTTCGGCCGTGTGGATTTTCCCACCACGAAAGGACTCGGCGAGGGAACAGTGTGGGCAATTTTCGTACCGACCCTCGTACGCCGTGTAACAGAATTCTCCGACATGGTCGCCCACCAGGTCTTTATGGACCTGGTTTTGATAGATGACCTTGTAATCCCGGTCCTGGATGCTGATCCCGTCCCCTATGCCGGCGATGATGGCCTCGGTCCTGGCCCTCTCGTTTTCCGCATTGACAGCGGCGACGCGCAGTTCATCCTGCATCCTGAGGGAATCGTCCTGCCGGCGCTGGAGCTCCTCGGCCATTTCATCAAACGTCCAGGCAAGCTGGCCGAGTTCGCCTTGAGTAGATGGAAGTTTCGTTCGGGCCGAGAGGTCACCAGCTGCCAGACGTTTCGCGGCATCGGCAAGTATGCCCGCGGGACGGACGATCAGAATATTCCCTCCGAACCACATGATCGTAAGGAAAAGCACCACAACCACGGAAAGAACCGTAAGATCCATGACAAGAAGGCGGTTGACCTCGACAAAAAGCCCCTTGGCCGGAATTCCGAGAAGAGCGTACCCTCCTTCCTTGTTGAGCGGCCCGCGGAGGGGGGAAAACAGATACAGCCGATCCACCCCGTCCATCCCAACCGCCTGGAACATACCCGTTTTATTCGTCGATATTCTCTCGAAAAGGGACTTCTCCAGCGGATGCCCCCGCCCGAACAATTGCGCCGCGGGATAACTGGTCAGGACGGCACCGTCGTTATCGAGTTTTACGTAGGTGGAGTTTTCAGGTGTCTGGACGCCGATCTCGGTCTCGAAATCCTTCACAAGGGATATGTCCATGCCGGCAAATACGACGGCGATCACTTTCCCCTGTCGATCGATCACGGGGTATCCGAAGGGCATGGTGGGTTTTCCGGACATCCTCCCGATCTGGTACTCGCCGACGGAGAACGACTTGTTCTTGAGTGCATTCTGGAAGTACGGCCGGTCGGAAAAATTCAACGATGCATTTATTAGAGGGACAGCGCTGGCAATCACTTGGCCGTCCGGCCGGATGACCCCGAAATTCGTGTATTCAGGATTGTTCTTCAAGAACCGGGCGAGAAATTCGTCAGCAAGCTTCCCGCCCTCGAGGACGATCGGCACATCCGCCAACATCGCAAGTTTCCGATGGGTTTCTCGAGTGGCCTCCTCTTCGTGGAAAGTCGCCAACTTGAGTACTTGGGCCATCCTCCCCTTGACTTGCGCAATTTCCATCTTTCTCTGATGCCAGGAGTTGAAGACCATCAACAGGACGACGGGAACAAAGGCTAATACACCGAGGAGGATCAATTTGGAACGAATATTCGAGGGATATAGATTTTTCATCCAACCCTTCCGGGAGGTTCATTGTTTCCGGCTCTAGACATATCAGATCGTACGAAAACCTGCGAGCCCGGAATTGTCCAGTCGGGACTAAAATACGAAAAAAAGGGAACCCGGCGCCAATCCGGATTCCCTTACGTTATTACGATGATGCCGAAGGCGGGATTTGAACCCGCACGGGTTTCCCTACCCTTCCCCGTCCGGCCATTCCGGCATCAGCCCGATGAGCGCCGCCCGCAGCTTGGCGAGGGAGTACGGTTTCTGCAATACCCCGTCAAGGTGCTTCCCCGCGAAGCGCAACGCCAAGTCCTCGTGGCCGTACCCGCTCGCAAGGACGACACGGACATCCGGGTTCAGCCGACGCAGCACGTCGAACGCCTCCGCGCCGTCCATGCGCGGCATCGTCATGTCCATCAGCACCAGGTCGATCTCTTTCCCCCGCTGCCGGTAGAGCTCCACCGCCTGCAGGCCATCCGCCGCCGTCAGCACGGTGAACCCCAGGTGCTCCAGCATCCGCGCCCCCAAGGCGAGCAAGCTCTCCACGTCTTCGACCAGCAGGATGGTCCCCGTTCCACGCCAGTCGGCCAGGGGAGAGGGCTCTCCAGGCAACGCTCCATTTCCTGCCGCTTCCTGTACCGGAAAGAGGACCTTGAACGTCGTCCCCTTTCCCGGCTCGCTGTACACCTCCAGCGCCCCCTTATGCGCCCGGACCATTCCCAGCACGGCGGCCAGCCCCAGGCCGCGTCCGGTGAACTTCGTGGAGAAGAACGGCTCGAAGAGGCGCGATCGCGTCCCGGCGGCCATCCCGCACCCGGGGGCGGCCACCACCA
>Ga0082335_1009746_pt1 | contig 10190 bp, 9 predicted proteins | sample Subgrocontami58m_FD_72375 | JGI IMG/M metagenome (GOLD analysis project Ga0082335, IMG submission 72375) | Subsurface groundwater microbial communities from S. Glens Falls, New York, USA - GMW37 contaminated, 5.8 m (SPADES assembly) (version 2) ... | reverse complement strand
GTGGCTCTGCGGCGGGCCGCCACAGTGCCAATTGTTGTGGCACGACGCTCCAAGCCCGTCCGCAACGGCAAAAAGTTAGCGGTCATTTTTCTGGCTCCATGGGTTGAAGGCCGATGAGATCCTCAAGTGCCTTTTTGCAAACCGCCTCAACGGAGGGCGTGAGTTGAATTGCAGAGATACCCATCAAGCTAAGCTCGCGCATGACCTTCGGCCGCTCGCGCACGTCAAGCTCGTATTTGATCAGGAACTTCCGCTCCCCGGTTTCGTTTAGTCTGATGTGCTTTTCGATGTCGCTAACATTGGACCAAGTAAAGCAGCCCTGCTGCACGGCTAGCTTGTGATTTCCAACGATTCGCGGGCGAAGGATAGAGACGTGCGGCGTGAAGTCCGCAAAGTCATAGATCTGCTTGAATGCGGACGACCAAGCACGCTGATTAAATGAGAAGATCGCAATGTTCTCGCTCTGCGGGGAAAAATGGTTGACAGACTCGAATGCGAAATACGCGGCAATATAGGGCGATGAAGTCCAATCTAACAACGGCGTTGGAAAGCCGCTGTGTTGCAGAAACGCGAGGAACTCTGCTAGGCCGAGCGCATTGGCCAGATTCCAACTTCGTCCGACCCATGCCTCGAGTGCCTCGTGGACTGGCGGGAGCATAAAGGCTGCGTAGCCCTTCAAGTCCGGTATCGAACGAACGAGCGCAGTACGGTGGACTGTTGAGGTCAGGCCCCAACTAGCGAGTCTTTGGCCACGATAGATAAATGCGCCGTCTGAATCTAGGTCTGCCGAGGCTTGCGCTTTGAAGTCGTTCCAGGAAATCTGCATACGGGGATACCTGACCGCTAACACCCGTGTTGTGTTGCGTGCGGCTGTTCTCGCCGCGCGTCAAACTCGAACACGCGGTTATGCGACGTTCTGCATCTTATTTGCGAAGTCGCGGCCCGATGTTGGCGGAGGAAGAGGTTTACCGTCGTGGTGGTAAAGCGCAATCGCTTCCTCCACCACTTGGCACAATTGGTCGAAGACGGCTTTTTCATCTGCGCCATGGCATCCGCCGTAAATCAAGCCGGGTGAGCTCCCGACAAAACATTGGTCCTCTTCCGACCACTCGACAATTTTCGCGTACCTTGCACTTTCTTTCATGATTTTGACTCCTCAACGGCGCGCTTTACGGCGCGGACTTGATAGTGCTTTGCATCATCGCCAGGCGCGCCCGATATTGTGATCGGTTTTGAGACTTTCGGGTGGACAAAGTTCCGATGGCTGCCTTTTCCGCCCCGATTGACGAAACCAGCGCGCTCAAGCTCGGCAACAAGTTCTCTCACCTTCTGCGGCACGAATTCACCTCTGCATATCTTGTCGCATAACGACTTTCACTTGCTGTTGCAATACTTCACCGGACGGCGAAGCTCAGACCATCTACGCTACGCCGTCCAAAGGGGTTAAGCAATCAAGCCATACGAATGGCGCGAGATGCCGGCGCCCGGCTATGTGAATCGAGACAAGATAAAGGTCGCTGTCGCGATGACTGCGCTCACAACGGCGACCATCATGTAATACGGCTCAATGATGTGATGCAGGTCATGAGTGGCGGCGCGGAAGCCGCGCGCGTGCCGCTTGAGTGCCGACCGGGTCATCAGCCTTCGCTTGTCGCCGAGGAAGCGCGGCACCTCTTCAAAGAATATCTTGCGTGCGGGCTCATCCTCGAGAAAAAGGTGATTTTCTCCTTCCATCGGGACGAACGTCGCTCCGGCGATTCCCGACGCCAGTTCCTGGCCGAGTTCGCACGGCGCCGCCCGGTCACCGCGGCAGTGGAGTACCAGCGCCGGCACCTTTATTTGCGGCAGCAGGGCGCGCACGTCCACGTCTGCGATGGCGCGCAGATATTGCACGGCCATCGTCGGCGTGGCGCTAACCTTCTCAAGCTCGTTGAGAAAGCGGATGTGCTCCCGATTGCCGCTGGGCACGTACATCGAAGAGAATAACTCGCGATACGATTCATTGTTCCCGCCCCAGCCTTCGAGCATCAGTGTGCACATCGCCGCGAGCATTTCGGGGCTGTAGTTTCCTTCCCCGCTGCGGCGATGCAGGCGCCCGCGGGCGTAGCTGCCGTAAAGGATCAGGTGGCTGACGCGGTCGGGGTGGGCAACGGTATACCGGATTGCCGTCGCTCCGCCCTGAGATACGCCTAGCCTGGATTTCCACGGAGGGGAATTCCCCTAAGAATTTTCTGCATCGAGCGTCAAATCTCGGTGGCGCATCAGGCGAGCATTCGGAGGGTTAAACCATTCCACCATGGCACCTTCACCGGCGAGTCTAGCATGCCGGAGTCGATGATGATGGGGAGGTGGGCGCGACGGTGGAAGCGCACCGTCACTTCAGAAGCCCCCACGGTGACGGTTGCGGGCATGTTGATTAGGTCGCGGAAGATGTGGCCCGCCTGGGCGTCAGCGTAGCCGCGCATTTTATGGGCCAACTGCCGGTACAGCCCGCTGGCGATGACCAGGAGCGCCATGTCGAAGTCCACTTTGATGCCGACTGCCGAGGAGAGCGCGTTCATGTGGAAGAATCGAACCGCGTCGGACAGCGCGTTCTCGATGAGCATGCGCTGGGCGTAGCGGGTGATGACGTTCTTGGCGCTTTTGCGGTCGTTGGTCAGCAAGATCGTTGATTCCTCGTGTCCGAGATCCGTGATGAACATCTGACGGAAGTTACGATCCACGATCCGCACGGAGTGCTCGTAGACCTTGGGGAAGCGGTACTTGCGAGTGGGCACATCGAGTTCGACCTCGCGAAACGCGGAGGCGGGCAGGAGGGCGAGCTCTTTCTTGAGCGCGGGCGATCGCGCCCGCAGCGTCATGAAGGTGATGCCCATCTTGTCCAGACGCGCCAGATTGGCCAGCGTCGTCAGCTTGGAGTCGAAAACAAGGTGGCGCGGGAGATCACCGTGAACGTGCTTCCAGAAGGCGATGAACTTGAAGATCTCTTCGGACTCCTCGCCCTTGCGCAGGTCGGCGTTGGAGTAGCAGAAGGCGCGCCCGTCAATATCTTGGGCGAGGAAGGTGAGCACGCTCTTCTGACGTCGGCTGCGCATCGCGACGAAGTGACATTGCACGAGTGGGTGTTCGCCGTAGTAGGGGATGGAGTGGAAGTCGAGGTTGAAGGACTCGCCTTTGAAGAGCCCGCAGCCGTCGATTCTCTGGTGGTAGGCCGCTTGGAGCTCGACGATCTGCTGGTGACCCACGCGCGAGGAGTATTCGGACAGGAAGCCGCGCTTGGGGATGACGTTCAGACCCGCGAGAAGGCTCAGCCCCCCGTCGGCGACATGGGGCATCACATGACTACGGTGTTCGATGGACCAGAGCTTGAGGGCCAACATCGAGCGTAGTGCATTGCTGGCGGGGATCATCTTCGAGCCGGGGAGCGCCGCCGACTGGGCGAGCTGGTCCAGATCAAGAGCCACTAAGCCTGGAACAAACAGGAACAGACCGCCGCACGCCGTCTCGAAGCGGCGCGGGGCGAGCGAGAGTTGGCGCACGTCGGCGGCGGCCTCGAGGGTGGGGCGAGCCCGGTCGGGACGTTCCTCGTCGAGCCGGCGCGGCAAGGGGGCGAACCCCTCGACCTTGAGCACCTCGCGCACCGCGGTGGGGCTGAGGCCAAGGTCGCGAGATTTGAGGATCTCGCTGATCTCGTAGACGGAGTGGTTGCGCTTGCGCAGCTCGACGATCAGGTCGCGAGCGGCTGACTTCTTCGGTTGGGAGCGCGGGCCCGGTTGGGGCATGAGGAAGAACGAAGGCGTGGGCTCCCGGCGAAATCGATGGCACATCACCTGGAAAGAGCCCGGGGTGTAGCCGAAAGCGCGGGCGGCTTGCGCTGAAGGGAGTTCTTCAGCGAAGTAGGCCCGGAGTGCCTCGTACTGCCGCTGTTTTGGGGAGCTGGGCTCAAGGAAGAAGCGCTTGCAAGTGCTTATGCTCTTTGGTGCTCCGATAGGCATATCAGGACAGTAATCCTAATAATACTAATCGTCAAGCCCAATGCGCAGGTCCGAACAGCTTTTGCAGCTATCTGACTCTGTTTCCCTATGGCGCTACCGGGTTCTGCCTGCGCGCCCTGCAAACTATCAGACAATCGAACGAGCCACACATTACGAATGATGGATATACAGACTAGTCGATCAGAGCACCATATGAACTCAGGACTCGGTCAGAATCAGTCCGGACTTGGCTCGGCAGGGAAAACCGGGGATCGGGCGCTCGCCGACCCGAACTACGAGGGAACGGCGACTGCTGACGCAGCACTCGGCACACGCTTCAACCGCGCCGGCGAGGAGGCCAACCGAAGGCCGATCCCGGTCAATTCTTAGGGGAATTCCGCTCCGTGGAAATCCAGGCTAGTCGGCCTATTCGCGGTGATAGCTGCGTTGACAGCATACGTGGCCGCGACGTTCGATCCCAACCAGTACAAGCCGCAGATCGTGCAGGAGGTAAAGGACAGGACCGGACGCACGCTCAAGCTCGACGGCGACATCAAGCTGTCGCTGTTTCCGAGCATTGGCGCTACGCTCGGCAAGGCGTCACTGTCGGAGCGCGCGAGCGACAAGGAATTCGCGGGCGTCGGCAACTTCCGCGTCGCATTGAAGCTGATGCCGCTGCTGTCGAAGCAGGTGGTGGTCGACACTGTGGAAGTCAAAGACCTGCGCGCCAACCTGGTGCGCTTCAAAAACGGCAAGACCAATATCGACGACCTGACCGGCGGCGGCGACAAAACCGCGCTGGCGGCGAAAAGCGAGGGGCCGCAGGTCACAATCGACATCGACCACGTTGCGATCGTAAACGCGGCAGTCACCTATACCGATCAGGCTGAAGGCGCGAAATATGCGCTGACCAAGCTTAATCTCAAGACCGGCCGCATCACCAACGGCGTGCCGAGCAAGATCGAGCTGTCGGCAACGGTGCAAAGCGACAAGCTCAAGCTCGATCTTGATACCGCGCTCAAAGCCACCGTAACTTTCGATCTCGACAAGCAGAGTTACGCACTGGACGGACTCGATTTCAGCGCCAAAGGATCGGCGGCGGGGATCAGCAATCTTGCCGTGATCGCGAAAGGCGATATCGATGCGAAACTCGCGACCAAAGAGTTTGTGCTTTCCAAGCTTGCGATTGCCGCGACCGGCAAGCAGGAGGGCGGAGACCTTAACGCCAAGTTCGACGTGCCCAGGCTCGTTGTGACCAAAGACAAGGTCAGCGGCGAAAAAATCGTGCTCGATGCGACGCTCATCGCAGCCAAGAGCAAACTCGTCGCCAAGCTCAACATCCCGGGCATCGATGGCAACGCGCAGTCGTTCAAGGCCAACGCGATGACCGCGAGCGTTGACTTGCAGCAGGACGGCGCGACGATCAAGGCCAAGCTAACGAGCCTGTTCGCCGGCAGCGTGGAAGCGCAGAAGATCGAATTCGCAAGACTGGTAGCCACCATTAACGTCAACAATCCCAAGCTGCCGAAAAATTCGATCGACGCCGTCATCAACGGCTCGGCGCTGGTCGATCTTGCCAAGCAGAACGCCAACCTGACATTTGCCACCAAGCTCGACGACAGCAACATCAGCGGCAAGGCAGGACTCGCGAAATTCGCGCCGCCGTTCTATACCTTCGACGTGAGCATCGATCAACTCGACGCCGACCGCTACCTCCCGAAGTCGGACCCCAAGCAGAAACAGCCGGAGCAGCCGTTCGACCTGTCGGCGCTCAAAGGCCTCAACGCCAGCGGCAGCCTCAAGATCGGCTCGCTCAAGCTGGCCAACGTCAACGCGTCCAACGTGCGCGTCGACGTCAAGGCCGCCAACGGCCGTGTCGACGCCAGCCCGATCTCGGCCAACCTGTATCAGGGTTCGATCAATGGCGCATTGTCGGTGCAGTCGGCGGCGACGCCGGTGATTGCGGTTAGGCAGAATCTGACGGGTGTCAACGTCGGGCCGCTGCTCAAGGACGCCGCCAATTTCGAGGCGCTCGAAGGCAAGGGCAACGTCTCGCTCGACGTCAGCGGGCAGGGCAACACGGTCTCGGCGCTCAAGAAAGCACTCGCCGGCAATGCCGCGATCAAGCTTGTCGACGGCGCGATCAAGGGCATCAATATCGCCGGCTCGATACGCGATGCCAAGGCCAAGCTTGGCGTGCTGAAGGGCGAAACAACGCAAGCCGCAAGCCAGACCGAGAAAACCGATTTTTCGGAGCTTAGCGCGACGTTCAGCATCAAGAAGGGCGTCGCGCACAATAGCGATCTCGCGGGCAAATCGCCGTTGCTGCGGCTGGGCGGCGAGGGCGATATCGATATAGGCAACGAAAAATTGGATTATCTGATGAAGGCGACCGTGGTCGGAACCGCGGCTGGGCAGGGCGGCAAAGAGTTGTCCGAATTGAGCGGCGTGACGGTGCCGGTGCGCCTGACAGGCTCATTTGGCGCACCGCAATACAAGATCGACTTCAGCGGCATTGCGGCCGGCGCCGCCAAGGCGGTGGTCGAGAAAAAAACCGAAGAGATCAAGGCGAAGGCCCAGGATCAGATTAAGGACAAGCTAAAGGGCCTGTTTGGCCGCTGATGTCGTACTGTCTCCAACTGGAACAGGCCATCCACAAATCAAGGAGAACCGCAATGACGTCAAAATGGATTCCACGACATGCGTGGATAGCGATACTGCTGGTGTTTTCGGCCATGTTGGCGGGTTGTGCCGGCATCAGCCTTCAGGACGAAATCGAAGCACTGATGAAGGAAGGCCAGCAGTCCTACTCGGTAAAGAAGTATGACGAAGCCATTGGCAAATTCGGGCAGGTCGTCACCAAGGACCCCAAGTATTGGCTGGGCTATTTGTGGCTGGCGCGGTCGTTCATCGCGCAGGGCGGGTGGTCGGACGCCATAGGCAACGCGAAGAAAGCGTATGAGATTTCGCCCAAAGGCCCGGACGTCCTTGCGGTTCTTGCCGAGACATTGTTCGGCGGCGGTGCGGATGCGCTGAAAAACGGCCGCCTCGCCGATTCTGTCCGTTACTTCGTCGACTATCTCAAGCTCGAACCCGGCAATACGCGCGCGTGGCTGAATGTCGGCAAAGCCTACCTCGGCCAGGGACAGTTTCGCGAAGCGCTCAGCGCCTTCGTCCAAGGGCTTACCAACGGTGGGGGAGGCGACCGGTCTGAGCTTGTCCGAGGGCTGCTCGATGGCGGACTCCAGGCGTTCTCGCGCGGCAATTTCCGGGATTCGATCGACCTGCTTAAAGAGTATGTGAAATTCGATTCAAATAACCTGTCGGCCTACGTCAATCTCGCCAAGGCCTACTGGGAATCGGGTGAACGCGGGAATGCGCTCGATGCTTTCCGCAAAGTGCTCCAGCTCAATCCGCGCCACGAGGAAGCTCTGCGTTTTCTGTTGGGCCGCTGACTCGATTGGCGTGTCCGGCCAATATTCACACACAAGGGAGAGTCCGATGAGCATGATGTCGGAATTCAAAGAATTCGCAATGAAAGGCAGCGTCGTCGATCTGGCCGTCGGCGTGATCATTGGCGGCGCGTTCGGCAAGATCGTAGCGTCGTTCGTAGGCGACGTCCTGATGCCGCCGATCGGGATGATACTCGGCGGGGTTGACTTCAAGTCTCTCGCCATTACCCTCACGGCCACCGAGGGCAAGACCGCCGCGGTTATGATCAACTACGGCAATTTCACTCAGACCGTGGTCGATTTCGCCATCATCGCCTTCGTCATCTTTATGGTGATCAGGGCGATGAACTCGATGAAGCGCAAGGAGGAGGCCGCGCCGGCTCCCGCACCCGCGCCCACCACGCAGGAAGTTCTGCTCACCGAGATCCGCGACGCGCTGCGCGCCAAGTAAATCCTTCGGGTACAGCCCACAGACCAAGCGCCTTCGAGAGCCAATTCGAGGTCATGCCCGTTGATCGGGGAATGGCAGCACGTCGGCTGACCGAAAGCACAACGGGCCCAACCGGCCCGTTGTAACTTTCTGAATCTTGGCGCGCCCGGCCCGATTCGAACGGGCGACCTTCGGCTTCGGAGACCGACACTCTATCCATCTGAGCTACGGGCGCGCAGTGAGCCGCTAGGATAGCGGTTTTGCCTGCAAGCGTCCATTTTGACGGCCTGCGCGGTTTTACGGTGGATGAAAATTGCCGCTATAATAAGCACCTTTCCAGAGTTGCCGCGCAGGGATTTTCATGAGCGAATTACGCGTCGAAAAAAACTCATCGCCGATCAAGACACCGAAGCAGTTGATCATCGTCGTGCTGCTCGCGTTGCTGGTGCTGATCGTACTGATTGTGGCGCTGTCGCAACTGGTGACGACCGGCTTCGACGCCAGCAAGAACAATCCTGCGCTGTCCGACGAAGCCATTGCACGCCGCCTGAAGCCTGTCGGTGATGTCGAGGTCGTCGATCCCAGCGCACCGAAAGTCGACAAGAGCGGCAAGGAAGTGGTCGAAGCGGTGTGCGGTGCGTGCCATGCAACCGGTGTTCTCAATGCGCCCAAAATCGGCGATAAGGCCGCATGGGGCAAGCTGATCGCCCAAGGCCTGCCGCGCATCACGCAGACCGCGATTAAAGGCATCCGCCAGATGCCGGCGCGCGGCGGCAATCCGGATTTGAGCGATATCGAGATCGAGCGCGCGACCGTTTACATGGCCGACCAGTCCGGCGGCAAATGGATAGAGCCGATCAGCGCTACCGCGAAGCCCGCCGAACGCAGCGGCGAACAGGTTGTGCAGTCAGCATGCGCCAGCTGCCACCAGACCGGCGTGGGCGGCGCGCCCAAGATCGGTGATCGCGCAGCCTGGATTCCGCGCGCGACCAAGGGCTATGACATTGTGGTCCGCTCGGCGATCAAGGGCCACGGCGGAATGCCGGCGCGCGGCGGCATGGCCGACCTTACCGATGCCGAATTGCGCAACGCCGTCACCTACATGTTCAACATGGGCGCTGCGGAAGCGAAAGCGCCGCAGGCGGCAGCTCCGGCGGTACCCGCTCCGGCAGTAACCGCCGCGGCCGCGCCCGCCAGGACTGACACCGGCAAAGGCAAAGCCGTGTACGAGGCGAGCTGCACGGTATGCCACGCGGCCGGTATTGCGGGCGCGCCCAAAGCCGGCGACCAAGCCGCGTGGGCGCCGCGCCTCAAGGCCGGCATGGATGCGTTGTATGCCACTACGCTCAAAGGCAAAGGCGCCATGCCGCCCAAGGGCGGCAACGCGTCGCTCTCCGATGCCGACGTCAAGGCCGCGGTCGACTACCTCGTTGGAACTGCGAAGTGACTGGTGACTACTGGTAATTGGTGACTGGTGACTGGTGACTGGGCAACGCTGAGCCTTGCCCGGTGACTCGTGACTGGTGATTAGTGATTGGAAAGGCGCCGCATCTGCCGCGCCTTTTTTGTTTGCAGCGAAGCATCGACGGCAACGAGATTTGAGACCCTGAATTTCGCGCAGTAGTGCTGTCCTTTCATTCATCATTCATCATTCATCACTCATCATTGGGCAAGTCTCAGCGATCGCGGAACAGTCGTGTCTCAGCGATCGCGGAACAGTTAAAGTAAGGTTTTGGCTTTTTGTAGGGTTTAGCCATGACTAAAAATCACGCATTGAGCAAAGACGTCGTGAGATGGTGCGCTTGGTACGATTAGGTGAGAGTATGCATCAAATTGCTTCGCAGTTTCACGTGAGCGTGAGCGCAGTCGCGCGGTGGGTAGAGCGCGCTGCCGGGTGTCGGTTGGACCGGGTGAACGTTTCGGATCGCCCCCCGGGCTGCGCGCGCGGCTGGAACCGTACGGCGATGCACGTCGAGCAGCGCATCGTGGAACTTCGCAGAAGCCTGCGCGAAGAAAGTATTCTGGGCGAGTACGGGGCGCAGGCGATTTGGGTCGCGCTGCAAGCCGAGAGGGCAGCCGCAGGACCTTCGCTGGCCACTATTAATCGGGTGCTCTCGCGCCATGGGCTGCAGGACGCCGCCCGGCGCATCCGCCGGCCAGCTCCGCCGCGCGGCTGGTATCTGCCTGAGGTGGCGGCAGGACGCGCTGAAGTGGATTGCTTCGACTTTATCGAGGATCTGAAGATCGCCGAAGGTCCGTTGGTCAATATGCTTACCGCTAAGAGCCTGCATGGGGCGTTGACCGATGCCTGGGTGTTGACGCAGCTCAGCGCCA